>JAAUXT010061999.1_pt1 | contig 16072 bp, 17 predicted proteins | sample 7278171 | NCBI WGS metagenome assembly JAAUXT01 (sample SAMN14350112, study PRJNA611818) | marine sediment metagenome | isolation source: surface marine sediment (1.8m) | place: French Polynesia: Moorea | collected 2018-08 | reverse complement strand
AGACCCGCTTTCAAAATTTTTTTTTTTTTTTTTTTAAATGATCAGTGATGAACTGCGAACGTTTGTATAGACCACACGCTTTTTATGCGTAGCATTCTTGTTGGAACCTGCTCCCAGTAAGTGTTCTTGTTTTGAATTTGCAGGAAGAAGAAAGATCGACGTCGACGCGAGGACGGGCAGGCCGGATGTGACGTGACAGCGCGCCGCTGCATCGTCAACAAGGAAGGGTCGCTCATCTTTGAGACGCAACCTCCTGTCAGTGACGATGTGCCAGAAACAGAACGAACCGGGTGACATCCTGTCAAGAACTCCAAAGGGTTTTCACTGAATTTTGCACTGCAGATTGTGCTGATTTTTCCGAAGATCGCACGACGAATGAGGTGCGGTGTTTTGTTTGCACGAGAATGTATCCAGCCACAGTGAGACTAAGCGCGTTCTCGCGATTCCGCGCAGGACAACAGAATCAGATAGTCGGTTGTCTCGAACCAATGACCCGTGTCTCAACGCTCTGCACTGACCTTGCAAGTCCTCACTTCGGATGGACGGGGTGGGGACGAGTTTTAAATAATTCAATGATTCTGAGAGCAGGTCTTCAAACTGGTTCCCACCAGAACCAGAGGACGGCGCAATTCAAACGTGTAAATGTGGCGCCAGTGGGACCACGGACCTCCCGACTTACAAGTTTTCGTAACTTGTCTTGATACGCGTGTGATTTCGCAGGAAACCTTTTTGAAGAGCGAGAAGTCGGTCTTCTCGTGAAAAGCTGTGTTGCATTGTTCAGTATATCGTTCTGCTCCTTTGTGCCAAAGCTGTAGAGAACAAGTGCAGTTGTGCCGTCCCAAGATTTTTGTGTTCAGAGAGCGCCCCATAATTATGGATGAGATTCTGTTCTCTTTGTTTCACGTGGTTTGTACAAACTGACGTGCCTTATTTCCGACGGAAATGTTTTGTCCACGAATGTGTTTGAAAATAAAGTGAAGTTCACGATTTGCTAAGAAGCAGATATTATTTTCGTTGAGCAACTCGGCGTTTCGCATCGTATGTGAGAAACGCAACAAAGCGATTCAAGGCAAAAAGCGACTCGGTCTGGTACGCATGGGCGAACAGACGACAGGTGCGCTCAATGGCCGCCTGGTGTTGAACCTGTACGATCATCACCACGCTGCCAAAACCAAAACCCAATCTTCTGGTGCATTAGTATCTCCAAAAGAGCCCAAATTTTTGTTGCGCAGACTACTGGCGAGCCGTCTGGAAACAAGGAACTGACCGGAGTGAACCCTGTGATCCCAGTGAAACCCAAACCACCCGTCTCACCAGACACCAGAAAGGCATACTCACGACAAACTTCGTTTCTACATGTTTATTCTCAGTATTGTTCTGTGTGATTATCAAACCGTGCACATAAAAACTTGGGGTGCAACCAACCACCAGATGTTCACCTCTCCGACATTGGTCCAGTAACCCAAAGTGAAGTGCTCATTCGTTTGGATTGTCAGCAAGTTTCTTTGCGCTTTGTGATTGCCGTCTTTACCTCAGGCTGAAGGCACTGAGCGTCTTTACATGCGCGACATGGTTATCAGCATTACAGCCTGGAAACAACACCGTCTCAGTCAAAAACATTTCGAAACTCTTCAAGGTTGTGAAATCACAGCCCACGAGACTTTCCAGATACCGGCTGATGTACGAAAGTGGGGTGTGCGTGATTCAGTCGCGTAAGCGCGAAATATAAAAAAATTCACCCCAAAGCCATGATATCGCAAACAAGTAAAAATGTAAAATAGAAGTTGCAGGATATCGTGCAAAATACAGAAGGGCAAAACTCGAACGAATCGAGCGGGTGGGGTCACCATGTGTGGTCGCGAATAATTTTTATCGCATATTTGTCCCATCCTCGTAACGATGGACGAGCGTCCCGAGACCCCTGCGTGTTTGTCTCGCTTGCGTTCAACAACCCTGACATCACGTCTCCAGAGAAAAAAGTAGCAATGCAAATCGTAAAACAGCGTCACCTCAGCAAGTCATATCAAAGTCTTTCACAGCAGTTTCATTCAAAAGAATTGTCGCGCAAAAACAATTGTACACAAGTTGGTTGAAACGAGGTCAAAGATCAACGAGCCAGCGACTCCTTACAGCAGACATTGCGTTCACAACACGCATTGCAAACGGTTGCTTTGCGCAAACCAACTGTTAGTTCACCATGGTGGGGTGTGTGTAACCAATTGCTGTTTTCATAAACAGTGGCATTTATCATTCGTGTCAACCAAGAAAAATCCTTGGTTGACCTCCGCAAAAAGCAACAGTCCATAAACACACATAGATCTGCTGGGACAATATCATTCGCTTTTGCACTGCGCCAGCGGTTCGCCGGAATGCCGCGGGCTTAAAAAGCAGCAACCCCCCCCCCCCCCACCTCAGCAAGATTGGTTTTGTAGTTGGAATGTTAGTTTGGTGCCTCCGACTGTTGGCCATTGTGTTTTCGGTGTGCAGTTCCCTTGCGTCTCTTCCTGGGACCGCGGTTGCGCCTGCCCCCTTGACCCCTCTCAGCATTCCCGGCCAGCTCTATCTCTGCAATTGAATTTTCTTTCCGGTACACGTGCGACCACAACCTGATACACCTCTCATCTTTGTGGCGCACATGCAACAAGACAGTCCAAAAACAAATGCAACTTGGGTTCCCAAAGAACTTAGGGGACCAGAGAACCGCTTCACACACACTCCGCGTTTTTCGTGGCCAAATTTACACAGTTTTATTTCCAAAGACGGGGGTGAGCACATTCACATTCAAACACACACAAACACACACATAGAACACCACAATCGCAATTGCACCAAGCCTGCGGCTTGAACGGAGTGCCGCACGCTTGAAAATGCTCAGCAGGAAAGAGCACACACGCGCGCACATGAACACTATAACAGTGGACAACAGGAAGCGCGCGATGCCCCTTTGATATGAACTGAGTGCAAAGGGAACATTTTGAAACTAGACTTTCAAGGAGAGAATCAGCCGCGGGCAGCGTACATCGGCACGCAGCACTTGTCGCAATCTGCCAATGCCACAGTCAGGAAATGTCCCAGTTGAAAAATTTTTGAAACCAGGGGGGGGGGGGATTCAGGCAACCTGTCTAAGTTACCCTAACTCAGACAATGTCCAAGTTGGACATTGTCTGGGTCCCCCCCCTGGCAAAAATTTTTTGAACTTTGATATTGTCCATCTCATACAATGTCCAACTTGGAGTCAGTGCAATGTAGATAATTGTCTGAGGGTATCTTGGACAAATTGGATAATGTCTGAGTTGTCTGAGTTACCCTAACTTGGACAATATCTGAGTTGGACAATGCCTGAATTGAAAATCTTTTGTCAGTGGGGGGGAAGGGTAAATGGGACAACCCTAACTCAGACAACCTGTCCAAGTTACCCTGACTCAGACAATCCTGAGTTACCCCTAACTTGGATAATGTCTGAGATTACCCTGACTCAGACAATGTCTGAGTTGGACAATGTCCAAGTTGAAAATTTTTTTCACCAGCAGGGGGAGAGGGGGTGGGGACAACCTGTCCGAGTTACCCAGGACAGGACGTGGGGAGACAGATACAGGGGCAAACCTGTATCAGCTCGCTACCGCGGCTGATAATCACCTGCCGGCACATCGCTTTTCATTTGTTCAAAAGGCTGGACAAGTTGCGTGCATCAAAGCATGCAAATCCAGAGTGAGGTCAAACCCCGTTTTTTCGCAGAATTGCCGGCGTTTCCAATTTGGAGTTCCGCAGCAAATATCGCTTCCACATGAGAACGCTGCGTTTTCGTCAAATCGCACTTACAGGCGGTCTGAACCTTAGACCAACAAACCAACACAACTCGACACTTGAACATTGATCTTCACAGCGTGGAACCAGGAAACCCTGCGTTTTGCGCACACCGAGACCCACGGGAGGCCGGGCATTTTCCATGGAACCGAGGCACTTTCAAGCTTTCTATATTCCCACACCAACAGGTAATTTGGTGGACAAAAACATGCATGCCAGGAAATGCACCGATGAAGCAGAAAGCTGGGTTGCTGGCTGCTGTCACACCAGATCGGGCTCAATACCCACCAAACTTGCCCTCAGTCGGATCAGACTGGACCACTCGACTAGTCCCACTGGCTTCTGAAGGCCGCTTGCCACCTTTGCCCTTGTGCTGAAATACGCATATCACAAATATTTTCACGAATGTTTTGCCGAGAAACAAACCAGTACTGAGCCGCTGGGCGACTGATTCGAGTGAAGCTTCCCTCCACCAGTAAGTTGCAGAGACCCAAGCACACCAGGTTATTCACGAAAAGTCACCACAACTTGAACTTCAGTCACATGCTGAAGGACAACTTTCTCACAAAGGACGCATGCACAACGACGACCGTCCTGATGAATTGGGCAGGACTGGCAAGAAAAACCACTGATCAACACGTTCCTGGTTCAACTTCATTCTGCAATGAACCTGAAAGAACTGCAAAGAACAACGCCAAAGCTTTTTTTCAGGGCGTCACCGAAAAGGTGTGTGCGCGCGCAGCAGGGTTTCCAGGTTCCGACGCTGACCAATCAAGGCGTTCCTGAGAGAGCGCCTCGAGTACCTGGGGATAGAAGGCGGCGTGGCCCTGCATCTGTTGCTGCTGTCGCAGGAGCTGCTGCTGCCTCGGATCAGAACCCCCAGTGCTCCCCGGGAACCACTGTGGTTGCTGCTGTGATGACGCTGGGAAGAACTGGTGTTGCTGGTGGTAGTAAGGGGACTGCTGGGAATGGGGAGACTGCATGCCGTGGTGGTAGTGCGGAGTGGGCACCCAGCGCTGGTGATGGCTCTGATGGGCAGGGTGGTGGTGACTGTACTGTCGCTGGTACTGCTGCTGCAACACCTGCTCCTGTTGCCACGTCAGCTGCCTTGCGGCCGAGCTGTTCACGTAACCACCCGCCTGGGGAAACACGGGAATCGATGTGCACAACATTCCAGGAATCGAATGAAACGTCAGTGATGGATGTGATTCATCGCACACGATGCATCGTTTTGCGTGCAGCCATGTGCAAAGTTGTGGATGCAGAGGACTTGGTCCTGAACTTCAGTCGCTTGCTTTTCCCTCTTGCTAATTCCGAGAAGAATTGACTTCCAAAAGATCAGAGACAGAGATCTAATGATGGCGGAACTTAGCAAGTTTGAGGGCTCTACTGCACAGAGCAAAACATGAAGCAAAACCCCGAAACTACTCGACGAGCTAGAGGCACCCGGATTTACGTCGATGACACACAGAGAAGGAATCTTACTCCTCCCGATCCATCTAGAAACAAAGTTCCTCACTGGCAGTTGTTCCGCAAAACTATCTGCTCTCTCACCACACAGCGAAAAGAGAAACGAACTCGAGGTTTGTTTCCGAAATTTCGAAGCACATTTGGAAATTTGCATTTCACACCCGTACACCACTTTTGGCGGGCAATTTTGACAAAGCAGAGATGACCACAGGTCAATCCTCGAGTCCTTGTCACCAAGGTGGACAAGTGGCGCGCAGCGGAATTTCTTGGTTTGTTCACCATGCTGCGACTCGCACGTGAACAAACTGACCTCGATTGTGCTTTGATCAGACGCGCAATATCCCTCGGCATCGCGAGCCTGAAAACGTTTCCAGCAGTCTTCTATCCACATCTTTGTTCCGCTAAACTGCTGTCAAGCAAGCTCATTCTTTTCAAATTTTTGATGGATTCTTTTGACGTTTCTCAGTACACACGAGGTCAACATCAGGAGTGATCGGTAACTTCAGATGCTAACATCGTGCTGCATTGAAGGTCCGACCCACATTTTCACTTGAAACCGGACCGCAGTTGTCTCTGGCCTTGGATTAGAGTGCCACACTGTGGATTGTTTTCGGAACCTGTTGTTTCAACCATGCACAATTTTGAGTTTTTCACACAGCTGCATGAACATCTGGTGAACATGCAAAGCATGGGTGGTTTATGAGCAACATGTTCGCTTACGTGCATGTTGGAAGATGCTGTGGAGAGCGGACATGTCAGGTTCGAGGCAAGAAGTGGACTTACACGAGGAGAGCCGTTACTGACGAGTTGACGCGAGGTGGGCGTGGCCCCCTGGGAAAAGCTCCGGTTGTAGAGACCTCCACCTCCAGCTGGGAAATAGACAAATGTTCGTGTTCACAACATGCTACTGTTTGCTCAGACTGCCATTTGATGCGTGAAACATGAAGTTGTGCTCAGTGGCTTTGGAACGCGTGACATCTACAAATGCATTGAAAGTTGAAATCACAAGGGTGTGCAGCTGTCGTGGATTCCCCCCACCCTCCCCCCACCCCCGCCTTACGAAGAAATTATGACGGCTCAAGCGGCCGCGAAAAAAAATCGATGTTTCAGCAGTTCGTGTGTGAAACGCACCCGAAGCCTCGGCAGCTGCGGGCCCCCTCTGATTCTGGTTGCGAGCCCTCTCCTGCTGCATTCGGTAGTCAGCGTCGTTCACAACCAACGCGTTCATCATGTTCGTCACCTGTGCAGGGACAACGCACACAGTGCCAGTTGCCAAGCATGTTGCACAGCAAACACAGAACACTGCTGGTGTTGACACGCAAACGAAATCCAATGTGGTCCCCTGAAGTTCTGCATCCTGATCACTTTGCAAAGGTGTGAGTAGGGCGGGGGGTGGCGTCTCAATATGTCACTGAGATCCGCACCCAGTTGGGCAAAATCAAATGAATGTGGTGCGCGATTCAGAATTGTAGTTTATGGCCACCTGGAAATACCCCCACCTCCATCGTGATCATTTTTTTCCAAAAGTGTTTGTGGGAGGGGGGGGGGCGATTCCTCGATTCAACTTCGCACATTTCTCTCAGAAAGAAACATGACCAAAGCAGAGAGGAACCACCGGCAATGGTTCTTCAGGTTTGCAACATAATGTGAAGCTGGGCTTTTGGGTTGGTAGAGCGACGCCAAAAGTGATTGCAATACACACGCCGTTGTCTCCAGCAAAACGACGCGAGTAAAAATTGACATTCGACCAACTGCTGTGCAACAATTATCGAGGGCGTGGAACAACCTGATGATGTTGATGCTGATGCTTTCGCTCATGTTGCGCAGTCACGCGCCGCATCATGTCTCTCTCCTCCCGCTCCTTTGCTTGCCTGGACAGTGACAGATTGCACACAAACCATCAGTCAATCAATACACTGCTGTATCAGTGAACGAGTAAAGTGCGGACAGAAATTGCCCCACAAGTGAATGTTGCCTAATAAACGCAGTTCACCTTTCTTTTCTCCGGATGACAATGGAACAATCTCGGGCAAAGTGCCCGATTTTCCCGCAGAGCCGACATCCGCGGTCATTGGGCGGCTCGGAGTCCGTCAGAATGTCTCGATCGAACAGGTAGTCCTGAAAGGAAGCCAAACATTTAACAGCCATTGAAGTTGGGTTTTGAACAAGAAAACACTGAGCAGACAAGACACCCGCAGAGCCGAGCATGCGTGCGAACTTGTTGCCATCCGAGAAGCACGAGGCAACAGAAGAAAAACCGGAATCCAAGGGGGAGGATGCTACGCGTTGAACAGATTCAATGTTGCATGACCCCCTCCCCACCAGTCCTGTGATATTGAGGGGGTGGTGGAGGGGGGAGGGAATGTAATACGCGTAATTGAAATCAAACACAAAATGCCTTTACACTGGCGCCTCCGGTGAGTAAAACTTCAACGTCGTCAGTGTGTCAGGAACAGTTCACCAGCACTATCTTTTTTGACTCACCAGTGGAGTCGGATATCGATCAGTGTCCTGCAGCTCAGAGCCGTGATGCAGGTATCCGTTTCTCAGGGTCTTTCTGATGAAAATGCTCACTGCAAGGAGACAAACCAGCAAATCACATGTCAGAGAAGCGAGCTCACACGCCCCCAGCAATCGCTGAAGCAGAGTCCTACAAAATAATTTTGCAACAAATATTTTCAGTTGCTCACTCTTTCTAGAAACACCACCGCCAAGGTTGTGACTCAAGTCAAAAGGATCTGAAATGGAAGAACACACAATGTCCCGACATGTTGTTTTGGTTGCACTGCGCGTTTTTTTTGCGAAAATTTCACTGAAAGTGGGTGAGAAAGAAAGGTGAGAAAGAAAGCTGCACCTTCAATGCAGAAGCCAGTTCCATTCCACAACTTTTCGAATCTGGTCAATGGTTTCAGCTGCCGAATGCAGATGACATAATCCTTCCAGTTGAAGTCGACGGAGAAGAAGCGCAGCAGTCCGACCCACAGCTCAGCCAGAGACTGGTCGTTCCGATGGAGCCCAGGCCATCTCCGCCCCTGCACAATATAGAAAATGAAGACGCACGTCAAACACGCTTCCGGAGATACTGAAAGGCCTTTGGTCTGACAAGCACACACAAACAAACCAGATTTTTCATGTCGTCGTAAAACCAAGTGTTCCACCCGTCGACCATCACAGTTGGCTTTTCCTGATCGTGCAACTGAAAAACACATAAAATTGCATGTGTTCCAGTCTTTCTTGTGTGTAGATGTCCACACAGCACTGAGGGTTGCCCGTTTCACTTTGATTTTGCTTTTCCAGTGAAGTGCCCAAAATGACCCTCACCTCCTGCAGGACGGGGAGGACAGGAGGCTGGCACTGCTGCAGGTAGTAGATGACCATGATGATGTAGGCGTAGGACGAGAGGCTGCCGCGAGAGGCGTCACCGATGTCGCACAGCTAGAAGAACATCACACAGGAGTGGAGTCTGCACAAGAACAGTCTCATCTTCTCTGAAGAGCATTCAGCAAAACAAGCAACAATTCTTGTTCGCTGTGAGTGTGGACGACCGAGTCAACCAGCGCCGTGAGTGCACTGTAGCAGTGTCTTCACGTTTGTGTTCCAAACATTGCCAGTCAAAAATGAAACAGTTGTTTCGTTTTCACAACGCACCACCAAGTGTAAATACCTTGGCAAACACTTTCATGATGTACCCCATGGCCTGAACCCTCGGGTCGATCTGAGAGTACATGTACAGCAGCCTCGTGTTGTGAGTTCCCTGCAAAACACAACGTTCCAGTTTGAACAACAGAGCAATGATGTGCTTTCGAGATCCGGAAAACGTACCAGCGACAGACGGAACACACCACCGTGAATTTTGCGGGAACAATGAATTTGTGTTTCAAGCTGTCGTGACGTACCAGCGTGTTGTACAGGCTGATGTCTCCCTCCACCTGGAGGCTCCTGTGGCGGAACTTGACAATAGGCACTTTAGCACTCGTGATAGGGCACACTTGGTAGAAAGATCGGTGTTTCTTCATTTTCTGTGCAAGGTCTTCAATCACCTCGATGGAATCTACATCCTGAAAGCCAACGGAAATTTCATTGATTTCATATTCCCTTGCGCTCACTCAACACATCTGTAATCTGTAAAATTCTCGACTGGGAAAAAAAATCTGTTCACCTTCTGCTCAGTCTCCTCGAACGTGAGACAAAGGTCCAGATCACTGTCTCTGAATCCAAAACCGTTGCACGAAGATCCAAATGTCTCCACCCTCGCATCTAAATGGACACAAAGAGTTTCCTATTTGTCTGGCCGCAGTGTAGTTTTGCTCACGAAGCACAAAATAGTTTTGAAATGACCACTAAGTTTCTCCACCTGAATATGACTCTTGTATGAATTCTTCCACCTCGTGAAGAATCTCCATTCGGCCGCGTTTTTCGCGTTCCGACGGTTTGAAGTCCTCTGTCGAAAATGCAATAGGTGCGCGTTATTTCAAGGAAACCTTGACTGCACATCGTCGTGTTCACAAACTGTTTGGGCCCTGAACTTTCGGTTCTGCCGCACAAGTTCTCTGCGTCGCGGAGTTACCTGGAACCCTCCACAGCACGTGTTCCAACAGATTGGCGTAGTCCGGTGTCAACGGTGGCAGAGGTTTTATGGCGGGCAAATTCTCCTCGGGACAAACTATTTTCAGATGTCCTTCTTTCTGGCAAATCTGACACATGATTGCTGGTCCCTACAACAAACAGCAGCAACGTCAGAATTTCTGCCGTCACAAATAGATCTATCAACACGTTATGAAGAAAGGACGACGACAGTTACCTTTCCATCGTACAAGGTTTGTTCGGTGAAGGCAAAGGTGAAGTCGTCTTCAGTCAATCCGCGCAGCAAAGACTCGTCGAACAGTCCCACGATGCGATCCTTGTACCCATGTGTCGGGCTGCTTACTGAACTGGAATCTGCTTCTTTGCTCGTGCTGGCCTGTTGCAGTTTTGAGTCATTCCCGGGTTCTTTTTCCTTCTCAGATTCTGCATCCTGAAACTCATCCTCACTCTCACCCACTGCGGTTTCGTCCAAAACGTCGGTGTTATCGGCTGCACAGCTTTCATCAGCGGCAACAGTGCTGTTCTCCAAAATGTCACTCTCTGCAATGTCACACTCTTGGTCCAGGTGTTGAGATCGTTGGTTTGCACTTGTGGAAATCAGTTGGCTTTTGAGCTTCGCACCGTCCGGAATGAACTGCTCGCCATCGTTTTCACTTGCAGCACCAGAAACTTCAATTGGAGAATCTTCTGCAGGAGAAACGGCTTTCCCCTGGCGATCAGAAAAATCGTCTTTCGCGGGCTTGTCCGAGTCTGGAGTTTTAGCACCTGTGGTTTGCGGACTAGACCGCTGACTGGCTTCGTGCACGTGTTTCAGATTCTCCCGCAGCTGCTGCCGCAGTTTTCCGAGATCAGTTCGCGCGAACAGAGGGCCGTTCTTCGTCTGTGGATTTCCGAAGTACAGATAAGCCGACCGAAACCTCTCGTCGATGTACTCGTAGATGTGCGAGTGGCTGACCGACTTGGCGACATTGCGCTTCTTCGGCTCGAAAGGATCTGGCAGAACAAGTTTGTCTCAAAATGCGCACCATGCTACGGCTAATTTGCACTTTGTTCCTTTCCACAAACATTGAAACGAAAACACCTCGTATTTTGTCAATAACAAATACAAAAAAAAGAATTTCAGACACCAGTGCACCTTCAATTCCAATCCGCTTGCCCATCCATTTCTTCTCCTTCCTTGTCAGAGGTTTCGACTGACGAATACAGACGATGTTTTTGGCTGCGTCGAAATTTACTGCATAAAACTTGAGCAAACCGACCCACAGTTCACCAAGGGACTGATTGTTCTCGCACTTCCACAAACGCTTCTGAAACAAGAAAATAGGCCCAAGGGTTTCACGGTGATCTGAACACGGAGATTCCACGATGGAGGCCAGGGATTCCCCGATGACATCGTAACACATTCAAACAGTCGAAATCTTCACGTGCGGGTGCACACCGTGGTCATGTGTCTCGACACTGGGTCAAACCACCACTTCTTGTTGGCATTTCGTTTGCCCTCCCAGAATATAGACCAAAGTTGTTTCGAACCGGGGGGTGGGGGTTTGGAGGACAGCACACCTGACCTGATGCTGTCAGCTTGGCCAGGGGGTGTCCGATAATAGCGTCAAGGTACGGCCCAAGTGGGACACGACTTGATTCTAGCATCCAACCGAACCCTCTCTTGTGCACACACACACAGATACACAAACAGGTAGCAATTGCACTTGGCCCGCGAACCGCTGAAAACCACGGGCTTGAAAAGTGAAATCAATTTCTTACCAGCAGATCAAGGTCATCGAGGTAGCCGTCCGGTCCCTTTTTTCCGGCAGCTTGCATCTGAAAACAAAACAAAATGGACGCCGTGAAACTGCCATGCAGAAATGCCTCGCAGCAAAGCTGATAGCCTAGGCGTGAAACTTTTGAACATGACGTCGCCACTGGACGCAGGTCAAGCGTGGAAAATCGCACCTTTTCGTCAAAAGCAGCTCAGACCACGCGCAAACAAGGCACACACGAGCCACAACCCCACTTTTTTCATTTTTGCTGCCAGCCCTGCTCTGCTCCAAAAATTGGACAGGGGTAACACAACTGGAGTGCACCCACAAACAAACGAAAGATCAGAGGCCAACGACCCCAGGCTGTTCACGGTCAGTCAAGTTTTCTCCTCACAGTGCGACCCCACCTCTGAATTTGCACACCTGTCAGGGGCATCATTGCGACTTGACTGAAGAACACAGGTTCAGAGCACAATCACTAAGATTGAATCACCCAATCTCAGTGGTCATCACCCCCACCCCGATGACCACTGAGCATTTGCAGGAGGACCAACACTGAGAAATTCTCAATGATGGCCACGTCGGATCATTGTTATCTTTAGCCTGCGCCCCCTCAGCGATTATCAAGGAAGCTACCAGTGTTTCAACCTGTACTACCAGTGTCTTGGGCTTGCTCCGAACGCCTGTGTGAAAATTGTCCAAGAAACAAACCAACAGAGCCACACGTACCTGTTGTAAAACAGGTAGCACGGGGGGCTGGCACTGCTGCAGATAATACACGGTCATCAGATAAAAAACGTAGGACGGCAAAGTTCCAGCTTCTTGCTCGTCAATTTTCACCAACTGCAAATGACAACACCGGCCAGTCGATTCTGTGAATTAATCAAATAGTTTGCTTCCACGAAGTCATTTTGCTCGCCAAATCCTTGCATCTCCAATCTGTGGGTCGCACGTCTTGATATTATTGCCATTGGCACGAATGTGCAGCAAATTTCAATTTTCAACTTCGACGGCTGTTGCACAAAATTCCTTTGGGTTTTCTTTTTGGTTTGCTATGATTACTATCTCTCCCTCCACCCCCCACACCGAAAAAAAAAAACATTGCAAGCATTGTGAGATCCCTTCCGGCAGTCAGCGTCAGGAATAACTGCAAAGCTCTGAACCTTGGCAAAATATCTAAAAGCTGTCGCTAAAACAGGAAGTCGCTGGTCCATCCGTCCGTAGAGCGCCAGCAGTCGAGACGTTTTGAAGGCGTGAGGGGTGCCGATCCCCAGCCGAACCGTAATCTTGTCGAGAGACGGTGTGCGGAACAGAACAGAAGGAACCTTGGACGAGAAGTCGCTTCTCACATCCAGGAAATTCCCTGTGGCAGACATCAATCACGAATATTTTTACTTGGTTCCCACCTTGATTCATTTCGCAACGTTGACAATTTTTTAGCAAGCACAACTGACCCGACTTGTCATCCCTGAGTAGCAAGAAAACATCTGCAAGATTTGTCGCTGGCATCTCAGAACGCAACTCAATGTTCAAATTGGAGCTGTTCAGCCCAAATCCCATCGCCGTCGATCCGTAAATGTTCAGAGTGACACCTGGATGTACAGTTCACAACACTGCAGTGAAGCACTTCAATGCACACCTTTCCATCAACAGATGCGCACAACGAAGGAAGACATTTTAAACGAAACAAGATATTTGAACATCACTTTGCCATCAAAGGGAGGACAAACCTGGAAACTTGTCGCCCATCGTTTCGGACAGCAACACAAGCACGCGTTGTCTCAGGTTGATCTCATCCTCCGACAAACCGTGAGTTTCGTAGATCTGTGAGACCAGCTTGCTGAGAACTGAACTGTGTTCGCAACTTGGACGCGGCAAACTTTTCAGCATGATATCTGTCGCCCGCACCTGCGAGGCCAAAGTGACAAAATAAAACTTCCGTTCAACTTGTGATCTGCTTCGTTTGCAGTCATGACCGACCACATACTCGGAGCGGACAGACCTCAAAACTTACCATGCTCAGACGTTTATGTCTCGTGTCTTTGATGTGCTTCTGGCAAACAAGTATGTTGTCACAGTGGTAGTCACACAACCGGCAATGGTACTTGGCCTGTGGAAATGTCGAGGACTTCTGCTCAAAGAAAAGAGACATTTTTGTGTTACCGACTGTTGGTGGCTGAAAGAAAAACCGGCAAACAGCACTTGTCAAACAATACAGTGGTGCAATCGAGACACAACCCAGCTGAGCGTGCCTGGACAATTTTGTTGGTCAACTATCCCACCAGAACTGTGGCAGAGAACGGTTTCTTCAGATGAAAGAACCAAACCCTTACCTTCTTCAGCGGAAAGATGCACTCGTTTTCAAGGGTGAGTTGTATTTCCGGTGTCAAATCGGGATCAACCATGCCTCGTTGTTTGTCTGAACAGCAGAAAGAACATGTCGCAATTCCAGAACACGAGACTATTCTCACACAGATTCAAAACATCAGTTCATTGACATACCGACAGGCCCCTTTCGCGTTTCTTTGGCGTTTTGTTTTTCTGCCGCAGACCTCTTTTTCTCAACTGATGCAGGTCCAGCTTTCTTTTTGCCTTCTTGAGTCCTTTTCGATTCTTCGTTGTTCTGCACACTGCTGGTCGAAGCTTCAGGTCCACATTCTCGTGACTTCCGTTCAAGAATTGTTGTTTCTTTGTCCAAGTTCTTGCGTTTGCTTCCTTGCCCGTCCCGCCTCGCGTCCTCGTCCCCACTCCTTTTGTTTTGCACAACTGGAGATTCCTCCAACAGTTGTTGCAACTGTTGCACAATTTCTGGTTTTTCTTCTGCCATTGCGGCTGACGTGTTTATTGTTCCAATCACCAGAAGTGCCTGCAATTGAAAAGACATGATCCTTTGTGCGCGTTTGTGTTCTTGGCAACATCGACACAATTGCACGACCGCTGGTCGCTTTCATCCACCCACTTTTCTGGCCCGACCTTTTCGAGCGTGAAAGACACCAAAACAAAACAAAGTGATATCGCAAAGGTTGACGGTAATAATTCTCCGCAATGTGTTGCTTCTTGAAGTCGGGAAGCGATATCAAAACTCACTAAAGCAGTCAAATCAGTCGGAAAGGGAACAGAGATATCAAAACAAGGGTGCCCACAGACATGCAGGTGACGCAACACCGCATCACGTGAAAAATATTTTGCTACATTAATGTTGCAAAAACGTCCAGACCGAAACGGGTCCAGAATGTGAGCTTCTTGCACACTGAAACTTGTTTAACTTGAAATGGGAATCTCTCTTGCATTTGTATTCTCGCTTTTTAATGTCACTTACCGTTCCGTTTTTTGTTCGAAGTTGCAAGAAATCACGAATTGGATCGATAAGATCAGACTTCGAAAACTACACTCCCTCCAACTTGACAACAATGGGGATTCTGCAACCAGACTGTGTGGGAAGAGTTTGGTCTGTGTGTCATTACTTGTCTCCGCTTTTGCCCACACAATTAGATCTTCCTGTTGAAAGTTACAACGGAACGGATTTTGAACTGCAAATGGAACACATGCCCCTCCAAATATTGCTTCGTTCGCGCTCTACTGGACCACAATCAAAGTTTGCACATGTTGATCCAAAAAATGCCAGTCCAATATGTGTCTTGAATTCCATGGGCAAATTTTGACCTGCAATTCAAATAAAATTGGCGAAGTAACAATGTTAAACATTTATTTATCGGAATTGTACTCAGATATTGGACAGATCCAAGTTTTCGCAAGCTTTTCTCGTGTTTCTGTCTCGTGAACCAAAGGAAGTGACTTCCGGTTGTTTCCCATCAAAATGAAGAAATAAGAAAGCGATGATTTTGGTGCTAGCTGTCTGTACTTCTTTCCTGTAATTGTCATTTTGGGGCTATCAGTGCGAATTATAATGTTTGCTACGTCTGGGTACTTTAGAGGCGTCGATTGCCCATATTTTGTGAGTGGACTGTGTGAAAGACCGTTCTGCCATTTGAGGCATGTCCGACAAGACGAAAAGAGTGTTGACAAGGGTAAGTGAAGCTGGACATCTTGCTGTGACCACAAAGTTCTGTACACTGTAAATAAACAGGACATTGTATGTTCACCTCTCTGGCTGTTGCATAAGGAATTGAGGCCAACTCAGTTTGGTTCGGAACCCCTGTCACAAGAGGTCATGTGAGTGTTTGAACTCGTACTAGTTTTGGAGTGTGACACTTGAAACCAGTTTAGTTTTCTTCCACTTCAGATGCCACAGATGAAGAAGGCGTCAAGTCGGAATCGTCTAATGCGGAAAATTTGCTCAGCATTGTCGGAAATGCAATCAAACAGGTGTGACACAAGTGCTGACGTACGAGGATCTTTCAAGTCAAAGTGTCTCTCAGCATGTTCAGCGATGTGCACCCATTTGGACACAGATGAGCACATTCTTTGTTTGCAACAAAAGAATTGCGCAAGCTTGT
>JAAUXT010057577.1_pt1 | contig 16072 bp, 23 predicted proteins | sample 7278171 | NCBI WGS metagenome assembly JAAUXT01 (sample SAMN14350112, study PRJNA611818) | marine sediment metagenome | isolation source: surface marine sediment (1.8m) | place: French Polynesia: Moorea | collected 2018-08 | reverse complement strand
TAGGGAGGCAGGGAGGGAGGGAGTCAGGGAGGGAGCCAGGGAGGGAGCCAGGGAGGGAGCCAGGGAGGGAGCCAGGGAGGGAGCCAGGGAGGGAGGGGAGGGAGGGAGGGAGTCCTCTGGTGAGTCCAGGGAGCCACGGGGGCCAGGGAGCCACGGGGGCATCACCCCCAACGAAATCAATTGGCCCTCCTTCCAAAGTTTGTTTCACTTCATGAAGGCTTCCAAGGATGGACTTTGGCTCCCCCAGGGTTTTGCCCCTCCGGTCTCAATCCTGAACCCCACCCCCCTCTGGTAGACAAAGGGAACGCCCACAGGGGGCACTGGTGTCGACATGCTTCGCGCAGGGTGTGGAGGTGTGACCAACGCGGAAGTCTCGTGTTCACACAGATCCATGTCAGAATCAAGTCCAACGCAGTGTGTGGTGATCCTGTACATATGAAACAGCTTTGAAACGTGAGTCGCGTCCTGCGTCCTTGTGCTGACTCGGTTCCCCTTGTACACTCAATGCGATCGAGAAGCTGGCGGTGTACCCGTGTTTGCAGGTACCTGCTGGGTATGCACTCGTTCGGACTGGTCGAGACCAACATGTTCGACGAGGCTGAGAAGACGGCGCGCAAGGTGAGCGCTCCGGTGTGGGAAGGATCAGTGCACCCCTCACACGTCACCGGTGTGGAAGGACCATGTGACCACGGACCAAATCAACCCCACACGTTATTCTTTTGCGGTGTGAGATGACAAGATGACGCCTTCATAAACACACACACTACACACAGACACACGCACACACACACACACACGATTCTCCAACTGGTTGTGTGTGTATGTATGTGTGTGTGTGTGTGTGTGTGTGTGTGTGTGTGTGTGTGTGTGTGTGTGTGTGTGTGACACCGGGGACCAGGCCTGAACTGGGATGACCCACGGTTCACTGTTGTGACTGGTTCTGTGTGTCCCACAGGGCCTGGAGCTGAACCGGAAGGACGCGTTGTGCACACACGCACGCACACCACACACACGCACGCACCACACACTCACACTCACGCACATCCTCGCACACACACGCACACACGCACACATTCGCACACACGCACACAAACACACACACACACACACACACTGCTTCGTTCTGTGTCGCTCAGGGCCTGGAGCTGAACGCGGAGGACGCGTGGTGCACACACACGATGGCGCACGTCTTCGAGATGACGACGCGACCACGTGACGGACTCAGCTTCCTCAGCTCCACCGTGCAGGACTGGTCGGTGCGTGCACCACCCGGGGGCGCTGCCGTCAAGGGTCCGGGGTGTGCGTGTGTGCGTGTGTGTTAGTGTGCGTGAGTGAGCGTGGGTGTGTGCGCGTGTGTGCTCGTGTGTGCGTGTATGTGCGTGTGTGCGTGTGTGCGTGTGTGCGTGCGGATGCATGTGTGTGCCTGTGTGTGTGCAAGCGTGCGTGTGTGTGTGTGTGAGAGAGAGAGTGTCGTGTGGAAGAGTTGGCTCTTCCCACGCGCGCAATCCAGCTTTCGGGCGAGGTGCTGAGTACCGATGAAGCGGCTTCAGCGGAGCTGCCCGAAGCTGAAGCTGTGCACCGGACTCGCAACTCGCGCTGCCTATTTAAAGCTGCGCCCACGACACCCTGCGTCTGTCGAGAGCAACAGCTTGAGACAGGAGTGAGCCAATAAACGTCTGAGAGAGAGAGAGAGAGAGAGAGAGAGTTCCCTGTTGAGTATTTGCAGTCCTCTCTGGTTCTGAGCCTGCTGTTCGTTTGTTTTGTAGCCACAGGGAAATCTGGCCTGTCACAACTACTGGCACTGGGCGCTGTATCACATTGAAAAGGTAGCGTTGCACGGGCACTCGTACGCATACCCACATACCTTCTAAATTCACACGCACGCACACAAGCTCGGGCATGCGCACAAGCGTCCATTCGCGCTTCTTTGACCACGCACGAAACCATCTCCACCTCAAAATTGTGCGTTTGTGTGTTCATTTTGCGCAGTTTTGCATCGGTGTCTCACTCTGCCCACGCACACAGTGCAAAATTTGGAGATGCCGCGCAAAGTTGACGTGGAAGCGCGAGGCCTTCGTCTGAGCCTGAGTCAGTTGTGTCACACCAGCCATTCACACCAGTTCGCACTTTGCGCATGCGCAGGGTGAGCACCAGGGCGCGCTCGACATCTACGACTCGGAGTGCGGCCCGCGAGCCAAGAAGTCGGGCGCCATGCTGGACATCGTGGACGCGTGCTCGCTGCTGTTCCGGCTCGAGATGGAAGGTATGCGTGCGTGCGTGAGTGTGTGTCTGTGATGTGTGGTGTGCGTGCGTGTGCGTGTGTGCGTCTGCGCTTGAGCATGATGTGCGTGTGTGTGAGGTATGAGTGCGCGTGTGCGTGTGTGAGCAAGGGGTGTGCGTGTGAGCTCTTACATGTACACGTGTGTGAGTGCGTGTCTGTTCTTCCGCCCTTCCGTATGGGGTTGGAACCCGACCAGAACCTGGGCCCCCCTCGTGTGCGCGCGTGTGTGTGTGGTGTATGCGTGCAACATCACGTCAAACTTAGCTGTGGTTGAGTCCATGCTGAGAGCTGCGTGGGGGTTTCAGGTCAGAAGGTGGGATCCCGGTGGAAGGAGCTGTTCGAGACGTGTCGCCCCCACAGCGAGGACCACGTGCTCGCCTTCAACGACGCCCACGTGCTCATGTGTCTGCTCGGCGCCGGCGACATGGACGCCGTCGTCAAGGTCATCGACTCGCTGTCTGAATACGTGAGGTGAGGCTTGGCGTCCAACGCCGCCTGTGACGTCAGAACTGTCCGAGTCCTACCCAAGGCGGCCTGGTTGCCAGTACAGGTGCCGCCCAGTCCTGTCACCTGGTGTTGCTGCCCACTGCTTCCCAGAATCGTGCTGTGGCACCCAGCACCGCCCAATACTGCATCCCACCCAGTGTCGCCCAGTCCCACCCAATCCCATCAAGTGGTACCCAGTCCCGCCCAGTACGCAGGAAACCCAGATGCACGCGCACACGCTTCACTGCGCGCGCAGCGTCACGCGAACCAGACTCGGGTCCGCGTGTGTGTGACTGACGTATGCGTGCACCCTGCGTGTGTGTGTGTTTCAGGGAGGGGTCGGGGACGAACTGGGCGGTGACGCGCGACGTGGGCGCGCAGGTGATGAACGCGCTCGTCGCGTACTCGGGCGGGCAGTACGACGCGTGTACGACGCTGCTCAGGCCGCTCAAGTACGACCTACAGCGCATCGGGGGCAGCAACGCGCAGGTAAGGCTCAGACACGTGATGCACTGCACGCATACATACATACACACACGCACACACACATGTCCACCTGAACTTATTGGTGTGTGTGCGTGTGCGTGCAGAGGTACACGTGACATGTGTCTGAGGAATGTGTGTGTGTGTGTGTGTGTGTGTGTGTGTGGGTGTGTGGGTGTGAGGTACATGTGCAAAGTGGTTATCTTGAGAACGCGGTTGCACGCGTACATCGCTGTCTCATTGCAGCGGGACATGTTCAGTCTCCTCATGATCCACGCCGCGCTCCAGTCTCCGTCCAAACAAGACCACGTGTACGCCAGGTGGGTCCGCCCAGCGACAACTTCCGGTCCAGCCACAACTTCCGGTCCGCACCCGGTTCTTTCTCGTGACGACGCGTGTTCGTGCGATCAGCTGTCACGTGTGTCGTGGACGTCATGGGGCCGTTGATTCAACATCCGGGTGACACGAAGACCTGGTTTGATTGGGGCAGACGCGCGTGAAAAGGATTTTCACTTTCTGCATAAAAATCCAACAAGGAAACGCGCCGTGAGGTTCAAAGCGATTGGGTGCGTCACGCAGGTCAGCGCGTCGTTGTTGCACGTGCTGCAGACTCGTTGTTGCTGTTGTTGCAGGCGCCTCCTGGCGGAGCGGCAGGCGCTGAAGGAAGACTCGCCCATGACGCAGCGTCTCATGACGCGCGCGCTCGCTACGCACGTCGACTAGAGGGCGCTGCGCATGCGCGGCGAGGACGGCGCGGGCCCGGCTCCAGCTCCCCTCCACGCATGGATGGCTGTGTCACGCATCAATTGCAACCCTGGACAAGTGAAATGCGTGGCTGTTTCCTGGGACAGCGACTTGTTTGACAGGCGCCAACAGCGTCACTGTCCATTATGTGTGAAAAACCGTAGCGATTGTGGTCATTGTTACCCGGTGCATGGGTTGTTCGTTGTTGCTACTCAGGGCACAAGTACTCGTTTTCTCAGAACTGCAAAAAAGTGTTTCTACCTGAAGAAATTCAATCCCTGTTGATGTTTTCCTTTCGGTTTCTGATTAACGGAAACAAACTGATCCAGTTTCAGTGTGCGTGCGATTGACATCCGGCTTCCGCACACACACACGCACACACGCACGCACGCACACACAGAAAGGCGGATCCAGATCCCGACCAGTCCGAGGAGGGCGCAAAGTGAATTTCTTTCTCAAGTGCACGCGATTCATGAAAAACATTCCGGCCAATAACAGCATCCCGGGATCACATCCTGGACCAGTTTCCCCCCCTGTGACCACGAAAAAAAGTTGACTGAAGGCCTTTCGTTTGCAACACCTCCATCGTGGTGGGTTTGTGGAGAGGTTGGACCTCAATACAGGATCCACTGGAGATGTCTCTGGATGACGCGTCGCTGGAGGTGTCCCTGGATGACGCGTCGCTGGAGGTGTCCCTGGATGACGCGTCGCTGGAGGTGTCCCTGGATGACGCGTCGCTGGAGGTGTCTCTGGATGACGCGTCGCAGCAGCTCGTGTTGTCAGCTGAAGCTGTCACGAGAGTCTGGCTTCTACCTGCCCAGAGCGCGGCTGCGTGTCAGGTGCTGAGGCTCTGCACCCGACCCAATCAATGTCTGTGTTTTTTGTCAATCGGAAGTGTTTGTCTCGCGCGCAGTGGAGAGCCTCACCAGTCCACAACAGTCAAGGCTGCGACGCGCGTCTCGGTTTGTTTTTCCTGCAGAAGCTGCTCTGTGTGTGGGGCTGCCTCAGGCCAGCTGCACGCGAGATGCGTCCTCAACACACTGCGTCCGTGCTGAAGTCAATGGCGTCTCGTCTCGTCCCTGCGTCTTCTGGTCACGTGGTTGCTGTTTTGACGCAGCGGCCATTGACGCGCACAACGCGTGTAGCGTTTTTCACGTTGGTGACGCGCGGTCGCTTTTTGACGTCAGCGTCAAAATTTAACGTTGAACCCAATGGTGGAATTTTTGACGCCAGCCCCCAAAACGACACAGCGTCCTTTGACGCGCACAACGCGTGACGCATGCGCAGTGAACGCGGCGCTGCGCGCGCGCTGCAGGAGCGAGTCTGTGTCAGACACAAACACTTGTTTGGTTTCGTAACGACGAGCCTGCAGCAGCAGCAGCGCAAGGTGCCATTTGCAGGTGAGTGAAGCTCTGGGGGATTTTTGCATCTTGTCCCAGTGGCTCGTGGGGGCAATCCAGGGGCCGGAGGGAACCTGGGCCCCCGGACCCCCCAGAAATGTCTTTGGGACTTAGAAAGCGCCACCACTGACCAAAGTTGTTCACATTGAAACACATTTTCAACTGGTTTGAACTGTGTTTGACGTGGCGTTGCACGCATACCTCTCTCACACACACGCACCATGGAGGGGGGAACTGGGTCTTGGATCTCCCTCAGTAATTGAATTCAATGAATATGGTCAACGGTAGAAACGTTTCGCTACACGGCCTGAATGCTGGGGCGGATCCAGGGTTCAGAAACGGAACTCCTCCCCGGTAGGGGGGGGGGCTGTTCAGACGTTGATTGGGGTTGTGGTCAAGAGATGTCATGAGAGGTTCAGTCAACCCGCCGGATGCGTGAACGACATGGCTGAACACATGCATGCAAACGCGTGCGCACACAACACACGCTCAACACAAGCACTCAACACACACGCTCAACATGCCTTTCTTTCACGCACACACACACACACACACACACCAACACTTGAACAGAGTCAGCCCGCATCGCGTGACTACGGCAGATTACGCTGCAGCGCTGAAGCCTAATTGGATCAGACGCCATCAGCGCAGCGTTGCCTGGGCGACGGCCAGGACGCTGTTTGCACAACGACACAACAGGTTGCATCGCCAAGCGATGGGTTCAGTCCAGGTGCAGCAGAAATTTAACTTGTCAGCAGATTGTGCGTGCGTGTGTGCGTGTGTGCACGTGTGTGCGTGGTTGCATATGTGCATTTGTTGTGCGCGTGTGTCTGTGCGTGTGTGTGGTGTGTGTGTGTGTGTAATGTGTGGAGAGAGAGTCTTTGACCATCAAGAACTTGCCAGCCTCATTCCCGACGTCTTGTTCTTGATCTGCCCCAGGCCTGCCGCGAGAGCTGTTCTGCAGGGCCCATGTGCAGGGCCTACCCACAAGGGCCAACTTGGTCTGCAAGGCTAAGTGGCAGGGTCAACTGCAGGGCACACATACAGGGTCCACGTGTGGGATACCACAGGACCTAATCAACAGGGCCTGCCTGCTTGGAACACCAGACTGCAGGGTCTAATCCCACAATCTTCCAGAACTTTGCCTTATCTGCAGGACCGACTTTTGAGTCTTCTTGCACCTGGTTTTGAGCCATGTTCTTGTGTTCTGTTGCAAAATTATACTGGTTGTCATTTCCAGAGACAGCAGATGCCGCGGATTTGGTGTTGAACCCCTGGAACCTTGCACAATGGCTGGAGGGAACCCGCCTGCTGCCCTGGACCTGCGCGCCCAGATAGAGGAAGACTACCTCACCTGTCAGATCTGCCAGGGTCCCTACTGCAGACCCAAGGCTCTCGCCTGCCTCCACTCCTTCTGCGCGCACTGCCTGCAGGAGTACGTCTGCAGCAAGAGGGTGGCCCCTGGAGGGCGCTTCGAGTGCCCGGTGTGCCGGAAGCCGATGGCCCTGCCCAGACCCGGTGTGAGCGGCCTCCCGGATAACCACGTGCTCGTGAGCCTGGCGGACACGATGCGGAGGGTGGAGGCGACGGCGGGGCTGCGGGACGAGGCGCCGGGGCCGCCCCGAGGGAGTCCGCCGCGCCACGGTGAGCCCCGGGGCACACAGGACGCTCTCAAGAATCCAGGGGTGGGGTCGGGGGCCCAAGTTGAGGCGAGGGGCCAAATGAACACACAGGGGCAGGAGATTCCCTTTATTCAGCGGGCAGACGTCGGGGTCCTCATGCGTTTGAAACGTCTTGCAGTGTGCCTATGGAAACCAACATACTTGCACACACACACTCCGTCACACACACACACACACACACACCCTGCACGCATACATTCCTCCAACACAGGTGCTGGTCGGCAGAACAGTGAAGACGACTTCTCCGGCATCCTCGACGCTGCTGAGCCCGCCGCCAATTCCCATAATGCACCAGCAGGATCCGGACCGGAACCGGAAATGGGTCGTGCTCCAGGCTCCCAACCGGAAGTGATGGGTCGTGCCCGCCGCCAGAGCGCGCAGAGCGACCGCGTCTCCATCAACCGTCTCAAGGACGTGCAGAGACAGGAGGTGCTGGAGCTGCTGCGCTGCCTCTCCAGCATCACGGACCACATACACACGCCCAGGGACCTCACTTCCGGTCACGTGACTCCCAGGGACCTGGCTCCCAGGGGTCTGGACACCGAGGAGGGAGGCCCCGGATCCAGGAGCCCCAGACTCACTGTGAGTCTGGAGGATGAACCACGATCCAGGAGCCCAAGGCGCCATCTGTACTCCAGGGAGATGCAGGGGTCCACTCACAGGCTGGGCGCTGCTGGAGGAGGGGGTGCGCTGGACCTGAGCTCCGCCTCCACTGCGGGGCCCAGGTCCCACGGGTACCCGCCTCCCCCCGCCACGCCCTCCCACCTGCAGCTCAGACTGGATGACCCGGTCCAGACTCCTGTTGCCAGGCAGACGAGCAGGAGTCCAGTGTGGAGGTCTGAAGCCACGCCCCAGGGAACCCTCACCACTCCGAGTCTACGTCACAGCCCCAGCAGGTCACGTGACGCGGGGTCCACCGACCCAAGCCCTCTACCGGCGGCCCCGGGGTTCTACCCTGCTGTGCAGGACGGCACCCACAGCACTGAGTCTCCCGGCAACAGGATCATCAGGTCCAACCCGGTACCCATCAAGACCCTGGGTCAGTTTGGGTCAGGGCTCTTTGACCTGAACACTCCCATTGGGCTGACCACGCCCCCTGACGGAGGCACGGTGCTCGTCTCGGACCAACACGGCTCCAGAGTCCTCGTCTATGACCTCGAGTCCGGGGTCACTTCCGGTTGTCTCCGGTGCGAGGGCGACATCCGGGACGTGGCCATCTCCACCATGGGTCACGTGCTCGTCGCGACGCACGACGACGCGGGCTCGGGTCTCGCCGTCGCTTACACGCTGGACGGGCATAAAATAGCAAGTTTGGGTGAGTGGATGTGTGTGTGTGTGCGCGTACACGTGTCTCTGTGTGTACTTCTGAGCCTTGGTGTGTGTGTGTGTATACGTGTCTCCATGTGTACTCCTGTGCCTTGGTGTGTGTGTGTGTGTGCGTGTGTGTGCGTGCACGTGTCTCTATGTGTACTTCTGTGCCTCTTTGTGTGTGTGTGTATGTGTGTGTGTGTGCTCTCGTGGCATAACCGGGTGACTGCACACGGAACGAGACTCAGAGCATTGTGGGAACCCTCCACTCCTGTGTGACCCTACCCGACTGCCTTCATTTCCTCCTTGTGTCAGTTCACTGGGTCATCAAGCAGCTCGAGTGAGTCTGCCAGCAAGAGTACGAATCGCCATCGCAAACGAGTGGACTTGTTCTCCCGCAGGCCGACAGGTGGCGCTGGAGGAGCACGCGCACGGCATCAGCGCGAGCTCGCACCACCACGTGGCGGTCACGTGTCTGTCGGGAGCCGTGTACGTGCTCAACGAGAACGGGCAGGTGAGGGACGCGGGAGGGCGCGAGGCGTCTTGTGTCGCGTCACTCAAAACTCACCAGGTGGAGCTGCATATTCAATCCCAGAATATCTAGCTCCGTGCTTAACGGCGTTTCGCTCCTCCACACGAAACTTGTTCCCTTTGGCGAACGCAACGCAAAAAGCTTCCATCGCAAACTCGACTCAAACAAGTGACGTCAGCGTTGGGTGACGCAAGTGACGTTTGGCTTCCTACGTGTGGCGTCCGATGTCTGACGCCTCATGCGAGTTCTGACTACCGTCGGCCAACGTTCGTCACACAAGATCTTTCCCTTGAGATCGGTCACGTGAACGTCGTTTGACGTCACGTGTAAACCTCACGCAAACCTCACGTCGCTTGACGTCAGTCGCGTGAACGAAACTTCACGTTTGTTTGACGTCGGTTGCGTGAACGTGACGTGACGTGACGTGCACGTCGCGCAGGTTCTGCACGAGTTCGGGAAGCGCGGACGCGACCTGACGCTGTTGGCCACGCCCTACTACGTGACCTTCAACCAGCGAGGTCAGCTGCTCATCTCCGACTGCGACGCCAACTCCGTCAAGGTCAGTCTCAGGGTCACCGGGTGCACCGGGGTCAGAGGGAAAAGGTCATGCGATGAAGAATTCTCGTCTTTCAGACAGGTTCCCCCATCTACCAACACTTCCGGTCACGTGTTTCCGGTTCCAGGTGTACGACTGCGCAGGTCAGTTTCAGTTCTCGTTCGGCGGAAGTCACGCGGAATCTCGCGAGCTGAGCCGTCCCTCCGGGATCTGCGTCGACCCCAACGACAACGTCATCGTGTGCGACTTCGGGACGGGCGCCGTCAAGCTCTTCACGCCCGACGGCAAGTTCCTCAAGAGCATCGTCAAGTACCCCCAGAACGTGGGTCCGGAGCTCGTGGCGCGCCCGCTCAACGTGGCGCTCTCTGGTGGCGGCGCGGAGCAGCTGCTCGTGCTCGTGCGCGGGTCACACTTCGCGCAGGTTCAGGTCTTCGAGTACAACGTGGACTTCCTGCGGGCGGAACCCAAGTCGTCCATCTGTTGTGTGTCTTGAGGCTCAGCGTGTGCTCGGCGGCGGGCGGGGCAGTCCAAGGGGTGGGGGTCCACGGAGAGGGTGGGAGGTCCAGGTGTGTGGGGGGACAAGGGTCGGGGTCTTGGGAAGGTTGGGTTTCCAGGTGGGGAACAACAGGTTTTGGGGTCAAGAAGGGCTTCAGAGTCAGGGAGGGTGGGTCCAAAGTCCAGGTAGATTTTTGGGGATTGCAGAAATCTCCCCAGAGCCAAGCAGATATTGGGTCAAGAACTGGGGCACAACCAACGGAGAGGTTCAAAGGAGCAGAGCCAAGGAGAAGGTGAGGGCCTCGAGCCAAATGTGACGGAAACCAGGGTAGAATCTGTAGGGACGCTTTCCGGATGTTCCTCAGGCAAGTATCCAGGGGCGCGTCACAACAAACCAATGAGCCTCGAAATCCACTGCGGGAGGCAGGTCCACGGTGCACTGAGAACGGTATGGGCGGGGCCTGCATGCCATACCCTGGATCCGCCCCAGTGTCACGTGGTTCTTCTCTGTGCCACGTGGTTCGTCCACCGTCCGACATTTATCTCGTCACTGCTGCGTGGTTGAATCCAGGCCAGTTCCAGGGCCGTGTTCGATTCTGCGCACCGCTGCACTCTACACGCGCTGAATTCCATTGGGCGACGGGCCATTCAGAGCGCCCCCGTGTGGCAAAGCGAACCAGCACCAGGGCGAGGACTGAGAACCTCAAAAACGCACAGGGACGAAGCTTCTCGTCGCATTCAAGGGAGCATCAACGCCACAACTGCTTTGCACCGTGTTGCAAGTTTTCACAATAAAATCTGGATCTTGAGTTTGTTTTTCTCGAGACCTATTTTTGAACGTTCTTTATCGCCTCTGTCTCGTCACGTTTGCTCAACGTCACCCGCCCCTCACGTCGACCTTTCACGTCAAGCGACGTGCACGTCCTTTCTCACGTGACAGCACTACGTCAACAGCTGCGGCCGTTTTTCGGGGCATGCGCAGAACTGCACAAGCAGGAGCGAGCTTGACCAGTAAGTACTCCGGTCGGGTACCGAGCACTGATGTGGCGTGCGTCACGGTGGAGACGTGCTGCGACGTGGCGTGCGACAGGAACGGGATAGCTAAAACTCGCTGTTATTGCGTCACTTCCGTTGCAACCCCAACATTTTGTGTCATTCGCTGTGTGTAAACTAACAACAACAGAACTTTGAATTGTCCACCTTTAATATCAACCCATCTCTCAACTGAGGCAGGCGGCTCCCACACGCGACCCTTCCCTTCAAACAAGAATACCCCCACCCCGGGTACTCTTGTGCCGCAGGTACATCTTATGAACAACTCGGCTCTCCCTGGCTGGGAAACAGTCAATGACCACAGTGGATCCACCCTTGATCCTTCTCACACTTTTCTGCACAGTCAGCACATTTTACAGGCGTCCCGTTTGACGATTCTACTGAACGGACAGCACCAAGGAACGGCCAGAGACGGGCTTGTCCGCTCAAACATAATTCCCACAACGAGGCTCGCAGTGGCTGTGTTCGTTTTGCCGCCCAACGCAACGCGGGCGTTCCTACCAGGGGGAGCTGGTGGCGCTGTGCGCTGCGCCAGCAAATCGAACACACAAACCCTGATTCTACGTGCAGATCCCAACATTGGCGAGTTTTAGAAAACAGCCCGCAACTTGGAAACGCAAACGTAACTTTCAGCATTGTCATGATGGTCAAAAGTTACGTTTGCGTTTCCAGGGTTGCGGGCTGTTTGCTAAAACTCCCAATTCCAAAACAAAACAACCAGACCCAACACACTGTACAAGAGAAACCAGACACAACGAGTCCACCCGTGGAATAGACGCACCTGACGTGCGTGGAACAAGATGCCATTGAAACCATGGCAACAAACCTCAAACTGAGCGCCCTTGCAAGGACGCGCGTCTTTTCGCGGGTGGAGACGGTTCTCACACCGGACGCGTCACGCGTCACGTGCCTGTGCTGACCAATGAGCGCTGCGTCATCGACTTGCACAGGGACGCTACGCGTGAGGCCCCCAGCCACACGTGTGCAAACATCGTGGACAACAAATTCTCTTCGCATTTTATCCCAACAACCAACACAGTAAAAATTTCTGAGATACATCTGTCTTGAGAGCAAGAATCAGTCAGTGTCGGACGCGTTATCAACGAAAGGAATGTATGCGTGCGACCAGACACAAACACGCACCCACAAACGGAGCACGCAGGAAGTCATGTGACCTGAGCTGAAATGAGGCGCGAGCAGTGACAATGGAGACAACAACCGAGGGCGGAGCCAGGACACAGTGCAGGGGCTCCACAGGAAGGTCAGACTCCCACTGGTCAGGTCTCCATGGAAACCCCAAAACGAGGCGTGACCCCAAAATGGAGGCCCGACAAAATCCCGCCCCTGGATCCGTGGAGCCACGGATTCGTTCACAACAAGCCGCAGCATCAAAATTGAGACAGTATTTCAACACGACAAACAAGAACACCCACCGGCGCAGACACGCGCAGCGAACCGCACGGCGCATTTGACTTGCAAACTCAGATTTACTACTGGGTCCCTTCACACACCACACACACACACACACACACACACACACACACACACACACACACACACACACACACAGGTGGGCCTTGTGAACAGAAGGTCCGAGTGCGTGAACATGTTGAACACACTATTCAAGTATCTTGTGTCAAGTACGGTGTCGAACACAGTCGCTTCAGCAGAAAGAAAACGATGCTTCCAGTGCGAAACAGGCCCGATCCATCACACACACACACACACACACCTGACACAAGCAACAGTGTTTGGGGCCTGTGACCTTCCACCCATTCCCGTGAACAGTATCCACCAGCAGCAGGTCGTTGGAAGAGGCAACAAAGGCCATCAAGAACTCGGGATACAAGTTACGGGGTGCAGTGAGCTGTGACCCTCCCTTTCGCGACGCGAACGACGCTCCCTCCGCCCCCACACCCACGTGAGCTGTGGAGAATGCTCCCTTTCGCCCCGAAAAATTCCCTTCCCCGCACAATTCTGCTCTGTGCTCGGAATTTTCAAAGGGACTCGACGGCTTCGTCAGCGTCCCCCAGTGGTGGCGTCTGCGCCGTCGGCGTTGCTGCGATGGCGTCGACGCGATGGCGACGACCCTGACGGCGTCGACGCGATGGCGGCGTCCCTGACGGCGTCGACGCGATGGCGGCGTATCTGTCGGCGTTGACGCGATGGCGGCGTCCTTGACGGCGCGTTGGCGGCGCAGGCTTCGGCGCGTCACTTCTTGCCGATCTCGCGCGAGCGCAGCGTCCCCGCCTCGACGGCCTCGATGCACGCGGCGCGGAACCCGCGCTTCTCCATCCAGTGCACCTGCGCGACCGGAAGTGACGTCACTGATCAGCGCGTAACCACGACAACACCACATTGCCCTGTCTTCATACCCGGAACACGCGTACCCGGGAACAGGAACACTCGAACGAAATGATCTCACTTCTCAACACAATGGACCCCGTTGTCTGATCTGAGGCTGCTGTATCACAGTGACACACTCAGTCGGCATGAAACCACCTCACATCAGTTCGTCACAGTTTCTGAACAACGACACACCGACAACAAACCAGTCGCGCTTCACACAAACACACACACACGCACACACAATCTTTCTCACACGCACGTAAACCCGTCACATGCGCACGCATACCCGTTCCAATTTCATCTGACTCGACACAACCCTTGGGTGAAGGCAACAGCTTCGTCCAACAAAAGCCTCACTCAACTGTTTGTACTCAGAGAACAACACGTGTTTTTCTCCCTGGAGACCGCGCCCCCTGCCGTCTGACGGACAAACTACTGCGTGCTGCAGTTCTCACGATGTTCAAATCAAACAGTGAAGGCGAACAAAAACAAATTTCTGAAAGCGGAGGAACTTGCTAAGGTTGACAGATCAAGGCTCTGAAAGGAAATGCGGGTGAGAACCAACAGGCGCTAAAGGATGTTGACAGTACTAGGTGTCAACTGAGTACTGGTTGAGTACTGAGTGCGCACTGAGTTCTGCATGAGTGAGTTTCCTTGTCAGATGAATGACCATCCGAAGAGTTTACTGGAGAACACAGAATGTGGGCACCTTGTGAGTACTGCTCAAGTACATGTCGGGTACAAAGTGAGTGCTGCGTGAGTGCAGCTGGGTACTGAGTGAGTACTGTGTGAGTGCAGCTGGGTACTGAGTGAGTACTGCGTGAGTGCAGCTGGGTACTGAGTGAGTACTGCATGAGTGCAGCTGGGTACTGAGTGCTGTGTGAGTGCAGCTGGGTACTGAGTGAGTACTCACGGCGTGCGCGGAGGTGCCCCCTGGTGACTGCACCTCGTCCTTGAGCGCCTCCGGGTGCTGCTTCGTGTCGAGAACCATCTTAGCCGCCCCCTGGTGGAGAAACAACAGTTACTCCCCCTGGTGGAGAAACAACAGTTACTCCCCCTGGTGGAGAAACAACGGTGACTCCCCTTGGTGCAGGGAGGCAACGGAACTGTCACCGGCTCAGCGGATGCAAGAACACAGCATCCATTGCAAACAAGAACACTTCTCAGTGTTGAGACGCGCCGACGGGATGCCGCAGATGTCTGTGCGCGAAGCGACACGAACACTCGATAGGATTGACAATTTTGAAGGCAAAACTGTGACAACGTTCTTCTGTTCACCACGTGGCGTATGAACACTTCACGTGTGACTATAACAGCTGCGCTGGCACGGGACGCGTGGGAGAGTTTGTGATGGCGGGACTGACCAGCATGGACTGCGCTGCGAGCCGCAGAGACTGGTCGCGGTTGAGCCCCATCTTGACCCCGCCGTCCGCGAGCGCCTGGATCATGACGAAGCCCTGCAACAGCAGTGGAGGCTGAGGTCACGCACACACACACACACACATACACACGAACTTGCACCAAACCAATCTCTCTTGCTCGCACACACACTCTCTCTGTCTCTCTCTATCTGCTCCTTCATCGCCCTCTTTCCTTCGCACTCCCTCTGGTGTGTGTGTGTGTGTGTGTGTGTGTGTGTACGCGTGTGTGTTTGTGCGTCTGGGTATGCGTGCGTATTCCAGACTCACGTATGCGGGCCCGTTGCCGCTGAGCCCCGTGACGGCATCCATGTGGTGCGTGTGTGTGCGTGTGTGTGTATGTGTGCGTGTTCCTGACTCACGTATGCGGGTCCATTGCCGCTGAGCCCCGTGACGGCATCCATGTGGTGCTCGGGCATCTCCTCGACGAGCCCGACGCAGTTGAGCATCTCTGTCACCATGTCGGCGTCCTCGTCGTCGGCGTGCGTCCCGCGCGCGAACACGCACGCCGCTGATTGGACGACGGTCGGCAGGTTCGGCATGACGCGGATCACCCGCGTCCCCTCCGGGAGAACCTGCGCGCGCAAACCTGGGTCAGCTCACAGGGGAGGGACGCCGGGTACCCTCCGCCCCAAAAGAGCGCCCCCCCCCCCCAAAATAGTTTGTGCTGCAGGCGCATAATATGTCCTTTGCGGGCCACTGTAGAATTTTTCAAAGTCGAGGTCCCGCCCATTGGGAGTCTTCCCCCTCAACCAAATCCTGATCTTGCCCCATTGTCTAATTCTCTGATTGATTGATTGATTGATTGATTGACCCTGGGCCTTTTCAATGACTGGTCTGTTCCTGTAGAACAGAAGGAGCAACTGATTTCCTCATGTCCTCCAATGGCTGCGCGATGACTGACCAACCGTTCTCTCTTGTTGGTTGCACTGCCTCATCTACCCACAACACGCTCAACTGATTGTACGAGCCCAGATCAGCTGACTGACCACGTGACTGACTGGTGGATTGACCACGTGATTGACCTGGTGGATTGATCACGTGATTGACCTGGTGGATTGACCATGTGATTGACCTGGTGGATTGACCACGTGATTGACCTGGTGGATTGACCACGTGACTGACCTGGTGGATTGACCATGTGATTGACCTGGTGGATTGACCACGTGATTGACCTGGTGGATTGACCACGTGACTGACTGGTGGATTGACCACGTGATTGACCTGGTGGATTGACCACGTGATTGACCTGGTGGATTGACCACGTGATTGACCTGGTGGATTG
>JAAUXT010137122.1_pt1 | contig 16074 bp, 15 predicted proteins | sample 7278171 | NCBI WGS metagenome assembly JAAUXT01 (sample SAMN14350112, study PRJNA611818) | marine sediment metagenome | isolation source: surface marine sediment (1.8m) | place: French Polynesia: Moorea | collected 2018-08 | reverse complement strand
TATTGTGTGTTGGCAGTCTGGGTCATGTGCCCAGCTTAGGATAGTGGCTCCATCTAGGGAATGATATGATTGGCTGTGGCTGTTGCTGTGGCTATGGAAGGCCATGGCAGTTTTAGGGGGTGGTCATGGTAAATATATATAACACCACGGACAAAATCCGACAAACTCTCCGCCTTTGGGCGGTTTCAGGTTGTCACAGACCGGTCAACTGAGCTCGTACGCTCGTACACTGCTTGAGATTCAAACCAAATTTCGCGCCCATGAAGGTTTGAAGATTCTGACTTGTGACTGCAGAAGAGGTTGTCATACCTTGAGTTGTTTCACTGTTGCTTCGTCTTTTACGTTGATTTCTGTTGTCTCTCCGGTCAGACTTCTGACGTTCAGCTTCATGACGCGCGCGCGTTTGCTCCGAGACCTGCGGACGCTTCGCCGTGTCGTCGCCGAACGCTCGCCTCAACCTGAGTCGTGACCTGAAAATTTTGACATGGTTTCGGGTCCCACTTTTGGAGTCATCCCGTGACCTTGACAAGGCTCTAGTTTCATTGATGAAAGTTAACTAGACTCTCGTGGTCAGAAAAAGAATCGCAAGAAGTCGGCAATCGATTACGTATTGTGGAATCTTCACGTCCAAAGACTCAAGGGACCTCGAGCCTCTGACTCAAGAAGAAAGAAATTCCCCCGGCGATTCAAATCACACAGTATGTTTTCACTCTTCAAACCACCGACCTCCCCGGGTCTCCCGTCAATGTTTGAACATTGAGGTCCGACTCTGAACGGGCTTCATTCACTCAACATGTGTCGTCTCATGCTGATGTCTGCAAACACGTACGTCGCGTCGTACTCACTGCAACGTCATGGAACATTTGGTCCGTGTCTCAAAACAACGGACTCCCAAGGGGCAAGTGAAACGTTCTCTTTGTCACACTATACCTCATTAAATCATCCCCAACGGTGCAGGTGGTGTCTCACTCTGAATTGAGATTCCAATGCAGGCAGGACCTATCGCAGTGCGTGAAACAACAGAACACAAATCACGATCCATGTGGATCTGTGGACCTGATGGTTCCCACGTGAAACAACATTCCGCATGGACGGGAAGAAAGCGCAGTTCCTCAGCTCAAACGTGAGCTCTGCAGCATGTCATGCCGTTCGTGCGAACAGAACCACATGCACACAGGACGTTCACGTGCATGACGACGAAAAATTGTGGAGATCATGCACTGACGCATAAGGCAAGCGTCCAGGACGGGTGCACATTTGCACTGACAGATCCAGCATCCCCGACGCCTTGCGAGGTCAGCAACTTGGCCAAGAAGATCCCACTTTGACAACGTGTCATCCACAGCTCCAGATAATCAAGCGACCTGTACGAGTGCGACAAACCGAGGCCTACGTAACTCTCGCACCCGAGGACTCAAAATTAAATTGAGAAAGCAAAATTGTATAAATGACAGAAAATAGCACAAATTCGGGGCCAAATGACTTTGTTCAGGTGTCAGAGAGTAAAGGCCTGGAGCCACAGAACACAGTTCCATGCTGTTGAATGTCTTCCCAGGCGTTAGACTGTAAAATATTGGTGTGTGATCCACTGAAGCTTGTTTGGACCTTTGTGAATCTGGAAGGGCTGTCAACGTTCCAGTGAACCATTGTTGTGTGTTGTCCGTTTGCAGAAAATCCAGCTGGTCTCAGAGGCATCGTCGCAGATTCAGCCACCAAATTTTGGCCTCAACCACAAGAGCAAAGCGGCCAAATTTTGAAAGCCACTTCACCGCACAATTGCAGCTCAGGAATCAACCACCAACGACACAAAAACGAGGAAACTGACAAACGCTGCCTCTGCAGCTGGTGAATTGTGGACACGAATGTTCAGTGACAATCCGCGGCCCAGACAGAATGCACGCAGCCGACCCTGGATCATCACAATATTAAACAACATAAACTTACAGTGACAGACAGAACTGCAAACAGACCGGTGTCACTCATACTCAAACACTCAGAACATTGGTAACTGGACCTGTCAGGAACGGGAAACAGGAAACTTTGAGTCGTTTCAATTTGGATGCTTCAGTCGTTTCATGATGGACACGGGAAGTGACGGCAACGAGACTCTGGAGAAATGTGAGTACGAAATGTTTCTTCTTGAGCGAATCTGGAGATTTGGACATCCTTTTCTTTTGTTGCGTCACATGTACTGAGATTGCGAACAACGAGGGGGAAACAAAGCACGACATTTTGCATGGATAAAGCTGGACTCTGGTATGATGTGATCGATTCAACCGTAAACTGACGCTGAAGCACCAGCTCCTTTGGCTACTTGGTTTTCCCAGCAGATAACCTTGCCAACGCCAACAGATATGGGCAAATTCAGGTGGCCCTGATGTCCTTCTCTGTTGTACCAACACGCACGACTCTTCCTTTGTTCCATGTTGGGTTGTGATGGAGATCCACCTCCGCCTGTGTGCACCCCTGAATCTTGAACCACTCGTTGTTCATCTGTTGTTTTCTGATTCTGCTGCACTGCACATCTGTCTGCTCTCCTGATCGCACAGCTTGGAACCAGATGCCTGGTTTCTCGTGCACTCCGTTTTTGCGCCACGGCAATCTGTGAAAACACTCCACCGGATGCAGGTGCGATCCCAAACCCCAGACAATGCCGTTAATTTTGCATCACAGGCACAAGTTCTTTCTCATAGTATTTTCTTTTTTGAGATTGTTTGTTTGATATTGTTTTGAGATTGTCGTGTTTTTTTACAGTGCAACCACAAGACCTGGCACATTCAACAACTGCTGTAAGTGACGACAAAGGTCGCTCAGCAGCAGGAAGGGTTACACAGGAGGACGGGTCCACACAGCAGGACAGCCTTCCTCTCTTCTCCCGCCGGGCTCAGGACGACTCGGCGCCGCCCGTGCTGCCCGCCCTGCTCCTGCCCAGCCGCCCGGGACAGCAGTGGGCGCTCGGGGGCTCCTGCCCGGAAGTTCGGGGTACCAAGCCACGTGAGTAATCTCCTGTCCCCGTCCTTGTTCGCATGGCTTTGTGTGGCTTGTAGTCTTTCACAGAGTCCGTTTGATTTCTTTGCACGCGTGTGTGGTTGTGTGGTCAGTTGCCAAAATAGCAAGGATGAGGCGAAAAAAATATGGTGTCTGATTCACTTTGCGCGGAAAAGTGGGAAGAAGCAACAGGTGTCGATCTTAGGCAGAAAGATTAAAGTGTTGACTTTCTGGAAGGAACGTCGTTTTCCAGGGCCACATGAATCCACAAGAGAATTGCCTTTCCAGGAGATCCATGATTGGACCTGGTTCTGAATTTGTAAAAGAACAAACTTGTGAAAACTGGTCAGGGGTGGGGTGGGACAAGAATACACTGGATCCACGGAAACCACAACATTTGCGAGGGGCATCCGTTGGTCTTCAGACTCGCTCGTGAACCGAGAAGATGTACGAGTAATGCAGGGCCTTGCTTTGCTCGCCAAATTGGAGTAGATACAACAACGATTGTTTGATTAATTTGGGAAAAGATGACAGATTATCCGCGATTTGACACAATAAATCTCCAGTTCAAAGCAAATGGGGTTCAGAGTGAAGTGAGTGCAGGGGCTCACAATTTAGGACCCCTTTGGGAAAATTAATGGTCAGAGTGAACCATACAGCCTTTTGTGTTCAGCAATTTTCGCTCTGTTTCTCTGGATCCCTTCGGGATTTATATTGCTTGTAATGGGATACTGTGGCTGCGTGTATGTGTAGGCTTCCCCAGTGAAACATGCTGCGCCTGATGTGAGCGTCAATTGTTCACACCAAATCGGGGGCCCACTCACGAGGGGCATTTACCGACACGAACCGACATTTACGCGCTGTACTGGCGTCGGAAAACTGGGGTGGATCCAGAATTTTGTTAGTTACGATTCCACACCAAGGGAGTATCAATCTAACTTTTGCAAATGTTTGTTCTGGCGCTCGACTTGAATCTGCAACTCAACGTTGTGCGCGTGCAAGTGGTTTGCAGGACCAGTACCCAAAACTGGTTAAAATATGTCGTCCATAATCAAGTCACACTGAAATCTGGAGAACCTCAGGCATCTGGCTTCCACATGCTTCATACACAGGCTTACTCTCAGTTTTTGCGCTCGTACAAAATAGTTCTGTTTGTGGCGAGTGACCTGCAAGTGCGCTCGTACAGAACATGAGTTGACGCAGACGATGGACAAGGTGAACCTGAAGAGCGTCGTGAATTTTCAACTTGAGAACCACCAGTTCGTGGGGTGTCACGTGGGTTTTCACCTGGGCTCAGGTGGCTTTCACGTGGTTCAATAGTTGACAAAAAAGCCACAAATTCTTGGGTCTCACGTGAAATTTACACCGTGCTCAACGTCCTCAAGGATAAAGACCAACTTTCAAGTCTTGACAATCTCAAAGTTCTGCACAAAAGCAGGAAAGTGGACCCTGTGTGCACAGATGTCAGTTTGTTGCACAAAACGAGTTCTTGTTTTCAAACCACAAGCCTTTTCGGTTCAGATCAATCATTCCGTCTGTCACTCTCGCGCTTCAAACAAATGATGTTGCAAACCCATCGCGATTCATGGATTTTGTGAAAACTGTGACCAAACGAACAGTGGATCGATGACTGCTGCTATGGCCCGTCTGTGCTGGGTTGGACCTTTGTGCTGCAGTGAGCGTGGAACTGCAGCTCGTCAGGCACCGTCAGAGTCACAAACTCTTGATTCTGCGCGTATTTGACTCGAATTTTGTCGTTCGTTGGACTGTTTCATTGTTGAGAGTGAACGACGCCAGTGTGAGAGAGGTGATCGATTGCTGCAAGGTGAACCCAAGGGGGTTGCGGGCTCTGAATCGGAGCGTGAACCAGATACGCGGGCGTCTTCCCAACTTTGGTCACGAGGACACAGACTTGATGTCTTCTTGAGGTCAACGACTTGTTGGGCTCAAAAGTGGAAAAATAGCAACCTGACTTGTGCTTCAGGGGTTTTGTGTCTGAAATTGTGTGTGTGTGTGTGTGTGTGTGTGTGTGTGTGTGTGTGAGAGATTGTCATGCTCAATTTCAGTGTCCTTGCAAGCTGTTTCTTCAAACTTTCAAGTCAGACCAATTGACCCCACTGTTCCCAAAAAGAAAGACAGCACTACGGTCCTCAGATTTCAATTCACTTTCACCAGCATCTCCAGCTCATTTCCCGAGAACATTTTGCACCACGATGGTGTCTTTTCTCTGCAGGCTGAACACCACTGCACTTTGCGATGGGTCTCAATGGCCCTTCTGTGGAAAAAAGCTGTTTAGCTTTCAGCGTAATTGGGTGCGGTGACAGTCACAGGGAAGAAAGCGGGGAATTGCAAAGCAAATAAGCAATTGCTTCCCTGTTCCAGAAGACTCTTTCACCAAGTCAGCGAGTTCCTCTCCTTTTTGCCCCTTGCGAAGGAAGGACAGAGGAGTGAGTCCCCAGCGCTCGACTGACCTGAGGCATTCCAAATAAATTGGAACCTCACACTTGGTGAGCGTGTGTCTTGTGGTCAGCTACTCACAGCTTTCCCTTTGGCTGTCCACGACCCTTGCGTCGAACTGAGTTTGGGCGTTGCACAGCAATCCAGAAATGTACACAAAATTATGAGGTTCCACGGGACGTAGAACATGCACAAGCGTCAGCGTTGTTCAGTGTTTTACCAGCAGAAGTTAACACAAATCACAAGGAACGACGCGCATGCACGTCTTCATCTGACCGTCAAAAACTAGAAACGGTGTCCATTTGTGGGAGTGGTCTCAGCACCGCAGAACGTGTGCGGTGACTGCATGATGCGCACACAGCGCAACAATCGAAGGGTTGTTCACTTTACAGGGCACATTGTGGCTGAGCGATGGAACTGTGATGTTTGTTGAGCAGAAAGTTATTGAAGCTTGTGAGGAACGTTCAGGTGGCTGCACGCTTGCGTTGTTTCAAAACAAACATTTTCAAAGCTTTTGATCAATCTGATGTTGATTTTACACTGTGAAGAACGTTCTTTGGTGTACGGTTTTTCAAGTTGTTTGCTTAGAGTTGCTTTGCAGCACAACACGCGAGCTTCAGAGCGCCGTGCACGCACGACGGGACTTTCAGTATTCTGACAGCAAGTGGAGGAAGAGAAGCACCAAAGAGCCTGGGCGAGGACAGATCACATGACGCAGCGGAAGCAGGAAACGTCAAGTGTCAAGTGCAGCTTCCTCTCAATTGATTGACACAAAAAAATCACTGTCAAAGTTGTTGTGCAAGTGACGAGTTTGAATGACGCACTTTTGAGATTGTGCCACAAACGGAAAGGGGAAACGGTTGGTTCAAAGGAGGAGATCATTTTGGCGGAGTTGTGCGAACATTTCAATTCTTGAATGAGCTCATCTTTCACAGTGTCCAACTGATGTGAGTTCACGCCAGGATGCTGCAGACGAAGTGACGCTCTTGAACAAGAGTCAGTTGCATAACGACAAGGCGGCGTTGGCCGTGCGAACCTGTTTTTGTCCCTCAGACTCGTTATTTTACGAAACTGAAGCTGGACTAGTTCCTGTGGACTCTGATGCGACAGTGTACCGGACATGTCCCGACAGAACAGTACTTCTGAACGAGGTAGGTTCCCCTTTATCAGATTTTTGCCTTGTTCGGCGAAAACTTTTGTTGTCGCAACTTGTCTTCATTTTCCAACGCAACAAAGAGAGAAAAATTGTTGACACTCAAATATGATCTGCAGGAATTGCATGAAGTCGTTCAGCTCAAAAAAGATATTGACTTCATTGTCCACGACAAGGAATGCCAGGGACTTGTCGCTCAATGTCATGTGACATTCGCCAGACCATTTTGGTTCCAGTGTGGGGTACTTGCCCAATTGCATTTCTCACAGTTATCAAAGAACAAGAACTGGTCAAGGAAGTCTTGCGGAAATGGGCTGCAGTTGTGGCTGACCGAAGGGGTGTTATGGGGGGGGGGGAGGGTGTCTGGAACTCTGGAGCCTTCCTTCCTAACCTTCCTTCCTTCCTTCCTTCTTTCCTTCCTTCCTCTCTTCCTTCCTCTTTTCCTCTCTTCCTTCCTTCCTTCCTTCCATCCGTCCATCATTCATATTGTCTCAGTTCCTGAACATTTTTATATTGTGGAAAACAGCTTGCTATGCGGATATTTTTGGCTGTTGTTTCCCAATTCTTGCCTGTTTAGTCCTTTACTTTGCAACTAAAAGACAAGAGTTTCTGTGACAGACACCAAAAGAGCGCAACACAACAGAATCAAGTTTAAGTGTTGTGCAGTTTGCTCTTGATGTCACTCTGTAAGACCATTGAGACTGCCGACTCACTGACGGGTCCAGAAGACCCATTTTGCTCTTACTGAGTCTTCTCTGTTTACAGCTTTCTGTGTATTACATCCTTTCTGGTTCAGTTGTAGCCAATGAGAGATCTGTTTGAGATTGTGGTTTCCCTTGATTTTTGTCAACCAAAGTGCTGAGCTGAAAAGGACCAAGTTCAAGTTCTTTTCTCTTGATATTTTCACTTGACAAATCCAAGTTATTCAGGCAAAATTTTGTTCAGTTGTACAAACCACTTTCTCTTCTGTGAAGGAGGGGATAAGAAAGTGAATGAACAGGCAAGCACAGCTACATAAAGTACAGTCTTGTGACTCCACTCTGGTCAGATGCACATTTTTCCTTCTTCAGTGCAACAACAGCTCAGAGCTGTGGCTCTAAAGCAAGCGGTGGTGGGAGGCAAAATGTGTTTCATAACAGGGCTGCGTGAAGAGCTGAATTCAGTGTGTCGGCACCCTGACTTCTCATGAAAGAACACTTTTTTCTGAGTTGTTTGTGTGTGTTTGTGTGTATGAAAAAGTCACCAGGGTGGAGTTTTTGACGGTTATGATTGTTGTTTTGTTCCTTTTGTGGTTTGGCAAACGCCCTGAAAAAATGAACTGAAGGGAGTTTGGGAACATGATCACAAACCCAAAGACAAGGGACGCCGGATTGGGAGACGCTCTGTCCCCGAGGTCATTTGCAAGCACTGCTATCCACCGTGTCCTCATCTTTTTGCATTTGCATCGCACGGCTTCCAATTGGGAGACAAACGTCCGCAAATCATTGCAGAAACATAAAAGTCAACGATTTCATCAAAAGAGAAGATCGCTTTCCCGGCGGAATGTGAACACAACTTGGAAGTTCTTTCTTTGAAATGAGCCATGTGTGACTTTAAATTCGTTGCAGGGCTTTGCTTTCACACAAAATAAGGGAAATGTGTGTTTATGGGAGCTATTTATCAAAGGCTTGCACAAAGCCATAGATTTGAACAGTTTCAGATTTGTAGATCTCCTTGACCTTCAAAACTGACTCTTGAATGCCAACGAATCCTTTCCAACAAAATGTGCGAGTATTTGAGGACGAGTATTTCCGTTGCCAAATTGTTCAGTTTCACAATCGAATTATTTCACTCATCCTTCTGGGGGTTTCACAACTACAATGCCTCGGGTTCAAAAGGCAATGCCCTGTTTTGACACAGAAGAGTGGATTGATGCAACGATGATGGTCTGGGCTTTTGCTGCCGTTGAATGGGAAATGAGAAAATCATCAACATCACATCCCTATGTGTTGAACTTGACATTTGGCTATTAGCCTGTGCTTGTGACAAGTGGACCTGATAGAGTGCAAACTGCACTTCTTGAGTGCAAACTGCACTTCTTCACAGAACATCACTGTGGTTTGGCTGAAAACCCGTCTTGCAATGTTGAGGGTGCTTGGTTCAAAGTGAAAAGGGAAAGACAACGCCAACAATGATCTGGAGACCTGGACCTGATCCGAACCAATTGAAAAAAGTTGTGAATGGCACAGACAAGTTTCTACTCCTCAGAGGCCGTCATTTTACCTGTCCTCCCCAAATCGGGTTTCATCACCCACACAATCCTTGTCATTAGCTTCGCTGCACTTCTGAGCGCAAGTTTCACTTTCATGCACACCAACAAAAGAAACCTAGGAAAAGTTAGTTTTCGCTTCGGCTTCGGCTTCCCTGGGCTTCGGTCACAGAGTAAATTCAATTGTTGGGAAGAGTTGGCAATGGCGTTTTGTCAACACCCAACACACGAAAAGACAGCGATACTGATGAAATTATACGATATTTTTGGAGCTTGAAATATGAGTGTGTCTTTTCGCTTTCTGGTTGTGTGCTCTTGTGAGTGCAAATGGTTAAACACTGAAATCACAATTGTGGTGTCATGTGCCTTGCTCTATCCGTGCGGCAGGCACCTCAGCACTCGTGCGCACGCTCTTCTGCATTCGGTGTATGCACCGGGTTCTCAAGCTCATTTTGTCTGCCTTTCTTCTCGTACGCGTTCGATCTTCCTGTGGGTACCATTTGTGTTCATTTCGGTCGCCAACCGTATCTGTTGCGGCTTCCTGGTTTCCCTTCTGCAGCAGTCAACTCTGAAACAGACAAAGCTCTTGGAGGCAGACACGATGACCAAGAGAAAATCGTTCATTCGAGGAACGGAAAAAAGCAACACAATGTGCAAATGTTGTTGGGGCAAAACTTCCCTCGGGTTGTCTCACCACCCACAGGCATACGTACTTTGTCTCAAGAGCAGTGATGATACTTTGTTTTGGAGAGTTCCACCTGTTGGTGTTGCTCGTGTCCAACTGATCACTGTCGTTTTCATGACACAAAGTGACATCTTCTGTCTCAGTTTTCAGAATTCCCTGATTCCAATGTTCTGTTTTGGAACACATGCAAATTGAAACTTCCGATGGCGTTTTTTCAGCTCTTTCGTGACACTGTCGGGACAGTCTCTTCCAGGCAAACATGCCGCAAGGCAATTTCTGGCAAAATACCATGCAATCTAACCACTTAGATCTTGACAAAAAGTTCATTGATCTGATTAAATGCGCCCAGAACTGCCGGTCACCATGCATTTTGTTTCAGCATGTGAATCTTGGAGAAAAGCTCAGATCGATGGCGCGAAGCTGCCTGTGCGCGACTTTGGCCTGAAGCTGCTGTTCCCTGCACGGCACTTACCCCGGGATGCTATCTCTGTGCAGTCTCCGTTCAAGTGTCAGGAATGTTGCACGATTGGTTTTATTCCATGAGAACTATGTCTGGAGTCTGCTGCTGGATTTATTTCTGCGAGTAGGTGGCTCTTTCTTCGACGAGACTGATGCCGCGTTGGGATTCTGTGAAGGAAAGGTTGGTCTCTGAGATGTCTTTGTCCAGGCAAGCATCGTTTCCGGACCGCATTCAGTGAAGCTGAATCACGCTGCAAAGGACCATTCCAGGGGATATACTTCATCGGAATGAGATTCTGAATGGGATGGATGGGGAAAGAGAATCTCATGAACTGAGTTGGATCACTTCTGTCAGTGGTGTGGCCAAATTTAAATGTATGGCACTGAACAACTTCCGTTGTTGGATTCAGTGGTTCTGTCTTGTCGGTGCACAAACGACGAAGCCGCAAACATGTACGTGCGACTGGAAAGAGCCACGCACTCTTTCAGTTTGGTTGCTCTTGCTGCCTGGTTCGAAGAGCTTGCTCTTTTTTCTGAAACAAACGGCTTTTGTTTTATTTTCGAACTGCAGGGAGCGTTCTGCTAATTGTCTGCAGATCGTGTTTACACACCGTAGTTATCCTTGCGACACCTGCAGAGTCATACAGCAGAAGCAATCTGTATAAATAATCGGATATTGTCCATTACCCAGTACAAAATATCAGATTCAGTGCAAAGGCGACACAGCTTGAACATCATTGTGGCCCGTTTTTTGATCATCAGCCGAAACCACCCTTCGCATGCGATTGGGTCAAAATTGCGCACAGAATTGTTTGTGTACGAAAAAGCTGATTTCTGTCGCCTGGGACAGACGCAAGGAAAGAAATGCATGTTCCTGAGATTTGTCGTTTGGGTTCAGTAAGCAGTGTGAGAAAACAAGAACAACATTTGCCTGTTCCATTGACAGAACTGTGCACGCGAACCAAACGAGACAGCACACCGAGCATAAATTGTTGGTTTTTATTCGCTTTGTCCGAACACCTGCACCGTTTGACTTGAATGATCTGTGAGCAATTATCTTTTTCCGACCTCACATTTTGTCGCAAAAATAACTCACAACTGACAAAACAATTGTGCATATATCAGTTCTTAGTCCAAATTTTATGTCTCGAGATGGACTTGGCAGTGTCAAAATGCACGCATGACTCGCGGGCATGCAAAAATTTGCACTCTGATTTTACACAGGTGTTTATGTTTTGACAAGAGACAAGTGTGCTCGTTGTGTATCTTTTTTGTGTAGGATTTCGATCATGTAAAAATTTGCCTGCAAATTGATCCAGCTCAAAAGATTTGCGTATGACACAGCTTTCGATCTGTTGTGGAAGAGCACAGGCGTCAGGAAGTTAGTTCATTGGAAAAAAAAGTTAGTGCAGCTGCAGTGGTGCAGCTTTGTTGCTCTTTTGCAGGCCAAATAGAATCTACGACTCGCACACAAATTTCAACAGGATGACATCAGTTTTTGGTGCAGCTGAGAACTTGGGACTGCTGCTGTGAACACAGCTGTGCAACGGAGTTGCAAATCCCTGTGAGGTGTGCGAACTGTTTGCACCAAGTCCTCCAACCATTATGTGCGAAGCAACAACAAACGCGCAAGTTTGTCCGGACGGATTGAAGGAGTCCGAGTGCACAGCAAGGGTTCAAAACAAAGTAGAGGCTTGATGAAGTTGGATCCTGAATGGAGAATTTCTGCCTGCGCAAATGTCACAAACACGTTGACAACTGTTCAATGATTCTGACGAGGATTTGTGCTCTTCAATCGCAGCTGTGCAAATATCGTACCAGACACTCGAGATAATAGATAATTTGGAATCGATCGGTGGACAAAACAAGGCATGGCGTCTCCTCGAGAAAACAGATTTCAAGGTAAGTTCAATTGAATTTATCTCATTCTCACTGGAGGTTCCGAGTCAACATTTGGCGCACAACATGCACGCTCTTGCCCTGGAACTGCGACAAAGGTCAAACCCACAGACTAAGTTCTCTGGCAGAATTTGCGTTCGGCATTTGCCATCTTGTTGCTTTCGTTTGGCATTTACGGCGTGGTTGACCTTTTTTGAAGCAGTGTCGGCAAAAAGATTTGGGTGTATGAAACGAACTGTTTCTTTCTTCATCCTAAAAAACGAAAAGTTTCGTCCGCTCTGCAGGTCTTGAACGTTGTTTGACATTTCGTGCAGGTGCCCCTCTTCGTCGTCAGAAACACTTCTTTTGCTGACGATGTTGTTTCCTGAAAATTAACAAATGACAGTGCATAGGAAACAAAAGTAGTTCTTCAGTTTTATGCCTCTGGCAGTTTTTTGATTTATTGTTTGGAGCGTGGAAATGCAATAAAATGTCAACTGGGAGGAGATACATTTTGAAGGCCTTTTTTACACCTGAGGACCAAGTTGGCACGCGTGTGGGTGTTTAGCTTTGAGTGCAAGTGTCATGTGAACAGAAAATGCCCCGTGTGCCGTTGTGCTGTTGGGGATGACAAGACTTTGAACCAAAGAGCAGGGAAATGGAACGACCTTTTGTGACAAACATTGACTCTGGACTGAATGCTTGAATTGCAGCGAGAGTCAGGAATGGGATGTAGAGTGTGCTGAGTTCAGCTGCTGAAGTGAGACCAGTTGCAAATTGTCTGTCTTTCCAGCCAGATTTGACGGGAAAGGAAACTTGTTTGAACTGCATTGTGTGCTGCTCTGTCTTGCCTGTGTCCTTCCATTCCTTTCTCACTTTCTGATTCTTGACTGTCACAATGTCCATATCGAGCCGACAATTGCCACTTTGTACGACGTTTTGTGAGGTGAAATTGATGCATGATCAGACCAAGAGGAAAATACTCGTACCAAGCGCGGAGAATCTTTCTTACAAAACACGGAAAGGAAATACTATCATTCAGGAAATTGTGAGCGTCGGGACTCGGAGATTCCTTTTGCGGAGCCTCGAGACACTTTTATTCAATGTTCGCCAAATGAATCGACAAGAATGACAGAATGAGTGCAAAAGTGAAGGGATGAAAGTTCAGTCGCATATTCGCGCGGGGTCGATGTTCATGGACTGGAACTGACATTGATACAACCGACACAGACATGAATGGAATTCAGAAGTCAAAAAGTCGTTTCTCGCCGAAGTTCTGAAGACGAGAGCACTTTGCAAGTCCAGTCATTTTTGAAAAGGTGAAAGTGTACCTGCGTTGGTTTACACACAAAAGTACGTTATGCCAAAGCAAAATGTTACATTTTCAACGTCTAAACTGGCGCTCTCGATCCCACTCTGCGATTACAAAACGTGTCGTATGTGCTCGTATCGTGCTGGAAATGGTTTCTCACCTTGGTGCCTGTTCAATCACACAACTCCTTGCTCGACCAAAGGTCTCGAAAAGTCATTGTGTGATTTTTGTACAGTGTGAGAAACCTGTCCTTTACGAGTGCACACAGGGATTGTGTCGACTGGGCAACATAGATCTCCTTGTTCGACACATGGAGGGTGCTATTAGCTCTTCGTGTTGCACTGCACGATCCAGTGAATCAAAAAATTTGAGAACATCTTCAAGAGAATCTCATGAGACGGGTCACAACTCATCATGATGGAACGCTCACATCGACAATGAGGAAAGTTTTGTTGAACTTTTTTTGGAAAACACTTGTGAAAAAGTTTTTCACCATTCAGCGTGTTTGCACTGTGAAAGAAACAAGCCTTTTGTGTCCCGTTTTGAGTTCAAAAATTTTGCTCTTCGAGAAATACAGTTTTGCAGACATTAGTCTTCAGGTGTGTTGCATATCAAATCTTGGGCATTTCTTTAGAAATAAAAACAGCTTCCACTTCAGAACAAAAAAAAGCACAACAAGCGCACTAGTTCTGGAAAACTGATTCGATGAAAGTCGCCTCCGCCTCTGCTCTCTTCACTCCGACGCCTTTCTTCAGGTTCCAGTGGTTTCAATGAATGGGCTTCTTGCCACTTGGCTCGTATGATGTGCAAATGTGCGTTCTTTGGTCCAATTTTACAAGTAACAACTGAATTTGTTTCAAATAAGTCATTGCATTCAATTTCATTTGTTGGAAAGAATTTGACTTGACAGAGAACTGTTGCTTGTGGGGCTGTTTGAAAATAGGTAATGAAAACAGACGATAATCTGTGAAGAAGCATGTACATTCAGCTGCCGAGTGAAACCTCAGTTTTCATGAACTTGAAGTTGTCGAGATTTTAAGTCATTGCAAGAATGTCAATGGCTTCACGTAATGCACCTGCAAGCTGGTTGAGCTGGATCGAAGCTGGAACTTCTCAGCCTGTTGCTTGTTGAAGCACACAGATCTTGCGAAAAAGCTGTCAAAGCATCAGCAACAAACAATGCTGGGGAAAATATTTGTTGCTGACGAGGCAAACCATTTCTGGCTGAAAAATAATTTATTGACAAGGACCCTCTGTCGAGATCGTATGAGTACTCTGACCTCAACTTCAAGAAGTGCCTTACAGGTGCCAAAAAAGAATGTTGTTTTTTTAGGAACACGTAATTTGAAGGTTTGTGCAACTCCACTTGCTGAAACTTTGTGTACTCTTCACAAGTTGGTGTTGAAAACCCCAATCTGACTGAACAGTTTGAGTTGCTTTGTTCTCGTTTTTGATCGGCAACTCAAACAATTAAGATCGAAGAGTCATTTTTCGCCAATCGTTACATGCATCACAGAAAAGAAAGATAAACTTTCGTGGTGGACTTCTCTGTGCACAGAAGCGCCACAGGGCGACGAACGACATCAATTTTACTCAATGCCCCATCAATCCCGGCCTGGACAATTGTCCTTGAAATTGCAAGGAACAGCGTTCGTAAGTTGATGCCAATCGCGTGTCAAATTTTCACATATTTTTTCTGTGATTCATTCACTACATCAAACGCAGCCTTGGCTCAGTACACTGGATATTTGCGTGAATTTGGGGAGAATATATTCGGTTTCTCTTGGTCTTGTTCCAATTTTAACAGCAGGTATCTTTTCTGTTTGAAGTTCCAAATTGAAACAAATTAGACACAGGCGAATCAGAAATTGAACAAACATTTGTGGAGTGTAACAAAGTAAACAACAGGTTGGACTTGAAATTTGTCACCAACGTCAGGGAACAAAGCTTCATGTGCGCTTCGTCACAGGAAATTTGGAGCCCCTTTTTCCGAGGGAACTCAGTTCGAATCAGCCAAGACTCGAAGTGGCAGAGAAAGTTGATATGTTCGAATCAGGTAAGATTTCAACAAATGCAAATTCTTCTTTGGCGTGCCAAGTGTGGGCTTTGTGAAAAAGATCCACGATGTATCACATGCAGCTTCATAAGTCAATATAAGAAGGAACGAAATGGAGGTTTGGCATGAAGGAAGTGTCTTTCAAGTGGATCTATTTGCCAAACGTAAATTTACAAATTGAACTTCTATTTGGACCAGAAACACAACGAAAAAGATACCTTTGCTTGGTTGTCAAATGAGACCAATGTAAAAGAAAGGGAGAAAGGACCTCAGGAACAGAAGTCAATTGTTATGGATCGATTCTCCTTTCAAGCACAGGTCGAAATGGATTTCGTTCAGTGCAAACTGTGCCTGGTGCCTCTCGTGAGGTTAGTTCTGTGTCGCAGCATCAAACACAACAAACTTTGGAGGAGACAATCACTCCACATGGTGCAGGAAGCACGAATAGCATTTTGACGACTTGAGACCAAGGGCGAAACAAAGGCTTGAGACAGCAGGGGGAATCATTTCGAGGTCTCTCTCGTACTTATCAGAACAATATTACCCAAAACGAACACAATTTAAAAGGGCGGTTTCTTGCGCATGAGCCAGTGTGGACAGACAGACAGACAGACAGACAGACAGACAGACAGACAGACAGACACTCACTCACTCACTCACTCACTCACTCACTCACTCACTCACTCACTCACTCACTCAGCACAGCACAGCACAGCACATGGCACACAAGCAAGTCCCCCATTGTCCGGACCACCCCGGGCGATTCTCAAAACTTCGAATTTCTGCATCTCTGTTCAAGTGGGCCTGTTGAAGTGATATGATATTACTTCATAAAGGT
>JAAUXT010022019.1_pt1 | contig 16076 bp, 19 predicted proteins | sample 7278171 | NCBI WGS metagenome assembly JAAUXT01 (sample SAMN14350112, study PRJNA611818) | marine sediment metagenome | isolation source: surface marine sediment (1.8m) | place: French Polynesia: Moorea | collected 2018-08 | reverse complement strand
TTGAGGGGTGTGGCACCTGGAGACTTGAGGGGTGTGGTACCTGGAGACTTGAGGGGTGTGGCACCTGGAGACTTGAGGGGTGTGGTACCTGGAGACTTGAGGGGAGTGGCACCTGGAGACTTGAGAGGAGTGGCCCTGAAGTCAGTTCCACCCGCCTCCCGAGGGCTCACGGCTTGGTCCCCTCAGCCTCTCTGGACCTCCCGAAAACATGCCGCCTGGTCCCCAAAGTCCCTCCTGGACCCTCGAGGTCTGGCGACTTGGCCCCAAAGCTCCCTTGCATTCAAGGTCAAGTCTGGTGGCTTGTCGGCCTGGATACCCGAGGGCTGGTGCCTTGGTCTCCCTGCCCCAGACCCCCCCCCCCTTCCCCGTATACGCACCGTGGTCGTCCGGAAGCTCGGACTGCGCGATTCCGTGCAGCACGAAGTGGTAGATGATGGTGGCGGTGAAGGCTCCGCACAACGGCCCCACCCAGTACACCTACAACACACAACACGACGTGCTGCAGTGTGTGTGTGTGTGTGTGTGTGCGTGTGTGTGTCCCTCTCTTTTTGTCTCTCTCTCTCGCTCTTTCTCCTTTCTCTGTCTCTTTCTGTCTCTCTCCCTTTCCTTTCCGATCTCTACATCTCCCTCGTTCCCTCTCTCTGTCTCTCTCCCTTCCCTCTCTCTGTCTCTCTCACTTCCCTCTCTGTCTCTCTCTCTCTCACACTTCCCTCTGTCTCTTTCATCTCTTTTCTTTTCTTCTCTTCTCTTCTCTTCTCTTCTCTCTGTCTGTTTCTCTATCTGTTTCTCTGTCTATCTTTCTCTGTCGGTCGCTCTCCAGCAGCACAATTTCGTCTCCAGGTATTCCTTGTGTTCAACATGTTCAGGGCCTAAAAGGGTGGGTTCCTTGGCAGAGGAGTGATTCTGGAGCCTGACGCGGACTCACCCAGTGGTCGCTCCAGACGTTCACGAGGACGGCAGAGCCCAGGGCTCGGGCCGGGTTGATAGCAGCCCCGGTGTGGTCAAACTGCAACAAAACACACCTCGGGAACTTTAGTCAATGGGCGGGACGCAAAAGGTCAGTTTGGTGCCAATTTGAGAAAACAGGCAGAGAGAGAAACAAGAGAGAGAAGAGAGAGAGAGAGGGAGAGAGAGAGAGAGAGAGAGAGAGAGAGAACAGGAAGACAGGGGGACGGAGGAAGGGAGGTGGGAGAGAGGGTCAGAGCCAGAAACAGAGACTCTGTGTGTGTGTGTGTGTGTGTGTGTGTGTGTGTGTATGTGTGTGTGTCTGTCCATCTGTGTGCGTGTGCGTGTGCCTGTGTGCGTGTGTGTGTGTCTGTGTGTGCGTGTGTCTGTGTGTCTGTGTGCGGGTGTGTGGCTCGTATCTGTGTGTGTCTGTGTGTGTCTGCGTGTGTATGTGTCTGTGTGTGTGTGTGTGTGTGTGCAGGTGCGCGCTTCTCGACATCCCCTTCGCTCACCCCAACGAAGCTCGCGACGGCGTAAGCGAGTCCGATCGGGAGACTCGGGAGCACGACGCGGCGACGCCGCGCGCACGTGGCGCCCCACAGCGTCTGCATGAGGAGGAAAGTCAGCCACGCCTCGGTGACCACGCCCTGACCCGGCGTCACGCCTGGGTGAAGCCGCACCGCGCCCAGGTCCGCCCGGAACGCCTCGGGCGTGATCCTGCAACGGGAGGCCAGGGTAACGCGGCGTCATAGCAACGGGACGTCACAGCATGGAGACGTCATGGCAACAACATGGTTCACCGGTGTAAGGACCAGACAACGACCAGGACCAGACAACGACCACACTATTTGGTCATTCTCTGGTCCTGAAATTTTTTTTTGGGACCAGAGAATGACATCGTTCTCTGGTCCTGAAATTCTAGGACCACACAACGACGTCAGAAAAATTCACATTTTTATGAGTGTAAACATGTTTATTTTGCCAGAAGACAGGTCTTTCTCTGTCACACATGTTCTCACGAAGGGTCTGATTTTTGTTGGAGTCTATTTCTGTGTTCTGAGTGAAGGCTGTGCTCACCCGTGTGTGAAGGCGGCACCAGCGATGGCGCCGGCGCTCTGCACCGCGAAGTAGAGGAATCCTGTGGAAAAATGACCAGAACAAAGTTGTCATGAGTTCGTTTGAGCCCACGTGTGGTGTCCGCGTTTTGGCACACCAGACACACACGTAGAGAGAGAACACACATGCACTCGCACACACACCAAAGAGCTCATTCAACCACCCACCCATCTATCTCACCCATCTGTCTCCCAGATCTTTCTCACACATCTATACACAACGCTTACAAACATCCACACACGCACACACAGAGCACACACACATGTACGTCATGGATTAGTGGTCATGATCCGTGCATTCGTGTAGCACGAAAGCTCTTCACAGGAACCCTGATCATGAGGCAAACACACATTTCAGAGAGTACACACCACACTGACTTCCAGATCATATCGCTACTGGTGTGTCTCCACACAATTGTATCTCCCCACTTGTGTTGCCGAAAATTTTCAAGAATGAGGAGACTGACATCAACGTGTCTGCGGACACCCGTCTGGAAACAGGTGAAATTGCATCTGTGTCCAAACATATTCTTTCTGTGTGTCAACCCAACACAAATTTTCATAACTGACCGAGAAAACGATTTCCTGTTACCCCAGCACCATTTGGTATCGTAAGTCAAGGCCAACCTGCCCTGTACCCGGACAGTGTGGACGCCCCCCCCCCCAATAACCACCCCCATTCCCGCTCCACCAGGTGCATTGTTTCCAATTTTCCAAAACAGATGAGAACCAGTGCCTGAAAGGGTCTGGGGCAAAACATTTTCTCCTGACATCACTCGATACCAAAGGGGAAGAATAAGGAGAAGCGCCGGGAAAAGGTCCTTTCATCAGCTCAGACCCCTCTTTTGAAGGTTTGCACGCTCACCTGGGCTCGATATTTGCCTTGAGTTCGGCAGGTTCTCCACCCAACCCGTCAAAGGTTCACTGAATGGTCCCTTCATTTGAACTTTTTTCTGATTTGCCACAGCATTTTTGGAGCGTTGAATTGGAATCTTGACTTCTTTGTGACTCACGACGAGTTTGGACGCTTTTGGGAGGCGAGCCAAAACGTCCTGTCGCAATTTGTCCATTTTGTTCGAGCACCTCATGAACAAGGCAGATCTGGGCCAAAACACAAGTAAACCTGGTTTGCCCTCACACCCTGTGGCTTCCTGTTGAAAAACACACACTTTGCATTGTGCAGTTGTCGAAAATCCTTGAACCTTGACGGGGGGTCTTGATCAGTTTTGAAAAGGATCTTGTGTCGTGTTGACGAAACAGCCGAACTTCTCGAGTCTGTTTGATCTTGCCAGGATCGGGAGTCGGTGGACCGACCTCGGTCTCCACCAGCTTCGGACACTCAGAGGCGCAAAAAAGATTCATGTTCAAGTGCATGGGGAGTTCAAAGGGTCCCAATGTCAACTTCAAAATCAGAACTGTGAAAAGCAAAAACAGCCACCTGTGGCGCAAAATTTTGGAGGAACAGAATTTTGGGGGTCAGTGGGGGCTTTGATCTCTGTCTGTCGAATCGCCAGAGCAATGGCATGTTTTGCACTGTTTCGCACCAACCGTCATGTTCCCACACCTGTATACGCATTCCAAACATCACACGGACGTGAAGAACAAGAAAGTTTGACATTGTGCAAAGGTGGTCTTTTTTCCACCCATACGCGTAGATCTACTGTAAGAAAGAGAGAGAGAGAGAGAGAGAGAGAGAGAGAGAGAGAGAGAGAACAAGAGTTAGATACTGTGTGCGCGTGTATGTGCGTGGGTGTGAGTGAGAGAGTGTGTGTGCGTGTGTGTGCAAGCGTGAGTTGAGTGCGTGTGTGTGTACCTGTGCCTGTGTGTTTCAAGTATGTGTGGTGCGTGTGCGTTCGTGGTGTGCGTGTGTGTTTCAACACACATACCTCTGAGCAGGTTCACCTCGCCAGCGACGGCGAACCCCAGAGTGACGGCCGGATTCATGTGCGCGCCTCCCATTGGCGCAAACGCCTCGGTGAGGATGACGACGGCGAATCCGGAGCCGAGGGCGTACTGCGCACGCGTGCACTGAGGAGGATTGGTCCACGTAAGTGCGGCTGCAGTCTGCAGGGACACCAGGAAGAAGGTGGCCACGAACTCACACACCACATCCCTCCAGTACTTCTTGGCAAAAATCTCATCCGTGTTCTTCTTCAGTAAAGTCTTCGCTAAATCCATGGTGGAACTTTTTTCAAATATCCATTTGTGAACGCATCCTTTTGAAATGTGGTGGATCTTGTGGCTAGACTCGACACAAACTAGACACAGTGGCAGGAGAATATAGCACAGTCTGAACTCAGCGATGCGTTCAGAGTGTGTGATGGTTCCCCCAGTTACCTGTGATATTTTTTATGCACACTGATGAACGCGGAGAGATCAAGCATGCAAGAGGCGTCCGCCACCATACCACGGCGCATGCTCAGCACACATCGGGATCGCACTGCTGTACCCTGGGTATACCCTCCCTGGGTACTGGTGCGTGAGTTACACATTTACACCTTTCGCTGCCATGGGCAATTGGGGTACGAGGCGGTTTTCAGAAGTATTGATTCCTCGGCTTGTGTACTCATGGTGATACTTTTGAGAACATTCTAACAAGAGTTTCTCATAGCCATAGTCATGAGCTTCATATGTACAACAAGAAAACAATAACAAAATCATTGCTGAGGGTACAAGTGAGGTCCAAAAAATAGTCAATTAATATCTATTGCTAAAAATCAAATAAAATTCAAGGTATTTTATTAAGTTTTTCTCTAATTCTTTTCATTAAAATTTTCCTGATTATTGCTATGTGACAAATCATTTTTAGATCACTTTGGAAGCAGAAATATCCTATTTAAATATGGTATTCAAATCTTAATAATTATTTTTTTGTTTTTTTAGATCTATTACTTCTTTCTGTTTTGCCATTGGAAAACTTCCTTGTACATTTGGTAAAGTATTGAAAATGTTCCCTTCAGTTTGTCGTCATTTGCACCAGTTTCACGGTCAAGGAATCAATACTTATGAAAACAGCTACGTATCTTTGTTTTGCGCGCCGAAAAATTGTGGAGGTTGGACAACACGCTTTGTCAGCGCAAACTCAGACATGAAATCTCACTCATGAATGGGCAAAGTCAAATTTTTTAAAGGGATGAGAGAGAAGTGCATGTTGTGTGTCGGGGGTCCATGCCTTCTGTGATCCAAGTATACGACGAAACAAGTCAAACAGTAAATTTTCTACGGTTTCATCGCAAGTTTATTGATCCAAGCGCGGAACGGAAACCGATCGTCTTGGGATGAAGAGACAATAAAACACAATCGTCCAGCAACTTTGAACACCCACCATGCACCTTCGCCTCCTGTCCAGTTAGACTCGCAAAATAGTTGATTTGATTTGTCTTGTCTCGCATGTTCATTCACAACAATACATTTTTGCCCGACCACGCTTCACCCGCACTGATTTTGCCCCCCCCCAAAAAAAAAGAACAGCAAAGCTTGCAAAATTAATTTTGTCATTCGAATCCTTTTTCCGGTTTGTAATGTTGGTCAAATGTTCACTCTGGGTTGTTCAATTGTTATTTTCCGTTTCACTTGATGCAAAATGTAAAGTTGTTATGTTCTCGAATACATGTGCTGCAACTGTTAGATTTAGATTTCTCCAATGCAGCATTTTCGTGGCGGCGCAAGTGACCAGGAGTGGACTCAGGATTTTTGTCGGTGCAATGAAAAAGCCAGACACCTGAAATGAGGAGATAGGGTGAGGGCTCCAAGGTGCTGCCAAAGTTCAGGTGGGTCTGGCAGCAGGCTCCTGGGGCCTCTTGTCTCGCTCATTCAACCCGCATCTGGACAATTCAGATCCCGACGTCAAAATGTTGACGTCGGCGTCAAATTTGGGACCTGACGGAGGACGTCAAAAACAGTACAGCCCATTCTTGGCGACCAATGCCCTGGCGTCCGACGCCAACTGTCTTACTTTTCAAATGCTAGAGACGATTCGGACGCTTCCGAAAAGCACTCAGTCCCACCTGATTCCAACTCCCTTTTCTGTACGCATGAAATCACTTGAAATTGGCCGAGATTCGAATTCGGCAAGATCTTCGTGGCAAAGAAGAGGCGAAAAACGAACATGGCGAGGTCGAACCAGGCAGGACCGAGTGTACCGAGCTCGAGATGACAGGATTCGTCAGAACAAATCTCAAACGACGAAAAACACTCAAGTCTGTCTGAGAAGAACGAGTCTCGTTCGTGTACGCGAGTGGAGTTACGAGTGGTGCAGAACGTTTCGAAACATTCCTGCATCAGTCACATCAACAATGGACCCTTCCTTTGAAACAAAGATCTTTTTCCTGGACAATGAAACGACCCCCAAAATTCTGGTGGAGATGCCGTTTACCTCAGGCAGACCGCAGTGCCACCAGGTCACGTGTTGCGCACCGGAAACTCGGAACATTCAGAGTCTGCAGGATGCTGCCTCCAACTCACAAACAAATTTTTTAAATGCAACCATAAAACGTTTGAAATTATGAGACAAGCTGAACAATGTACAGTTTAGTGCAAATCCATCAACACTGGGAATTCCCCGGGGGATCCAGGATCGGGTTGATGGCAGGGAGGGAGGGAGGGAGGGAGGGAGGGAGGGAGGGAGGGAGGGAAGGACGGAGGGACGGCCTGACGCCGTCCTGACCGGGTCTGACTCTTGGCGGAGGGTGACGTCCACTAAACAAAAAATTCTCTTGGGGTGGGGCTAAATTTTCCTTGGACAGGGTCGGGTTTCCCCGCCTCCTGGGTGCATTGACTTGCTAGAAAGAAGGTGGAAAAAATAAATCGGCAGCTCCCCTCACCCCTACCCCTGGACCCCCCTCTACCCATGTCCCTGTCCCTGTACACACCTTTGCCCCGCCCCTGCACTCGCTCCCCCGCCCTTACATCACTCCCGTCTCCCCCGGATCCACCCCTGGATCCACCCTCGGATTCACCCCGGCATCGCGTGCTCTACAGCCGCTGCTGCTGCTGCAGCTTCCCGTCCGTGTGAATCCGGTGCTCCAGCGCCTCTATGAACACTTCCTGCAGGTACTGCGTTTCTGCAATGAAAAATAGGAGTGCGCATCACTTTGATGATCATCGTTGCAAAGTGCACTTCCGGATTTGCATTTCCGGTAGCGTGATGATCAGTGCAGAAGGGAGAGACCTGGTGGGTAATTCACACAAAACCCAGGATTCCGTCTGTGGGCATTTTCAACAGCGCAATAAAAGGGGGCGTGACCCCTGGAACCCTGGACCACGTGACTGACCTGCATCCTCCGGCAGGTCCCTGGATCCCATTTTGTCCAAGAGGAAGTGGTAGATCAAGGTGGCGAGCAGGCCTCCCAGGATCGGCCCCACCCAATACACCTGAAATGAACAAGAACACCAATCAGTGTTGACGCGTATCAGCTTTGAATAAAATCCACTCAGAGAAACTGTTCCAAAAATGTATCTATCATGCTGCGTGTGCCTTCTTGGAAAAAGCTTGAAGCCTGGACCCCGTGCGATTCGCCGGCTGTATTCAGGAAGCGCACTCACCCAGTGGTCGTCCCAGACGTTGGTGATGACGGCAGGTCCGAGGGAACGTGCGGGATTGATGCTCGCGCCCGTGTAGTTGACCTGGGGTGAGAGAAGAAAACAGCGGCCACGTGAACTGGCAAGTCCACGTCTGCAAGGTGCACGCACCACCCTGCCACCTCCTTCCAACCCACATCCCGCAACTGAACCTGTTCCCCCGCACCCACGCCGGTGATGATGTCAAGCCCAACGTCGAGCCCGATGGGAAACACACTTCTCCGTACCCATCCAGCCCACTCCATGTACCCTTTCTCCCCCACACCCTATCCTCTGTTCTCTGCAACCCTGCCACCTGAACCCCAATCCTCACCCCACACCCAGCCTATCCAAATCCAAGCCCACTCCCCAGCATCCTCCCCCGTACCCCCAGCCCTCCGTACCCAGCCCCCTGTACCCACCCCTGTGATGATATCCAGCGCCACGGCGAGCCCTATGGGCAGCCCGGGCATCAGGACGCGACGTCGCTTCTTGTTCGTCGCGCCCCAGATGGTCTGCACCAAGATGAAGGTCAGCCACATCTCCACGAACATCCCCTGCAGAAACAAGAATACCCATTGTTGTGGACACGCGCTATTTCTCATGATCTTTGCGGACAAGAAGAGATCCATGTCAGGACCCAGTGTTACTTGTTGTAACAGATTCCTGAATCCAAGCAAGCCATTCTGAGTGTCCACATCGCTGCTGCAGTGAACTCTCCTGGGGGGGAAATTGAACTTTTTCTTCTTTATTTCTGACTGGTGGAATGCGAATAACGCACCTGCCACGGCTCTATCGTCGGGGAGACGGATGTGCGCGCCAGGCTCCCTCGGTTCTCAGGCGCCGTCATCCTGAAACACAATCATTTTCACTTTCACTTTCACCTTCAAAAAGAATAAATTGTCTGCGATGTGAAGGGACGAGCCCACAAGTTGCGGGTGTGTCACACCCTGTGCAGGGCCAGGAGCCGCAGGGACAGGTGGATCCATGCCACAGGGAATCCCCCGACCCCAAACTTGCAGAAAATTGTGAAATCCATGGACCCTTATTCCTGAGATGATCCTCACAGTTCTGAAGCCGAGATACCTGCCATGCCACCCTCAAAAGGTTTGGTTATCAACTTTGAATGGATTTTTCCGGGTCTGGACATTTTGAACAGGATTGCCACCAACACACCGCACATACCCTGGGACCTGGACCACTTGACGCCAAGAAAATAAGTTCCCTTCCCCACGAATATTGGTACTTTTTGCACCAGAAGTATTTCATGGTTGGAGGTTGCCCCCCAAAGTTGGGGTTCACTGAATGCACGACACCCGTTCCCAGGATCCCCCCACTACCCCAAGGTTTCCAAACAGGCAAAACGTCAGAGCGACCAAAAGGACGACTCAGCAGCAAATACGAGGTAGTATCAAGGTATTCTGTCAGTCTTCATGTTCAGCGTCTTTGGCAACAGACACATTTGGTTGACTCAAGAATATGTCAGACTAGCCAATTCTTTTATCCTTCTCAGTGCAGACTGGCCAAGTGACTTCGCTGCTGAACATGCAGAGAGACAGAATATCTTGATACTACCTCGTATTGCAGACAGAGTCTTGTCTGTAACTCGTCTCGGCTTCGTCCCAAAAAGGAGCTTGCGAGTACGAGTACACACAATGGCTGTGCGGAATTATTAATTCTTACGCAACCAGGAGATTGTTTGCTTGCCAAGAATTAGAACGGGGCGTATTCGCTGCCGGTGCCTTTTGCTGTCCTCTGTAGAGGCGTGAGTCTCAACAATCAGGGCCTCAGCCGTTCCCGAAACCCTCACGCCTCACGCTTCCTCTTCAAACAAGAACACTTGTCAGTGCTGACACGCGCTGCTTCCTCAAAGGAAACTCGCTGTCCTCCAAGATATCTCTGTTGTGTCTTTCCTTGACAAGAATACTTGTCAGTCTTGACTCGCTTTCATCGCTTGTCGACACGAATTTCTTGTCTGTTTTTGCCAACAAGAAAGTCGCTGTCTTGACAGCTCTTTCATGGACGCCAAAATTGGCTGGAACTTCAGTGCAACATCAGACCGACGAACTTATGGCTGTTCCATCAGCCACGAAAATTTCAACATCATTTTCTGTCCAGCTGCGGCTCCGTGAGAAAATCACGGCGCGTTTAAGTCCCCAGTGCGAATATTGTTCAAGCGCAGTTGCCTTGGTAAAAGGTTCCAAGTTGAGCAACTGTCGAGAAAATTGCGCAGAAAAACTCGAGGAAAATTTTGCCCATAATGCCTCAGTCAAACAGCTGTGATCAAACGTCTGTGGATCCAGGGTTCCAGGGGCGGGCACAGAGGGTGCTGGAGTCTGCCTACCCCCTCTCAATAATCCCCCCAGGTTGGTTATTTTCACAAGTCGCCCCCCGGCGTCACCCCTCACCTGATTCTGGATCCACCCTGGGTCCCACCCACTTCCAACGCCCAAAAAGGTCTGCGCTTTTGTCACAGGTGTGGGTTGTATTCAACCAAGCCTATTGTACATGACGAGATCAAAGCAACCGAATCAATACTCAGAGAACTGGTTTTGAAGAAAACCAGTACGCAGAGGACGACATGTTCAGGGCCAAGCCTTCTCATGGAAGAGCATGCTGGAGAAAAAAGTTGAAAACAAAAAATACCCACACTGCATTCATCAAGATGCAGAATGACGAGGATTTTTTGGTTTTTGAAATTTCCCAAAGTCTGTTGCAGATCTACTCAAAGGGTTTTTTGGTCAGGTTCATTAGCGCACTCTAACGCACTGTTTTGCAGCGCGAAACCGCGGGCAAGCGTTGGTTCGGCGAAATCGAACCGAGACTGGCAAGCCAAATTTGTTTGCCATTGCAAAAAAGAATGTTGTGTGCCTGTCATCGTGAGTGAACGTTTATAATCTTTTCTCAAAGCGTTTTGCGAGTTCAAACACAAAATGTTTTTCGTTGTATTTGGAGGCCTCTTTTCTCTTTAAAATGCATTGGGTGTGGATGTCGCAACAAGAGGTTGGGACCAACCTCCTCTGGTTTTCACCCACTTCAAGACTCACAAGGGGATCCAGGAGAGGAGGCGGGGGCATCATCGGCGGCCATGGCTCCCCTGACTCAGGGAAAAAATTTGCACTGCAGGCACAACTTTTCAATCGATTCCTGCTGTATTTTCAAGGTTGATTTTTGCCCTCCTCCAAAGATAATTCAGGGGGTCGGACCCCCGGGATCCACCCCCGAGTCACCCTCTCCCGCCTATCCCTCCAAAAGTGAAGTTCGTGCTTCCAAACGGAGACGCACAGAATTTCAAGTACTCTCAGCAGTACCTCATGAGTACTCTCAGAGCACGACACCACGCACTTCCTATTGGTCTCCCAAAATACACCAAATACACACACAGCCTGTTTGCGTTGTGATAAATCCGTTGCTCCTGACACAACAATAGACTCTGTTGCATACGAGGTACTATCAAGAATTGTCAGTCAGCATGACTGAGGCGACCGACGATTTGTGCTCAGAGAGAGAGAGAGAGAGAGAGAGAGAGAGAGAGAGAGAGAGAGAGAGAGAGAGAGAGAGGTCATCGTGCACGACTTCGCAGTCAACAAAGCAAGTCAGATCGGTCACCTCCATCTTGCTGACTGACAACAATTCTTGACAGAACCTCATACGCACGTGTTGACATTCCTCCGCGTTATTTTGGGACAAAAGTTTTCATGGGACTGGAATGGGCCTGGGGGCGGAGTTGAGTCAACAGCTTCCGCGTTCGTTTTTGCGCACGCGCGGAACGTGTGTTGCATGATGCATGCACACGACGGAAGCCTGTGAAGGGGGCGGGAGGGCGCCTCAGTTGGGGAGGAGACCACCACGGACGCCACATCACAACTTGCGGATGCCTTCAACTTCCCTGCTTGGAAAGTGAGAGTTGTTTTGCCCAGTGGCAAGACAATTTTTGTTTTAAAAAATTTAGCGGCATGAGGGTTATGATTCCTCCTGATCCACCCCTTCCCCACCCACGTACCCCCACCCCCTGGTTCCTACCCCGAGACACTCACCCATAGATGAATCCGGCGCCTCCGATGGCTCCCAAACATTGTGCGAGAAGATACAGCAGCGCTGAAAAAACACACGTGCAACAATACCGCTCAGCTGACATGCTGTCAAAAGTGAAAAAGTGATGGAGGTGTGCAGAAATGAAGTCATAAAACTGCCCACCAGCAAATGGAATTCCCATCAAACAACCGAACCTCACAAACGTCGGAAATACTTGGTTTTCACCAATCCAACTACCACTGACGTCTTTGAACATCCTTCTTGCCTGGGGCCAGAGGGCTGGAACCATTTCCCTTCCCAGGCTCTGCTTGGGTCCAGAGCCTGGGGCCTGGGGCCTGGGGCCTGGGGCCTGGGGCCTGGGGCCAGGGGCCTGGGGCCTGGGGCCTGGGGCCTGGGTCCAGAGCATGGAGTTTGGGGCCTGGGGCCTGGGGCACACCTTTCCTGGGTCTGCCTGAGTCTGCAGTCTAGGACCTTGGGCCTGGAACTTTGGGTCTTTGAGCGTGGGCCGGGAGCCATTCCCTTTACCCTGGGCCCGCTGAAGCCTCACCTCTGAGGATGCTGATCTGGTTGGCCACGGCCATAGGGATGGTGACGGCGGGGTTCATGTGCGCACCGCCGATGTCCCCGAAGGCCTCGACCAGCACGAAGACGACGAAGCCCATGGCGAGTCCGATCTGAACCCCGCCCAAGTTCGGGAGGCTCCAGGTGAGGGGGACCGCGCACTGCACACTGACCAGGATGAAGGTAGCGACGACCTGGGAGAAGAGAAGTGGACATATGTGAGTGAGTGAGTGAGTAGAAGTGAGTGAGTGAGTGAGTGAGTGAGTGAGTGAGTGAGTGAGTGGCGTGTGGTGTGAGGAGGCCCCAGGGGAGGGGAGCAGCTCACTGCACTGTGAGCAGGGTGAAAGGAGCGAGGAACTGCGTGAAGCGAACGGGCAAGATGTGTGTGCGTGCGTGTGAGTGTGTGCGTGTGTGTGCGTGCGTGTGTGTGTGCGTGTGTGACCCTGTGCGCGTGTTATGCAGGAGGCCTCAGGTACGAGTGGGTCTTCAAAAGAAACCGCTGCAGCGCAATTTTTCAGGTTTTTTCGGAGCGGTTTCTTCTGTTCTTCTGAGGATTGCAAGTGATCTGGTCGATCCAAGCACATGCCAAAGATCAAGGTCAGTCCTGCCAGGTCAATTGGTGTGGCGAATGATGCGACATGCGAATGTCAGTTGGTTTTGTGCAGCGGTTTCTTTTGAAGACCCCTTCGTACATCTACAGTGAGTTTTCTGACTGTGGCGACAATCTGCTTGACCAGAATAAGCAAAGTTTGTGTGTCCGCGTGTGTATGTGTTTGTGTGCGTGACAATGGCAGGTCAATGATCTTTGTGTCGAAATCACTCAAATGCGAACAAAAGCAAAAACAAAAACTCTTCTCCGTGTTGAGACGCGCCTCGGTCATGTAGCCGCATTCCGATATGTAAACATTTTTGTGACATTTTTGGTGCATCATTGTCCTTTTTGCCACTTGTTCTGACTGAGCCGAGTGTGAGCAGGTCAGACTCGCCGTGCTGCAGGAAATCTGCGCTTGCGTATGTATGTGCGTGTGTGTGTGCGTGTGTGTTCACTCACTTCTGACAAGACGTCCCTGTAGAAGGCCAGGGACGTGACCTCGTTCCTCATGCGCCGCATGTATCCGACCTTCTCCCCCTGCCCCATGCTGCTGCTTGAGCTGTTGTTGTTGTTGTTGTTGTTGTTGTTGCTGCTGCTGCTGCTGCTGCTGCTGCTGTTGCTGCTGCTGACACTGGGTCCTGACAAGTCTCCTAATTCACTTCAATACTGCAAAAACAAAAATAAATTGGCTGAGCCATATTGTCAATGTGTGTCGAAGGTGTCAGATCAAATTTTGGCAAACTTTGGCGGATAGGGAAGCTCGAATCGATAGGGAGATCCACGTGTAACGTGACACGGACGGCGCTGTCTCTCCGCGTTCAAGCCGAGGCCGGATCCAGGGGCCTGGGCTTTCTTCTTTGCGTAATGTGTTCAAGTTTCAAGTTGAAATCAGCTCCCTTGGGGTGGACCCACGACCAAATCCAGGGGGCTGTCCCTTTGTCGCTCCGCATCACAATTTCTGTTCTTTTTTCCTGATGCAGAACCTTCTGCGTTTCTCTGCGGTGCAGAAATGCAGATCCCTCCTATGCCCTGCGTTCTGTTGTGAATTCCCTTAGGGCCCAGACACACTGAGGCCGGACGCGTTGCGGGCCGCCCCGTCCCCCCGGGCGGGGCGCCCCGCCCGGCCTCAGTGTGTCCGGGCCCTTATTGTGGCATCAAAGTGAATCACAGAGAAATGCGGTACTCAGCGCTGAGCGTGGTACGAACAGTAACCTTGTGCGTTTTGCCTCAAAAAAGCATTTAGAATTTTGCAATTTGTCCCAAAATGTTATTTTCTTGGGCTTTACTCTGCAGCAGACCAACTTGCAATATTTTTCTTCATCCCAAAAGCCTCGATGTTCTTTTCTGCGACGCAACAATCCAAGACAAACCGGTTTCAGGCTCAGCTCTCAGGAGCGGACGCATGGAACACCAAAAACAGACGTGGACAACTTGCCCTCAATGAAAAGTGAAATAAAAGTGCCCTGCTCCACACAGAGGTGATCCGCACCAATATGATCACTTCTGCAGATTGTCCACACCAGAAATTTTCACGTGAAAACGCAGGGCTCAGCAGCAAAATTCCCCCCCCCCAGTTGACTGAGCCGTGCAAGTGAGATATTTCCTGAACTTGACCACAGAACTGAGAGGAAAAGTCCAAGGTCAAATATCTCCGACAGAAAAGTCAGACCAAAGCAGGTGCAAAAATACTTCATAAACTTCCCTCAGTGCAAGCGTGCGAAATCTACCGCAAACTAAGTCACAGAAATGACAACAAATATTGTCAAGAAATGTCATCAAATTCAATTTTCTTCCACAGAAAAATCAGACCAAAGTTAGTGCGAATAAAACTTTGCGCTCTTACCTCAATTTTTGCAGCGTCCTTTGGATTCAACCTCTACTCCCTTGCGCTCGTGTGGTTTTACTGAAAGGTGAGATGTGCACGCAGCCGAGCAACTTTTATCCCTTTATGGAAATGTGGGGCGACTCGCTGTTGCCTGGGTGACGCACGGGGCCCCCACTCACTTCGACTCAGTACGCGCAATGACGAGTCGGACGCCCGAGGTATGTGAAGCATCAGTGAAGTTCGGGCCGCTCTCTCGCTCCCTCTCCTCTGAAGGCGGGAGTTGTTGAAATGCAAAAAGTATTGCAAAAAGACAGATGCGGATCCAAAATTTGGTCAGAGACCTGAGTCCCGATAGGAGATGGGGGATATTCCACGTTTGACCTTTTTGCACTTGAAACGTGGACGCGTTTGGCCAACAGCGCAAAACCAATCAGGTGATATTTTTCGGCCTTTCGATCCAGGTAACATGGGAGCCTGGTCCCCATCGCTGAAAAAAATCGGACACTCCTCAGCACCTTCTTGAATTTTTCAAAGTTGAAATTGGGCTTTTAGGGGGCCGCCCTAAACTGGAAAGAAATCTGGATCTGCCCCCGAAATCTCTCCCCGAATTAAAGAAAAACAAGGCCGGGATGAGTGAAACCACAAACAAAATCGATGGAACATCTCGCGTTTCGCGCACGTTTCGGGAAATTGCATTGACAACTCGCAGTGTTCTGCCTTTTCCCCCAAAAAGCAAACAAGAGTCGGTGAAACGCCTCGCACGAGTCTACTGCACCGCTGAAACAAGGACAACAATGCTTTTTGTTGAGTTGGGCGTTTGAATGGGTTTCCTCAACACCCTTTGTACTCATCAACCTCGTATGTTTTTTCCACCACTGAGACAGTTTTATGTGCGGCGCCGAAACTGCGTCAGAAAAGACAAGCAGAAGATGCTTTAGTTCATGCATCAAAAGTTTTTGTCGTGATCATTCTGCCACAAAGTCTCAAACTATTTTCGGTTGGAATCCAAAGACGGAAAAAAGTCAGCGATGTCTCCCGCTGGAACAGAAGTCGAGAGACATGATGACTGTGGATATCGAGCGTTGAAATCAGGGACAGCCCCCCCCCCTTCTGCAGTTTGGGCCACACACCAAGTTTTGGGTCATGTGCACTGAGCAGACTCTTGGTTTCTCTCAGATGGGACCTGAGCACACACACACGCATACAACACACACACATACCTGATTGCGCATTTGAAAAGAAGCAACAATCTGTGCTGCCGGCACAACAAAGGAGGGAAGATTTCTCTATGGGTCAGGGGTGCCCAGGCCCCCATAGCGCCTGGATCACCATCGCAGTGTTATATATATTTACCATGACCACCCCCTAAGTACTGCCATGGCCTTCCATAGCCACAGCAACAGCCACAGCCAATCATATCATTCCCTAGATGGAGCCACTATCC
>JAAUXT010102521.1_pt1 | contig 16078 bp, 15 predicted proteins | sample 7278171 | NCBI WGS metagenome assembly JAAUXT01 (sample SAMN14350112, study PRJNA611818) | marine sediment metagenome | isolation source: surface marine sediment (1.8m) | place: French Polynesia: Moorea | collected 2018-08 | reverse complement strand
AAAAAATATACAAATTAATGATGAAAAGTGTAGACTGTGTTTTGGATTGTGGTCATTGAAATTGATCAAATTTGTTCAAATCACCGCGAGGTCCCTGGACCTATTTTTTTGACGCTTGCCATTGGGTGCCGTGTCAAAATTTGACGTTGGTGCCACGAGTTAGTTGTCGGCGTCCACACTGACGTCGACATCAGCAAAGTGAAAACCACTGAAGGAACGGCAGGATTGAGAATGAGTGGAACTGAGGGTTTAGATACAGGTCTGTTCGACCATGCTTCGTTCCATCAGAGACACAGTACGAGGCCGATTCGGATTCTGGTGACCATGTTGCATTTATGGTTACTCGGGTCGACTTTTGCGATGAGGAAATGGTGTCAGCGGATGTTTGGCTTGTCAGTGTAGAGGTGAGTGTGTGCACAGACAGGTGTTGGTGGAGATCGACTGTCACTTCAGTGCTGTTACTCAACACTGATCAGAGCTTGCAGCAATGTGTTCAGAGACATTGTTTTGTGTGACAATTTTTGGGGATTTCGGTGCTTGTGATTTTTGTGATTTCGGCGTGTCCTCACCTTGACCATGGGGAAGAGCGCGAGGTAGGTCGGGTCGGTCTCGTTGCGCGCGAAGTCCCCGACGAACTTGTGCCACGTCCAGGCGATGATCTCGTCCTCGGTGCGCGTGTCCTGAGTCCAGTCTTCCTGCAGGTCGCGAGAGAGCAGGAGGCACGTTGCATTTCTCCAAGAAAGAGCTGGAGCCTGGACCCAGGTCCGAGGAGTTTAATTTGTTTCGGGGTCCCTCCAACCCCCAAAGCACCCACTCCCTGATTGGGGCCTCTTTGGGTGAACATCAGAACCCCAATCGTGGATCCGCTGGAGGTTATTTCAGTTGAGAGCAGGAGGCCCAGATCTTTATCAAATGCTTCCCTATTGTCTCCACTGGAGCTCGGCCCCAAAACTCTGTGAAACTAATCCCCATTGTTTGGTAGCTCCTGCAACCCCCCCCCCCCCCCCAAATTTTAACCCCTCCCAACTATTTTGAGATTTTGAGGCTGGGAGGTCGGCTGAAAGAGAGGTCTGGCCCTCCAACCCCGATCCTGGATAGAACTGCTGGGGGCGTTTGGTCCTTGGTTGTTTTTGTAAATTTGGATCAGGCACAACACGCAGACCCTTGACGAAAAATTGACGATATTTATGTTGAAACTTGAGCCCTTACAGCAAAGACGAGGGGCTGGTTGGGCACGTTCTGGAGGTAACCAACGATGAGGTTCATGTCGAGGGCGAAGAGGGCGCTGAGGATGTTCTCCGTGTCGAAGCGTTCAGGGACCCTGCAGAGGAGGATTGCCGTCAACACCACACACCACGCGCACCACGCACGCACACACACGCACAGACGCACACACACACACACACACACACACACACACACACAAGCAACACACTTCAGGAACATTTCTTGGCGGGGGGGGGGGGTTGGCCTGCAGACTTGGCCGGTCTCCGCCAACGTACCCCAATTGCCACATCGGTCGGTGGTGCAGGATCCAAAAAGAGAACAACTGTCTCTCCCTGTCTCCCTTCCTTCCTCTTCCCTCTCTCTCTCTCTCTCTCTCTCTCCCTCTCTCTCTCTCCCCACTCTGTTCCTCCCTGTCTCCCTCCCTTTCTTCTGTCTCTCTCTCTCTCTCTCTCTCTCCCTGTCCCTCTCTCTCCCTCCCTCCCCACTCTCTCAGTCCCTCCTCCCTCCCTCTCTCCTTCTCTCTTCCCCTCTCTTTCCCTGCCCCCTCTCTCTCCCTCTCTCTCTCCCCCATCTCTCACTCGTCGGGGTCGTTGCTGCCTCCCTCGATGACGAGCATGCCGTATGTGGAGTCCCTGAGCACGTCGGGCACGGCGATGTGAAGGTAGTGGTACCACAGCGGTTGGTCCGACCACGCCTCTGCGCGAAGCCAAGTCAAAAACTTCGTTTGCACCCCAACTCAGCTCATTTGTTTTCGAATTAATTTGACAGGCCACGTTTTTTCAAATTGACCAGATCTGTAATGAGCCGAGGTCGGTCCTGCGCGTCTGATTTGATCGTGGGATGGTTTGGTGGGATCGCGTGCATGCGGACCCAAGCCCAAACCAAGTACTCAAAAGCCATGGTGTGCGAGAGAAGCGCGAGTGACAACACGAGCACAGGTTCAACAATTTCTTCGCAGTTTTGGGTGCAATTCGAATGGGAAACACGCTGCTTGAGCGCTACGTCTGACTTGCTACATGTTCGCGTCTCTTTTTCTGTTGCCAGGCTCTTTCAAAAATATCATTTTTTCCCGATTTGAAACGACCGTGCAGCACCTTTTGAGGTGCCGTGGCCTTGACCCCTTGATGTCAGGTGTGCGTTTCTCAGGGACCGCTGAACCGATATCTCCTCGCCAAACGCAGCAAAAACGTTATCTATCCTGCATCAAATTGTACTCAAAAAGAGGGCTGACAAGGTCAGCCAGGTCAGCCTTGACCGTTTTGAATCTGTCACAGTTTGAAGGCTGTGATATCGCACGTCACGGAGCTTCGAGGTCTGTTCCCGAGGAGTTGATCTTCTCTGTCCAGAAATTTCTTTGAAGTCGTCTTCCTTCATCAACGATGTCTGCCTTGCTCGTATGTAACGGGAAAAGAAGGAATTTTGCACACTCCAGAACATTTGTACCGTCAAACCAGATTTGCGACGTCATGTTGTAGACGTAGACGGTGACGCCGTTGTACCGGTAGGAGACGAGCTCCTCGAAGCTGTACGCGCCGTCGTCGGAGAAAACGTACTCATCCAGCGGGGTGACGACATCCTGCAGGAAACCCAAAACTGACGCTGGCGATCTTCGTGCAAATCTTTCCCATTGCAAAACGTTTCGCAGAAGACGGGAAAGTCCACAGCAGATGCATTGATTGCTGACCGAACAGATGTCCCTCATCCACCCAAGTGACTCACAGATGAACTCACCCACTGCACATTCCCTCGTCCCGTAGTATACTCAGGTCACCGCTCTCATAGTACTCACGGATGTATTTACCACCTCCACAGCTGCTCAGATGTACTCACTAATCCCGCAGTACTCACACAGTACTCACCCATCCGACAGCCTTCACTGAGCGGCTCAAAACTGCGACCAACGCGACCAAGAGAAACCACTTCATCCTGACATGAATTCGCTTCACCCGCCGGAGTTTGTGCGCGGAAGTGAACTGGTCGTGCGACCCACGTGGACGTTCCCAGGATCTTATCAAGATAAAGCTCACCAGACTTCAGTCAGCTGCTTCTTTTCATATCTCTTCTCTTTTGCTCGCTCGGATGTAAAAATGCTCAATTCTAATAAAACATTTATTTAGATGTGCCGCGTCAAGTCATTACCATTCAAACACTACGAGTAGAAAATAACTTTTGACAAGTTACAAAACTTTTCGATACCATAAAAACACTGTCGCGTGTTGTCTACAAAATGCCACATGTCTATTTTGTCGCTGAGGGTTTTACTCTCTTGCTGAAGTACTTCTGGTTCCTCGGGCACTCAGAAATTTCTTCACATTATCTTCTGTACAACAAAAAATAAGACGCAAATACACATATCAAATACACGGACAAAACGTGTCATTCAGGCAGAGTGCTCAGGGCAAATGATGCGCGACATGCGATCGTATGGCCACACACGTGGTCATGTGATCACACACGTGGTCATACGATCACGCCACAGCTGTTTCAGTGCACAGTTGCGCAGCTGTTTCGAAAAGGGACATTTTCGGCGCTGGGCCAAAAATCACAAGACTGCGCATTCTGAATCAAATTTGTCCATTATTTGGTTTGCAACCGTGTGCGTTGAAGCGTTACCTGTCATCATTTGTTTTGTACAAGAGATTTTCGGAGTATTAGAGAGAAGGAAACACGAACAGCTGGCTCTGAAACATCTTTTTTACACAGGACGCCACAGTCTGACACATCTCCGGAAAATGATGCTTCGACTCTGAACATTTGTACAGTATAAATACAGTCTAGACGCGACACTGATGTCAAATAAAAACAGAAACACCGACACGAACCAAAGGAAGAACAATTTTGCGCGAAAGGTCAAAAAAGTTCTTTCTTCGACTCGCAAAGTACACTGTACTTACGACGACTTTCAAATCATTGCTACATGAATATTTTCTTGCAATCTTCACAAAATGAAGAACCAAAACCACTGTTCTCACTATCTCTCGGCGATGATTTGCTCACACACTCCGGTTCGCAGCAAACACCGCAAAACTAATTCATCCAAAGAAAGAAGCCGAAAAATCACACGATCTGACGAAGTAGCACCAATGGTTATAAATTTGGTATAAAATTACTCGTTTTCAAAAATTAAGTTGACGTGAAACGATACATCTTTACCTCTCTGCTAAAGCAAAATACTGATTATGTACAACAATGAGGATGGTTGAGGAAAAGTGAATGGGTTGCAAAGTCCCTGCACTTTGCTTCTTTTGTCACTGACACTGTACTGTTGCGGTAAAACTGAGGTCGGATCCAAAAAAAATCTGTCACATGCAAACATGCGACTGGCAGAGACGCAAAAAAATCTATCGTTGAAGGTATTCGCGAAGTCAGTCAATTTTCTGGCAGCTTTGCATTCTTGTACATCAACCTGTGGCGCGTGCAATGTGGTTTGCATCTTTGTTGACGGAAGACTAGTTTGTAGAATTGTACATGCGATGCTGATTGGCACTATTGTCAGGTTCTGTCATCTTCGTGGGCACAAAAAAAAGAAAGAAGTCTCGTCACCGAAACCAAGATGGTTTCCCTCATGTCCGAACAAGAACAAACACACGCACTGGTACGTGATCCAAAAAAGAACTTGGTGCATTCAAACGACCGAACTGAGAGGCAAAACGGGGACATAATTCGCAAAACCCAGTGTTCCACTTGAATTCGAGTTCAGCTGGACCTGTCTCAGACACGACATTGGCGCAAGATCTGGAACATGAAACCAAGGCACTCAACTCTGTGGGTGAAGATTTGCTGCCTTCTGAAGTTTTCACTCTCGCGGCGGACGGGACTGGGTCGTTCGTTTTGGCCGTCAGATTCACCCTTCAGTCTCCTCAGCGCTACAGCACTGCCCCCCCCCCGTCCTCCCACAAAAACCCAGATGCAACAGCACATTCACAACCTTTCAAGTTGTTCCTATTCTTCCCATGCACAGCAAATTCACAATAACCCTCTCAGTCCCTCTTTCTAAAAGTTTCCTAAGTTTGAGGTGGTGTCGGTTCTATCCGGTGGGGTCGGTCGGCTCGAGCGTTATCGTTCCGAAGCACGTGCGCGGGATGGTCTCGTTGATGCGCCGCACGTTGTCCACGTCCTTCTGCAGCATGATGAGCTCGTCCGTGTAGTCGCGCACCCAGCGGTTCTGCTGCTGACGACTCGACAGCAGCGCGTTGTACCTGAAACAGGGGGTTACGTGTGAATGCTCACCCGTTTCAACATTTCCACTTTTCCCACTGAAGCTGTGGAACAGCTTCACCTGCGAGAGTTGCACGTAGTGTGAGTACAAGAAGCTGTCCAATGTGCAGCTTCGGGTTGTTGACTTGTAGACCTCAGTCAACAAAGAGCGGCAAGAAACATCTTTATGATTGGACTTGTTTGTGCTTGTCAGGTATGTAGCACAATTGCATCATGAAGAGGGTTTGAGATGGAAATGTGAGGTGCTGAGTACAAGTGGGCACGCCCACGGGTACGGGGCAGACTCCCACGTAACAAGGGTGTGATGGTGTTCAGAACGTCCGGTACAGACCACCCTGTGCTGGTACTGTGACCTCACCAGGTCTACCAGATACCTGGAGGTCCGACACCCAAGGGGTGAGAGTACTGTGACCAAGGGACAATATTTTTGCAGGGAGCGGTCAAAGTGTGGAATTTGTCCATCGCATCAGTTGTCCTCCAAAGTGACAACGTATTCACCCGTGTGCAAGACGCACCGCTTTGCCATGGAATTGGGTGTGTCTGGAACACTGGTTTCGTTCACCATTGTTCTGGGGAGCTAAGCAGCAGAAAACAAAGACAATTGTGTGTGTGTGTGTGGGGGGGGGGGGTCAGAGTGTGGAATTTGTCTGTCATCTCAGTTGTGTTCCCTTGTGATGGACCTACCAGTTTGACCCGTGCACAAGGAAGACGCACATTTTGTCCCGTTGAGCATCAAAAGAGGTTGTGTATCTTTATACTTGGGTGCGACAAATACACGGCTGTCAAAAAGTAGGTTCGGGGCGACACAAGCGGAAAGCTATATGCTGAAAGCCCCAAAGTTGTGAGGAGAAGGCGACGCAGACGCACCTCTCGTCCAGGTTGGCGTCGATGAGGCTCTGCTCGGCGTCCTGCAGGTTCCGCTCCAGCTCGTCCAGTTTGTTCGTGTCGATGCTGTCCAGACCAGCTGCAACAGAAAAGAGATCCGGTCGAACTTTTGCCCTTCTCGAAGCTGCTGGAGATTGTCAAACTTCAGTGACGAAATCAAAAATGTCTTTCTGAGAACAGAAAATGAAGCATTTTTGAGTCTGCAAAACAGATACACAACAGAACTTCACTTCGTCTTCGAAGAATTTTTCTCGTTACCTGGATCACTGCAACACGACTCCTGTTTCTACTCTATTTTTTTTTCTTCAAAATACCACAAACACTCACTTCGCCACACGATTCACAAAGGGAAAGAGACTCCACCAGGCACATCACGTGACACGCGGTCGTCTGTTTGACGTCGGCGTCAAAATTTAGCGTTGAAGCCAATGGCGGAATTTTTGACTTCAGCTCATAAACCGACCGCGCATCACCCAGTGCGAGAACATCTTCACTCCAACGGCCGGTTTCAACTGTTTGACCTCAGCCTCGGAACAGCGTCCCAATGTTCGCAGCGATATCGGACACGATTCGCGTGGAGAAATAGTCCTCGCATTGACCTGACGAACGCCAGAATGAGATTTTTTCTGGACGTGAGTTTAGCTGTGGTGAAGAAATTAGCCATTTTATTTTCTCCAAAACAGCACCCACACTTTTGGTCCGTTCGGCTGACAACGGACACCAGACGAAACGAACCCTGTACAGTTCCTGAGTTCACACAAGCACACCTACTCGAGACCACTTTGTTTGCTGCATTCTTTCGGAATGCTGTTTGCGACCTGTTCCAAACTATCCACATCGTTTCTGAGAACGTGCAAAATTCTCAGCCCGTAACCTAGCAACGCATTTTGCTTGTTCAGAGAGTCCAACAGGAATGTGTATCGCTCCTCGATCGTCCTGGTGACATTTCGCTCGAGTTGCACCAGTCTCCTCTTCAGCTTTTTGCCTCGTCGCACGGGCAGGTACTTGAATGGCGCTGGAATGCGGCAGGTAGACACATATTTTTTACTCAAACTGCTGGATTTCTCAGGACCTAATGTCCAGTCACTGACCATGCCACATTCAATTGAAGTGCCTCTTCAGCATTATCTGTGCAGTGTCGCAAAATCATTTGAATTCACCACATTTTGGTGCCTACGGTGTGCTGTGTTCATTTTCAAGCAACAGGAAGATCTGTCAAAAGAAATGGCTGCCTATCTAATAGTGTGCAACTGCAATCGTCTATTGCAGCCGTTGCCTCTGGAGGTGGATCTCTTCAGGTCTGTTGTCACAATCCAGGTGTGTTTGTTGTGCAATCCTAAAATCCTCATCTCAGATCTCGTGCCTGTGCGAGACTTTTGTTGTTGTGCAACAGCAAACAAGACATTTCAAGAAGTATTTCTCAGGCGCATTTCGAATCCACAAACTCTCTTTCCTTTTGTCCTTTCCTGCTTCTTTCGACATCTGTTCAATGCTTTCCAGAAACATGTTGTCAGTCAACAGACTCGGTTGGCAAAGCATCCGGATAACGCGTTGCAGGGGCGGATCCAGGGGATGGGGGGTGTTTGAGCCCCCTGACCTCCAGAAGAAACTTCAGCTCCCAATTTTGCATCGCAGTCTGTTCATTCTTACGTGTCATATATTTCACAATTGAAGTCGGACCTTCCTCCCCCCAGGGTCGTACCCCTTTGACCAGACCCTGGATCTGCCTCTGCGTCGGAACTGCAGTGGAACGGAAACTTGGGACTCACCCAGCTGCCGCAAGATGTCGTTGACGGTGTCCAGGGCGCCTCCCACTTTGCTGGACGACTCGTCCGCGCTGATCTTGGCCTGGTCAGCTTTGGCCAGGGCCTAAAAATCATTGTCTTGCAAATTTAACCTGCATCGTGAAAACACACAAAGTTCTCTTCAGATGACAAAGACGAAAGTATCAACGAAATTACGATTCTACAAAATCTTCCCCGTGTGACGTTTGGTCTGCTGCTGTGGGTACTCCTTGCGTGTTCACCTCATTCCCTGTCGCTGCGAATCCACTTCACGTTTCAATTCGGGACCCGAATAGTGGCCTCCAAGTCTGCGCTTCACGTAGAACGCCATTGGTCAGTGTCTCCCCCTCTCTCTCACTCACCTCCTTGGTTGTCCTCTCTCCCTCCTTGGTTGTCCTCTCTCCCTCTCTCACTCACCTCCTTGGTTGTCCTCTCCCCCTCTCACTCACTCACCTCCTTGGTCAGTGCCTCACCCTCTCTCTCTCTCTCACCTCCTTGGTTATCTTCTCCTGCTCTCGCTCACTTAACTCCTTGGTCATCCTCTCTCCCTCCTTGGTTGTCCTCTCGCCCTCTCACTCACTCACCTCCTTGGTCAGTGCCTCACTCCCTCACTCACTCACCTCCTTGGTTGTCCTCTCTCCCTCTCACTCACTCACCTCCTTGGTCAGTGTCTCACCCCCTCACTCACTCACCTCCTTGGTCATCCTCTCTCCCTCCTTGGTTGTCCTCTCGCCCTCTCGCTCACTCACGTCCTTGGTCATCCTCTCACCCTCCCTCTCACTCACCTCCTTGGTCAGCGTCTCGTCCTCGATCGCCTGCTCCTCGTACTCCTCCAGGCGGCGCTCGGCGTCGTCCACGTCACCGCTCAGACGGTCCGCCTCGTCGCGCAGGCGCGACGCCTTGTCCTTGGTGTTGTCCGCCTCCAAGCGGATCTCGGATGCGTCCTGAAAGTAGTGCCGGTGGTAACGTCACAGTGCCGGTTGTCATGTCACGGTGCGGGTGGTGACGTCACAGTGCCGGTTGTCATGTCACGGTGCCGGTTGTGACGTCAAAGCACTGTTTCACGTTTTCGTCTCAAAATTAAGTGTCCAAAGTTTTTTTGTTTCAATGGGACCTGCCGGCAAATGAAGGGTGGTGAGGTGCACGGAATTGCGACGTGCGCAACAGCCAATGGGTGTCACCACCGATGACCAGAGAGAGTTTCTCTGCGACCCCGACGACAACTGAGCAACCACTGGAGGGAGGATTGCTGTTGTTTGGCAGCTGTTACCCCTGACGATCAGACAAGTGACTGTCAGGGGAGTGACCGCCAATTGAGAAATCCTCGGTGGCTTTGAGACACCGTTCTCTTGGTGGTGGTCAGGGTGGTCGCTGCTGCCTCAATCTGGACATTGCCTGTGCACTACACCTAGTGCACAACACAGACAGACCAGCTCCGAAAGGCAGGTACAAGGAAGTCAAGAAAGTCCGTCAAAAAAGTCCGCGGTTTCACCACGCAGCTCCTCCATCTCAGGTCCTGGGTGAGACCTGGAATTGCTGCCAGACCCGAGCACTCCCCTCCCACCCCGTCCACTGTAGCACAAACACACACGCACGTTGTGATTACACAAAACTCGCGGAACACAAAAATCAAAACCGCGCGCCTGAAGGGACACGACACTCACATCGGACGCCATTTTGGCGACGTTCTCGGCCTCCTTGGCGATGTCGCGCGCCATGATGGCGTCGGCCTCGGCGCCGGCGAGGTTCTGCTCCGCCTGGCGCGTCTTGTCCTCGGCCTGCTCGATGCGCGCCTCGATCTCGGGGATCCGCTCCAGAGCGTCCTCCGCGTCGTCCTTGCTCTGCTGAACCTTCTCATCGAACTCTGCAGCGAGACCCGGAGCCATTGCACGCACTGAATCAACTTTGCACAAAACTTTGCACAGACAGGTTGAGGGTTGGCAAAGCACATGGTTTCTGAGGTGTAAAACAAACCTTACGGTTTCTTGTGGGTTGGTCTTCTCCTGCGTTTATGGTTTCTTACAGATTGGGGAGGAAAGAGTTCATTTCGTGTTGTGCTTTTCTCTCGTGTACAAGACGCAATTTCTTTGCCTCCACCAAGCATCAAAGGTCGGGGTGTGTGCGTGTGTGCATTTACCATTGTTTCAATGCGACCGGAAGACCAGAAAATGGAGGCAAATGCTGGGGTGCGTCTTGCATCAGGGCGACTTACAGACGGGTGAATACGGTGACGCACCTACCTCGAATTTTGCAAACATTGTCATCATTGTCAGCACATAACAAACCTTTTGCGTGATTTCCGTGAACACTTGGCACTACGTTCATGCGGGAAGGTCAAACTGACGGCGCAGCAGGGTCAAGTAAGGTCAAACTGACGGCGCAGCAGGGTCGAACTGACGGCGCAGCAAGGTCAAACTGACGGCGCAGCAAGGTCAAACTGACGGCGCAGCAAGGTCAAACTGACGGCGCACGCACCTTTGAGCGTCTCGAGGGTGTCGTCGGCGTCGAGCAGCGTCCTCTCCGCCTTCTCCACCGCTTCCCGCGCGATGGCGCGCGCGGCGTCCGCGTCCGTCAGCAGCTCGTCCGCGATCTGCGGGAAACACGTGACCTTCACTTCCGGTGCGTCTTGGAAACATTCGTGAAAAAGTCGCGTGTCCAGGCAACGAAACGTGAACTTAAAATTGCACTTACGTGTATTCGTTTTGCACAAACAGCAACCGAGAAGTCTACATACCCGTTCCATGGCAGGCAAGGAGAAAGTGAGTGAGAATTATTTGTTAGTCTCTTGTAAAACTGACAGCGTGCGCTAAAGAAGCTCAGACACACAGCTCGGGTCAGTCTCGCAGGATCGCAATTTGTAACCAAGCAACGTTTTGATGTGAGTGCTGCAAAGCATCGTGTTCTCTGTGTCACCTTTACACAACATAAAGTACCAAACAAACGTTTGTGCTGCTTTGCTACGTACTCCGCTGTTGTGCACACCAGCTACAATTCCGCAACCAAAGTGCAGAACGAACAGAACTGCCGCAGAAACAACAGCAATGTTTCTGTCTGCGCAAGCAGTGTTGCGAAGCGTTGATTCTGGCAGAGTTGCTGCCAGCAAAACAACGCCCAGTCTGCAGAAGCGTGGCTAACGTCAGCGGTGACGCCCCAACAAGTGCACACCGCAGCCAGGTGGCACCACTGTGCAAGCAGCAGTGCCTCACCTGTGCTGTTCTGCAGTGCTATTCTCGTGCTAATCTAAATCTACAGTGCTATTTTACAGTGCTATTCTGCAGTTCTCATCGGCAATGTTTTAGTTTAGGGTTGTTCTACAGTGCTGTTCTGCAGTGTTGCTCCACAGTTCTGTTTTGCAGTGCTATTCTACTGTGCTATTTTCCAGTGCTATTCTACTGTGCTATTTTGCAGTGCTACTCTCGTGCTAGTCTACAGTCTACCACCACATCAAAACGAGGCTCAGCCACAAGCAGCGCCCCCTGGGAGACGGACCTGCTGCTGCCGGATGCCGTTCTCCAGCGTCTCTTCGGCGTCGCGCTTCTGGTTGTCGACGTCCTCCATAAGGTCGCGGTGCTGCTGCAGCAGCCGGTCCGCCTGCTCCTGGATCTCCAGCGCCTGCGAGAGGGAAGGAGAGGGAAGATTGTTCTTTTCCAGCCAGCCTCGCTCTTGACGCTGTGTTTGGATGTGGTTGTATGAAAGTGTGTGTGTGTGTGTGTGTGAGAGAGAGAGAGAGATAGAGAGAGAGAGAGAGAGAGAGTGAGTGAGTGAGTGAGTGAGTGAGTGCGTGTGTGTGTGTGTGTCTCACAGCGAACATGTGTCGTTCAGAGGTTTGACCTTTATTTGCATTTTGTAGCACACAAAACGGCGTGCGTTTGTTTGGTTTCTGACAGCGTCCTTGCACGGAGTTCACCACAACAAAACTTCGTAAGTTTGAAAGATTGTTCAAGAAGATCTGATGTTGCTATGCCTGTGCAATCATATTGCTTTGACACCCCCTGTCGTGCCAAAGCCAGTTCTACCGTTCAACAACTGTTTATTTGCACTTGTTATGACCCGCGTCTGTCAGCGGAATCCATTAGGCCAAAAACAAGTTGTCGTCGAGCCCATCCCGGGTGTCTTTTCAAGACAGCTCCTCCACTGACACTCAAATGGCCTGTCTCACACTCACACAAGTTTTGATCGTCGTTGCTGAGATCAGTAACGACGTTAGATTTCACTCGTCTGAGTCAACGTCGCGTCGGAATTGGATTTTGACGTTTGAACGCGACGCGGACGCGATGTGACGCCCACGTGAAACAAACGCCGTGCTCAAAATCCCCACTCACAACGACAGAGAGCTGCTGAGCCAAGCAACGACGATTGAGGAGCCCATCGCATTCGCGTCAACGTCACGTCAAAAACAGGATTCTGACGTTTTGAACGCGCCGCTGAAACTCAGACAGCGACAGCACGACCCACCCACCCACGCACCTCGCGTTTGATGTCCTGCGCGTCGTTCTTCATCACGTTCACGTTCACGTCGGGAAGCACGATGCTCTCCGCCGTCGAGAAGATGTCGAGCGAGTCGTCGTAGGCGTCCTGCGCCTTGCGCAGCGCCTGGTCCGCCAGGTTCTTTGTCGTCTCGTACAGACTCTCGGCGTCCGTCACACTGCATGAGGAGGAAACAACCGGTGCAATGAAATGGCCAGATCCCAGAAACCAGGAGACACCGGTGTCTGGTCAGTTCCATTCTGGGGTAAAATGGCCATGCACGGGGAGGGAGCCTTGACTGATTGCACTCAGACAGTGACCTGGGGTCAGGTCATTTCAGGGTGTGGGTCTTGAAAATGCAGGGTCTCCTCATTTCATTCCACCGGAACATTCACCGTTTGCCAGAAAAACACAGGTGCTGAGTAGAAAGATACTATCTCTCTGGTGTTCGCAAAACAGAGGTCCTCAAATGAAAGGCACATAATCTGCAGTGGTTTCTTCCTTTAGACGTGATTGCTGAGTTTCTACCCGAATTGCGTGCGCAGACAGCCCAAAACACACGTGTCGCAACTTGTTCAAATTCTCTTTTCCGAAACCATTTCAAAATCCACGTGACAAGAACGAGACAAGATTGTCTGATTATCAATGTCGCGACGATGTTGGAGGTGAATTTTTGACTTGTGCGAACGTAGATTCTGAGTGAGGAGAGTCTGGTAGAGTGACGCAACTCCATCCGCTTGAGGGAACCACTCACTCCCTCCACCAGGGGGCGCTACTCACTCGCGGCGCAGCTCGTTGATCTCCTCGGCCGTGTCGCCCGGTTTACGCAGCGCCTGGCGCGCCAGCTCGTACGCCGTGCTCGACGTGTTGCGGGCGCTCTCCGCCGTCCCAAAGATGCGCTCAGCCTCCACCTCCTGCCTGAAGACGACAAACCGAGGGACGTCAGCAAACAAACGCCGCCACAGAAGCTTTGCTTCAGTGTCAGTTGTTGGATTGCACATTCGTCAGGCTACAGGCAAAGCAGATGGAGATTTGAAAGGTGAATCGTTCTTCGCGTGACCCTCATTTGCAAAGGCGGCCCCAAAACCGCGCCAATGGTCACGCTCCAGAAATGGCGCACGAATCCATCTGGATTTGGTGCAAAAAGTGACATCTAAGGAATCATTTTTCTTTGCGTGTGTCTGGCGTGATCACAAATTTGGCGGGCGACACCCCCTTTCCTTATCGCAACGCTTGACGCTGACGCGTCCTGCGTGACGTCGGATTTGGTTACCTGGAAACCGCGGCGCTCACCTCTCAGCAAGCTCGCGCGCCTCCTTAGCGATCTCGGTCATGCGCTCGCTCTGCTGCCCGGCGCGGTCCTGCGCCTCGCGCGCCTTGCGCAGCGCCTCGGCGCCCTCCGTCTCGAGCAGCGACTCCGCCTCCCGCAGCAGACGCTCCGCCTCGTCGATGGAGCGCTCCGCCGACGTGATGTCCTGCTGCGACACGTACGACGTGTCGCGCGCCGACGCGACGCTGTTGGAGATGCGGCCGCAGTCGTCCATGAGCCTCGCGATGGCGTTCTGCAGCTCGACGAGCTGACCCGAGATCGGGCCGTCCAGACCTGCGGCGCAGAGACAATGTAGAAATCAAAACACGCCCCCGAGGCTGAGGCTTCAGGATGGGCGCGCACAGCGCGTGTAATGGCATCATGTTGACCCTGAATGACGTGTCATCAGGACTGTGACATGTTTTGACTTTTTTGGTCTTGCAACACAGAAACTTTCAAAAGACAAAAGTACAGAAAACATATTTTACGGACAAAGGGACAAAGTTTCTCAGAGTAGGTCTTTTGACTTGTGTGATTTTGGAGAATGTCTCTCAGTGAAATAGCAATGAGCTGATAACAATCCTAACGACATGTGCTGTGCGAGCCTAGCCTTACAGATCACGTCCAATGCGACAAAAGTCTCGTGTCGTCCGTTGTTGAATGCAAACGCGGCACACATTTTTGGATGTCAACACCAACTCTGCGTTCTGACACCTCTGCACAACTTAGGCCCAAACCAACACGAAATTTCATCGCAAAATACTGGCTTCAGAATTGAAACTTTTAACTCCATCAAAATCTGAGTGCACAGCTGTGTGTACGGTTGAGTGAAGCTGGGGTTCACACGGTCGTTTCGTTCACAAAGCTGACGGGGAGGACGGAACAGGCCGGGGTGTTTGGTTCGCACCACTGCGTTCGATCGTCGAACATTAGTTTCAGCTTGCGTCACGTGACGTTGGAGAGCAAATCGTGATGGTACTGGCTGCCACGCGCTGGGTTCCTGCCATTGGCTGCTGCTGCTGCCGACATTCCAAGCTGCTGTTTGAAAAGCGCGCTTCCAGCTTGAGATCGTAAAGAGTTTTGTGATTGAAAGTTGTGAAAAAAGGGGAACGATTCTAGATAGACTGTTAGTGGAAGCCCTTTCATGTTCGTTTTATGCATCCATACCCTGTAAAAATGCATAAAGTTACGACTTCCTTGTCTTGTCCTTCCTTGGAGCGAATGAACCAGTTATTTGTCACCTTTGCTTCTGAACTGACCACCAAAAAAGTTTTTGTTCACTTGATCCAACCGTTTCACGAAAGACGAGTGGTGTGTGGTGAGCCTCAGCGAAAGCATGAGATGCGTCACTACTCTCCCGCTAGCGTTTCTACACCCAAGAGGAGGAAAGGTCATCATCGACAACCAGGATCTCCTTACCTTCAACCGGTTTTAAGCCTTGGAATATTGCAAAAACACGCTCATCATACAAGCACACGAAGAAAACTGCACAAATGGACGCGGAAACCAGGAGGAGGATTCCGTCGGGACGTTGGGAGAGACGAAAATCAAGAAGTTGGGGCGGAAAGAAGAAGCGACATCGGCGTTTGTTGAGGACAGAATTTTTGTACAAAGCACTTTTTGTGCAGCGCTCGGAACACGTGACAGGAAGTCGAGTCGCGACACAGGACACGTGACCTGCCAACCGGACAGAAGGGCATGAAGTATCGAAGAAAATATGGATTGAGCACCAGCGTTTGAGAAATACCCGTCGGAGCCGGGGGGGGGGTCCTGTTGTGACGCAGGTTCTGCATCAGCTCCACAAGGGGGGGGAGGTGAACACTTCCCAGCCGAAGTTCGCTGCGCGAACGTCGGAAACAAGAATTTTGACGTTTGAAAGCGACGCGACGTTGGCGCAGAGCGCGGGCCCCACAGGTGAAACAAAGTGTGTTTCTGTGTGTGTGTGTGTGTGTGTGTGTGTGTGTGTGTGTGACAGCGAGAGAGAGAGAGAGAGAGAGAGAGAGAGAGAGAGAGAGAGAGAGACGTCACCTTTCGCGAGAGGGGCGACGGTGGGTGGCCGGCGCTCTCCTCGCGCGGGGGAGGGTCAGAGGCGTCTCCGTAAATTGCGAGGTCCACTCATGGGGCTGTGTGTCAGACGGATAGATCGGGCGTGCAAGCCGCAGCGTCCTGTGAATCTCGCATGTTTTTT
>JAAUXT010151266.1_pt1 | contig 16082 bp, 24 predicted proteins | sample 7278171 | NCBI WGS metagenome assembly JAAUXT01 (sample SAMN14350112, study PRJNA611818) | marine sediment metagenome | isolation source: surface marine sediment (1.8m) | place: French Polynesia: Moorea | collected 2018-08 | reverse complement strand
CCCCGCCCCCCCCCCCCCCCCCCCCACACACACACACACCCCCCCCAAACCCCACCCCCCCCCCTTTTGGGGGGGGGGGGGGGGGGGGGGCCCAAACCAGACAGCTTTTGGACAAACTTCACAATATCAGCTCAAGCGGTTGACACTTTGTTGGGCCTTGACGAAGGACGCCACCACGCTCCAGCAGTTGAAACCTCGCTCGTGCATTGCAGGTCATGATGACAAAATTCCACGAGTTAGAGAAGGAATTCGCTGACAAGGATTGTCCGAAGCCGAGTTACTGGTGGGTTTCAACACACACACCACTGGAACTGTCTGATTCACTCCGGGGCAGTTTCCAGCTGGACGCGTCACGCTGTGCCTTCACTTACAAATCTAAAGGCTTTGACATGGCAGCGCATCGCTGCAAAAGAGACGCAGCGTCAACGACGTGTACTTTGCAAAACAGGCCTCGTTTTCTTGCAAATTTCCAGGGGCGGATACCTCCTCCGACCGGAAACGTTCGAGTTTTGGCAGGGCCAGTCGACGCGGATGCACGACCGGATCCGCTTCCGGAAACCGACTTCCGGTGAGGAACTCGACCCGACGACGACTCACGTGGGAGACGACGGCTGGGTTTTTGAAAGATTGTCGCCCTGAGGACTGACGGCGCCGTAGTCAAGAACTCACTGCTGCGAGTTTGAATGTCGCACGAAACAACCACTTCAAGATTCCATGAAATATGCCTGGAAAGCACTTGACTGATAAAGCCTGATCATCTTCATTGTAAACGCGCTTCAGAACAGCGGTGTTGTGATCGTTGCGACGGAAATTTATCGGCAGTAAGTGGACTATGTTTGGTACGAAGTTGTAAATCTGCAAGACTGAAATCATCGTGAGATAAAAAGACAAAACGAATCTGGAATGTTTCACAATCTGCTCGTACATTTTATAAGCTGAACGAAGAACATTTGTGCATTTCAAACATGAACATGCTGTGTATCAGAGTGTCATCAATCATTCAACAACGTTCATTTCGGGTCTGTTTTCTGACTGTTCATGGAGTGGATTCGCTGCTGGATCCTTTCGCCGAGCCGATTGTACTTCCGGCGTACTTCGCTCTCCAGCTCCCTCTCCTTCATCTCCCTGAGGACAAAACGACACCGCACCAAAGATTTGTTGCAGCCTTTTGCCACACAAATGCTAGCAATGAAATATTGGAATGTCGACACAAAGTCCAAAGGAAGTCGACAATTTGAGGTCGTGTTCCTGTGACTTGGTTCTCACCTGGTGACGGGTGTTGAGGAAGACGCAGGGTCGTTGCCTGGAGACTGCCTCGAACTTCTGAAACACAAAGGTCACTTCACCGTAAACATTGCCGGTCTCACTGCGACTTGATGCAGGCCAGTGAGTTGGAGCCTGTGAACAAGCACTTCTCGAAAACTCACTGCGCGTCCTTCTTCGCCGAGTCTTCCCGCGGCGGCTGCTCGTCCACAGACGGAAACATGGCGTTGACGACGTCGGGCGTCAGCTGAGCGCCGTTCTCTTCCCGACAGGCTCCGTCCACACGAGCTCGCTCCTCCTCGGACAAGGCTTCGCGCAGGGTCGGAACCTCGCTCGGCAACAGATCCTCGCTGAATTGGTCACTCCTGCGAACATAATCGGACCTTTCTCGAGTCTGCACGCATCCAAAGAACGCCCGCGAGATTGTGAAGAGTGCAGTTCGCTCCCTTGTGTAGCGCGCAGAAATGCGGACGGACACGCACCAGCGCGGAACCCAGACGCTCGTCAGAGTTGGCGTGTTCACCAGCGACGCGAGGCCCTGACAGGGAAACTTCTTCCACGTCATCACTCCCTTGATCGTGTCCTGCAGACATGGTTGTAAAACGCGTATAAGTTGTTGCGAATGGCACGTCCGACCAGCATGTTCACGGCCAGTGGCCACAAACTGACTTGCGAAGACTTGATTTGACCCACCTCTCTGTCCAGGTACTTTTTCTGTGTCGCTGAGTGCGGATTGGCCGGATCGTGGCTGACGTAGCGAGGCAGGGGGCACAGGTGGAAGTCGTTGTCAACTTCGGAGTACGGAAGTGGAGCCTGGAATACTTGGAGCCCGGGGGTCGGGTTCTGCAACAAACAAGCAGCTTCTTCACCATGTTCACCCACCGTAACAGAATCAAACTCGAATGTTTTCTTCAAGAAATAGAAAATCTAACTCACGAAGATGTGCATTGGTGGATATTTCATTGGCTGCAGCATTCCCTCCGGAGGTTTCAGCGTCTCTGATTGGCTGGCGGTGCCTGGTTCCCGGTCGGGAGGCGGAGTCGCGCCCGTCACGTCCTCCACGCGCAGGTCACTGTGCGCAGCTGCCGTCTGAGCTGCCGGGGCGAACTTGGCCAACGCCGCTTCAGGAACACTGACTATCTCATCCTGCTCAAGAGAACAGTAAATTTTTCAATTCGTTTTGAGGAGAAAGGGCAGGCACGGAAAGAGAGTCACCGATCAAGGGGCCAAAGCTGTCTTTCGTTGCTTGGCACCGCGATTGTGGTTCGAAAGGGTGTATATACCTCAGCTCCGGTGCGGAGTGATCTTGTCGGTTTGACCGGAACGTAGTTGAGCGAAGCTTCGTGTGCGTCGTGCCGCTTGTAGCCGAGTAGCGAGTAATACTGAGGGACCTGGAAATTCACGCCTCCGCTGTCAGGCCATCAGAACGACAGGAATAGACAGCTCTCTATGTATTGAATGGACACCAATTGCATTGGCTGTACCTTGAGCTCAAAGAACGGAGTTTTCTTCTTGGTGACAACTTCGGTTGGCTTCACGCTCACCACGCCCAACGCGTCAACGGCCTGCAGCACGCGAAAAAAGTTCCAGTTTGAAGAGTGCAAGCGTTCCAACAGTCCAGTATGGTCTGCTCATCACACCGCACATTCGGAAGAATTTTCAAGACTTGGGTTCACCATATCATCTTTGACGTTCGGGTCGACGTAGCGAGGAAACGTCACAGACGTAATTCTGTTGGCGTCCAGTTTTATGGCGCCTTTTCGATCGCCGTTGATATCGTTCGTTTGGCTTTCCATCTTTTGCCCTGAAAACAAAGTTTTTTCTTTGTTCACCTTCACTTTCTGACACAATGTCAGTGTTGGTTCAACTCGGGTCTTCAGAACCTTCACCTGTATTTCCGGTTCCTGTTTTCTTCCACTCGATCATCGCCTCCCGCAGCAGCCGCAGCTTCCGGTCCGCCCGGCGCCGCACGATCACCTTCCGCGCCGCCTGCTGGAAGCGCCCGATCGCCGCGAGGCGCGCCGCCCACACGTCGTTGTGGTACGGGTCGAACGTGACGTCGTCGCGACCCACGACGGACGCGTCGCGCACCGTCCTCCGGAAGCTGCACTCGGTGCACACGCGGCTGCATTCCTTCTCTTCCACGGGATCACCGCGGGCAACCTGAACAAAAGAAGTTGCATTTTGGAATTTGGTTTGGCACTGGTTGTTGTCAAACATCCAATGAAACCTTGGGTTGTAGGAAAATGTTGTGTGCACAACGACTCAAAGCAAGCGTTTGGTGAGTGGTGCGCGAGTGTTGGAACATTCCCAATGTCAAGGTGCACAACACTGAAAGTGTGTGAAAAAGGCCCAAAACGATACCTGGATGAGAATGACACGCTTCCAAATTGACAGAAAATATTCAGATTTTCACTTGCCAGTGCCTGACTTCACAATCAATGTGCGAACAAATGCAGGTTTTTTCACAACACGGGGAAAGCATTTTCCACTGCACTTCCAAGTGTAGAGTCAGGTTTCTCGCAACAAGAGTTGCACTGAAGTCCGAATCTACCTTGTATTCGTCCCACGCTCGCTCCCGCTCGTCAAGCAGCTTCTGTTTCGCCTCGCTGCTCATCGGATCCTCGCCCAGCTTCACCTGCCACCGCAGCTGGTTCTGCCGCTCCTCGTGCGAATCTTCCCTCAACGCCACTTCAAACATGGCTTCCTGCAAAAGAGATAACAACGGGTACTTGCCGCGCGTACGCTTTCACGCGCATGCGCGTGTGTCTGTGCCCGTCTTGATATGTTTGAAAGTTTGGCTGGTGCTGATGGGCACGTCTACTGTGCATGTCACCCTCACCAACCTTCATCTGCCTGGTCATTTTCTTCTGGACCTTCTTTTTCGCAGCCGCTGCCTCCCGTATGTCCTTCGTGCGCAGTTTGCCAGGCTGTTGGTTGAGCACCTGCGCCACGGCGTAAGGCGTGTCCAGATCAGCTGGAAAACGGATGCCGTTCCTTTCCTCTTCCTGAAAGGTTGACACAGCAATGGCATGTTGGTGTGTTTCAGACACCACACCATCGTCTCCCCCCAATTTTCCCGTCAGTCACCACAAGTTTACCTTCTTTGATTTGGTGGAAGGTGACGCACTGGACTCTCCTTTCCGGGTCTTTCGTTTCGCTCTTGCGCGCTCCACAGGTGTTATGCATCGAGGATCCAAGATATCCGAACAATCTTCGTTTTTTGACTCGGAAATTGTTCTGCCAAAAACAAATGTTTCCTTTCACAGAAACTGGCAAGAAACGAAAACGCGACTTTTCTTTTGAAGAGAAAGGCCAAGTGAATCCGTGTGCTGCAAGGTTGAAAACACTCGCTTGGCTAGTCCTGGGGTGGAAGACCCCGTGACGATGCAAATGAGCGGTTCCGCGTTGAACTGGGAGACGAGCAGCTGTAGTTTCATCCGAGCTGTGCTGAATTCAGTCGGACAAAAATGCACCGCAACGTCAATTTCACCAGAAGCAGGCACAACTCCTGCAAGAAACCAATCACGAGTCAAGGAGCGACGGGAATGGGTTTCCGTTTGCGTCTGTGAAAATTGTCGCAATATTCACAAACTCGCTGACCTGTTTTGGGAAAGACGGTGAAAGCTGTGTGAGGCTGTAGAATGTTGATTTGAAAATCAAAATCGATTGGCGCAAAACATCGCAGGGGAATGATCCGGGTGGCTCTGCAGAGGAGGCAAAAACCATTTCAGCAAACAATGATGGAAGTCAATGTCCGGCATTTTATTCGTAAGAAGCACACAGATTTGACATTTTGTGCACCTCTGGCCGACGGGAACAGCAGGGAAGTTGATACTCGTGGGGAAGTCATCCGTACTGATGATGGGGTACGCATGGATGGGTACGAAAAGATTCTCTTCACTCTGAAGGGAAATACAAACAGGTGTTTTGTTTCAATTCTGCATGCAGGAGAACGACACATGCTGACACAAAAGTAATGTGCGATGTACCTTGCAATGGATCCTCACACAGTCGTAGTAATACCTCCACTCATCCGGGGTGAATTCAATGACGCAGTCCAATGTCAACCCAGGAACAAAGCGATTCTGAAAAGTTCACCATTACGAATCTCTTCATTTGGTGACATTGGAACACATCGACGACTGATCAGTCAATCTGTAACTTTCAACGGTTGGAGCGTTGTCAGTGGAACACACTCACTTGCTTTGTGTATTTGATGTTGAAATACTTTGACTGGGGTGGAATGATATGAAGTCTTTGCACGTCAGTGGAAATGTTGACAAGTTTCAGAGACTGCTTCTGAACCTTTCCGATTTCCATGCCTCCAAAATGAACCACGGCGGGTTCAACTTGAAAGCAATCGTTCCTCGCTATTTTGGAGTAAATCTCTGCAAAGAACACAGGTGTGTGTGTGTGTGTGTGTGTGTGTGTGTGTGTGTGTGATTTGCAATCAGCACCAAGAAAAGAAATTCTGTGTCAACAGTTTCACAAAGACCAGTGAAGTATGCAGCGAAGCACATGGACTCACTGGAATCCACAATGTGATTGGGTACCACTGTTTTCTGTTTTGGTTCCACCAGCTGCAAAGTGTCCACAAATGCACGGGAATTTTCAGTCGCCGTCAGACTCCTACTGACAGCAGGAGATGGGCTAAAGTCAGTAGCCGCCATCCCTGCTTCTTTATCTCAATCCACGACAAGTGGATGATCAGCTTGTGGAACAGAAGTTCTCATGAGTGGAAAACAAGTGCAGAGCACACACTTTCGCGCACTTTGTGGGTGGCGCCATATTGTTTACAGCCTCTTCACTTAGTGAAAAATATTTCTCTCTCCCAGACACTTTAGACATTCAATGCACGTTTGTGGCCCTTAGTAGAACGGAATTTTAAAATAAATGAAAGGTTTTGTGCTCCACTGCTTCAATACGAGCCGAATATAACCGTCAAAATGGGCAAACCTTTCATATTCCTACGCGGACTGTTGCGTGGAAACAGGAACTCTTTTGGAGTGAGACATAGAAGTGTCACATCCGGTTTAATTTTAGCAGACGAAACCGACACGAAACTGTAAGCTGTTTTTCTCTTTTCTTGCGTGGTGTCTCTCATGGACTTCTGTGTCCCCCTTGTTGCAATGCTTGACGAAGAATACAGGTAGATTGCTGTATTTGTGGTGCTACACTGCACATTTGGAGGAGAAAAGCGCTCAGCGTGTCGGGCACCTGCTGGTGTTTTCCAGGTTCAGTGGCTGCTGTTTGCAAAATGTTGTGGACCTGAAGGCCTGCCCACCTGTGAGGAGGACAACTCGAGGTCGGGTGAGAGTCAAATATCTGGACTGTGGTGTTCGCATTTCAGGTGTTAGCCACTGCTCGAACGATGATCTTGTTCGCCGCGGTGTACCGTGTAAATGACGGCTTGCCGCTAGTGGGGACGACAGACATCGCGTCGACTCCTCAGCTGAACGACTGCCAAAAATACATCAAAGTCATTTCGAAACGTCTGACCAAGTTTCAAGACAGATGCATTCTTCATCTGGAGGGTTACACCATTCTGTGAGCAAATTTACACATTGATTTGGACACATCTTCTTCTGAAAGCGAAAGGAACCCCTTTGGGTACCGGCTCGTGCTGAAAGTGGACACCGAGTGAGCGTTGCGTTTGTTTGCAGGTTTATTTCTGCGTTGGGAATCACGTTCCTCTCTCTGTGTGAGGAGTCCTACCCGAAGGTGCTCGCGTTCTGCTTTCTGGACGAGGTTCAGAAGGAATTCATTGTCCGTTATGACAATTTCAAAATATCGTCTGTGAAGAGACCGTACGCCTTCATTGAGTACGGTGAGAGCGTTCACATGAATTTCTTGGTCCCTTCCCATGCACAAGTTTGTGAAATGTTTTGCACCAGAACTTGTTGGTTTGACTGGGAGTGAAGAGTTGTACTTTGCTCAGATGAACCTTTGGTCTTTGCAGAGTCTTTCCTGAAGAAGACAAAGCAGCGCTACAACAGTCCTCGAACACTGTCCACCAGGATGAATCTGTCGGACATGAGCACAGAGCTAAGATTGCGTCCACCGTACAATGTCACGGAAGACGAAATGCAGATGTGCAACGGTCGGGACTTGTCTCAAAGACAGCGTTCAATTCCAGGTTCGATTTTCTAGTCCTTTCACTCCAGTAAACTCGCGGCAGAGACGGAAGTCAGACATTGCTTCAGCGTTGAATGACTTTTGCCAGGCATCATCGGTGGTCGGCTCGACTCGCTGGACTGGATGACAACCTTGTCCATCTGCATCAACACGTTCTGTGCCTTCTTGAATCTCATTCGTGGAATGGCCATCATTTCCCACGGTCACTTCGACGTGAGTGCGACAGTAACACGGGCCAAGAAACACTTCCTCAAAACATTTATTTCTTCAAGATCACGGAACGAATGCAATGCACATTGTCTTGTTCGTTCAGGATTCAGACAGTGGGGCCTACAGATTCGGCAGTTGTTTTCTCCTGGCGTCTGTCCTGTATGTTTATCAGGTATGTGATGTCTTACCGCACACAAAAGAAAACAAAACTTCAACAAAACAGTTGCAGCGCGGAGCATCATATGTGCACCTGACTGGAGGTGTATTTTTCCCAGGTGGTTTTGATGATGTCCTTCACCAAGAGGAAACTTCTTATCTCAGTCACTGTGCTGCTGACGTTGTGCTGGACACAATATGCTCTCCAAAACTTCAGGTGTGTCCCAGTCCGTTTTCACATCGACGCAAGATCCCAGTGCTGCGAAATTCTTCCAGGGTTGCGATTTGCACAGATCGTGTGATTTGTTTCTGCAGGAATTCGTTTCAAACGGTGTTCCACCTTATCGCTGCGTTGTTTGCAAGTTGGGTGATTCGATACCGAAAAGCCCGAGACAAACCGCCAGGATACGACGTTTGATCCACTGTTCGTCCACCATCAGCATCATCGCGTCACTTGAGACTTTGCTGTTCAAAACGCAGACACAAACAAGGCTGACATCGTCAGTTTCGTTCATTCCTTCTTCCGCGGAGTCAAGACACTCACATCTTCAGCGCTCACTCATTGTTACTGTTTCAATAAACGCACTTGTTCTTGAAGTCAAGTCAGTTTGCCTCGTTTTTTCTTCTTCTTGCCGCCCTTCTTCTTCTGTTTTGGTGATGTCTTTGCGCCTGATCCGTCAGTATTTCGTGTGGAATCTGGAAAAAATGATCATTAGAATTTGTTCAGTCAAATCTCATGTGTGAACCAAATTTCGGAAATGCCGCCACCCGGAAAATCACCCGAACCAAGTCGCGTTATGAGGTGACGGGTTCAGATACTGATGACCCCATCCCGGCTTTGTTGCGAAACGACTGCCACCAGATCTGCCATCTTTTTCAGTCTTGAGACAGACCGGATGAAGATCAATCGTCGCAAACGAATTTATGCACGTGGCATCGTGGCTTCCTTTGCAGTGCGCAACCCAAGCTGCTTGCCTTTGGGTTCGAAGGTTCCAGGGATCCTTTTTCTGTTGGTGTGCCAGAAAGTAGCCAATGAGTAGTCGAGGGGAATCCAGGGTACCGTGTTCTCCGGCAGCGACTCGGGCAACTCCAGGTACGCTTTGTGCAAGTCGTACGCTCCCCTGAAAGTTCATCAAATTCTCCCTCAGCGTTGCATGCGCAAGGAAAAATTTCAAATTACACCATTTCAACCAACGCGATTGCGCAGTGGGGTGCAGACAGTGGTCGGGCCACCAGAATGCAACATGACTTGGCGCATCCAACAACTGTTCAACAAAGAATCAACACGTGAAAATGTGCTCACGCTGGCGCGCTGACGTTTTTCTGGATGTGGAAGTGCGTGTTGCCCGGAGCGTGGCCCAACAGATAGTCCCCGACGGGCAGACTGCGAAAAGAACAAAGGCTCTCATTCCAACAGACCAAAACTCCGAAATCATCTTCAAACAAACACGTCATTGTGTTCTGTGTCTGGAATGGTTTTCGAAATGGGCGGAGCCAAAGTCTGAATACGCACAGCAGAACAAACATAAAATCACAGGGTTGACGCACGTACCTGGTCAACTTCTCAAACACATCGCTCAGCATTGTGGTTGTGTGCTCGAAGCTGAAACAAAAGCAAACGCTAATTTCTGCACACATGTTTGTGTTGCTGAAAATCCTTGCTTTCAGTGATTTTTGTCTTTGTTTGGGAACAGTTTTTGGATTCTATTTCACAAGAGACCAAACAACTTTCAGACCTCCTGTATTTGCTTTGAGTGACGAAGTTGTTTGGCATTTCTGACATCATCACCCCGGAATTGTACGCGTTGATTCGAACTGAAACAAGAGCACTCGTCAGTGGTGACACACAGTGCGCGTGGGTCACAAGTATCGCTGCACATCGGTGGACTTCTGGATGCCAAGTCTGACAACGCGCCTGTTCCAGAGAAAGTATGTAGGGTGTGACAAATTCAAACCGTTTCCTTTCCAGTCTGCATGGAATTCTTTCAATTCTTTTGACCTTCGCCATCAACTGGCGATGAAACAGCCATCTTGTGGTTTGCCTCACCACGAAGATATCTGGCGTTCGGTTTGAGTTGGTTGCGGAGCCAGGCGCGACACATCTCGCTCCTTGTCAGCTGCTCGTGCCCGAACTGTGGCTGGTACTCCAGTTTTGGTGCCACGCTCAGGAAAACGTCCGTCCCCTTCAAACACGAACATTGCCGCGTTGAAGACGCAGAGCAATCTCAGTAAAATTTTGCGCGTCAGCAAGAAAATCGTGGCGCGCACGCAACAGCAAGGAACTGTGGAGAAAAATGCGAAACAACAAAATCAGTGCGAATAAAGCGTGTCAGCTTACCGAGGTCTTGGAGGCCTTCGCTGTGGCATGAATGTGCGATCTGACCAAGACCCTGCTCTTTCCCAGAGTCCACAAGTCGTACATCAGGTTATTCTTGTGCGGGGGCGTCGTGTAGTTGTCCTTGTCTTCAATGGGTCTCCACCCCTCTGCGGAAAAACATAAAACAATTCACAGAATGCCAGGGCTGGGTCTGTGGCCGCACAAGACAAAAGTCATTCCAGACGTTCAAAATTTGGAGACAACAAACGGCAGTTACCTCTCTCGTCGAGACTGAGCTTGATGTTTTTCTGCGGCTGCGGCTGCGCGTCATGAGACTCATCAGACGCAGCTGCGCGTCCGAAATGCATCAGCGCCTCCTGAGACTGAAACGAACCAACAAGTCGCGTTGACTGAAGTATTATTCATGGTCACAAGAAAATCTTTGATCGTGAAAGATCTAATTCCCCACTGGAAGGGTTTCGCCACTTTCTCACCTGCAATATTTGATCGAGTGTGGACGTTTCGGTTGTTTTCTGTTTCTGCGCAGCTTTGTGCGCACAGTCGCTCCTCTGCGGCTGCCTGACCGCAGGCCGATTTGTCCTCTTCTCCAGACCAACAGATTCAGGTTCACTAAACTGTTTTCCCACTGCACTGCTGGAGTCCTCAGGTTGCAAAACAGAGCGACGTGCGTCATCACTTTTCCCGCTTGCTCTGTGTTGGTTCTGCGGACCAACAAGACTGCGGGCAGCAGCGGCCGGTACAGGGGTCACCACCGGTTTTCTTGCCGTCCCCGTCGGCTCTAGCAGGGCCGACTTTTCTGAGAAATCAGGCTCGCCGGGTGCTGTGTTTGTTGTGTCCTGTGGGGTAAGGTCTGCACTCAAGATTTTCTTCGGCGCAGTGTCTCTGATCTGTTGAGGCACAACAAAGGTGTTGACAGGCGAGACTGGGATCCGGACTGGGTCATTCCCGACCGGAAGTGCCTGCGCAGGAGACGCCGGGGCTTCCGGTGACATCGGAGGTTCGGGTGAAGTCGGAGCCTCCACACTCGACAACTTCCGCTTCTTGGCTGGCTTCAACTCATCATCAATCACCAGCCGATCCTCCTCGGTTGACGTGTCGTGAAGGTCGTCGTGCAGATCTTCCTCAGCTGGAACTGGAGGTTTGCACTCGGTTGCGGCCCCAGGTTTCCCCGCCTCATCGCCAGCAGTGGTCCTCCCTGAATCTGCTTGGTCCTTTCCTTCCTGCGCAGAAAACCGCGAGGAGTCCAAGTCGGACGCAGAATCGAATTCGTCCGACGATGCTGCGATGGCGGTATCGTCCGATGCTCCGAGGCCTCTCGCCGCGGCTCTCCTTCCCCTCGCCGGGGACACCGCAGTTCCCTTCCCTCTTCTCGGGGACGCCCGCACGCCACCACGTGCCCCACCTCGCCGCGCCGCGCCCACCCCTCGGGCCGGGCTTGGACTGCTGCTCCTGGTCGTCCCGCTCCCGCTCTGCTGCATCCTTCTCGACCTGAGGTTGCGCGCAGGGCTGTTCAAGTCGCCTTTTGGGTCAGAAGTTCCGTCAACTTGTGGAATTTCTCCCTCCTCCATTTCTGTGCCTTCCACGTCCATACGATCCAGGTTGACAGCGCACGATGGTTTCCTGGAGGTGTTTGGCACAACGCGTTTGTTTGAAACCTTGGAACGACTTGCTTTCAGGTCAATACCAAACTGCTCTATCTCCTCCAGAAAGCTGAGCTCTGGTTCAAATGTGGAGCGTTCGTCTTCAACGCGATCGACTCCAGTTGCAGCTTCATTCCAGTGAGCAAAGTCGCCGGAAAAAGTGCGTTGTTTTGGGTCCGCTGAAAGGACAATTGGAACGTCACATATTCACGAGATGACATTGCTTCATATCGGCACAAATGTTCGCACACTTCGTCCCGCACAAGGATATATTTGTATTACACTGGGATTCTAAATAGATTTCTACTCGATCATTCTTGCCGTTGCAACTTTCGGAAACCTACCCAAGCCGAGCACTTGGTTCTGCAGGCGAAGGTGCTGCGGCAGCTGCACAATCGACAGTAGCGCGTATTTGTGGAACACGTGGTTCTTGCCTCGCCACCTGGTGTTCTTGCACGGAAACGGCTTGTCGACAAACACAACCTTGATCTTCTCGTTCTCTGTGAAAAAGAAGGTGCACACTGCTGCACTTAGAACTGGAAAGTTGTTGAACATTTGGGCACGTAAAATCTGAAGCGTTGGTGCTGTTGCTGCAAACTCCGCACGCCACTCACCTTTGCGGGTGACCATCTGCACTTTGACTGGCATCTCCCACTGTCGCTCAAAAAGAGGGGCGTGGTTGTCCAGCAGACAAAGCAGGCTCGATTCGGCCAAAACCAGGTCTGCGTCGTACGTCGAGAGCAGCTTTGCGATGTTCGGATCCCTGCTGCACACCTGCGGTGAGATTCCACGCCGGATGTTGGCCACAATTCACCCTTTTTTGCGCGCGTTTGTGTTTCGTTTGTACGCGCGTTTGTCATCTGAGAGGCCTGTATCAACCAATGGGCTTTGCTCAAAATTTGGGCTGCGACCACCAAATGGGGCTCCCAAACTCAAGCATCTCTTGGACACACATTTCCCTGACGAACTCACCCACTCATTGAGGTCGTCCAGCGCGTCCGGTGAAGCGGGAAACCTGGCGTTTGCCGTTTCGTACTCCTGCGTCATGTATGTCTTCAATTTCGGGGGAAGAAGCCTGGGAATCATTCCCTGAAGAACAGTGCGAGATGTCAGCACAACGTAAGTCTGTGTGACGTGGACCTTTACTCCGTGAGCGAAGGACGTCTTCCGGAGACGGGAAGCCATTGAGACTCACCATTTGCAGCAAAGTGCACCTGTGGTGAAAGAGTTTCGGCTGCGGCAGGTTTTTGGGTGGCAGTACTGAGACGCTGTCCTGTTGCACGTAGTAGCGGGGGTATCCTGTCACTCTCTGACATTGCAAACCGATCCGCTCCTGAAACAACACACAAGCGTGCAGTTTGGCCTTTCACTCCACGAACCGAACAGTGAAAGTATGAATCTGAATCTGTTCAATGCTCAGAACATGCGCAGAGGTTCCGGATGATTCGAATCCAGATCATCCACAAACCCGCACGAATCGTGCGAAGTCGAAACGCACAAGGAGTTGTTATTTCATCAACTCCTGCGGTTCTTCGCAGCGCATTGTTCAGAGATCTTGTTTCGCGGCAGAAACTCAGAAGAAGTAGTTCAAATTGTCCGGGATTCACTGTGTCGACAGGAGGACACGTACGTGGGCGTACTGCTTGGCGGCCGGGTGGATATACGCGTAATCCTGTGCAAACATATTCGCGTTCTCCTCGAGATACTGCGTGAACTCCTCCTGTTCCACCTGAACCTTTCTCTGCAACTCCTGAATGCACATCATCATTCTTCACTTTGAAAAGTGCACACCGGAAAGCAAACAGAGCAAAATTCGAACTTCTTTCAAGTTGACCACGATGCAAATTGAGCAAATCGACTCACTTTGAAAATACTCAGTTCCTTGGCGTTCTGCTTTTTGCCTGACACTGGCACACCATCTTTGTACTTTTTCAACAACCCAATGAACTTCTGCTGTTCTTCGGTTGTCAAGAGCGAACGCCTTGGGAATGGAAAGCTGTGACCTTTGGTCTGAAACTTGATTTGAAAGAAGACAAAATGTGGTCACATTTGGTTGCAGCACCCAAATCCTTCACACACACACACACACACACACACACACACACACAGAGCTCTCCAACTTCAGGTGCGAGGAGCCCACAATTCCTCACAAATTTTGCACCAACCGCCACACGATATTCTGGCTATTTTGCATAATTCAGCACTTTTGAAGTGGCACACATATCCCTGTCGCTCCCTGCCCCAAGCCACAATAGAATCTTGTGGAGCTTTGAATACGAGTATCGAACAAATTTTTACTTACTTCCCACCGATTCTTGGCAGCTTCTGCCGCTGCCGCCTTTTTGGCTCTGGCGTCAGCTTTTATCTCCGCCTTGGTCTTTTTCACTTTTGCAAGAGACTTTGCTTCGTTTGTCTTTTCTGTCACAACAGGTTCTTTGGGAACTTCCACCAAAGTACCTTCTTGAGTTGCATCTCCTGGTTTTGATTTCTTGGGCGGAACGTAATACAATTCAGTCTCTTGTCTCTTCTCATCCTTTTGCGGAACATGTTGGGCAGGAACGTCAACTTTGGCCCACTCTGGAGGCATGTAAACGATTCCCACACTTTGTTTCTCTGGTTGCTCAACGGAAGCACGACGCTGTGGTACAGGATGGTCCTCGTGCTTCGTGTGAGATGCGTTCCAGGCGGTTGCATGGCTCTGGTGGCCACCTGGTTGTTGTGTGGAATGCTGAGAAAATCCGGAAACGTCACTGAAACACAACAACTGTCTTTTGAAGAACCACAGTCAGTCATGTAGCCAGGACATTCCACAACAAACGACAATCCAAAAGCAGTTTCCGCAAAAAAGAAGAAGTAAACCTTGGCGTGGACGTGTATTCTTTCAATTCACGATCCTTTTCGATCAGGTAATCTTCGTAGGATGGTCGGTACGCATACTTGTTCCATTCTTCAGCCGTCGCGAAGACTCCATTGTCAGGAATGGGTGGAGTCAACCTGACACGGGACAAGAAACGCTGTTAGAAGTTTTTGTTCCTGCTGCGGATCCCGAAAAGAAATTTGTGGTGCGACCAGGGCTGGTATTGGCCTCAGCATGTGAGCGCCAACTGCCTCACCAGAGCCTCAAAATTTTGGTGAGGTACCAGTCCAAGGTTGAATTTGCAATGACTGCACGCCTCACATGAGAATTAATGGGTTGGTGGAGTTGTTGCTTTGCCGCCTCTTCTGAGATTTTCCTCACAATATTTTGTTTGAAGAATTCAAACACATCTTGGCTCACAGCATCCATGTTTGAAAACGTCATGTGATCATCACTCTCATTCCCATGCCCCTAAAGGAGGGAGGGGATCAGCGAAAGCCAGCCAGATCAGTGAAATTCAAGGGGAATTGGCTAAAACTGGCTATTCTCTGTGGATAAATAATCAATGTAAAATTTTGTACAATGTATAAATGGCCACCAAGGCTAGTGCCCCCTGGTGGGGGAGGAGTGTGGTGTGATATCACCTGACCTGAATTTGTCAGGACCACCACCAGATGGCACAAAATGCTTCAATAAACAGAGAGATTCCCACCTTCAGGGACAGTCTCTTCTGAGATACTGAACTGATCTTTTGTGATTACATGACAACTGACCACCTAATTTTGCAGGCCCAACACCTGAAAAGGACCCTTCTTTCTGTACCATCGACTTGGGTTGCCCTGTGGTGCAACCCGGGTCAGAATCAGGAGTACCATAAGACACTCACCCAACACATTTGGCCAATTGCCTCAAAATTGTGGTGAGGCCTGGGTCCAAGGTTGAAATGGTCCACAACTGCTTTCCTGACATGAGAGTGAGTCGGAGGCAAACCCTGTCTACTGGCCTCCTTGAGAATCTTGCAGAGTCCGTTCTGTTTCAGAAAATTCAACAAATCTAGCTGAATGGCATCCATCCTTTTTTTCAGCAACTGATCATGTGACCTTCACTCTGGTTCCCATGTCCCCCTGAGTGGGGAGGGAGATCAGCCAAAGCCAGCCAGACCAGTGAAATTCAAGGGAAATTGGCTAAAACTGGCTTGAGCATTGATCCAGTGCCCGACCAGTTCCAATAGCCGACCAGCTCCAGTAGCCGACCAGCTCCCAATGTATACCCAATGGGAAAAAATCTAAAGGTGGTCAGCTACTGGAGCAAATCTGGGATTTGCTCCAGTAGCCGACTACTCTCAATTTCTCAGCCCCTGTCTCTCTCAGAAAGAAGCTGCTCAAACCAGAAGAGAGCCCTTTTCTGGCCTCTCTTTTGGTATAAGCTCATCAAGATCTGCCATTGACAAGTCAGTGAAATTGAGGGTGGTCCAACATTG
>JAAUXT010024656.1_pt1 | contig 16082 bp, 17 predicted proteins | sample 7278171 | NCBI WGS metagenome assembly JAAUXT01 (sample SAMN14350112, study PRJNA611818) | marine sediment metagenome | isolation source: surface marine sediment (1.8m) | place: French Polynesia: Moorea | collected 2018-08 | reverse complement strand
TAGAAAAAACTTTGAAAACCTGGAAAAATCATGGAATTTTGTTGGTCAGCTGCAGTGGGAACCCTGTTGTGATTCTGGACTGCATTTAGAGGAATAACAACCACCTACTTTGTGGTGATGCATGAATTTTTAAGCATGTGGTCCCAAAGGGTCTCGACCACATGCTTCGTGTAATCACCATCAGTCTGTAGGTATGTGCAATGTGGTTCTGACCAGGGAGGGGGGTCAGAACCACATTGGTTCCAAAATGGTGAGTGATCATCACTGATCATTTCAAAATGAAAAAAAAAATTTTGAGAATTTTGGTGAACCATATGGTTTGCAGGGGGGGTGTCAGAACTACATTGTTTCCAAAATGGTTAGTGATGATCACTGATCATTTTGAGCTAATGTGGTTCTGACCACCACTACCCCCACCCCCCAGACCATATGGTTCACCAAAATTCTTGAAAATTATTTTTTTCATTTGTGAACTGCGAACGTTTGTATGGACCACACGCTTTTTATGCGTACATTCTTGTTACGTGGATATGTTTTCGCTCATGTGTGAACCAAATATTTTGTCGGACGCACAGTTGAATCATTTCACAACGCCATTTCGTGACGAGTTTTGCACTTCAGTTCTGACTATTCGTGAAATGGACGTTGTTTTTCACAGATCAAAACAGCGAACTCTGACCTGCACTCGCCGCACATTGAGTCTGCGGGCTGGGAGTCTCAAGTGTTGTTCTGGTGTTACTTTTGCTCGGAGGAAGTGCGCAAACATGAGCAACAGCTTCATGAAGAAGTCACCCTGAGGAATGCTGGATTTCTGCGTCATTTAGCCAGGTATGGCGTGCGCACACTGCGTCAAAATGTCGTTTGTGAGCCCATACTCAGAATCTGCAACGCACAGTTTGTGCTGTTTTGTCAAGAGTGTGGACGGAAAACGAATAAATCGGTTGAAAGCAAGAAGTTCAGACCAGCTGAATGATGTTGGCACCGACATAGATCTGCAAGCCAGAAAAAGCGGCTGATTTTTCTCGAATGCTTGTCGAAATCAAATTGCTTTGCGATTTCAGTGAAGAACACAGGATTCGCACGGAGCAGTTCTGGAAGGTTCACCGCCTCGTTGCGGAACAAATGGCAGGATTCATTCTGCATGAGGACAAACTCAAACGGTCAGACGTTTGGATGCATTTTTCCAGCCAATATGCAAACTACCGTAGTGTCTTGCAATCGGCACTGCTGATGAATTTATTTGAGATGTTGATGTAACTTCACAACTGCAGGTCAACCAATCGATTTTGACCTGAAAGGTTGGGTTTCACAGGTTCAAAGTGAAGGCAGAAGAAGCTATGAAAACGTATTCTGCGAAGGTGAAGAATGCCAGGACCAAGGTGATTGTTGGGGAAACCCCGCGAGAGGAAACGGCCAAAATTCTGACCACGGTCAGTTTTACGCAAATGCTTCGTTGATGAAAACTGGTTTGTTCGTGCCGGCAGGTTGCCTCTGAACTGGCGTGGAAGTCGGAGATGAGACTGAGGCTCGTCCATCATGTTCGCGAGGAGGCGTGGCAGCATCAGCAGCTGGTTGGTGGACAGTTCCAGCTCAGTATCCAATCGAAACCGAAGAGTGCACATTTTGTGATGAGGGTATCGGTTGACAGGAATTGCGGTGAATTTTTTCGTCACAAATTTCGACCCAGACTTGTTGAAGTTTGGTCCCGCCTCTCGCCTGGATGAAGGAAGGTTCTGGTGACGACACTGAAACTGCACCCTTTCATGCCAGTGGGTGGGAGGTGCAGGTGCCACTTATATTTGAAGCCAACAGGATTCTAAGCTGTAGAGACACGCAGCTTCGGTGACGTCACGAGAGTTCCTTCCCAGAGGCACTTTTCTATTTTGGTATCTTTTCCTGAATGTGCAAGATGAAAACTGCGAAGTTGAAAGGGAGGCTCGAGTCCGAACGAGGCAGAGTGGAAGTGAAGGCAGATCCGCCTAGAAGCAAAAGTCAACAGCTGTCTGCGAGGCTCGAACTGGGTCGAGTGCGCACCATCGCCGCGCATGGAGAAGGTCTCACGTGCATCCAGCTTCCGGTGAGTGGCAAAACTCACTGTGTGCTTGCAAAATCTGACTCTCCAACATCGGAGGATCTTTGCTTGACAGTTTGAACAAAATTGCAGGATGAGAAAGACAGGAGCATCACGGGAAACATTCACAGCGGGGCGACCCCGCCCTGGGAGACCCGGGACTCCCCTGAGAGCAGTGATGACGTCACCGGGAGCAAGGCTATTGGTCCAACTGAGGTTGAGTTCAAGCAGCACCGTGAGTCTCGTGGAAACGTTTCCTTTGTCGTTCAAAATTGATATCCTGAGTCCATACAATTCAAGCAACTACGTTTCGCAGATTGCCTCATTTCTTCTGCTTTGTTGTAAAAATATATAGTCCAAATTGACTTTGGGGGAGGGGGGCAGACACTGCATAGTTGTGCACGGTGTTCTGACATTGTCGGATTTCCAGGAACGTGTATGAGTGTAGTTTGTTTCAGTTGAGTTGGAGCGGAAGCGGAAATTGCCGGCGTCACGTGTTGGGGCGGGCTTCGACCGGAAGAAGGCCGCCGGCGATGTAACATGGCTGCCATCATTCGGAGCCGTGTGGAACAACCAAAGGCGACAAAATACCAGGTGAGAATTGCAAGCTTCTTGGTGGTGTACTGAGCTCTGGAAGGTGCAACAAGAACAGGCAGTCAGGTTGTCCTGTTGCACATGGAATGCGATCGGCTTTGGTCGTCGTGTGCCTGCATTTGAGATTTTTATGGTTTTTGGAACGAACAAAATAGTTGTTTCGCCATCCATTGCAGGCAGCAGTTCGAGCGAGCAGAGTGGAAGCGAGCGCACACTGGGGTGAAGAGTGGTGAAGCAGCACATGTTGCGCAACCGTATCGCGGCAAATCTGCTGCGTCAGCCACCCAAACACGTGCAGAATACGACGCTGCGCAGAGAGAGACTACAAATAGCAACCCAAACGAGTTTTACGCTGCATATGAGGGACCTGTGGTGAAAAGTGGAAAGGCGGGAAGCGGTTGGAACTCAGATAACACCACAAGGACTAAATTCCTGGCAACATCGACGCAGAATTGTGATCGCCTGACAAATTCGACAGAAAACTCCGCTCACAGGGAAGGATTTGGAAACTTGGGTTGCAGTGATATATCCACGAAGGTTGAAGGATGGACCTCGCACCCCGCTGGAGTTCCTCCCAACTGGCGCGGTTCCGTACAACCCTACAAACCCACGAACAGGTTAAATCAAGGATTTCTGGGATCAGAGTTTTCCAGCGATGTTTTGTCCACTGAAAGGAACAGTTCAGGAAGAGGTGACAACAATCGCTTTGTCGGGAACAACAGCTGGGATCAATCAGGTTGGAGTCGAACAGCGAGTCAGTCAAGTGCTGGGGCCAACACTTTCACCCAGCCAATCATCAAGCCTCAAGATTCACGGCTTCCGTTTCAGCGGATAAAACTCAGCGGTAAATTTCTCAAGAAATAATTTATACAAACTGTACAGTGAAAACTGTGGCTGATTATGAATTCCACCCAGTTTTGACTTGTTTCACGTTGTGTGGCGTTTGTTAGCAGGATCGACACCACTTCCATGGCTGAAACACTCACGGTGGCACTGCCTTGATGGCGACTGCCTGCGTCGTTGGAGTGGCGTGCACTGGTTTCGAACAGTCGAACGTGTTTGTTGTGATTGGATGGACAAAATAAAACAAATGGTTGAAACTGAATCCATTCAGATTTGTTTTATTTGCACATTTTGGCAACAAGCGCTGGTATGACAGATTCACACTTGTCATTTTCAGCAATAACACGTCTTCAAAAACGTTCTTCACGTGAACACGCAAGTTTCGTTCGGGGAAACACATTTCGAAGTATGACTGGATGTGCACAACTGAACAACTTACCGGTACATGGAAAACAAACACGCTGGAGATCTCTCACGCTCACGGTTAGTACATTCAAGAGTACCGTATCCACCCAAGTGTAAGACGCACCCAAACTTTTGCCTTCATTTTCTGACATCAAGGTCCCATCCACCTGTACTGGTGAAGCTAGATCAACCACACCAACTGGTGGGCAAAATTCACACTACCTGGTGGGGCCAAATTCACTGCACCCTACCAACAGGGCCAATGCCATTGTATGTCCCCTACAAGTGCAAAATTCCTACTTCCCCATGCCAGACGCACTCCCAATTTTATTGCTTTGTCTTGGGGCAAATGGGTGCGTCTGACACACGGGTGGATACAGCAGCAGTGAGCGTCCTTGTTCTGAATTGAGTTTTCCAATGTGATCGCGATTGACAAACATTTTCATTGCACTTCGACGTTCAAGAGTTCAGATCCTTCGCGATGCCAAAAACTCTCACTGCAATGATTGATTGTGTTCACCACCTGAAGGATCAAACGAAATCTGCACAATCACCGGTGACCGCTCTCAGGGGATGCCCGGGAAACCAAAACGCTTGCGTGTTTCTCGAGGTGGTCACAAACATGAATGTGACCATGTTGTCCAAGAAACAACTATGACAACTATTTTTCAGTGTGTAGAGTGGTGTTTGTTCAGGCACAGTGTTGTCCAGGCACAATGTTGTGAGCGTAAACCCGGAAACACATAGCAACAACTGCTGTATTTCACAACAAGGGCATGGTCACAGCCAGAAAGATTTGCACAAATATTGCCATCACCCCAACCATACACAATTTGTCAGGTCATAGCATAACCGATCTATTTTTATCCATTATCTTGAAGTGAAAATGCCACTGCAGGTCAATATCACATCTTTAGCAACATGTCTACCAACTGAAGTGAGATCAAATCAAATAAAATAGTCTTATTGTGTGATACGGGTGGCTGTTGGATCACTCGGCAGAAAAGCATGTGGAATGCTAGTCAACAGTTCAGTTGGCATGCACTAAGGTTAAATAAAATCAGTAGTTTTAACAAACTGCACTGGCTGTCGGGAGATCAATGCTTACTTGCACACAAATAAATACATGGCGGACTGCTGTTTGGTGTTTGACACCGCGCCCAAGGTATCTCTGCACGCCACTTTGCCGATGTGAAAAGGCCCATTCTGAAAATCGAACCGAGGCTTGAAAAGCCAACCAAAACAACTGCGGCCCTGAGTTCACACCTCGACAACTCTTCCTCGCGCTTTTAATCTGCTGATCTCAGAAAGTCTCAACGATGAATCGATCAATGTGTCTGATGTGAACAACGAATAGACAAGTACTTGGCGCACTGACGTCCAACGCAAATTCTGGTGTGAATCACCAACGGAAGTACAAATGAACATGTGACAGAGTCAGCCCACTGCGACCTGCGTAGGTTCTGTCTTCGGGTCAGCGTGGTTTCACATGTCTGTTGCGTCTTTCATGAAACACGATGGTAAATGCGCGTTCAGTGCAACCGCACTGGACACATTCAACAGTTTATCACAGTCAATGTACGAGAGGAAATGGTTCCAACCAACCGCGGCTGCTCGTCAGTTCCCAAACACAAGGCGACGTCAGAGGCGTCCACTGGACAACCGAGGCGGCCTGGTGTCACAACGATCGGAGGTCCAGTGGAACAGCCCCAACGACGCGACCTTTTCAGTGGGAGTTGAGGGGAACAGCCTCGACGTGCGTGCCAGCTCCCCGCACCAGTCGGCGCCACAGGTAAGCGCCGAGGCGCCACCACCAGGGGGAACCCGGACTGCTGCTGCTGCTGTCGCGGTTGGTTTCCACTCCCTCCGCCTTCTGTCAGTGCTGCTCCTGCTCCTGTGGCTGTTGCTGCTCTTTCTCCTGCTGTTTCTGCTTCTGTTTTCGCATCGTCTCTTGCAGCATTTGCGTCCGACGATCAACGTTGGACAGCAGCTCTTCCAGGGATGCCTTCATCTGAAGGAAAGATTCAACTGGTGTTGAACGCGCAAACACAAACCATCAGGCTCTCGAATCAACCAGCACACACACACACACACACACACACACACACACACACACACACACAAACACACACACCTGGTCGACGAGGCTGACGGACGCGGTGAGGACGTCGCGCCACTGACCGAGCTCCATCTCGTGCAGCTTGTTCTGTTGCTCGATCACTTTACTCCACTCCTCTGGGGAGTGCGGACGTCTGCAACAAACAAACGAATTCACTTACCAAAGAGTCCCGCGTCTTTTGGCATTGTTCACTTTGTGACCAATTGTGTCCATTTCAAATTGACGTCCTTCTTTGAGTTTCATAAGACGAATGTCACAACAAGTTTCGCAAATTCACTCGCGGAAATCCACGTGAACTGCAGGTCGTATACTACTTACAATGACTCTGCTTTGTGAGCGGTGGTGTAGCGATGGTGGTGGGGGAACATTGAAGCCGATCTGTCCTCCAGGGCCCACAGTTTGTAGAAGAGAACCACGTTGAAAAACACCAGGAGCACCAAGCTGGAAAAGATGAGAGAACAAATCTCGCGTCAACGTCAAGGGCACAATTTTTTGCGGCCTCGCTCTGTGACAAAAGACAATTTCTGCGCGCACTCAGATGCGTTCCAGAAGTTGATCTGTGTCCAGAAGTTGACCTCGGTTTCGGGACCCACAAACAGGCACCACTTTAGCACCACTCACATAGCACAGACGATGTGGACGAGAGAATCTGCGTTGAGCCTGATGTGCCAGTCGTCATCGCTGTACACACCTGCGAAACACAGAAAGGCTGAACTGTATCGAAAAACCGTAGTCGACCGAGCAATAAAGCGTTCTATTGTCATTGGCGAACACGAGGAACATGAGACCGATGGAAACAAGAAACTCGCCCCCGAGCAGACCAGTGTTTCCCAACCCGCCAAATGCACCAACCAAACGAAGCGAGACATCCCAACCCTTGTGGACGCCAGCTCCACCTCACCCACCTTTCCCGGTGCCGACGGCCCCAGTCCCGCTGGGCTGACGCTCGACCCCGGACGGCGCCCGCTTGAGGCTCGGGGAGCGGTCGGGTCCGGCGGCGCCGTGGGGGCGGCGCTTCCGCAGTTTCTTGGTGCGGCCCGGGACGGGGGGCGACGTCTTCTCAGCCTCCGCCCGCAGCAGGTCGCCTGGCAACGGGGCGCACCACGTGTTCACATGAGCAACGACAACTTTGGTTGTCCAGCGGGGAGGAGTGCGAGAAACACTTCTTCATAACTTTTGATTCGGTTCAGACTTGGACTTGCAGTGCACAAATTTTACACTTTAACCGCTGGTTGAAAGTGAACGGAAGAGGATTTGAATGTTGCAGCGGCTTTGACACTTGGACTGCTTCTCGCAGCTGTTTGCCAACTGTGTGAGGGTCCACAAAACGTCATGTCGTGTCTGTACATTTTGCCCGAAAGGTTGGTGCACAAAAATACCACTACCGTAAGTGCTGAACTGAAAATGTCTCAACACTCACTTAAAATTTTTGTTTGAATAAAAGCAAAATTTCAGTCAACAACAAACATAGAAAACTGAAGTTTGGTGCAAAATTCTTTGCTACAAATGCGCTCTACGCAGTTAGTAGTTTCTACTGTTAACATTTTGCGTTTCAAGCAACATACACACGCGTTGCGGGCGAGCATTTGGTCTCTCCTGTACAACCTGATACAGGCCGTTGGGGTGGGGTAGCGGAGGTGGCGGGGGGTGGGAAGTTGTATTTCTCGTCTCATTCCGAAGTGCTTTGCGAGGTGAGCAAGTGCGCTCCAACTGATGGAGCAAACCGAAATGATATTCGGGGGAAGGGGGGAGGGAGATTCCGGTGTGCGTGTGCCAAGGTATCTCTGAACGAAAATGCCAGTCCCGTGTCAACTATGAATATTAATGGAAAGAGTCAGCTTCTTACCCATTAACTTAAAAGTATCTTTCATGCCTTGAATACCATTCTTTTCTATCAAGTCTGAAAATGTGAAAACAGTGCAAAACGGGAACAAATTAAGGAAATTATTCAAACAGGTTTTGTTGTTAAAACGGTCTGTTAAAAAGTGAGTTCCTTTCACCTCCAGGAGCACAAAGAGTGAAACTCAGGACGCAAAGAACGAGTTCATCAAAGAACGAGCCACAAGTCAATTTTGGATCACCAAGAAAACTGAGACAAAATCCAATGCGCCTGACGCGGACAGCACCAGACGAAAATTCCGGCAGCCTTCAAACTTGATGGCTTTGACCAGAAACAATTAACTGAAATAGTTTCCACCATGTTTTCGAATAGATTCCGAAAGACAAGTCACCAAGTCTGCTACTGACATACTGTGTGAAAAATCTTCGAATTGAGAAGAAAGAGAAAATTAGACGAATGAAAAGGAGTGAAAAGGAGGTGAAAAGAAACACTCTAATAAGGCCCACACCAAGGTGCATGCCCTGGATGACATCCTAAATCGGTCCTGGAAAAGCGTAGAACACAGCTGATATCCAACTACAACACAATATGGTACATGCCAAAACTGGGTCTGTGGTCTGTCGTGACAGATGTGGAAATAGTTTTCCCGAAAATCAGTTTTATGTGACACGTGATGTGAAACGCCACCATCACAGAGGCTTCAACAGGACATTCCAACCCGATTTTGACCTGTTTTTGACCACACGACCCAGTTTTTACCCTGGCTATCAGCTGATTCTGTAGCAGGACCTCCACAACGCCGCTCGCCTGTCTCTCACTTACCGAGCTGCCTAAAATAATCTCGACAACCTTCGACAACCGTTCTCTCTATAAAATCTAAAATTACACAATTTTCCAGTTTTACAACCGTCGCAACAGCTTTCTTTCTCAGTCACCAGACTCAGCAGGACACGTAAAGTGAACGCTTTGGTCAAGGTTATTTCACCACCGCAATTGGCATGAGCCTGTTTGTCAGAAAACACCCACATTGGACGAAACAACGAGACCCCGCAATTGAACGGGTGTTCCACCTATTCTTTCAAACGAAATCTATTCGACCCACATGCTTTCCCCAGCCGGCCCACTGTACTCACTCTTGACGAGCCCCCAGACGTTTTTCTTGTACTTGATCTCGCTGTGCACGATGAGCCTGGCCCTGCTCGGCGAGACGCGCATCAGGCAGTAGCGGTTGTGCACGTAGAAGTTCTCTCCGTACGGGATGCCGGCCTGTGAGCAGTCCGCGTCCACCACGTACAGCTTCCCGACCTTGCTCTGCGCCTGCAGAGTCTGCAAACGGACAAGATGTCTTGAGTCCAGCGGTGCTACCACCTGCGAGCCCTGGCTTGATTTTCCAACCATCGCAGACACACATACGCACGCGCGCGTGAGAAAAACGTGAAGCTTTGACGTTGTTCTGTAGTGAAGCAAATAATGTTCTGTGAGACACCATCTGAGAAGAATCAGAGGCCTATCTCCTCAGCCAGTCCTCCAGGTCCCTGGCCTTGAACTGACGTACCTGTTTCTCGGTGCTCTGCGTGGACTTGGGTCCGATGCTGTAGTTGAGTGAGAGCGTGTACCCGATCTCGCGCTTCTTCTCCCCATTCTCGTCCGTCTCCTCGGGCCACGGGGCCTGGACCAGATCTGCAGGGAAACGGGAACAACTGAAGGTGCGGCTGAAGCACCATTCTGGGGGTTGGTGGTCGAGTGAACAAGTTTTAACGAACAGGTCCCGTTCCGCGGAGGTGGTGACCTCAAGGTGCATTTCACGGCGAATGTTTCTGACAGTTTCTGTATTCCCTGTACGCACACGCACACACACACACACACACGCACCGAAGGTTTTCCTCAGCTGTAGAAAGTGTCTGTAGAACTCCGAGTCAGTGAAGAGGAGCTGGAAGAGCTGGTCCACGTTCAGGTGGAACACCTCGTCCAGGTACACGAGGTCGACCTTGTGCTCGTGCCCACTGCATGTCACCAAACCTGTAACAAACAAAACACGAAACAATCAGCCAAGAGCGAAACAATGTCGAGGAAGAAGGGGAAAGTCCTTCAGGTCGTTTCAGCTTGAGACGACCGACCGCTAACATGACTGGTGTACCTCACGTCAAGAACACAAACGCACACACGCACACACACACACACAAAGATGTGCACGCACAGACTCAAGAGAGAAGAACGGAACGGCATATCGGTCAGTGTTGCAAATGAGGACACTTTTTCGCACACACGAAGACATTCAGGGAAATAACACCAACTAAAACGTTCCTAATTGACGCGTACAGACGACTGTATGTTGCTCAACAACTGTTCATACATGGCAGACCTCCACCATCCATCCTGGCAGAGCGGCAGCCTTGAAAAGATCTGGTTAGATGAGAATGGTTCTTTGTTCTCTCCAAAGACGGTAACACAAGGGAGTTCAATCCCATTGCAAGGGAACCAAATCACTGATTTAGTCTCAGCGAACAGCCTGTCGCCTTCCCTCCCCACTGCGCCTGCGCACATTTACCTTCATCCTCTTCCGCCTCCTGACCTTCCGGTGTGTGAACCTCGGCTTCAACATTGAGCTGGAGATCTTGAGGTCTTTCCGCTGGAGTCGATTCTGCGGATGACCTGCCCGACCTTTTGCTCGACTTCCGGCGACTCTTCTCGTCGTTGTCATGGTTGTTGTTGTTGTCCTCGCTGTTGGGCGTGTTTTTGCGACTCTTTGACGTCACCGACGCCTTGCTGCCGAGGTCGCTGTTGTAATCCCGCGACGAGCGTCGTGACGCTTCGGACGACATAGTCGCGACGCTGTGCGATTTGCGAATTTTCTTGGACGGTTTTTCAGACACCGGGGTGACGTCACAGCTGCGGGTGAAGTTGGGGTCGGGAGTCTCTCGTGACGACTCTGGGATTGACTCCTCCACACCCGGGCGTCTGGGCGACTTGCCCCTCCGCCCACCGCCAATGTCTTCCTCCCCCGCACTCAATGACTGCGTGGGCGACACCTTGTTTTTCCCGCCACGCGATGAAGACTTTTTGGCTGGAAACTGTTCTTCGCTTGATTCCGACGAGTACTTGGCGTGTCTGCGACTGTCTGCACCGCCGTATGATTTCGGACGAGCCTTGGTTCCATCTGTGGCGTCGGAACGCTGACGTCGAATGGAGCCGATGTCAGAATTGTCGAACGACGCACTCGCAATGAGCGGCGTTCCGCTTCGCGAGAAGGACGCACTCGCTCCTTCTGTCCCCGACTCGGTCGCCGAAGCCGACATGCTGGTGGGGACAGAACTCACTGACCCCTCTTCCGTCAGCGACCCACTGGATGACCCTGTGTATGACCTTGAACTGGTTCTCTCGAACTCTTCATACGAAGTGGCGAAAGCGGTCTCCAAGTTTTCTGCGCGGGTCTTTTCCCTCCACAGAAGTCTCCATAGCTTGGCTCTCTTGATTTTCATCGGAAATCGTCAGTTTTTTCCTCCGTCTGGGATTGCAAACACTGCGCAGAAAAAAGTCCTTGAAACTGGTTCCCACGCGGAAGCTCCAGCTGACACAGCTCTCGCTGCTTCGACAGGTGAGCGAGGCAGGTTCTGACCGACGATTGACCATTGACGCCTGTTTGACACTGGATGCGTCGTGCGTTGCGTCCCTGTGAAAGTCAATGGGCGCTGCAACAACGCAACGCGCGACATCGTATCCAGTGTGAAACAGGCCGATACGATTCATGACGCAATCAGCTTCCACCCAGGAACCAATTTCACGTGTTTCCTTCACGCCACGAGATGCCGTAAGCTCTTGCTCATCCCTATATGGACAGACGCTGGCAACTAGAGTCTCTGCCTTCACAGCGTTGCCGTGTCAATCTGTCTCCAGACAACGTCTCGATATTCTTGTTACTTTAAGTACGAGCTGTTGTTTGTGGCTTTAAAGTCACTGGCATCAAATTTATTTCGGTTCAAAAATGAGACGAGACTGCTCATTCCACAAGTTTCCTGACAGGTCAAAGGAAATTTTTTTTCAAAATCATTGTCACAAACCACCAGAACTCCGCCCTGCGACTCCACTCAACTGCCTGCAGAACCCGCTGCGCAATCCGTTCATTCCGACCGATTTCCATCTCCGGTTTCACTTCCGTCCTGTTTCAAAGTGAATTTTCAAATGAATAGATCTATCCATTTTCTGACGGGTCCTTCCACACTTCTCATGCAGACACCCAACCCAGCACATCTCCGTCATGGAGTTCATTCGCTGCTGCTTCTCACGTACGAAGTGCAGTCGACACTTCTGACCTCAAGTTGGATGAAGCAGCCACAGCATCCCCAAATCACTTGACGTGATACAATCTGATCATTTAAACACCGGATCAAGTGGACTCAAGGTGCAGATTGTACTTTGCATGACGTCCAGAACATCCTGAGCCGAAAACCGGAGTGGACTGAGAATTTAACAGGTCACACGCAGACTATTCCTGTGCTAATCCACAACGCCAATCCGACAGGATCAGCGCCAAGTCGACTCGTCCGCACCTTTCCCCACCGGCTTTCCTTCCTTGCACTGAGCCGCAGGTGTTCGCGCCCGCAAAAAGACGATTCGGTCCAGATGAGCGCGCGAACCAAAATTTCGAACACATCTCCGCCTGTTTTTGTCCAACTGAACCTCGCTATCTCAAATCAAGTGTGAACTTGTTCAGAAGTTGCTTCCGGAGAGCGATCAATTCTGCGCACGGGGACAGAAACGCGATCTGTTGACAGACCTCTCAGCGGCGCGGACGAGGCCACGTCCCGTCCTCGGGTCGCCGACCCAACACGTCCACGTTTCAATCGATCACGCCCAGAGCAAACAGAAGCGCATTAGTTTTACGACTTCCTGCAGCGCAGAAAATTCGGCGCAACTGTCGTGTTCTTTAAAACAAAGTTCCACCAGTTTCCAATCCTCAAATTCACACGTGTCCTTGAAATTTTACCCAGACACCCAGTCGTTCTTCCTCGGGATGGGGATATTCCATTCTTCAGCTTCCCCGGATTTCCTCCAGAAAAACGTTTCATCCTTCAGATGTCAACGTAAAACGAGAATCGAAACTTGCGGAGTCGCTGAGCACGGAGCGGATCGTTAGCAGAGATCGGTGAACGTGCAGAAACCCGGTTAGTCTCCTCCCTCCAACCCACACACACAGATCAATGCGGGGCCTGCATTCGTCGGCCAAAAATTACGAACTTTAAAAATTTCGTCCGATCAACAAAGTTTTGCTGGGTACGCAAAATTTGCTCTTCAAATGAACAAGATGTCAAACGTTGCGTGGCGCTGTCGCGCGAACTACGTACATGCGTCGCCAGGCTGACCAAACTACGTGAGCGACAAGACGACGCGACGCGTCGCGATTTCGCAGTGCTAACGGAGATCCATCGAGTGTTCCAGATCTTGCCATTCGAGCACGAGCGACTTGATTCGATTCGGACTGTCACCGGCAAACAATGCGTTTCTAAGCAGCACGTGCGGAGAAACTTCGGCGCGGATAATGCAAAGTCAAACGCTTTACATCCGCACAGCAAGAAGCTCTGAACCCAAACAGGTTCCGTTCAGAGCAGCAAACACTGCGCTCGCCAACCTGCCTCGTATCTGCAGCAAAAGTGATTTTGAAACGTCTCTCAAAACATCCAGGAGGCCTCGCAAACTTCGACATGCAAATTCCAGCACGCAGCCTTTGATTGTGTGTGTGTGTGTGGGGGGGGGGGGGGTTGGAGTGCGAATAAATTATTCAGATCCAGCTTCAATCACAACAAACAGACTCGTATTTACTCCCCTTCCTTCCAAAAGCACAACGTTCTGCAGACCCAGGGGATGTCCGCTCAATGCGTCATCCTAGCGCTGCTGTCAATGACACGTTCTTTTGCTTTGACCTCAACACACCTGCCGAACTGAATATCCACTCAGTACAAACACACACAGACGGGACACACCAATCGATTCCACATTTGCCAGCAAAAAGGCAACGAGAGACTACAACAATGAAGTGACAACTACTGGAGAGAAACCATCATGAACGAGAAAAATGTTGAGAATTTTTGTCAGTTGAATATTGAAAGAACGAGAGCCAATGACTTCATTCCCAAATTGGCTCCACGTGTCAAACCTGATAATTTCTTCACTTCCTTCCTTCTGATTTCTTTGAAATCACAACATAAACCTATTTTGTGGTCGTGTGAAGAGTCAATGAAATCCAACGATCCAGCCACATTTTTACTACATCAACAGTTTTCTCGTAACCAATCATTCTCTCCACCGATGTGAACTGGTCGTCAGGCCACCTGAGGCATGACTCTATGCCACAGATAAGGTTGCGCCACTTGTGGACAAACCTTTATCTGCTGGTGATAAGAGCGGAGTGCTTTCAACGAGTCCGCTCTTCAGGTCGGTCGTATCGTACCTGCGATGTGGTCACATGCCAACGTCGAAGCCTCTGCACAAAACGTGTCGGTGTTGCTACGGGAAGAACGCTTGGGATTAAAAACCGCAGCATCCTTCAGTCAATGAGTCCTTCGAGAACTTCATTTCCGGGCTGACGAGAATCTGACACCCCCACCCCCTCGTATCAGTGGCGCCAGGTGGCCAGGTCACGCAGACTCGCCCTGTAAACGTGGCTACGTTACCTGGGTCGGGAAGATCTAACCGACTCGAGATAAATGAACAGTGAGAGTGACGTGACCTGCGCACTCCCCGATAACAACCGTATCCAACGTCAATCAGTGGGACACACACTCCACACTGACAGCGTATCAAATTTGCTTGCATTGACAAAAACCTCTCGAGGTTCAGATGCCAATCCCTCGAATACCTTTCCAGCCAAGTGGCAAAAAAGTGCACGGATCTGCAAAATCATATCCATTGACGCTTTCGACGCTTGACGTTGGATTCTCCATGGGTGTCAGTCACACCAGAAGACGAACTCCCCCAATAAACTTCCATGCCACAGGTGATCAACTGCACCACAGAATGTCTATCCAGATTCTTACGCGAGCCGCAAATGAAGCGAGTCATTCTGCATATTCCGTGTCTCAGTGCGTGTATCCCGGTTACATTCACAAATCACAGATCGAAGTCGCGTCCTTTCCCATCAAAACACCGCACTGGTATTGTCGCAATACAAAGCATCCCGCAACACACAGCTCCAAACATATCCACGCTCACAATGACAGCTGCATTTTGATTACACGAACTTGCACTGACAACAAGTCGAGTGGAAACTGATCAGATCCACAAATGTGTTTTTTGGCGAGAAACGCAGTTCAATCTGATGCACATTGATAACAAAAGCAGAACTGAGCGAGTGAGTAATTCGGGCGATGCCGCACCACTGAGACCGGCGAATGGGACGACCGTTGCACCACTTGAGAAGGCATGGGATGAATGAGTCATCATAATTCTGAATCAGCAAATTGATTGTCCGTCTTGTGTGTTTGTGTCAACATGTGTGTCCAGCAGCAAGAACAACCACAAAGTCTGCCGTGGCAAATACGTGACTGTGCATCACAAAACTGCAACTTGTTGTTGAGTTCCGCTGAACCACATTTTCGGTGCTGACGACAGGTACTCGAACTATCAGAGCGTGTCGGACGCAATATTCCCGATGAGTGTGCCAACACAACAGCCGGCACAACCACAGATTACGGTGTGTCAAGGTACGCTTTGCGAATTCAATTCATTTCAAATTGATGAACACGCCCTCGATCACATTTCCAATTTACCGTACGAGTACCTGGCAGATGAGAATGAAGTTCAATGTTTTTTGGCGAGAGGGGGGGGGGTCTCGAGCGTCTGGCCTTCAGTGCAATGAAAATTGGTTTGTTTTTCCTTGGTTGTCTTGCAGTCCTGCTTTGAGTATCCACGTTCGTCCTTCACTTTTTTTTCACCACGTCTCGAAACCACACAGGCGCCTCTGTTTTCTTTATCGGCGATCAAACAATCGCTTTGATCAAGGGCCACTCAACGCACGTCAAGCGCAATACGAGGGAGTTTTCCAATGAAACGGTTTCTTTCCCACAAGTACCAACTCTTGCAATGGAGAATGTCAACATGTAGCTACATCATCATTTCCTCAAATGTGATCCTCATGACTATCAGATGATCTATCTGTGCCAATCCCAAGACCCAATCAGAAGGTTCCCAAATATAGTCTCCTTTTTCTTAGCGAG
>JAAUXT010071138.1_pt1 | contig 16083 bp, 14 predicted proteins | sample 7278171 | NCBI WGS metagenome assembly JAAUXT01 (sample SAMN14350112, study PRJNA611818) | marine sediment metagenome | isolation source: surface marine sediment (1.8m) | place: French Polynesia: Moorea | collected 2018-08 | reverse complement strand
CCAGGTTTTCCAGGTCTGGCCTTGTTTTTCCAGGTTTTCCAGGTTTTCCAGGTGCGGTGGGAACCCTGCTCCTCTGAGAATCGTAATCAGAAACGACGCACGCACCCGTCTGGGTTTCCTTGGTTTGCGTGTGCGGCCGGCAGGACGTGGCTTTGGTTTGGGTGAACGGTTTGCACAGCAGCGACTTATTGCGCACGTCTTTCGGCGGCGGAGGCTGAACGATCACCTCCTTCCCCACCCCGGTCGAGTTCGTCAGCACTGGACCCTTCTTGCCTGCAAATTCAGACTTCACTGAAACGCCTGTCCACACTGACAACCGCTACGAGCTGAAATCAGAACTAGTGCTACATGCCCCGTCATGAATCAGTGAAAGTGGCACAATTTTTTTCCCCCTCGAAATGTTGGTGGCAAGTACGGCAATTCATCTTCTCCCGGACAATGGAATGTTGTTACCTGACTGAGACGCCAAAGACCGAACACTGGAGATCTGGATTCCAGCTTGACTTTGTGCGCTTGCTGTAAAAAGGAAACACGTTTACAACATGCCACTTTCACAAGAGCCAAAACGCTTGCCACTATCGCCTGTGGTTGTTCAGCGGGGCCACCAAGTTGTGCTATGTTTACAACACACATGCACACGTTCCCGGGGTCTGCTCCTCTTACCTTTTGGCGCAGCCGCTTTGCGGCTGCCCGTTGCTCTGCTTGCGGATCGTTTGGGCTCGGGTTCAGGTTCTGGTTCCGGAGAGTACGAGGCCCTCTTGGACCTGCTGGGCCTTCTCGGTTTGCTCGGAGATTTCCCTGATTTGCTGGACGGTGTGCCGTTTACCACTGGTGGGGGAGACCTTATGCTCCGGTCGCCTCCTCTGTACTTTTTGCTCCTGGGATTATCTTCCCGGGGGTCGTACTCAGGGTCACTGCCATCGTCACTTTCGTACATATCTGAGAAGGACCGCTTTTTCCTCGCTGCCCTGGGAGTGTTGCGTCGAACAGACGACGACGATTTAGCACCTTTGGTTTCCTCACTTGGGTCAAGTCCAGGTTCGGTTTTGGGAGTGACCATTTCACAACTGCAGGGTTCCTGCAAGTCAGCAAGAACAAACAATACCTCACACGTTGGTCCGGTGATCTCTTGCGGACTTACCCACTCACCAGTTGTGTGCTGTTGCCTAACCATGTGGGAGGGACGGGGGAGGGGAGGGACAGGGTGTATACTCACAGAGTGAAGCTTTTTTTACCTCTGTTGGTCTGCCGAGTGCTTTGCCTTGTTGTGTGTGCTCCGGCGGGTTGACTGAACTGGCCCTGGAACGCCATGACGCAGTTGTAGGTGCAGAAGTTGCGCACGGAGGCGTCGCTCATCGTGAGGTGGTACTGCGCAGGCGCCTGCTTCAGACACTGGTCGCACGTCACGTTCTGATTGGACGTCGCCTGCATGTTGACTCGGTACAGCGACAGGCAGTTGAGTGTGCAGAACAACTGGAACTTGTTGTTGCTCTCCACTCGCTCCACCATATCAAAGTTGGACTTCCTCGTCCCGCACCAGACGCACGGCACCATTTTGACTCGTTTTGATTTGAAGGTGTTGAGGCAGGTCGATGTGCAGAACTTCCTCGCTTGTCCTTCGTACTGCACTGTCTGAACGTTGGATCCATCCGACGGCAGAATCGCCTGACAATTCTCACAGTTGTTCATCGAGAGTCTGTTGGCGTAGCGAAACGCCGCAAAGCAAGGGTCACTGCACAGTTTGTTCATCTGTCCTTTGAAGTTGACTTCATGCTTCGGAACTGCGACTTTCTTGCACACGGAGCACGGGCCCGAAACGCCAGTGGCAGTTCTGGTTTTGTGGCGAGGTTCTGACTTGGACTCACCCACCACTTTGACATCGTCATCGTCGCCAACGGTCCCGTTGGTCTGATTGGAGGACTCAGCCTGCTGTCCTGCTGGTGGCTGACTTCGGAGGAAAGAGGTGGGATTTGCTCGGAAGACTTTGAAGCAGTTGTCATCACACAGATGCTTGATGTCACCATTGCGCACGATATTATACTTGCATTTCCCGACCTGTGTTGCCACAAAAAGAAATAAGACCCAGGTCAGAAAAGAACTAAATTTCATATTTGAAGCTACACAATATCGACGCTGATGAGACAACGTTCGTTTTTTGAGGCCCAACCTGAATGAATTTCGTGGTATGCATTTTGCATTTTATATACTAACAATTTAGAAATTTTACCAACACGTGCTTCAGGTGACATCAATCATGCGAGAATCACAATCTGCCTACAGCACACAACTGGCATAATGGGAACTGTGAAGTATTCCGAATCAGGTGGGCACATGTCTTGAGATCACTTGATTTCATCAAACCTACTTGGAAATTGTCAACAAAATCGGAACCAACGTGTTAATGCAAAATGCATGAGTTTCAATGCACCTCTCACCTTACAACAAGTTACTCATTGCAGTTTGACTTCAATGCATTGTGCTTACAAAACGAGTAAAACTCACAGTTGCAAGATTTACAAAAGACAGCGGTGGGACGTACTTCACCAACGAGTTGTCTTACCTTTTTGCACACAATGCAGGTTTGAGGGCCTTTTGCTTTCTTGGGTGGAGCTGCCACAAGCTTTTCGTCACCTTTCACCCCTGATTTGTCTGTAACACAAGCAAGAACTGACATCACCTTGTGCCAATAAATTGTACGGCATCTCCTCCAAATGAAACCACAACGAAAAGGTGCGGGTGTGAGGACACTCAAAACTAAATCTCTCACCGTCCTTCTCTTCACTGTCTTTGGCTGGCTTTTCTCCTGACTGCTCTTCGGAAGCTTTCTCTCCCACAGTTGCAGTTCCGTCCTGTCAACAAGATTCATACTGTCATGCCGGGAGGTTCAGCCAAGAACAAAGGCTGCTCAGTGTATTTCCGCGATTCTCACCTCTTCAGTCTTCTCCTTAGATGCTGCTTCAGATTCCTCGACTTTTGCCGTCTCATCTTTTCCCTCTGCGTCTTCAGACTTCACGGCTCCTTCGTCGGTCTTATCCTGAAAGTGAAAGGCGATTGTTTTCTGTTGTTGCTCAACCAAATGCACAGACTACGCAAGCCTGGAAGAGAAGAGCACAGCAAACTCGTAAGCTCGTACCTGATCCTTTTCTTCGGAAGACGCGTCAGCAGTTTTGACTTCCTCACCTTCCACGGACACCTGGAAGATCGACAAAGAAAGGGACGTGCAACTTGCTGACAAAATTCAAGAAAGCAAGACGGATTCAAACGTGAATTGAACAACAGACTCCGATGTAAATGGACACAAACCTCTTTGTCGTTGCTTTCTTTGGCTTCGTTCGTTTCCTCCTTCTCAACCTCCGTTGCTTCTTTCTTGTCCTTTGCTTCACCAGACCCTTCTGCATCTGGAGCCTTTTCCTCATCCACAATGTCCTCGGAAAACTGCTCCGGTTCGTTGCTTTCTTGAGAATCCACCTCGTCGTATGATTCCAGATTTTTCAAGGCGGCAATGACCTGAGATGTATCTGGGCCCTCCTCCTCTTTCCCCTCTTCACCGGTTTGACCACTGGATTGTGGTTTGGAAGCTTCTGTTGGCGTTTCATCAACGTCCATGTTTTGGTCCCCTTCTGTTTTGCTTTCTGGGGTCGGTTCCGCACTTCTGTTGAAATCGTCAATGTCTTTGAGAATTCCGGACACATCTACAACACCATCATCTGGTTCTTTCGGCGCTTCCTCGGTTTCCATGGGTTCTGGGTTCCCATCCACAGCATCTTTGGTTCCTGCAGCGTCTTTCGAAGCAGGATCCTCGCCCGCAGATTTCTCTGGCGGCCGCACCTCCCCTGTCTGCAAAACAACAAAAATTCTCACCATTTTACGGGTTGCATACTTCGCTCGCACAGCAAATTTAGGTGTGTTGTAGGCGCACTGGCAATTTTCCTTTTGCACAAGCAAGAACCAATGTGTTTTTGACGCTCAATTTTCTGACAACCGATTTGTTTTACTGAAAACTGGAAACCGGGACGGTCGACAACGCCATCTGGGCAGCCACGCCATGTTTCCCAAAAGGATGCCAACTGTCCGCTTTGATTCACAATCTGGCTTCGCACAGTCCGAACATTTTTGTTGTACACACTTCACTTTCAAACAGCCAAAATAGTCACGTTTTCGTGAGGGTTCACGCTGTGATTCGAACGCCCAGCTTGATCGCAGCCCGTGTGTGAACACCCTGAAGATGAAAGACAGCCTACCGGTGGCACATCGGTCGCGTCGGTGGCCTCCATGTTGTCCTTGCACCGAGACTTCTCATGAACAGCAAGTCGTCAAATCTTCCCTTGAGCGTCCCGTCCTACGAACTATCACGATGACGCTCTTTCATACTGACGGAGAATCTCAGCTTGACCACGGACAAATCACCCAAATTTCAGTCTGATTTTGCGAGTCGGCTCAATGCTAGAATCAGTGGCCTCGATCTGAAACTGCGCCGCAGCCGGAGCAGGAAGCCGTGCAGTGCGAACTCAAAATCCCCGTTTCTACAAAATAGCTCCAAACAGTCTTCCCACTTGTCTATATATCCGGATAGTTGACTTATCCTTCCCAACAAGCTTGTATACGATGATTGTGTAAGTTTAAGTGAGAAATTCCTGTTGCAATTGGTAAAATTCGTTGTTTTTGGCTGACCTAAATATGCAAATTGTGGCACACTGCTTGGGTCACATGACATCCGTGTCGCCATATTGGAATCAAAGAAGCGTCGAGGCAAACAACCGGATCAAAAATTTGATTATTTCTCAGTAAATTCTTTCCTGGAATGGTCACTCCCAATATGGATAGAAGCAGAGGAAGATCTACCAACCAAAGGCAGTCCAGATTCGAGCCCAACAGACGCAGGGCGGACTTCGGACGCAAAGATGCTGGGAAGGATTCTGGCAGACAGGAACAACATGAGGACACAAAGCCAAATGTGAAGACGAATGAGAATGGAGCAGAAAAAAGTGAGAAAAAGGGCCAGCAGAAGGATGCTGAAACCGGGCCGAAGAAGTTTACGGGAAGATGCAGATTGTTCGTTGGCAACATTCCGAGCGACACGAAAGAGGCGGACTTCAAAGAGATGTTCAAACCTCACGGAGAATGTTCTGAGATTTTCTTGAACCCAAGTCGAGGATTTGGTTTCATCAGGCTGGTAAGTGGAGTCAGATTTCTACCCTGTCCCGCTTGTTGAGCAGAAGACGTTTGTCTCAGACACGAAGATGAACGAGAACTTCGCGGAACGAGATGTTTTCACACGGTTACTCAGATTCGTAAGAGGCAGATTCAAGCACACACGACTTGGTTCCGTTTCTTCAATTTCCGCACGTGTTTGCAGGACACCCGTGAAAACGCAGAGAAAGCCAAGGCAGCACTTGATGGTATGCAGAAGAAGGGCCGCACTCTGCGAGTGAGGTTCGCTACCCACGGCGCCGCGCTGAAAGTGAAGTACTTGCCGTCGCACGTCTCAAACGAGCTGTTGGAAGAAGCGTTCACCCAGTTCGGGGATGTGGAGCGAGCGGTCGTCATCGTCGATGATCGCGGCAAATCCACTGGCGAAGGCATCGTCGAGTTCGCGAGGAAACCTGGCGCAATGGCAGCAATCAAGCAAATCACGAATGGCTGCTTCATCATGGGAAGGTGAGAATTCTCTGTCTTGCTTTGTTACCATTGGAGGTTTCATGAAATACCCTGGAAGTTGTGAGTGCATGCTTTCCTTCTTGCAGTACACCAAGACCAATTGCGGTCGAGTCGCTGGAGCAGAAGGACGAGGAAGACGGACACCCAGAGAAGTTCATCAACAAGACTCCCGAGTTCCTCAAGTAAGTACACACAGAGAAACGCACTTCAGTCAACGCAAAGCTCTTGATGTGTTCTTCTGGACGTCAGTTGCCACGTTCAAATCAACACTTTGTCTCTCTGCTTTCAGGGAGAGAGAAAAGCAGCCCAGATTTGCCGAACGCAGTTCGTTCGAGTACGACTTCTGCCAGAAGTGGAAGGAACTGTACAGGATGGAGGAAGAGCAGAGGAAGCAGCTCGCTCAGCAGATGGAGGAGGCTTGTCTCAAACTCGAGATGGAGATGGAGGCCGCCGCTCACGAATATCAGGCCATGCTGCTGAGACAAGGTCAGTCAAAGCGAGGGCGAAATTTGAAGCGGTGGGGTGTCAACAATAACGGGGACGATCGGGTGAAAACATTACAACCTCAAATGAGTCGACGAAAACGTGAGACACGGTGTTTGCTTTCTTTCAGATTTGCAGAGAAAGCAAGAAGAATTGCAGCGAATGGAAGAGCAGCACAGAATTGACTTGCAAAGGAGGATGGAGCAAAAGTAAGTGCATCGTGTGACGACAAAAACATGAAAGCCCACGTCGAAAGTTTTCACCCCAACTGACTTCAGAATATTAAGGTGCTGCGCGTAGTTGTATGTTAAAATGCTCAGATGTCGTGCCATTTCAATTTCACACACACAAACACACAATTTGTCCTGTTCGTCGCGACATTGTCGGGGTTTCAGTGTAAAGATGACAATGGTTCTGCGATAAATTTTTCAGGCAGCAGGAGTTTGAGGCTCGTCGTCGCGACATCGACCGGTTCGGAGGCGACAGAATGAGCGACAGGCGGCGCATGGACATGGACCAGAGGAGAAACGATGGCTTTGCCAGTGTGAGTACACTGCTTTGTTGCGTGGAGTTTGGGTTTGAATGCGTGAGAGCAGACCTCACTATTTTCAAGGCAGCAGGATATCAAGGAAACCTTGTTGTTTCAGCACTCAGTTCTTCTGACCCAGCTGGTAATTGTCGGGCTGTTTCGCTGTCTCGCATCCTGTTCTTCTCGTTTTAAGTTGGGAGTGGGGTTTCCTTTTGTGTTGACTGGCGTTCAGCTGTATTCTGAACATCTGGTTGGGAAAGTGTTCATGGGGAACAGTCTGTCGGTGGAGCTGTGTGGTGTTGGATAGCCGTGATAAATTCGTGCTCAAGTCGCGCTTTCGGGTCAAAATCGTGCGTTTGAAGAGTTTGACAGGCCTTTGACACAAACCACTCTGCCTCGATTATTTGTATCCTTGTACCAAATTCGGGGTGTAACTTGCCCCCAGCAGAAGCGACTTACACACGGGTTGTTGCGGTTTGTTGCAGCACGAGCGGGCTCTGCGGGAGATGGGGCGTGGTGACCGCCCCGGAGGCAACGTGCCACCGATGGCGCCGCCGCCGGCGCCTCCCGCCGCTCTCGGCCTGCATGAGCGCCAGAGACAGGTGAAGAACGTCGCTGCTGACGCCTCGCGTTCACTACAGTTAAACAATGACCACAAACCCCGTCCTTTAGTTGAGAGAGTCTGAACGTTGCGTTTGCATGTTACCAGCGTTGTAATCGACCGACTGTGTCGTTTCAGATGGGTGGTCAAGGCATGGTACCTATGGGCATGCAAGGCAACATGGGCAACCAGCAATTGGTATGTAGACCTCTCCATCACTTTTGACCCACACAGCAAATAATAGGATTGTGAATTTTAGGAATTCGTCCAGCGGCAGTGGTTGCGGAGATCGTGGCGAGGCTGAACTCTGAATCACACGTATAGAGAAATGCGTAAAGTCACATTGGAGTTCGTATCGAACAATTTACCTCAATCAGATACACCTCTGTGAGGCAAAAGGGACAAACTTACCATAACAAGGTGATGAATCATTGTTCAGCAGAACCATGGTTGCAATTCTTTGTGAGACGCATCCAAATCAAACCCAGTCTGATTTCAAAACAATGCACTAGTCTTGGAACTCGCCACCCTAAATTTTCAATTTTGCAACGTCAGTTGCCAGTGGTGTCTTGTCTGTAGTGTTCGGGGACGATGGTATCCGACACACTCAAAGGCTTTTGTCTTGGGTCGTGGCTTTTGATGCTTGTACCAATGTGGAAACTGATTGATGGTGAGACAAAACCATGTTGTCTCTGGACAAAGGGAATCTCCGAATGCATTCCACCCTCGGAGAGTCCTTTTATCCCGAGACAAATGATCGTGGAGTCATTCGACTCGTGATGGAGGCGGGCGTTTGCGGTGAATACGCACTCGTACCGGTACGTCTGTTGGTGCAATCAAGTTCACTGTTCAGCAAAGAGGTCAATTGGAAGATGATCTACACCCCAGAGCTTGTTGCAAACAAGAAGTTCCGAGGCGGGAACCCCGATGGTCGCTGTGTGAACCCCGCAGTCCATGTCATTTTCTGCCCCGCCATTGAGAGAGCACGAGTTTGCAGAAGAAAATGAAGTGTGACGATATTAGATATCATGAGAGGTAAGGAAGGGGGGGTGGTTAGTGGAGGAGGGGGGTGGTTAGTGGGGGAGGGGGGTGGTTAGTGGGGAGGGGGGGTGGTTAGAGGGGAGGGGGTGGTTACATTCCAAAGTGTGGACAGACACACACATGAATGCTAAGGGTTTTTAAGCCAACAGTGGCACCTAGATGGCCGGCTACGCGACCATCAATAATTTGTCCGTACTCATTTCACGTTCTCAGAACGCTCAGGCATCAAGAATGCCAACGAAATCCCAGAAAAGTTTGCGTTGACATGAACTTGATCAAAAAAGGAGAAAAAGATCGAATGTCTTCTTTTGGGAAAAGAACAAAACAAGTTTTGAATGGGATTTTCTTTTGGATTCTGCATGACAGAAATAGAGCGACTGAAACATGCCGGTACAAGAACTTCCACCACCCCATTTGGCCCAACTGGGTAGAACATGGCAGTGTCACCAGAAAAGCCGCTTGGATGAATGTTCGCAACCTTAGCTGTTGGTGATGATGGCCAGCGTTGCAGCGTGAGTGAGTGTTACAACTACAATGAAGGTGTTTGCCGAAGTGATGAAGTCTGTTCTTTTGACAGACAACCATTTTCAACAAACGCACTTCAGTGATATCCTCGGCAAGAAAATTTGAGTCCGTCCTGTCAGCATTCTCAGCTTTTCTCCTGTACTGTTTTTCACTTTGTTCGGAATTCCGAAAGCTTACCTTTTCAGCACAATGCTGATCTTCAGCCCACACCAAACATCACCAGAGAGCGGGGGCAGGGGGAATTGTGTGTGTCCGGCCTTCCTGGATGAATGGGTGTGTCCGCATTGGGTGGGTTCAACTGTGTGTTGCCACATATCCGGAGACGTTTGCTTTCTTGGAGAAAGGGGAATGGCAATCCGTGGGTAAAATGGTGAGTTGAACACGAAAGCAAAAGCGTGTGTCTTTCAACTTCACAGATCTTCGAACGAAGAAAGATGCCACGGGTTTTGTTTTGAGATGGCATGCAATGCGGTGTGTGTTCATTTTGATCAAGAACATTTTACTGGCTGATCTGATGGTTTGAGAATGCGGGGGGTGGGGGTGGGAAGTGGAGCGCACTTTGCAGAACACAAACTCTACAGAATTTCATTTAAGTACGTGATGATGTGAGTGGTTGATGTGTTGTGGGTGTGGTGACTTCCAAGCTTTTCATCCTCCCAGATTTTCGAATGAACCGTTCGTTGTTTGAACTTTACTCAGTGTTGATCAAAACCAACTGTTTCTGCTGAACATCCGAGAAATACCGATGAACGTCTGTGTGGTTTCGATGAACGTCCGATTGGAGCAACAGTCGACTTCAGATCGATCGGACAAAGACTTTCGTGCCGTCCATGGGTCACTATGATGTCTTGCTTTCCGTTTTCAGCTCAATTTTGTGTTGCAGGATTGCTTGTAGCCTTGGCCAATTTTTTTCCCGCCCGTGAAGGAAACCTGCGTTGTGCCTTGACCAAAGAAACAAAGTTTGCGATTGAATATTCTCAGCAAAGTCGAACCGTGCATTTCTCCCTGAAAAAGAAAACCTGCTTGTGATGCGTAAAATCTTGTGTTTCGGCAAGACACGAACACACACGTACTGTTGAGGTGGGCCAGCATTCACTTGTGGGTGTTAGTCGGGACGGGGACTTGAACCCAGGAGTCCAGATTTTGTTCTCGAAGCGAAACCCGAACTTTCCCTGTCGAGTGTGGTGTCTGAGTCGTACTGATCGATTGCCAGGTAACTGATGTTCTCAAACTGCTTTGTGTACAATTTGATCAATTTGTGTTGCACGTGTGATCCAACGGACACTTGGATGTCCTTGGTCCTACTGGGGCGCCAAGAACGTGCGAAGGCAAACTTTATCAAAAGTCAGTGCTTGCACGTATGTGAGGAAAATGGCAGATATTGCGAACTCTCAAGATGTGATTGTTTCGCAGAATTTTCGTCTCTGGACAGATTCTCAGTACCCTCTATCAGTTAAGATGTTGTGATTCTCTTCGAGTTGAGGGTCGTCAAGTGGTGCTTGAACCCAGCAACATCGGGTCGCATTGAGGAAGACGAGAATGAGTCGTGTGCGAAAAGAATGTTCTGGTCAGAGAACGATGCCCCAATCCCTCCCTTGGCCAGGATTTTGTGAAAAATGTTTGGGTGTTTGGTTGAGTGAACAACAAAAGTTCACCTGTTGGAGTTCCTTAAACGTGCGGACTTGAGCAACACGCGATTTATGTTTCAGATGCAAATGATCACCTGTGTTCTGCGTGAGGTAGTTCTGTGGGCAGTGGTCGCCCTCCGTATCGCTGCTTTTTCGGCAGTCGCAGCACGGAGCTTGTGTGGATTTCGACGCACAAAAGAAACGACGGTGCGTGGCAAGAAGTGAACTGTGTGCTTGAATTGATTTGCCAACTTTGAAATGTTTTGCAGTGTTTACAATCCTCTAGTTTTGGACCCTGTGCCAAATTATTTCACAGAAATCTGGAGTTGTTTTCACTTGAAGTGGTTCGAAAAGACGTTTGGTCAGTTGAGTGTTGGTACTCCGTCCTCTGTCACGCGCAGACAAACGCACACACGCGCACGCACCACGAACTCACACACACAATCTAGAGTCCAAGAGGAGAGAGATCAAGTGGTGGTTTGATCGGATACTCACACTGAGCTGTCTTGGTAACTTTGCTTGCCTTTGGCAACTCACCTGGTTTTGTCCTGCATTGTGTGTATGATCTGAAGCTGAACCAGTGCAATGGGAATTGTGAAGTATGGATAGTGTTGACAGATTCGATTTTCCTGGATGTTGCGACGTTGAGCTTTTTTCCCAACAACTGACCTCCAAGGACATCCACGGGCCCGACTGTCCTCTGACAACAGGTCACTTTCAACAGAAATGGACCCTCAAGGAGAAATCTTGCGTAAGAATCATGGACCTGTCAACAACGAAACGAAGACAAGGGTTTTGTTCTTTTTCCGCTCTACTTCTGTCTCTTGCTGTCTGGATGGATTTGAGTTCTTTCACGTAGTGGCGTGGAAAAAGCACGACTGACCAATCCGGTTCTCAGTTCTACCTGTTGTGGGTCGTGGAGGCCAATCGACTGTGGCTGCGGTGACTAAGTTAATTCACCCGGATTTGACACACGATGTCGTCAGATGTTTTGTTTTGTGTGGATGGAAGACCACTGCTTGTGTTGGTGACGAAAGTGGTCCTTCCACGTTGCAAATGCGAACCTTCCAGGGAGAAATGCACGGTGTTCTTGCAATTTAAGAGTTGAAACAAGGACAATATTTTTGAGCAAAACACAAACTCCTCGTTTTCTCGGTATCAAGGCTACCTGCAATTCAGAGAAATGATGGGGTGAGGTGAAAGGTTTTCTGATATGGAATTCTAACGCAGGTATTTTGTTTCCCTTCATTTTATGTGATAAACTCGACAATGCGGTTGATGCTGATGAATCCAACAATGCCGACTTCGTGCTGTTGCCGGGACTTGTCTGTTCACACTGAACCGTCCGAACCAAAAAAAAAAAAACTGTCGGGCTGAACTTTGCGTTCAATCGACTCTCGTGACGTGGAACCTGAACAGCGCCAGTCACGGTTCGATCAGCCGCCCACCGCCGGGGGCGCTTTCGGCGGGAATCAGATGCCGGGCGGCGGCATGGGCGGCCCGGCCAACCCGGCCATGATGCGCGGCGGGGAGCGCATGGAGCGCGGGGGCCGCCCCGTAGGCGCGGACCGCAGGGACGACGACGACTTCTTCGAGACGAAACGACCGCGCAGATTCTGAGAGGACGGGCCTGTCTGGTGCCGATTGACAGTGCTGGTGTCGTGCTGATGGGGGCGGAGATGCAGACATTTTGGAACTGAACACTGGGTGCAGTGGGACGATAATCCCAAAGACTTTTGACCTTCGGGCAGACTACGATGAAATTACATTTCATGGGGGTGGGGAGGAAGGGTCGGTTTGTAGACCACAGATTACGCTTGCACGTTGGAAAAAGTTTTGGGGTGAGAGGCCCGTGTATTTTGGTCAATGGAACTTTGAGTGCGTGCGGGGAACGCTCAAAGTCGTGTGTTGAGGGTGGAGTTAATTTCGAGGGTAAGAAATGCTGAGGTCAATGGATTGAATGCGTCCGTGAGAGGAAGATTTTATTTATTTCATGTACAGCGTTGTGCAGAGACCTTGTCGCAAAAAATTTCAGCATTTTGTGTGCAGGGGAGGAGAGGCTTTTTCCGTCAAACCAAGATCGTGTACATACATCCGTTGCAGGTTCATTCAGATCAGGGAAGATTTAAGTTGAACAGATTCTCAAGTCATGAGCGCAAGTTGAACAGATTCTCAGTTGGATCTTTTTTTCCTGTTTGTGTCGTTGTCTCTGAACAGAGGTGTTTGACGTCAGTCAAATTTTCGCAGTAGATCTAAAAAATAAAATTTTGTTTCCATTGGGAACCCAAAACAGAATTTTCCCCTTTGCAACATTTCGTTTGAGCACAAAAAGAATTCTTTTGAAGTTTTGTGCCTGCAATTGAACGTTGTCCGTGCACAGGTCAGATGACCAGACAGAACGTCAGCTGAGCTGTCTGGTAACTTTTCGTTGGCTCTGTTGTGCTACATTGGGGTCAAGACAGCAGATTCTGTTCGATACCCTTTCCAAAGCCTTGAAAGATCAAACTTGTTGACCTTCTTATGTCGCAACTACGCGAGTAATGACCACGTTGAAAGAAGAAAATTTAGCTTGCCAGGCACATACTGCAGTGCTCACAGTATTTCTGGGTGGGTGCTGGACCGTTGTTGTGTTCAGGGCAAGGAGGGTGTGATCAGTGCACAATGGTTTAGATGTTTTCACTCAGGAGTGGGAAATGTGTCCTGTGTCAAAATTGCATCGCCGTTTTGTCGCAGGTTTTGCAAGTTTAACTTCCAGTGTGCGAACAACGCTCAGAAAATTGCAGTTGCTGATGCAGATGTTTACCAGCCGCGGTAGCGAGCTGATATTGGTTTGCCCCTGTATCTGTCTCCAGTCATCTGTCCCGGGGTAACACAGACAAAAAATTGTCTGAATTACCGACCCACAGAAAATTTTCAACTCAGACATTGTCCAACTTGGACATTGTCTGGCCTGAACAAAAAATTGTTTGAGTTACCCCCTGCCCACAAACATTTTTTAACTTGCACATTGTCCAAATTGGACATTGTCCAAATTTGGGTAACTCAGACATTGTCTGAGTCAGGGTAACTCAGATATTGTCCAAGTTACACACACACACATACACACAAATTTATTAATTCAGACATATTCTGACTGGGGCATTGGTGGATTGGGACAAGTGCTGTCCTGCCGATGTTGGCTGCCCGCGGCTGATTCTCTACTTGAAAGTCTAGTTTGCGGATAATCAGAGTCCTGACTTGATCCGTCTGATGCAGACATCGGAGGTCTCGGTCAGGCGTTTGTACCAAGTTGGCAGGAGGCGTCAGTTTGCAATGCTGTGTGGAGAAGCGCATGTGTGTGATTGATGAAAGCTGAAACGAGCTAAAGAAAAGGCTTTGCGTGACACACACACACACACACACACACACACACACACACACACACACACACACACACAGTTATTTTGGTTGAGAGTACGGACGGGACCAACTGCAACAAGTGATTCTACGTTTGCGAAGCTTCCTTCTCGGACGCCAGTTGCGTCAACAGTTGCAGAAGGAAAATTGTCAGGATTGACCAGGACTGGCTTTGCAGTGCTCAGAAGAAAGCGCGTCGAGCCTGAGTGGTATGGTACGTAGCAAAATCCTTACTGTTTTATTCATGAAAAGCATTTCTTTGTTTCCAGGTGCTGTGCTGCAGCAACCGTGCGGTGTTCCTTTGAAATTGAGTTGGGAGCGTGCGACACTCCAGCGGCGTTGTTCTCAAGAGTCGCAATTTTCAGGTTGATATGGAGCACTTCAACCAACATTTGTCTTGTTAGCGCAAATGAGGTTTGCGAAAGTTCACATGGTTTGCTCTGTGCAACATTTGTTGGAGAGCTTGCCTGTGCAACATGGAGTGTTTGAGATGATCCAGCGAATTCGTACTTGGGACTTCTCTAGTGAGAGAGAACATCGTTAGAGAACATCGTTTTCCCCTCATAGGGGAATGATAATGTCATCGTACCGCTTTTGGGACACTGAAAAGGCTGTTCCCTCTGAAGAACATAACTCGTACATTGTAAGGGGCGTGGTACCTTATCTGCAGAAAACATCACACGTGGCTTGTGCACGTGGAAGCGATCTTTGGGGGTTTCACCTTTCCTTACTTCTCTCGACCTTTGCCCAGAAACATTGAAGACAGTGTCAGATCACCTGGGAAATCGCATCTGATGTGCAGTTTCTTCTTCTGGACGATGGCTGCAAAACTTCACGCGTTTCGAGTTTCTTGTGCTCGTGGCTGTGTTGTGCAGAAAACAGAAACTTTGTGAATTCACTTTTCTTGACGCAAACTTCCATCGCGTCTGTGAAGCGACGACAGAACAGCACTGAACAGAACACCCAGGTCATCCGTCCAATATTTGGGCCTTGAAGAATCACCTCGAGTAAGAATATAAAGCACAGCTGAACTGTCTGCCCTCGACTACGAACTGGTTTCTTGGGAGTTGTGCTGACTCGGTCTGCGGCTGGTGTTTCTTGCAATATCTGGGACAAAACAACGACGCGAGAACAAGTTGCTCCAACTTGACGACGCAGAACGTCTTTGACCAGTACATTTCAAATAAAACAGCCTTTTCGTTTTCATCAGACGCTGAGGTGTTGCAGAATTTCCGGTCCCAGTGTCGCCGCTTGGCTTGTTCTGACAACAGTTGTTCACAGTAGAATACCGTCATCATTTTCGAAATCGCGACGAGAGTAAACTCGCAGAAGTTCAAAACTCAAGTGAAATATTTTCGTGTGTGATGCCGTCGAGATTTTCGTTTCTTTCAGCATACTCTGCAATGTGTTGCAGGTTCCAGTTGCCACCTGAGTGACGGACAGCAGAGCGACGTGCGAAACTCTCACCAGCCGAGGCAGACGACCGACGATCGTTGAGCTGACGAACCGCGAGAGAACTCAGTGACAGGTGTGCATCCTGTGAATCCTGCGTTTTACTCTTCGACTAAAACGTCGCATTCTGTTGTAGCAACAGTGAACACCGAATTCTTGACCAGTTGCTTGCGAGGGAAAAAAAGTTTCCGGTGTCATTTCATGGATCTTGAAACTTTTCCTGACAGGTGCCTGGACATCGCGTCTCCTGTGGACAGAAACTGAGCAGAAGTGGTGGCGAGAAGATGCCACGAACAGGTCAGTGACACTGTTGGTTGTTCAGTTTTGCGAAGAATTCAGAATCCTTTGCGTACTCTTCTTCACCCGCCATTCTGGCTTTGGGGTTCATCCCTCTGTTTACTTTCAGATATCAAAGAACATACTGAAGAACAAGGACGACGACGCCTTCCATTGCAAACTTGCATTCACCTTCCAATTTCCGATGACTGTGAACGAAAAATTGCGAAGAACAAAACACCAGAAGAGCAAATGAGATGTCATGGCACTTTATTCGTGAAATAGACACCTGAATCGCAGAGCGAGGAAATGTAAAGAATTCCCTGCCATTTTATTCACAGCCAGTATTTGATCACAGTCAGTCGTCAACAAAGAAAAAATTAAACTAGATGTTGCGCGCAACCAAATATTGGCCGATGAAGCGTTCCAAGGGCATACAGTGTTCCAAGGGCACATATAGTTGCAAGAAATGCAGCCACAGCCCTTCAAAGTGG
>JAAUXT010004425.1_pt1 | contig 16088 bp, 17 predicted proteins | sample 7278171 | NCBI WGS metagenome assembly JAAUXT01 (sample SAMN14350112, study PRJNA611818) | marine sediment metagenome | isolation source: surface marine sediment (1.8m) | place: French Polynesia: Moorea | collected 2018-08 | reverse complement strand
GACACCATAGAGGAAGGTAGCCTAAACCACTGAGCTCCAACTCATACTCTACAATAAACTATACTACAACATCACTACTGGGGCTTCACTCATATATACAACAAAATCCTTTGTTGCTGAGTGGGACACTTCAGCATTGGGGAGAGGACATGACAATTGGGTACGTCAGTGGCATACAATTGTGCCACAACAGTTCAAGACATATTGGGAATTTGTCATTTGGGTAGAAAGTTTGGGAAAATGTTTGGACAAGAGGGACTCTGAAATTCTGGACCTGATCAAGGTGTGTGCACATGATGACATTGCACTTTGGATTCAAGGTTGTGAGATGCTCTCCAGTGTCTGGAAAGCACTTCTCAACAGAGAGGGACATGCCAAAAACATGGGTGCATCAAGTGAATCCACAGATGCAATGTTCATGCGAGCTGAGGACTCAGCTATCCACAGGCTTGAGGAGCAACTAGTGCGCCTTGAACAAGGGGGAGGCTGAGGGAGAGGCAGAGGCACAGCAAATATTCAGTGCTTCTGGTGCAAACAGTATGGGTACATGATGAAAGATTGTCTGTTGAACCAAAACTGCCTTCACCTTGCCCAGTCTTTTGGACCACCCAGACCCCAGCCACAGTTCACACCAATGGGGAAACCAACCTTTTCCACCTAGGGCTTACAGGCTGCTGCTCAATCCTACTTCCCTGGGCAAAAGAACTTTCAGCAACCCCAGTTCAAGAGCAACCCCAACCCTAACTTGCCTGCATGACCCAGAGGCCGAGGAAATGGCCAGCAGACATTCAGTCATGGACGAGGAAAGCAGCAGCAGCCTCAAAGTGACATTAAATGCCACACAACTCTGAGTGACATGACAATGGAATTTTTATTGAACAAACAACTACAAGAGCATACACTCCAGGTAACCTGAGCTTTGCCCTGGAGAGTCATCTGAACTGAACTTTCAGTTATTGCTGTGCAGTCACCCTTGTGAACTGCCTTGCCCTGACCCTAATCAAGGGCATTTTCATGGAATTGGTGAGGACACTCTGCCACCAACAAGCACTTGAAAGCAGATATGCATGAGAACAATGTATAACTATGTAAACTCTGAAGAAATAACTATGTAACTACACAAATGACAACAATTGATAACAGTGACACTTTTGATACAACATGCAGCCTGACAATCAATTTGTGCAACTTGACTGTGCTGTACTGCACAAAGCAACTACTGTGCATGTTTGGTTTGAAGAAGGTTCTGTCCCCCACCAATTAGAATTCAAGCCTTCTGCATGAGTGCTCGGATTTGCAGCACTCCCTTGCTCATTCCATTTTTTTTTTTTTTTGAACTCCAAATATGTTTGGAATCTGCAGAATGATTCTTGCTCAGAGAAATCCATCCCAGAACAAGCGCGGCTGGGTTCACCTCTGAAGTGGTCTGCCCCTGCCTTGCATCTTAGAGTTTCAGCTGGAGAACTTGTTCTCCTCTTTCTGCCCCTTGCTGCCCACGTGTGAGCTTTGTTTTTGTGGAAGTCTCTCCTTTTGCATGACAAGTCATTCTCATTGTGAGCCTTTGCCAGGTTGGCCTTTGCCCTTTTCTCTGCCTCCTGAGACTTCTTTGCCTGGCTTTCAAGCAGTGCAATTCACTGCTGCATAACTTTCTTTTCTTCTTCCATCTGTTTGAATTTTATTTCTTCCGAAATATCTTTCAATTTAGGCAATTTCTCAGGCTTCAGCCCAGATGCTTTGTATTCTTCGAATGCTTCGAATTCTCTCATGTATGATTCCATGTCTTGGATGAATTGCAGCTTGGCAATCACTGTGGGCATGCCATCAGTTTGGAACCATTTGGCATTGGGCTCAATCTGAGAATGCTTGATGATACCAATTCTCTTGCTATAAAGTTGTGCAGCAGCATCACTATTCACAGTCTTCAGGCTGTTAAACAATGTGTTCTTTGAGAAGATCTCAGAGTTGATTGGCTCTGCAACAATTCTGGACCAAATCAGTCTGGAGAAGTACTGACTGCCCTGCTTTGCCTGTTCATCATGGATGACACTCTGTGCCTGAGACATTTGTTCAACTACAATATCAGTAATCGTGTCACAGACATACTTGTGGTTTTCAATGTAGTACGCTCTGCAATGCACAACAATCATGACCGGCCAGGAGTTACCTTCCACCAGTGAGCATTGCAATTCTGCCAGCATGCTTTCGAACTGGTCTTGCGCAGCTTCTTTCACTTGAAAATCATACCCCTTGAACAAAGTTGGGGCCTTTGACATTAGGTCGGTTTTTGACAAATTTCTCACCATAAGCGCTCTGTAGATGTCAGTGATGAACCACACAGCATGTTTTGGAGCTTGATCTTGAGCCTGAGGGAGAGAGTAGGCTCTTTCTGCCCATCGCCCTGGCCAGTCAGTAGAAGCATCATCCAGCTGTCCCTCTTCAGGCTGCTCCTCTCAGTTTGGTGACAGTTTAGGCGTTGGTGAGTTGCTGGGGTGTCCCTTGCTCGGTGAGGTCTCTCCCTCATCATCTGCAATGATCAAATTTTTATGTATCTCAGGTAAGCACTGGAAGTCCACCATCCCTGCTCTATGATGGTTTCATCTGGCTCTCCAGCCCTGAACATATCTGTCGCTTTGCCAGCCCTGAAGCTGTGCATGCCAAATTCCATGGAGCACAGGCCAGGAATGAGTTGGATACACTTGCGAAGGACATGCAGCACTTGCTGTTAGTGACCCTTCTCCCTGTGGCCTGTACAAAGAATTGTTGTGGCTGGATTTTCCAATATTGCTTGGCTCTGGCCCTCTCCACAGAGTAGAGGTTCACCAGTTTCCTGGGACAAAAATCTGTCCAAGTGGGGTGGACCACAATAACTGGAGGTCTTTGTGCTGGCCTCATGACTTTGCTTGAGTGTTGCAGGCAGTGGAGTGTCCTGCCATCATCTTCCAGCAGAATGTTTTCACTCTTCAGGGCATGCTCAGACTCCACAAGCTCCCCAATTCTGAATATACCATGGTATGCCAGTGAACATATGGCCCCCCATAGCGCCACTTCAAAGTAGTTCCTGGCCACCAGATCCACTCTCTTCAAAACCTGATTCAAGATGATCTTTGTAACTGGGGAGTGGAGTCTTTCTACATCACACTTTTTTGCTGCTCTGTGCATGAGCTTCATGAGATACAACTTCTCTTGTAGCTCCACCCTGTCCAGCTTAAGCCTGCTCCTCACGCCAGTGATATAGGATGCAACTGTTCTGGATGCCAGGCCTTTTGAAATCAAGTGTCCTCTGAACAAGAGAATGCAAGCCTCCCAGTTGGCTGGGATTTCATCCAGCATTCTGAGGTACTCAACAAATACCCAGTATGCCCTCACATAGACATCCCTGGTCTTGGAGGTGAGTCTTTCTTCAGCTATGCTGAAAGCAGACTCTCTAGCAAAGGCCAGAGGGATTGTGGAAGAACCTCTGGTGACTGTTGTGCCCCAGGAACCAACTGAAAGAAATGATCCCATTGAAATCTGGAGAGACTGTCTGCAATCGTGTCATTCTCTGAGGTGATATATTGCACTCTGATCCTCATGTTGTACTTCATACAAGTCAGAACCATCTTTCTCACCAAAAACAAACACTTTGTGCAGCATGCAGTTAAGTTGTTCATGACTGCAATGGCTGCAGAGTTATCGCAATGGATGATCATACATTTGTTTGGGAAACGCTCAGCCCATTTCTCAACTGAGACAGCAACTGCAAATAATTCTAGCAGACACATGGAAGTTCCCGGTTGAATAAAATTGGGTCGCCACACCCCCACCATCCAATCCCCATTGAGGTAACATCCAAAACCCAGCTCTTGGCTGCCTGACACATTGGTATACCAGGCTACCTCATCTGCAGGCATTTCCAAGTAGACAATGAAAGCCTTGTGGTGAGGTTCTGTCAAAATGAAAGACTTCCACATGGCCAAGTCTTCCCTAACTTCTTGTCCCAAGTTGACATGCCATCTGAGTTTGTTTTGGAAAGGCCGGATCTTGTTGTAAATTCTTCGGATGAAAGGTCTACCAAAATTCAGGGCTCTTGACAAGAAATTCAGATGCCTGGTCAGACACATGAGTTGTTTGACTGTGGCCTTTCTTTTGGCTATAAAGCTGTCCAGCAGAGCAGCTGCTTTCACCAACTTTTGTTCTGGTAGTGCAACTAACTGCAGTTTCCCATGAATGAGCTACCCCAAGAAAACTTTGAATTCTTCACTCCACTCTGTTTTGTCATCAGAGACAGGGAAACCCACGTCTGCACAGATGTCAAGAAAAACCCTGATCTGTGCATCACAGAATTCTGTCGCTCTGTCAGTGAACAGAAAATCATCAATGTAATTCACAAGTGCCTTCTGTGTGTATCTGGTTGTCACCCATGCCAGTGCATTGGAGATTCTCTGGTAAATCTGACAGCTTTCACCACTGCCAAAAGGCAAGCACTTGACGAAGAAATAACAAGTTTGTTGTGTATGTGGATTGACTGCCTTGAATACCAGAAGTGGCCAGTCCTCGGGCACAATCAGTGTCTGCCTAAAGGCTGCAGCCAAGTCAGCCTTGCCCAGCTTGGCTGCTGGCCCTATCTGTTGCACTATCTCCACAGCCAAATCAAAGTCCTGATAAAAAGTGACTTTGTACCTCTGTGGCATTTCCCCGTTCACTGAAATTGGATTTTCTTTGGACAGATTGAAGATCAATCTGAATTGACCTTCCTGACCAGCTTTGGGCACCAATCCCAGTGGACTGCAGATGTAATGTTCAAATGGAGGTTTAGAGAAAGGTCCCACAACTCTTCCTGCATTGACCTCTTTCATGATTTTCTCCCAAACTACCTCAGGTCTTTGGAGAGTCAATGGCATATTGTCACTCTTGATTTGTTGCTTTCTGTTTCCTTGAAAATGCAGCTTGAATCCATCCCTGAACCCCCGCAGTACAAATTCTTTTTCTACAGGATCATAACCCATCAAATGTCTCTTGAAACTGTCAGGATTTACTGGGGTACAGATGTTGTGCACATCCAAATTGGGATTCATACTGACTCTTTCTTGGCAGTGATTCCTGCCTTCTCTGGGCCCCTCTTGTTGCAAGCAACCGCCCCATGGCCCAGCCTCCCACAAATGGCACACCTGTGATCAAACTTGCATGTGTCCCCAAACCTGCACATATTCTTTGAATTGAACCTTCTGCACAATTCCCTTCTTTTCTTTTTGTCTCCTCACTCTGGCTTGGGAGTAGAGCCTTTGGAACTCGCCTTGAAAGACTCCACAACCGTTTTGTTGCCCTTGATTAGGTGTTTGTCCTTGGCATCTTGATTCACAAGGTTCCAAGGACACAGAGGGTTGGAAGCCTGCACATGCCTGAAGTGTTTGTCATATGCGTAAACTTTGTGCCATTCAAAACTTTGCGCGATTTGCTTGATGTATTCTTGGTATTCAAGCAGTTGGGCAGACTTGTCTGAGTGGTAAACCACAAAGGCAGACTGGTACACCAAGAAGGCCTTGCTCCAGGTGTCATAATCATCTGTACGCGGTAAGAGCCATCAAAAGTGTTCCCGGTCATTCCTGCCATTTTTCGTGTATGCCGATCCATCGCAGTTGGTTGCAAGCTCTCTTTTGTGTCTCGAATCGAGAATGTATAACGGAGCGTTGTGCTCTGAGTTGTTGCACTAGCACTTGAGACATGGTTGAGACACATCTCAGCCCACGAACAGAAGGTCCGCAAGGTCTGCTCTGCTCCGCTGAGTGTGGTAGCAGGGCCCCGGACTTCTGGTGCATGCCCATTGTCCCTTTCGTATTCTCTGGATGGCCCCAAGGTTTGCTCGCTAGCACTGAATAAAGAGATAACATGCCTCAAGGTAAGGAGTTGATCTGCTCTATGTCTGCCTATGTGGCAAAGGATGCGGGAGAACGAGGAATGCAGAAGGTGGATGATGAAATGAAATACCGCCTGGATCTGACATGCCTGTACAGCATGGAGAATTTTTGGCTCTCCCCAGTTTGCTTACTGGAAAGATAACGGTGTGTGTGTGGGATCACGTTGGACCACCCCCAACTTGGTAAAGCGTGATGCCGCAGGAAAAATTAGCGCCTGCCAGGATCCACTGGAGAAAGGTATTGATGTTGGGTGTGGGAATGGTCCCCTCGGATTCTGTATCCGTTATGGAGAGTGTGATCCAAACCACGAGAGCTGTTCTCTCGGACATACAGTCCGCACTGTACTGTGCGTGACCATTAGGTACTCACGTTGTAGAGGATTCATTCCGTCGAGGCAGATGCTCCTGTGGTGTACATAGCCAGGGCAGTTCTGCCCCGCTAGGGAAAGGAACGACCCTGCATTGATGTGCATTTCCCTCCGTCGCCCCTTTTTCATAAGAGTGATGTAATGATGCTAGCATCAGAACTTGGACAGAAGTATGCCACTCAAAATTATCCTAGTCAAGGCACCCCAATTTGCAAGTTGCACAGCCCTAGCATAAAACCTTGCAAATTTTTGGTGACAATCACCAGAGCGTAAGCGTCATTGTATCATGAATAATGAAAATGTGTTAACTTGCAGGCGACTTTGTTGAATATTTTGCGTGATAAGACACAGTGGTGATGGGGTTCACATTCTGGATCCCCCACTTGAATAATGACATTGTTTGTAACTGTTTTCTTATGCCCCTTTGGTCCGTAGTGCACATGATGGGTACCAACACAAATCAACCACTTTTTATGCCTAGGAGTTTGTGACAGTCCTATCCATGGAGCCTGAGAATGTCATGATCTCTTCACCCATGGATAATTAAATTAGTTTTGGATCCTCCAGTAGGGAGATGCTCATTACTCTCCCACTGAGACTGTCTGCACCCCTCAATCTGGTTGACATTTTTACGACTGCTCTTCGATCCCTCATCTAAATTGTTTGGATCTTCGGCACATATGAGTACCCATCACGTTGCATCAGACCCTCACTCCTGTTCTGGACTTCAACTTGGAAGGACCGGCCCAGGAAGTGTTCAGTCTTCGGACTTCTTCATCTTCAACAAGTTTCATCTTCACTGGAATATCATCTTTTCAACCTCACTTCACTCATTTCACCAACTTCGACACCAGCTTTGCCCGTTGCGCAAAGCCTGCCTTTTACTGCATGCCTCAACTTACCCTGCATCGCACACTGCATTTTCCTGCTTCAACTGAGAAGACATGGTGAGTACATGCATTTCTGTTGTAAGGATGTGTAATTTGGCATGGCTACACAACGTGAGGCAGGAGATGTGCCACTGCGATGGTACAACACCCAGTATCAGACCCATTTGGTCCAGGCTTGGGGTGTTGTCCACTCTGATGACGAAGAAATGCACCCCTCTTGTTGCATGACCCTTCCCTCTACCGAACCCTTGTCCATTCTGAAACACCCCACCACTGATCCTTCTTCCGCATCCATGGATGCCACAGATGAATTTCTCTCAAAAAGCGCCATCATTCTGGGCCTCCACTGACCTACCACAGGGTCATCGGCTGGATGGACCGCAGACTGCCTTTCGGACACAGTCTTGACGCTATCCACCCATCACATGAAGCCTAATGCTCCCACAAAACGTCCATGCCCGCGATCTGGTGTCCAAACTGTGGACACCCCAGCAGTGATCAAGGACCCTGTTCCTAAGGATCGAAAGAAGGGAACCCAAGGGATGACTCCATATATCACCCCTGATGGTTCAGTCCTCAGTCCTGTGAATTTTCTGGTTGGATCCCATCACAGGGGGATGGTATCAAAAGCACCCTGACATGGGCTATTGCCATGTCAAATTGACAACTGCTGAAGCAGACCGTTTGGTCCTGCATGATCAGATGCCCATGGCGCCGACGGCTGAGTCGGGATTGTTTCCACCTGTGCATAGTTTGTCATCCATTGCACAGAGTGCTTCAGAACCACCAGCCCCAAATCCACTGTCTCCTGAACCATCAGCCCCAACAGAGAGCTCTTTGACAGACCCTATGGTGGTGGTAGTGGTCAGCTCTGCTGCCCCGATAGTCTGGTTCAATCTGATGCAAACCCCAGCGTATGATTCCACTGTTGTGGAAGAAGTTGCAGTTCCTGCAAGCACTGTTCATCCAGAGCTGCCCTGGCCACTGGCAATCAAAGAGTTGGTGGATGTGTCGACTCCAACAGTCGTTAGTTCCATCCCGACACTAGCTCCTCTCACTATGGTGACTCCTTCCCCTCAAGCTGAGAAACCTCGCATCAGTCCATACATGCAGCTCCCGGGAAAACTTGGCATTGATCATTTTTACGAGTTTGCCCTCTGTTTGAAATGCAGAGAGACGGGATCTCACACACTCTCATGCCCGCTGCAATACAAATATCCTATTGCGCTGGTGTTAGATTCCAGGATATTCTGTTTACAAGCACGTTTTAACACCCAAGCCCCAAAGCCCAGCAACTACGGATTGGAGCTGTACATGTATTACCCGACGCGGGGACTTGTAGCGTACCAGTTTCAGGAACAACAGGGAGCATTGCGTAGTCACTACCTTCACAAAGTTGAATTGAGAGCACCGATCTTGCGATGCCCATTGGTGTCCTCAACTCCTGTGTATGGACACAAAATTGAAGCATTACAGGACAGTGGGAAAGAAAGACTGCACCCACTGGAGGAGGTATCTTCATCCTCCCCTGATTCCAGCTGGGTTGATGCGGAGAAAGACCTTGAAGTCTTGTGTGGTACAAATGACAGGAAGATGGGCGGAAGTATGAATGACATGGAACCCAAAGAGAGAGAGTCACTTGAGGCAGGTGAATATGATACTGCTCAAGAACAGCCCTTTAATGGCACAGAGGTGGAAGACGCTGCTTCAGGTGGCCGAGACCCTAGGGAAATGAGCAGAAGGTCAGAACATTTCCACTATCACAACCCACCAATGTGGACCACTCCGAAAGGTCTGATCCTGACTGGGTGGAGAATGCGATGTCCCATCTGCTATCATCAAGACAGACATTCCTTGAAGTGTTCCAAATGCGAAGAGCTGCCTGTCATCTTGTGGATCCAGCTGATGTTTATTCAAGGCATAGTGCACTACATGACCTATGCTGATGGAGAATGGTGGTATGATCAGGATCCAAAGCTGCGACAGCTGTGGGGCAGAGGTCACAGAGTGCACAGACTTGACAAGGGTACAGATTGTCTGTTGGAATGGGAAGCATCATTTCCCAAGGGAAAAAGCGACAAACTAATGATGTCAAGAAAGTTTGAGAGTGAAACACCCAATCTGGATTTGACATTTGACAGCATGCAAGGGTGAGACGGGTAGATAGATGACCCGTATGTCCCCGGCGATCAGGGATATCGCCCCTTGCCACGACGGGAGCAAACCCATCAAACTCGCACTCAAGGAGTGCAGGAGATGCCTGAACAGCCTGGTCCTGCAAATGAAAGAGGGACCTCAGTGGGGAATACAGCAGCTTTGTCTAGAGCAACCATGATTGATAGGTGTGTGAGTGCTGGTGGAGGTGGGCCACCTGAACCGTCTCCCGAAGACAAGCTGTGCGACCACTGCCTTCAGGTCCAACCTCGCCCTTGCCCACGGTATGACCAGCATGACACTCATGAGTGCCCATGTGATTATTGGAATTCGCAGCGCGAGAAGGAGAAGCATGAACAGTGGAAATGCCAATGGGAAAGTGTTTTCGATCAAAGACACTGCAGGTTAGATGAGTGGGAAGCCCAGTTGCACAATTACTTTGCGGATCTGTCTGAGGAATGGCAAAAGGACAAAGCTCCCCAGTTTGTGCCTTCCATAGCTGAATGCCAGGAACTGGCAGGGTCAGTAATACCAGCAGTGGAGCATCTTTCTCCATACCATCTGCCCTCTTCGAACCAGTGAGAGAACGTTGAGGCCTGGCGCCGCCGGCATGCAGTCCCCTCAAATGACGACAGGTCACCAGGCATGTATCGCCCTGAAAAGAGACCTGAATGGGAAAGGCCCCATGATGCATACGTGGGAATGCCCTTCCAAACTACAAGCGCCGCAGAGCAGCGCCATCTCATGGAAGAACAAGACGCTGCTCTGGCTGCTGATCTCCAAGTGCAAGAGAATTGGGTGCCCCATTCTCACCCGTGAATGCCCCCACTCCCAGGATCACTGTGGCCTTCTCGAGGCAGGCCACCCGAGTGCCAACCAAGACCTTTGCATGCGCTGTCTTCTGTGCATGCCACATCCACACACCAGCATAGTGTGTTGGAGGAGACGGTTCAACAGTTGGTTCATATGAATCAAAATTTCTGTGCTACGATTGAACAACAGCAAGCACAGTTCAACCAATTGCTGCACGAGGGCAACACCCCTAATCAAACCAGAGCCCCTCCTATGGTTGGACAAGACAAGCAGACCAGCCTGTGGTTCTGGCTTGATGCAATTCCTCACTTCGATGGAAAGAAGCATGAGGATTTCTTTGAAGTACAAGTTGCGCATGCAAGACATGACCGTGTCCCGCACACCTACACAGGATTTGATCATGCCATTGCAGGAATCCCCAAAGCAGATGCCCCCGGCAAGAACTGAGGCGCAAACAATCAGACTGCAGCCGGTGGGTTTCCTGCCCCTGTCCCTCGAGTGATGCCATTTACTTTCTATTGAATGGCACCTGAAGATTGGACAGAGGATATGATTCGAAGCGCAGCCGCTCAGTGGATTGATTGGAAGTGCCATGCATGTAAAGAGTTTGGTCATGCGAAATACGTCTGTGATACCCCCGAGGTGAGAAAACACTTGGACGCAATACAACTAGAAATGCATCCCTCTTTGGCGCACGACCGTAACAAGGCTAAGGCATTGCAGAGTGTGTTTCACGCATCTCACACACATATTACTCAGGTCAACCCATCCTTGGTGTCACCAGAGAGGTTCAATCAACAAATGAATCAAGTAGCTCGTGCGATGAATCCCAAGCCGAAAACAGCACCAAAGACACCTCCTCGAGCGACATCCACCCCAACACATGTGCCACCATGACTGATGCCACCCAAGCAAGGTTCACCTAAGCCAAAGGGCCCCAAAACAGTGACCATCAAAGATAAACCAACCGTAATTCCTTCCTCTGGCCCAACCACTAGGTCGCAAGCTCAATGTGACCTAAGTGCTCAGTTCAATGCATTTTTGCAAGTGCTTGAGCTGCAAGAGAAAGAAGGGGGTCCCGAGCAACCCGAAAGTGTGGCCGAAGGTCAGGTTGCTGCTGTGGCAGAAGAAGAGGAACCAGAGATCCAATATTACCCTGAGGGGGCTGAGGAGGAACCACAGGAAGAAAACCCTGATGAAACTGGAGAGGTTTCGGTGTTGGTCCCTACCTCGGCCCAGGTGTCTGCGCATGATGATCTTGAGGCCACCAACCACTGCCTCTTTCGCATCTGCATACACGGACATGCATCCTGGGCCCTTGATGACACCAGGGCCATGCATAGTGTCATTTCCAAAGCACTATATGATACCCTGTGTGACCCACCAGAGTTAACGCCAACATGGTGTAGTTTACAGGTTGGGAACAGCGAATCATTGACTTTGGCCAGTGAAGTCACACTCGGTTTCACTTTGGGACCACAACGTTTCTCTGCCAGGTTTTTGGTTAGTCCCCACTTGATTCATCCAGTGATTTTGGGCACTGACTTCCAGCAAATTGGAGCTGTGTGTCTCGTGTACAAAAAAGGGAAGGTGCACTTGGTGTTCCTCAAGCAACCCAAACACACCCCAACGCTGGCGGCTTTGACCGTGGGCGAGCCAAAAGCTGTTCGATGGTTGCATCTGAAGGAAGACATGCGATTTCCTCGCAACACGATCATTGTAGCTTGGATGCAGGCTGCACCATTGGAATTACCATCAGATCCATACCTTGATGTGGAACCTACAAGACGGTTCCTGCAAGAGTGCCCCACTCTGGAGATGGTTCCTGCTGTGCATTGCCCTAGGGGTTTGACGCAAGTATCGGTAGTCCCAGTGACCATTATCAACAAGTCCTCTCAAGATATTACTCTGCCAGCAGGGTATCATCTTGCCTCCCTCATGACACCAAAAGTGGATGCTGACATTACACATGTTCCCTTCGCCCAATGCATGTCCTTGCCATCCTGTTCTGAGGACGTTTCAATGGTCACTGATGGTCACATTGCCATGCTCATGGTTACTCATCTTTCAGACATCCATGAGCCTGAATGGGACCTGCCGGTAGCAGACCCGGGACCAGATCCAGTGTTTGCAGATCTTCCCGATTTGGAGGAAATCCCTGATTTGCCCGAAAAGGACAATGAGGCATTGGCAAGCCCCACGGGAGTGCAATACTTGGATGATTATCATGTCCTCAATATTCCTCTTGCACCTGCTGGTGAGGCGGTGGTACCGGCTGAATGTGTTGCCATCGGTACAGACACGCGCCTCCCTTCAGATCCCCAGGGAATGTCAATGATGACATCCCCTGAGCATGCTCCCAACTGCGAATGGCCTCCTCTAGCTGACTGCACCTGCACCCCAGCACAGCAAGAGCAGTTTGAACAGCTCTGTGCTGAATATGCGGACATCTTTTCAGCCAACCATTTGGATGTGGGACACACGCAACTGATTGAAGTAGATATTGACACTGGTGATTCCCCACCAATCGCTCAAGCTCCATACCGTGTCGCCTTGCGCCATGTAGATTGGCTGCGGGAAGAGTTGACCAAGTTGGAAGAGGCTGGTGTCATTGAACAGTGTGTCAGCCCTTGGGCCAGCCCCATTGTGATTGTGCCCAAGAAAACCATTCCTGGCCACCCACCAGAAAAGCACATGTGCATTGACTACCAAGCCCTCAATGCTCTGCTTCCACAGGTCACAAATCCCACAACCAAAGCAAAAGGAGTGTTGACATTCGTCCTGTTGCTGCGAATCGATGATTTGCTGGGTCAACTGCATGGCACCACTGTCTTCAGTGCTATGGACCTCACCATGGGGTACCATCACATGGGTTTGACTCTGGATGCCCAGCAAAAGATGGTGTTCACCATGCCATTGGGCAAGTACAAGTTCAACAAATGCCCTTTTGGCCTGGCACAGGCTCCCGCATATTTTCAGTCCTTGATCTTTCACATTTTGCAAGGACTGCCTTTTACCTTTGCATATCTGGATGATGTCCTCATCTTTTTGAAAGACATGGATACACACCTGGGACACCTGCACCAAGTGTTCGAACATTTTTGCCAGGCCAATCTCCATCTAAAGAAAGTCAAATGTGACTTCTTCAAATGTGAGCTGCAATACCTGGGTCATATCCTGTCCCCTGATGGTATTCGCCCGCTGCCAGACAAGCTCTCAGCCATTCAAACACTGCCATGACCCACCAACGCAATGGAAGTCCATCAGTTCCTTGGTCTTACAGGGTATTATCAGAAGTTTGTGCCACACTACTCCACCACCACCAAACCCCTGTCATGCCTGACCAAGAAGGACTTGCCTTTCGAGTGGAATGCTGCTGCTGAAAAAGCGTTTTGCCTCCTTCGAGATCTCTTGCAAGAACTGCCTATCTTGATCTGTCCTGATCCCACGAAGCCTTACATCCTTTTCACGGATGCCTCTAAGGTGGCATGTGGCATGGGGTGCGGTCTTGATGCAAGAGAAGGAGGATACCTCTGCTGCTGCAGTCATGACAGCCATGACTACGTTGCCCCAGGCACGCAACATTGGTGGATCTTCTCAATGCCTTGCCCAATTGACACAGCAAGTCCTTCTTATTCGGGATAAGGCTAAACAGGAATGCCACCTTCACCCCATTACATTCTGTAGTGAACAGTTTCAGGGCAGTCAAGTGAACTGGGCTGCCCTTACCAAGGAAGCGTATGCCATCTTCTGCTCCTTGCACAAGCTGTGTTTCTACACAAAGGATGCTGAGGTCACCATTATGAGTGACCACCTGCTTCTGAAACGTTTCCTGCAGAAAAATACTGCCAGCACCATTGTGAACAACTGGGCTGTGTCCTTGGAAGAGTTTCGGCTTACCTTTGAATATGTCCCAGGAAAGCGTAACCTCCTTGCAGATGCCATGTCCTGCCTTGTTGCACAAGACTTGGCTGAGACCCCTGAGCCAGAACCATTTGGCTACAAGTTTGGCAAATACCTTTTTGAACCAACTCCGGAGAGCCAAAAATACAGACAGGCCAAAGAGAAAAAGGCCACCTTGCAAGCATTTGCAAGTGGTGTGAAATACCACCCGCACACTGCTGCCGCCCGTGGTGAACATTGCCGTGATGCAATTCTCTCAGCTATGCAAGGTACGGGATTTACGCAAGATCCTGAGGTGCTCAATTATCTCCGATTACCTGTTGATGGCTCCCCTCCACCCACCACACTGCCCATCAACCAGGAGTTGGACACTGCCAAATTCTTGCCTGACGGTTTTATGACTGCTAAGTTGATCACCTATCAACACGAAGATGATTTCTGTAAAGAACAGCTGGAAAGGATTGAGTCTGACAAGGCTCCAACATGAGTGATCCCCTTCTTCTATTTAGATGAGGATCAACGATTGTGTCGCAAGATCAAGACTGGGTACAAGGTGTTTGATATGTTGGTCATCCCCACTCGTTTAGTACCTTTGGTGCTAGAACAAATCCACCACCTGACCAGTCACAACGGCATGCCATGAACATTCGAGTTCACCCGCCGCCTCTTTTGGTGGCCGAACATGCTTCATGACATCAAAGCAGCTTGCAAGCATTGCCCCAGCTGCCAACAAATGAATCGTGTCCCTCAGCAGTATCATGCGCTGAGTCTGCATGTTCCTTCACAGCCTTTGCAACTTGTGGCAATGGACTTGATTGGTCCATTCACCGAAACTTCTGCTGGCCACAAATATGCATTGACCATCATGGACATGCTCACCAGCTACTTGTGGGCAATTCCACTCCGTAACAAGAGTGCTGACCATGTCGCACGAAGTTTCATCATGCATTTCTACACGCATGAAGGCAGTGTGGTCTGCATCTTGACTGACAATGGTACTGAATTCAAGAACAAACTGTTCCGCGAAGTGGCCAAAATGCTTGACTTCGATCATGTGTTCACCAGTCTGTACCATCCTCAAGGAAACAGCAAGCTGGAAGCCGCCCATCGCTTCCTCAAAGACTGCACCTGGAAATGGCTCCAAAACTGTCCTCTTGAGTGGGATGAGGTCTTGCCCAATGCAGTGGCAGCATACAATTTCATGCCCAACCAAAACTCTGTGGACAGCCCGTTCTTCCTTCTCCGTGGTTGTGACCCCATTATGCCACTCCACAAATTGTTAGGTGTCAAGTGCCGACACCTTGGTACCAATGCGTGTCACATCTCCCTCGAAGCCTTGCAGCGCGCATGGGCCTTAGTTGCCCTCAACATCTGTATGGCATGTGCAAGTTGCCCGGAACCATCCATCACTCCGATGGGTGACCTGCATGTGGGCGATCCTGTCATGATCCAGAATCATGTGCGTGTTGGGTTTGCCCCACGTTTCAATCCACAGTACAGGATTGTCCGTTTTAACTCAGACCATCAAGTCCTGCTTGTGGATCAGCATGGTAAATGCCGCACCGCCAACTTGCATGACATCCATTATCAACACCCTGTGGATCACATCATCCGCGCCATCCCTGAAGCCTCTGCATTTGGTCGCGCCACAAAATTTGTCTACCATCCTGATCATGTTCCAAACCTCCACTGGACTCTTCGCCGTCCAACCCATCGCACTGCTAAACCCACATAATCAGACTCCTTTCCATGGGAGGAGGTGAAGTGTTGTGTGAACAACTGCATGTTGCATGATTACTGACCCCCCTTACTCTCCGATTTGAAGCCAGATTTTGTGTTTTAGTCATCATGACTTAGTACTTTTTCCTGTTCTTTCATAGGCTACTACCATGGCAGCTACGACACATCCCGTAGTAGTCCTCATCATTTTCTGCTCCATGACCATAGCAGGGGTCATAGCGGCCGTTCGGCGGAATAATGCAAGAATACTGCAGCATTTTCACAAAAATACTGCACAATACTGCACACTTTTCTCACCTTTTCCTGTCCTTCTTGAGATGAAATCCT
>JAAUXT010118225.1_pt1 | contig 16091 bp, 14 predicted proteins | sample 7278171 | NCBI WGS metagenome assembly JAAUXT01 (sample SAMN14350112, study PRJNA611818) | marine sediment metagenome | isolation source: surface marine sediment (1.8m) | place: French Polynesia: Moorea | collected 2018-08 | reverse complement strand
TCATAACAATATCCACATATTAACCAAAAGAATTGCCCAGTATCCATTTTAAAATTTTCTATGAACAATGACTTTTTAACCCCAACTTTAGCCCCACCTAAAAACCATATAAAAATTTTCAAAATCAAAAATTGAATGCTGCCTCTCAAACCCCTATACAATATACTACATTTCCTCAATATACTTCTTTCACCAAATATTTGTGCCTTCTGAGATATGGAGATATTTCTACACCCACACCCCATTATTTCTGCACTTCCAAATTTGACCTTTTTGACCTCAGGAACCCAAAAATTTAAATTTGACAAATCCCTTACTCATATATTGTCCCTAACCCAAAATGAACCAGAAGAGCCCAAAAGATCCTGAACTGATCCTCATCTTGACTATCAAACTGCTGTACACATACTTTTGGAAGACGCTGCCTGTAGGTGCTTTGATTTGGCTTGCACCAATTTGGCTCACTTGAGCCTAAATCGCGCAACCCACCTCAAATCACCCAAAAACAGTTCGATTGTGCAAATTGCAATATTCTGCGCAGTTCGGGCAGGTAAGCACGTTGACGCGGAAAATCATCATGGACTTTCAGGACGAGACTGTTTCAAGAGCCTCTGAGCACAGCTGGTTTGAGTTGCTCGGTGTGACAGACAGGTCGACAAACGAGTTCTTTCAACTGAGATAAGCCTTTTCACAAAGAACACTTGGGCACATGCCTTGCAATGAGTGTGAAGAGATTTTCAGAGAAACATTCATCTCGTGAGTGGCAGTGTTTCCCAACTTTCCGGAAAGGAATCGTGAGAAATGAAAAGAGCATTTGGCACGATGCTGACACAAGCTTCCAGTCGCAAAATGTGTAATTCAAGAGAAAGTCACGCTGAATATCAGACTAAGCACTGAATTGCCTGTGTGATCAATTTGTTGCTGGCGGGGACTTGAAGCAAGACTTGTGAGTGAATCCCTCTTTAAAACAGCTGATGTTAATAAAGTTCGTTATTATGAGAGAAGATTTTACAGAACGGTGGCCACCTTGGCAATAAAGCTTCAACATGTGCTTGATTGCCGAGAAACGCTTTCGTGTTGAGAGACTTGCAGTTGACGTTGTCACTTATCCAAGCAGGTTCTTCAGTTGGACTGTCAAAAATCCTTTCAACGAATTCTGAAGACTATGCGCCGCATCACTTTTCTTTTCGATTCTGCGCTTCACAAGACAAAAACAAAAACAGCTGAGTACCCGAACGATTATGTGAAGAACCACCCTTCCTACGATGGGGCGTAGCTGTTGTCACCCTCGTCTGTCTCTCTCCAGCACGCGTGATCCATCTCGACCACAGCCGACGTCTGAAAGAATGGTCCGTGGTGCTGTTTCCAGGAACCGGAAAGCCCAAGCAATGACCTGCCCGAAACACGGAAAACGGACAGAGGACCAGCGGATTCACTATCCATGTGGAGATTGCGGGAACTTGCAGGTCTGTGTTCGAGGGTGAAGGCAAATTATAAATGTGGTAGAATGGTGGGAAACAGCAGCGGTTTTCACAAGAAAGGCAAAACAGAGGAACCAAGAAACCAAATGCAGAACAACTGCCTCTTATTTCCTGGTATCGTTGTTTCCTCGTTCTCTCAACAGCATTATGTTCTTTGATGATGTGAAAACCGCATCAGCCATCTACTCGTAGTGGGAGTGCTTTTCGTGCAAGCATGGAGACGATGGGGGTGTTGTCACCAACGGCGTTGAAGAATGCTCGCTTTCCTACCAAGCTGTCAAGCACAGGAACATGATGGAAGTGCGTGAGTGAGAACAACATATCCTGGTTTGCCTTGCAACAGGTTCTGTCTACATTCTGGACAACGACAGTTTCCTGGAGCCTGCAGCCGTCCTGACCCTCGGAATCTCGGAATCGTTTTTTGTTTGGACCAGTGAGCCCCGAAGTGCATGTTTGTGAGACCTGAGAAAACTCAGTTCCAATCCTGGCGTATTTGAATACGGAGATCTTGTGAACTGAAACCTCCCCTTTCCATTGAAAAGGCACGGGAAGTTGTCACTCCGAGCGAATAAGTTCGCTGCAGATTCAGATCACTGTTCGTCAAGATCAAAAGTGACTCGCTTCAGAAAACACGTGAATTTGCTCACAGGGCGGCTCCAGGATTTGGTCAAGGAGCGATCTCCGGCGTTAATATTTGACAGGGCAAAGGAAGAGGAACAAGAACAAGAATCGGAAGAGATAATTTGCTGAAACGGTCTCAAACCCGAGAAAGATGCATCTTGGCTCGTGATCAATCAGCGCTCACCGAACAATGTTGTCTGCAAAATATGAAACTCAATTACATGTACAGCAATATCACTTTGCTTCACGGAAACTTGGCAAACGGTGCGGAATGGACTTGGTAAGACTCATCTGCATGTTTAACGACTCGTAATCAAAGTATTTTTTGCACAGAAGAGGAGCAGGTTTTCGTCTCAGTTGTTGACATAAACGAGATTATTTCCCACAAACCTCCCAAAATTCGGGTCGTGTGTTCTTTCCGGCGCATCCCAAAAGTTTCTCTGGTTCCTGTTCTGTCGTGTGTCTTTTTTCAGAAATTTAAAAAGAAGCACCAGCTCTTGACATGACTGCTTTTGAGCAGCTCTGATTCACGACAGAGTGCCAAGGTCTGATTTCTGACGGTCGTTTGGGATCACGTTCTTGACAATTGCAATTCTTCGGTGTTCTGGTGAACTGTAGATAAGTTGGGTCATTTCTTCTTCTTTGCGAAAAAAGTCATTTCAGTGCAGAGATGTCCAATGTTGACGAAGTGCGCGTTCTTTTCATCCGGCAATGGTATATATGTGGTCTTCTGCCACTTTCACCCGGTCATTCTCGGATAAGGAAGCACTTCTTTATTGTTTTCACTGCAGGCAAAGAAAAAGTACACGTTTCTGAAAACCAAAGCCAGTCCAACACAGTCATGATGTCAGGATGGGTCCGTAGGGCTGAGAACCAAATTATATAGAATCTCAGTTGTGCGTTCGTTACATGTACCGGAGCTCATGTTGTCGGCTTTGACATCATTAGCCAGAGGTCAGAGTCGTCGTGAGTTGTTGGCTCTGCCGCGCCTTGTTTGTTCTCCGCTTGATCCCCAGACTTCCGGTCACTCGTGCAGACGGGTGACGGTCGTTGGGTTCAGACGCAGACGCAGCAGCAACGGTCGAGTACAGTCATCGCGTCTCGAAGTGAGTTTCACACATCACGTGTGTGCATGGAAAATTGTCCCTGTTCAATCACACAAATCTTGTCTGGACCCAAGGTCTTGAAAAGCCTGCGCGATCCCGTGTGGAGGAACCACTTGTCCATCTTCGTGAGAGTGCGTAAGATTCTTAGGCGTCAAGAAACGCAGAACATCACTCGAACAGAGGCACGCATCTCGTGAAACATTGGACTCTCACGCCTCATCGTGACATCGTGACGAAAGCCTGCATCGTCTTTGTGCGAGTCGTTCTGCTGATTGATGTCTTGGGTCGAGAAGCATGCAGACACAGTTGTGTGGGTCTTCTGACTTCGGACACCTGAGAGAAATTTGAGCACTCAGCAATGGAGAAACTTTCAAACATGGTTCTGTTAGGTGCCTTTATAACTGGAGAAAGTCGGTTTTCCAAAACAAACGAGCTTCAGCATTGCTCGTGTGTGTTTCCCTGCATCTTCTGCTTGTGACGGTTTATTTTCAACTCACGCTTCGGAGCCGTTCTGCTGCGCCTCTAGCCCAACTCTCTCCCGGATGGTCGACAATGGAGCCGACTCTCTTCATTTCCTCTTGAAATGGAGATGAATCACAAACATCTGCTGAAGAATTCGCTTTGCTATTCGTCTGCTCATTCACACCGATTACTTTCCAATCACCCATTTTTCATTGTTGAGCCAATCCTCGACGCCCTTGACTTCCAGAAGATCACACAAGTGTGTATAGATCTGGATGTCAGATTCAGCTTTCCTTCGGCCTATTCACACACTCTACTCACAAATTAACAACGCAAAACACTGAATGCGTGGTGACATGAGTGTGTCCGAATTTGGCTTCCATTTGAGGTTCTGATATGAAAGATGCAGATGTTCGTCGCGCATAAAACTACGATCGCCTGCAATGATTACCCATAAAATGCAATCAAAATGACTCTTAGAATTGGGTCATGAGCTCTCATTTTGCTTCGCTTAAATTCCGAGCAGTTCTTCACGGCCGTGTCGCAAGGACTTACTGTCTTATCACATGGCAGAAAGCTGACAGGTTTGACAGCTTTACGGCCAAAGTTAGGTGCCCATATTGTGCCTTCATTACGCAAACCTGCGTCGTGCATGTCAAAACAGTCCGGATCATGCAGTCGTTGCTTCCAGGAGGTGCACGCCATGGCGCATACACGGGTATGCTCTTTGTCGCGCTGCAGTGATTGCCATATGCAGTGCTGAAGACTTCATCTCGCAAGATTCAACACTTCCACTGTCCCCAAGGGCCATTTTAGGTCAGCCTGCATGCAATGTCTGCTTTTGGCTCCAGCAGCAAAAAATGCTGAAAAATATAAATAGACTCTAGTTCTCCTTGAGAACCTGTCACTGTGCAGCTGCATTTTGTGACAAAAGTGTGGTTCTGTATTTCTTCGTTTTCTTCAATCGTAATTCATGTTGATTTTCAATGCATAAATTTGTTAAAACATTGGTTCAACAACTTGAGTCTTGGTCAAACGTGCAGATCATTCCATGTGCTTCATTCTTCGCACAAAACATGCAGAGCATGTATCCCATCCAAAGGAACAAAACTTGACAATCACTCGTCCTTTTTTATCCATGCATGTTTCTTGGCATGAAAAGGCCACCAAACCTCTCTTGTTTCAGGTGTTTAGATCTACCTTTTGCGCAACAAATGACGTATTTTTTTTCCATTCAAACAGGCAAGAAGTGTTTTCAGCCCAAGTACACACATCCATGGCGTTCAATTGGCCTTATTCTGGGATTTCAAGTGCAGGAACGTTTAAGTGCCATGATTTCCGCCTTGATTCTGCCTTGAGAATATCAAATCTCGACTCGTCTTTGGAGTGCAGACTGTCTGGTGGCTCTGTGTGTCAGAACATAAAGTGATTGGACGTGGATCTCGAGACTCGCACCAGTTGAGCTCAGAACTGCAGAAAAGCAGAAACGCTCCTGTGCCTGCAAGAACATGGTGCATGGTTGTCAAGATTCATCAGAAAACAACTTGCTTTCAACACCACATCGCAATGACAGAAGTTGTCTCACACGAATGAAACGAAACTCTATCACGATTGAGGCTGAATGAGAAAGGACAGTCTTTCTCTTTTCTCAAAAGTGATTCAACTGAAAATGAATGTAAAGGACATCATTGCATCAAACCCACACAGAGCTGTTTTTCTGTTCCAGGACTCACCAGCTGGAAATTGTCTTGAGGGCGGCACCAAACTTGGGAAAAACTTTTCAGAGGAAGGGTTGTGAGAAATGTTCTTTGTTCGTGTTCGGGGATGAGGAGGGCTCAAGCCCTGTTGCAAATTGAAGAAACCATGCACTGAATCTGTGGGAGGGGGACCTCTGAGAGGCGAATGTCGTGAATGTTTCCCCCATCCACAGAAAACTAAATGTGATTTTTCCATGCAACTACGAGGCAACTTCATTTAATTTTGCGTTGAGTACCGCTGCCTCGTCGATTCTTTTTGGACAGTCTTGTCAATCGTCTGTGGTACTCATGGTGATGTTGTGCTCCAGTTGGTGGCCCATTTTGGTTGCTGAAGTTGACAGGTTTTGTCAAATTTTGGTTCAAAAGTTGCTTATTTCGGAAGTTTGGTCAACTGGTCCCTCCGAAATGATGAAGGCAAAATCGCAGTAGAGAAGTGACATTCTTTTTTGTGTTCGGGGAGGTAAAAGTTGGGAAGAAACCTTCCAAATGTTGTCAAATGTGTATGGCAATGAGTGCCTGAGTCAGTCACAGGTCAACAGGTGGTTCAAAAGGTTTGAGGATGGGGAACAGAATGTGCAGGACTGACCACGCCCAGGTGGACCCTTGAAGCTGACTCGTCAGAAATTGGCTGAGATCGAGCGCAAGGTGACCCAGGACAGGAGGAAGTTGGTCAAACAAATAGCCAGGAATGTTCAACTGAGTGTTGGTTGTGTCCACAAAGGGCTGCGCAAAGGACTCAACTGGAAGAAGAAGAGTGCCAAGTGGATCCCCCACCTTCTCACACCCATGCAGAAGCTCCGCCGGGTCAACATGGTATGGCAGTCCATCCAGATGCTTGGCAGAGGTCGACAAGGCAGAATTGCTCATCTGGTGGCTACAGACGAAAGTTGGTTCTTCTGCTGGGACCCTGAGTCAAAAAGGGCATCTTCCCAGTGGGTCACTCCTCAGGATCCGTGACCAGCAAAGCCAAGAATCGAACAGAGCACTGTCAAAGTGATGTTGATTGCTTTCATTGACCGGTTTGGACTGATCCACCAAGAATTCCTGCCCAACAGGATGGGAATCACAGGCAGAGTTTACCTTCAGGTCATCAAGAATTTCCGTGAGTCCATGCGCCGTTGCCACCCCCTGATCTGGAGACAGCAGAACTGGGGCCTTCTTCAGGACAATGCCAGTGCCCACATCTCAAATCCAGTCCAAAACTTCCTGCTGGACAAAGGAATTCCACAACTGCCACACCCTGGATACTCCCCTAACCTCACCCCTCTGGATTACTGGTTCTTCTCAAGGGTGAAGTCCGTCGTGAAAGGCATTCATTTCCACTCAGCAGATGACTTGAAAACCGCAGTGGACAATGCCATTGCCACAATTCCTGCCCAGGAATTCAGTGCTGCATTCGACAGGTTGGTGCCCAGATTGAGGAAGTGCATTCAGGAGTGCGAAGAGTATTTTGAGAGAGAGAGTGAACAAGTACAAACTGAGAGCAGAGGAGGATGGACAAGTGTACTTTGTGACTGAATTGAAAACAGTCCAAAATTGGACCCATGGAAGAGCCTACAGGAAGCGCAGCAAATTCCGATTTGGGCGTGGCATTCTGTGAATGTACCACAGTAGACAAATAAAATCTGTGAAAAAAAATATGCCAACACAGTCCTCACATTCATCCTCATCGTCCTCACTCAAAAAAGTGGCACAAAGTTCTTGCGGACACGCCCAATTCAGACCCGACGCAAAATTAAATGAAGTTGCCTCGTACATGCGTGGTGTCCCGTTTGTTGACCAAAATGCTTCGGTCTTCCAACCCCACCACGTTTTGATCATCATCTTACACGAAAGGAATAAAAGATTAAAGGCAAAGTGACAAATGCGAATGCAGATGAATTTGTGTACCAGCTGAATGCAGAACTGTGGAGCGGGTATCCAGGTGAAAACGACAAAGCCGTATTCACTTTGACAGGCGGTTCCCAGTTACTAAATTACGTTCCATACAAAAAAATTCTGACAACATTTTGGCAAAGCAAGAAAGCATGCGTTCGTGTGTGTACTCTGCCCATTATTTTACCATGCTCCCCAGTCTCAACACAACCATGTGCACAAACTCCCCACCCCAGCCCCAAGCTGCCACCCAAACCCCAAACCAACTGGCCACCTTTGAACCAACCTCCCACCACTCAAGCCATAAACACCACTCAAGCCGAAACCCGGCCCCAAATTACCACTTTTGGTCAACCAAAAATGCTTTTACCAGCATGCTGTCGAAACTACAAGGCTCACACAAAAAGAGAGAAAACTACGAGGCTCACACAATGAGCAAATTTTTGGCTGGCGCTGAATGATTCAAAAATGGCTAGAATGTGGTGACAATGTGTCAAGTTCTGACTTTGGAACCACGTTTGGTTGTGCATTGAGCTGGGGCGTGTGCACCTTCTTGTTCTTGAGGTTGCCTGGGCTCCAAGGGCAAATGTGCACTTTTTCTGTCGACGTTTTCAAGTTGATCTCTTGTCCCTTTGACCCCAAATGTAAATTGTCCCTCCATTTTTCAGGGTTCTGGGGGTAAAACCCGGTTGAAACCGTGGTCGTCCTCAACCGCAATCCTGGATCTGGTAGAGTTATGGTTTCGTCAGCCTTTGGTTGGCATGAAATTGTTGCAATTTTTGTCTCTTTTTTGAGGTATAGATAAGATTCTCAAAGAACATTTGGCACCAGTAAATTTTGAGAGTGGACATCTCTTTTCGTGAAGTCAACCTTGTTTTCTGGTTTTTTTGGGATTGCTGGCTTGTGCGTTGACTCGTGTCCTCTGACACGAAAGGAGAAAATCTTGGGAAAAAAAGTTTCACTGGCTTCCCAGTGAAAACACCCACATCTTGTATTTTTGCTGTTGATCCACTTTTGGTGATGGCTCAATCGGAAACGTTTGTTTTCCTTCCACTTGAGTTCACCCCTTGTGACGATCAAACCGCCTGCGCTCAAATTTACGAGGGAGTTTTCCAAAGAGACGACCGCTGTCAAAGAACTCGCGTGCGATTTTTGCGATGCTTTAATGACTGCCAACCAGATCAAAAGTAACAATGTTGCCAACAAGCAAACATGCCAAAATCATGCCAACAAAGCATGCCAATGGTATAAATTCATGCTAAAACATTGAAAACAAGTGGTCCAAAGTTGTGCAAAGTCAGTACTCCACAGAGTCTGTTTCTGAAAGTTCTTGTTCTTCCTCTCAATCTGGTGGACCAAAGAACAGACCATGGTCATCTTCTGGGTGGATTGGCACATGTCTGCCCTCAAAGTAGGCCCCCTCCACAGCAATGCATTTCATCCAATGCACTGGGAGCAAGTCAATTGCTGCAGCAAAGTCATCAGGGGGGATCTCCTTGAGTGCCTGCTTGACTGCTTGCTCCATATCCTCAACGGACTCATGTCTGTACCCTCTGAATATGAACTTTAGCCTTGGAAAAAGGAAGTAGTCTGATGGTGCCATGTCCAGGGAGTAGGGTGTGTGTGCCAACATCTCAATCCCACTCTCACTAATGAAGGCCAAAGTCAAAACAGAGGTGTGCATGGGTGCATTATCATGGTGGAGGAGGAAAGGCCTGGGCAAATCTGGATTTGGATCCTGCCTGTTCCAGAGATGTGGCCTCTTCCTGCACAGGTGCTCCTTCAAGGTGTGGATAGTTTTGAGGTAGGAGTCTGTGTCCACAGTCCCTCCAGATTGGGTGAACTCTGCTAGTCAAAGAAGACTGTGAGCATGGATTTCTTCTCAGATCTCTGCTTCAGGGCCTTCAGTGGCTGCTCCAAGTGTGTTCCCTTTGGGTGCCACTGGCTGGATCCTTGCTTTGTTGGAAGTTCAAACACTGACACCCAACTCTTGTCACCTGTTACCACCTTGTCTAAAACATTGGGGTCGATCTTCATGAGGTCAATGTTCTGCTGAGCCATAGACACTCTTGCTCTTCTCTGCGGTCAGTTTTTGGGCATGAATTTCAGACAGATTTTGCTCATCCTCAAGTCTTTCGTCAGAATTCTGTGTGTGGAGGTCATTGACACATTCACTTCATTTGCCACATCCTGCAGGGTGGAGTTGCGATGGGTTTGAATGAACTCATGCACAGCTTCACAATTTGCTTCATTCCAGGCACTCCTGGGTCAGCCAGACTTTGGTTTGTCCCTGATGTTTTCTTCTCCTTGTCTGAATCTGTGATGCCAGACTCTCACCCTGCCCTGACTCATGGTGCTGTCCTGGAACACCTCTCGCAGCTTGCGCCAGCACTGGATGGGTGTGTCTCCACTTTCGCACAGGAATTTGAGCATGGACCTCTGCTCATGTTGCTCTTCCATGATGAACACAACAGCCAATGTCAACAAAAACAGTCCAAAAACCAAGAGAAACAAGCTTGAAACCAACCTTGGAACCAACAAAGACTTAAAACTTGCCATCAAAAAATTTGCTCCATCACAAGACACAGACAGACAAACTTAATGACCTCTAATTTAGGTCAAGAGATCATCAATCCTGACAGTTTCAATAGTCTGGTTCATCTGCACAAAGGTGGGGATGAGGAGACCTTGGATAGAAAGTTGGACGACCGACCAGTCGCTTGTTATGGAAAGAAAACCGTCTCTTTGGAAAACTCCCTCGTATGGCCTCAGAACAACTTGTTTGTCCTGCAACAGAACTTTGATTGACGCAACGGAAGTTTGAAGAGGTGGGTTTACGGAAGCCAGGGGCCCAGGTGTTCCAAAACACACAAGCAGCCCCTGTTTTGGACTACATTTTGCTCTGTCTCTTTCTCTGTCTCTCTCTCGCTCTTTCTCTCTGTCTTCTCATGTCTGCTCACACATGCATGCACATGTACACAAATGCAGACGCACGCACACACTTGCAGATTTCTTGAAGGCCAATGTGAGCGCGTTCTCCAACATTCTTTTGCACGACCAAATGTTTCAAGTGTGGGGTGGAGGATTGAGGAGAAAAAGAAAAAGTTTCCATCACGTTTTGTTCTCTGACCTTCTGTCGGGAATGTTTGTCCTTTCCAACACACACGATTTCCTGCACACATTTGCATTTCTGCATTTATTTTGTGTTTTGGGGATCCCTTCAAGGACGTGTAATGTCAGTGGCAAGTCAAAATACGAGTCAAAATTTGAGAGCTTGACATTTAGATTGTCGCCGTTTTGTACCCGGTAACTCACAGAGCAAACAGAGTTTGGATAACATATTCAAGCAAATACCTTCCCAGCAAAATCTGCATTTGACGTACAGAAAGAGATCGTATCGGCCTGTGCTTCAAACAAAAGGATTGTGTGAGATGCTGAAGAAATTTTTTTTCTTGTGCGGAGCTGGCTTTCTTGGGTGAAACAGATTCTATATGTACATTGTTCTGACAATGGTACGGTGGTGGTCATTGCCCTTCTCATTTCGAGTACTGTCCAGACGTTTCAAGTGTCTGCGTGGATTCGCAGAAAGAGATTCTTGCCATTTGAAATGTCATAAAATGAATACACTGAAACCAAAAACAAATGCGTGACGCATTCTACAAGCTGGTCTTTTTAATGTACTTCACATACTGATGTCTGAGGAAGAAATCCGCGCATTCAAGAACAGTCGCGATGCTGGCGCCCAAAAGCAGACCCAGCGCTCCGCCGATGTCGCAAAACAAATCAAACGGGCCGTATGCTTTGACGTTTTGGATGTGCTTTTCTGTCATTTGGCTGAAATACACTTCAAACCCCACAAGGTTCTTCTCGACTTGTGCCAAGGTCATGTTGAGCAGGTCAGCTTTGTTGGAGAGGAAGTACTGAGAGAAGGGCGCCTCCGAGGTCATCAAATCAAACTCTTCCTCCGTGCACGCCGTGCGTCTGCACGACGCGGCGCACTCGTCGAACCCGGCACGGATGTCCTTGGTGATGGCGCTGGCGCAGGTTGTTTCCTTGGGGCTGCATATCCGCACTGATGGCTCTGCGGTCATGTGCAAGAGTCTGCAACTGCAGTTGTGCACCACCTTCTCTGTGTAGCAGTCGAAACTGCATTTGTCTCGGCTGAACGCACTGCCTGTCTTCTCATCGATGCCGAATGTGCAGTTTTCCCAGGGAGGCCTCACGCGCTGCGTCTGAAACAGAAGAATGCCATGGAAGCAGATGACAGAAAAGAACAAAAGCGCCAGATGACAGAGGACAATTCCCTTCCACTTCGTCATTATGGCCCTCGACACGCGGACAAATGACATTGATCTAAACCCAGAAAATTTGAATCAGAACTCTTGAGAAAAGACAGATCTTCCAAACGAATGTACTATTCACTTTAAGTTTTGCAACAGAACAACAAATGTCTGACTGGTGTTATCACAATCTCAAAATTCTTGTTTTGTGTTGTTTTCAATGAGATCTTGGTGTTGCCTGAAAAGTTTGAACAACAATCGAATTCTGAGGCGCGCCATGCATGGCAGCTCACAATGCTTCTGCTGATGACGATGCTGGTGTATTTTCCGACGGGAACACGGACTCCATAGTCGGACACGAGAGGAGGTTCGTCCTCCTCCTCGACCAAAACTTCGACCCCGGCGAGCATCGTGTGAGGCAGATAGTCGAACTGCTCGATGTTGAGCAGCAGCTTCAGGGCATCGCCCCGCGAACCCGCCGTCTGAACCATGAACGACCCATCTGGAGGCGAAACCACCACAATCACAACCGGATTGTTTCTATTCAGGCTTCACAAAAGTAAGAATTGTTGCTTCTTTGACTGGGTTGGTTGAAGATCATTTCCAGTGGAAAAAGACAGACGCCTCTGGAATTGGTTGATCCAGTGCAACAGAACTGTGGTTCTATGAAACAAATATAAGGTCAGTCACGGACAACACGCAAGAAATGCATCCGTTGGGATGAAGGGAAGATCCTGGACCAACCTGAAACATGGGCACTGCAGCAAGATCTGGATTGAGAATATCCAACATTGTTGGCAGTTCACAATGTGTACAAACAGCAAAAGAACTGCACATGCATGAGAATCTGAGTTGGGATGTTCTTGGCCACAAGTTTCCCTGAGTGTACGATCACACATGGTTTCACTGGTCACTGCACCAGATTTCGGGAAACAACCTGTAGTTCCAATCCATCAAACTTCACGTGCATTTTCGTGTCCAATCCAGACAACAAAGTTCGTCCAGTGGCTTCGATTCCACCAACAGGAAAGAGGATGCAGATCAGTGAACATGAATGAGGGAGAACAAGTTTTTGATTTTGACCACTCACTCACTTTTGTTGAAAGTGTAGCACACGCCCGAATCAGAATAAGTCACCTCGAAGAACGAAGCGTCACAGTCCTCGTTCACCCACTCGCACTGTCAAGAATGAAACAAACAGAAAAATATTAAAGCCTTTCGCGGTCAAGAATGGAAAAAGGGCTTAGTGTTCATTCATTCACCCACAAAAGTCGGGCTTGTCTCTGTTTGCATTTTTTCTGAAAGGGAGATTCAACTGAAAACGAAAATTGTTTGCTTCCCAAGCCAAGAATACGAGTATAGTTGCCGATCTGTGCCCCTTTCAACGAACACAAAAGCACACAATCCTCAAAGCAGACTGTTCCGAGATTCCTTCATGAACCGGTAGTTTCAGGGGACAAAGTTCAGTCTGCCATGGTGCACATAAGAAAGACTTCCCTGTTTGGTCAAATCAACGACATGTCTTTACCACTGTTTCTTCATGCAGTCAACACAATATATCTGAACTACAAACAACCAACCAAACGGCAGTTGACGATACCAAAAACAGGACGTCTGACCAGTTGTTCACAGCAAGTAGATCTACGCACTCGTACGTACGAAAAAAAAAGAAAACACGTACCTCCAGCAACATGTCGTTCAGTTGGTGAGCCAATTCCCGGTACACCTGCTCCCAATCCAGACCAGAATCGCGCCATTCGTTCGTCTCGTCGTCTCCAACAGACTGTGAGCGTCTTTGCGTGTTCATCGCGGATGACTTTGCGTCCCCCAAGAAAGGGGCGAGATGCGTCAGGCCATGTGACTCGAGGGCCGACATCCGCGACGGATTGAAGTTGCAGAAGGTCACGGGAGGGAACTTCATCTCAACTCTGGCTTCCATGGACATCCTCACGGAGATCGGTTTGCTCCTGTAGTACAAAACCTGGCAGCCGATCTGGTAGAAGGAGAAACCGAGGCCCCCGATGATGAGGACGACCCAGACGGACCTCCACCAGACGGGAACCGAGTGGTCGCACGCCTGCTTCATCCCGGACAGACTCACCCAGTCCGGGATGCGGTCCACCGTCTCCGGACTGCTGCACGAGTCGCATCGCTGCAGAGCCCCAACTTTCTTCACATCCAGCATGATCGTCATTGCCTGGATTTCTCACACTTCAGGCTCTCACTCATGAAAAAAGTTTGGAACTGCAGATACCTCCAGACCGTATTCTTGCGGTTTTGTATGAGAGCAGCGGACCAAATATGTGTTAGCATGCAGGAAGCTGCCTGGCAAAATACCCTTTTTTGCGATAATGTGTGTGCTCAGTCGGTCTCTGTGCACGGAGCATCGTGTGGTGTGCGCACGACAAATCTACGTAAGGGCATGGTGAGCTTACTGTGCAAGTTGGATAAAATGCTCGTGTTATTGACAAAAACGAAAAAAAGGACAAACAGAAATTCATTGAATCAGTTTCCACCTGCTGTCACCAAACTCACCAATATATTTCAACAGAGCATGTTTGTTTTCACTTGCCACGCGCTCGCAGACACTTTGTCCACATGAAACTTCGTTCGATGTGGTGATATTCTGCTGTCGACCAAAAAATTGAATCCCGCAAAACACAAGACGAAACAACCAAATTTCACTGTGAGTCATCGGTACTTTTGTTGTTCTCTTTCTCGGATTCAATCTAACGTCGGCCAAGCCTTGTCCAAATTTCTGGCTGATCTGATCATCTTTTTCAAGACTGTTCCCTGAAAATGTTTATTGGAAATTCGTCTTTTTCAGCATGCAGATAAACGCATTACAATCAAGAACACAGGTGGTCTCCAAACGCAGGTCCAGGACAGGCAAGAAAAGGGTCCTGGTTTCGACTCCTGGAAGTACACCAACACATTTCCGGCGAAAGGTTTTGTTTTTCACTCCGTCAATTTAATTCTCAATCGATGAGCTCACGGGGCCTGGCTATACGCGAACATTTTTCACGCTTTCTCACATGCCGTGTTGCAAAACAAACGAAGCAAGCCAAAAACAACAAAGGTGGGTGGGTGTGAAAGGCACCGCAGCAAACGAATTGAGCAGGATGAATTTGCAGGCAAGAGATTCTCCACCGACCTGAGAACTGCGAGTGTACTTTGCTCATCGTGCGCTCGTCTGTGCGGGCGACAGCAAACACACATCCGTCCAAATGAAAGAGGAAAAGGTACAACCTCTCCGCAAAAAAAGAACCCAGAACCGGATGTTGGGTTGTTTGTGCGTGCACAGTTATTCTCAACCTTCAGGTCCACAACCTGCGGCGCTTTCCGAAGAACCTGTCTCCACTTGTGTTCAAGACCGTAACGTGATGAGCAGAATTTTTGCAGTGAACCTGCTGACCAAAAAGAGGCGGATGCGCTTACGAGCCCCTATCTGTCCTTTGTGGAACCAGTATTCAGAAGACAAAAGAAAGAACATCGGCTTCAACGAAGACCCTGCGACGATCACTACGTGACAGTGTTGTCAGCAAATCTTCTCGTTTTTCACAATCCTTGTTTCTCATTCACTGCTGTGATTTGGCTTTGGGAGTGCAAAGTGCATTCGCAAGCAATGCTGCAGTCCTTGCAGAGGGAAAGACCCGTCGAGCTATCGTCGGGGAAGTTTTGTTGGTTGGAGTTGTTTTGATCCAAAGGAACCAAATCTATTTCCACTCTTTCCACGAAGTCTTTCCCCTCATCAAAATCAGGTTCTTTCGAGCGAGAGTGCTCTTCACTGGCCGGTGCAAGTTCACAGGTAGGCTCTGCAAAGCGAGAAGAAACTTTCCAGGAATATGGAGTCAGAAAAAAGCACGCAATCAGACAACAAAAATTCCAGAATGTTCAGACTGTTTTGAATTGTGGACTGCCTCTGAATGATGATCTGAAAGCTTAAATGCCTGCTTGTGGCCTCTCTCCTCTGTCGGGACTGAGACGTCGCAAGCTGAGACACAAACAAGCCGCTTCACTCGACTCAATTCTTTCCGATGGGACTGAGATGTATCCTGTTATGTTCATCACTGAACACAATTTTCAACGAAGGGAAAGAAATGCGGCGTTGTGCGGCGGTGTACCTCGTACCTTGTTCGTCTGTGCTGCTCTGGCGAGGCATTCGTTCATCCCAGAAGTGGTTGACTTTTTGTGAGACGTTTTCGTTGATTTCCCTCCACTCTAGCTGCCACTGCCTCAACTCCTGCACCTCCGCATCACAACGTGCCTGAACATGGTCGTACAAGTTCACCAACTGACGAATTTGAGCCATTTTGGCTAAAACTCTCACTCATTTGTGCCTTTGGCAAGGAACAAAGAACAAACGGATTCGTGTTCTTCGACACGAAAACGTCATTGGTGTTATATATATTTACCATGACCACCCCCTAAGACTGCCATCACCTTCCATAGCCACAGCAACAGCCACAGCCAATCATATCATTCCCTAGATGGAGCCACTATCCTAAG
>JAAUXT010062422.1_pt1 | contig 16093 bp, 15 predicted proteins | sample 7278171 | NCBI WGS metagenome assembly JAAUXT01 (sample SAMN14350112, study PRJNA611818) | marine sediment metagenome | isolation source: surface marine sediment (1.8m) | place: French Polynesia: Moorea | collected 2018-08 | reverse complement strand
TTCTGAATAGAATTTTCCTTAGTTGAGAATTGGCTGCTATATCCAGTACATTGGTTATCACAGATAATATATTTGGTTTCAATATCATATCTGCATCCAGTATCATATACCAACTATAGTTTTGATTTTTTGCTATTTGATGACATCTAATATTTGCTTTATAGGCTGGAGAGATATTTCTAACTATATGAATAGAGTTACTATCTACCTGATTTTGAATAAGACTTTCATAACAAAGTTTTTCGGTATTTTCACCAATACTTCTAATTATGACGCCAAAATTTATATTATTATTTAGGATCATATATTGCTAAAGCCTTTCTTCCGCATCTCGCCGTTGCATTCTTTTTAAAGGCCCCATTTATAAAAGAAGTAATTATGATGACAAATGCCGTGACGCTTTTTGCTGCAGGCAACGATGATAAAGTGTGCATGATAAATAGGTCAGAAGGGTCTCGATCGAATTAAGACGCTTTTTATAGCTGTCATCCAGATATATAGCGGAATTGCTTGTGCGCAGCATTCGATTACCACCCAAAACATGGATGGGATTTTGCCCCCATGCGGAAAGAATTGACGATTCATATTTCAGTTCATGAACTTTTAGAATTTCAGACAGAAAGTAGGCCGGATCTCGGCAGAAAGCCTCGTAAGATAAATAAAAGTACTTGGGCGAATTGCGGCACAGGCGATCAATACGCCTGTTGACGTTCCAATACTGTTTGATACTTCGGAAAAAGGGAGTATCCTTCTTTTTCCATGAACTGACCTGTCGTAAGGGACTTTTAAATAAGTGGATCGTTAACAGGTCGATTGCGTGAATGCTTTGAAGTTGACGTAGACGGGTTTTATTCCGCGACGTATCAACAATGATCTCTTTACCGCTGGTATGTTGAATCGCTTTGTAAAAATGGAGATTATCGGTTTTGAATACAGAGGAATTTATCTCTCCCAGGGACAACTCGGCCAATGAGCGGCCTGACCGAATTAGGTGCTGATTGACTTTACTCCAGAAATCACAAGCAGCAACAGTATCCGCTCCGCAGGAACAATTAATCCTGCCTTTGGAAAAGGACCGGACATGCTTGCTACCACCGATGGTGAAAACACGCGAATGGGATCCGAGAACACGGTGCAAAAGAGTTGAGCCACTATGCGTGCACCCCGCAATATAAATTATTTTAATCATAATTGGTGTCTATCATATTCGGCCAAAAAAAGCTATTAATTCAATGTTTTCGATATGTTGATGCATTTAGCCATAGGAACCTCCGTTTCAGGCGATGATGACCACCAATTGGCATTTAAACGCCAGGTTATGCGGAGATTGAATTCAACAGATTGAAAAAAACATTTTTCAGATTTTCAATATTTGGATTGGTTTTTGCCGATCCTCTCAAGAGATTCAACATTTCAATAGAACGAAGTAACAATTGGTATTCCCTGGAAAAAAATTGCGATGGGCAATACTGCCGGTAACCTTCCCAGAAAGAATCGAGATTAGACTCGCCATGGATCATATTTTCTGTTAGCAATGGCTTTACAAGTCCCAATCCTCGTACTGATATGCGGAATCCCTGCTCATCGATGAAATATACCAAATTCTCTTCGGTCACGATTAGATTTCGACAGTGCATATCCCGCAATTCCGGCACAAGCACGGCCCCGAGATCGCTGCCCAGCTGTTTATACACGACCAGGATATGAGCGGTTTCATTGTGATTGAAAATGTGGTGACGGTTCAGTCGTTCGACCTTATTGGAAATATAGGCGTCAAAAGTCTTTGGCGGCCCGGGACCGTGAAGGGAATTCGCTTTTCCCATCATCGCGCCGACTTTGAAACTTATCGCATTGGTAAGCTCGATTTTGTCAATAAAATTTCCCCCAACCCAATCGAATAAGAGGTTCTTGCCGCTGCGGCCATAAAAATGCGGAAAACAATCGGGGAAAATATAAATCATTTGCTCGATTTTTTTAGCTTTTTTTTTGTTTTTGCATACCCGCATTTTATACGTTTTATTGCCGGCACAAACCAAAAAGGCTCCGATTTTATCATGATTGCCGGGTTTGATCGGAGAAACCGAACTCAGGCGCAGATGAAATGGATTTTGCCCGCGGTGCTTAAAAACTGCATATTTATTCGAAAAGAATTGCCACATTTAGCTAAATTATACTGAATTCAAAGATGAAAAACGACCAAATATGGCCTTCCAAAGCCGAACAGACTTTTCCCTGTAGTTGCAAAAAAATGTGAGGAAAAGGGAAGTAAAAAAGTTGCGCCGGCCCATGGATTATATTTTTATAATGATTATCCCTAAATAATCAAACCAACCCAGGAGGCCACTGCAAGTGAAAGCCAGTAAATCATAAAACACGGCAAAATTCCATAAAATTCCGTTGCTTCGCTTCGAAGATCAATAACTTACTTCCTTTTTCGTACTACTGATTTTTCAACTGCTTTTCAAACGCATCAATCTCAAGTAACGCCTTAAAAAATGCTTCGCTCACTTGAACGTGTCGCCTATTTTAGGCCGCCATCGGGTTGTCATACTCTTGATTATTCATTTACGCATTGGCCTTCGACGCCTGCGCGAGAGCGATTGTTACCGTGATGATCATTGACAAGTGGCCATCAGTTTGATTTTTTAACGCGGCTGCACTGATATCGGGAGGGAAAATTCCGGTTTCAAAACCTGTGTTATCATAGCTGCATATTCGATACAGGAACTTTAGACCGGATGAAAATCGAAAGTATTGACATTGAGGCCACGATTGAAAAGGCACGTGCGCTGGTTGACCAGGATGAACAAATGTCAGCGGCCACCAAGTCAATTGGTGAGGTCTTGATCCTGTTGACCAGTTTGCTGGGCAATCGGTTAAATTACAGCAGTACCATATATGTGCAGTGAAGGGATCTATAAAACAGTTTGGGGGATTCAAAAGGTTCCCCATGCAAAACTGGCAATATTAACAATTATTACAATGAACTATGACGTTTTTTAACAACCTTGATCGGCCACTAGTGAAAAGAAATGAAACCTTGGAAAGAAAAGAAAAAATGGAAACGACGAATTTTACAACGCAAGTTTTTCTTGCCGTTCGAAAAATTTAGATTTCCGCAACGCTTTACTGATGCTAAACCTTTCAAAGTCATTTATGTCGATCCTTTGAAAATTAACAAGAAACATAAACAAAAGGTATTTAAAGATATCGATTTTCCTGAATGGGTCTCTTTAGTACCTAAAACCGGAAAGTTTTGCCCTATCCGATCAGCGGGGCTCGTTGTTCCAGGGGAATGGTCACAAGTTGTTGTAGATTATAACCCTAAAAAAATGCTTCTTTACCAAGCGCTTGAAGAAAGGTATGTCAATGGCGTCGAGTGGGAGAAAACGCAATTCTTTAAAACAATGTCGGAGATGGTAAAGCGCGGTAAACGGGTATGGAATGGATGTACCAATGACAATGATATTTTGATACGTTGCGCCCGCACTGACCATTTAAAAGAAAGCATTGAGAAAAATGGAATATTTCATAAGATGCCGCCATTCACCGTCAATATTGGACCGCAAGGTGAATTTATTAAAAATGGTGAGGGGCGACATAGGTTACTAATCTGTATTATTTTAGGAATAAAAAAGTTTCCGGTTCACGTCGTGGTCCGACATACCAAATGGCAAAATACGCGCGATGCGATACGCAAAAGAAGAATGCCTCATAATTTATTGAATCATCCGGATATACAAGATATTGTTCACCTCACAAAATAATCAAATAACCCTACAGCGCAACTTTTAAGCTACACAAGTTGGCCAACCTGAGTGGTTTTTCCCTGTGCAACCTGTAAGCCGTCAGGTTCCGCCGAAGATGGTAAGCAACAATCCCCATCGCGCCCTCTACACTTAAAGATAAATGTTACCGACAGCCGTCAGGAGGCACGGCTTAGGCCTTGCGGGCAATACTTTTGTATAATTCGGCGTAGCGGTCGAGCATATCTTCAACGTTCATCGTATCCTGGACCCAGTGCCGGCCGTTGGCGGCCAGGCGTTGCCGCAGGTCGGCATCGTCCAGAAGGCGGGCAACCGCCCTGGTTATCGCCTCGGGGTCGTGCGCCGTCGGCAGATACTCTTCGTTCGGCCTTCCAAAGTCCGGCGACAGGCCGATAAAGGGCGCCAGAATGCAGGGGAGCCCCGAAGCCATCGCCTCGAGAACCGCGTTGGGCATTCCTTCCCGGCGGGACGGAAAAACGAGGATGTCGGCAGCTTTGAGATAGGCGTCCACATTGTCGATGTAGTCCAAAAAATGAGCGCGGTCCGCCGCACCGCTGGCGGCCAGCAATTCATCGACGCGGTACTTGAATTCAGCCAGCTTGGGGGCGTTCAGGTCGTGGCGCATGCCGATCAGGTAGAGTTGCGCGTCAGGATAGCGGCGGGCCAGCGACACCCAGGCTTCCAACAACAAATCGATGCCCTTGCGGGGATGAATGGCGCCAATCGAGAGCAGGACTTGAGCGTCTTCCCGAATGCCTAAATCCCGGCGCATCCCGGAGCGTTCGGCATCGTCCCTGACCGGTTGGTAGCGCTGCAAATCGACGCCGTTGGGGATGACCTCGATGCGGGCGTCTAGACCCATTGAATCGAGTAGGCGGCGGGTGGCAGAGCTTGCTGTGACAATGCCGTCCAGGCGACGGCACAACCGGCGAAACCCGACCTGGCGCCAGTAACGCTTGAAGGGGCTCGAAGGGTCTTTGCCGGGGAGGGTATACGCAAAGACGCTGGGAACGCCCAACCGACGCAGTTTGTGGATCGCGGATGCCGCGCTGTTGGGAAGCGAAGACAAGAATTGGACCACATCGATTTTGGGATGGTTTTGAGCACACAGGCGCAGCAGCTCAGTATTCAGACAGGCGGAGCGTTTGGCCGCGCCATGATCTGGCAGGCGGATCTGGCGGGTATCGACACCGTAGACTTCTTTATCCAGGATGACGTCGCCGATGGGGCGCCGATACCAGTCCGACTGCACATCCGTTGAGCGCAGCTTGCGCGCGACCGGTGTTCCACTTAGAATCCGCGGGCGGATACCGCGCTGAATCAGTCCGGGCAGATACCGACGAAACCGCAGTTCCGCCCCCCCGCGCGTCGGGAGGAAATCGGGTGAGACCAGGCAGAGATTGATTTCTCTGGTATCCTTGCGCGCAGAATTATTGGCGATAGGCTGAGGATTCAATACGATTCATTTACTCAATTTGTTTAGCGTGCGGCACGCGGCCACCTGCTTACTTACCCTATGTCAATTCAGGTTTACCCCAACGTTGCAAAAGCCGGAGGGTTTCAGAGCCAAGGCGCCGAGGGTGCCGCTGTAGTCAATCTACTGCAAGCCCTTGGCAACGCCGGATCTGGAGCCCTCCGGCTTTCCCGCAGGGTAAATAAGATGCCCTATAATCGGCCCGATCATAAAGTTTACCAGCAGAATATTTCTCGTAAAGCGCTTCAAATTGACTGTTTGTTCATTACCCATAAGGGTATTCTGACATTTGGCCATCTTTTTTAGGCAACATTGGGGTTTACTCGCGGCCTCGACAAAATTTCAGAGAAAAACAATCATTTATTTTTTCCCGCTTGTCAATAACACGTCAGCTGATCAATAAAGTGATTGTCTTCTTATATGTATTGACAATGAATTTCAACAAATGATAATTTATAAAATTTTGGTTATTAGTAAAAAAGCATCGCGTCACAGTGAGGCGCCGCGGCTTGGAAGGTTGCGGCATCCCCTTGACGGTTGAGATTGATACATGACGGCCCAAAAATTCGCATTGCTGATTCCCGTCGAGAACCAGGTCCGCGAACTGGATGCCAAGCTTTTGCTGGCCTGCGTGGCCGCGCGGCAGGGCTTCCGTTCTTTTGTTGGCTTCCGGCGGGAGATGCATTTCAACATCGACGCCTTTCCCAGCGGCATTTACATTTCGAAGAGCATGACGCGGGCCAGCGACATGATGTTTGCGATCATGCAGGATCTGGGGCACAAGGTCGTGGCCTGGGATGAAGAGGCCCTGGTCCATCTGCCGGATGAGACCTACTACTCCCGCCGCTTGTCGACGGAGGCCATGAAACGCGTGGCGCATTTCTTTGCCTGGGGGGAAGACAGCGCCGAGCTGTGGCGTCAATACAGCGGATATCCCCAGGGCACGCCGATGCATGTTACCGGAAACCCCCGCTGTGATTTGCTGCGTCCCGAAATGCATCCTTATTACGATGCGGATGTTCGTAAAATTCGTAACGATTTCGGTCGTTTCATTCTGATTAACACGAATTTCAATCATGTGAACGGGTTTTCAACGGTCCAGAATCTTTTCCTGGCGCCCAAAAATCCGACGGAGGCGCGCCCTTTCGGGCGGGCCGCTCTTGGGATGAGCCGCGATTATGCGGAGGGCCTGGAGGCTTTTAAAAAGGGTGTTTTCGAATCGATCAAGGACGCGATTCCCAAACTGGAAGCCGCGTTTCCCGCGCATACGATCGTGGTGCGTCCCCATCCCACGGAAAACCCCGACACATACCGACAGATTGCCAACGGTCTCACCAGGGTCCGCGTCACCAACGAGGGCAATGTCGTCCCCTGGCTGCTGGCCACGGATGTGGTCATCCACAACGGTTGCACCACCGGTGTCGAGGCCTATGTGATGGGCGTGCCCTCCATTTCCTACCGTGCGCACGTGGATGAAAGATACGATTATGGGTTTTACAAACTTCCCAATCTGGTGAGCCATCAGGCCATGAATTGGGAGCAACTGGCGAACCTGATCCACGGGATCACCGCCGGCACGGTCGGACCCGCCGATGGGGAGGAACGCCGGGAAGTCATTGACCGCTGCCTGGCCGCGCGGACGGGGCAACTGGCCTGCGAGCGCATCGTCGACATCCTCGATGCCACCGCTCAGGAAAACCCGGTGGCGGGTGCGGCCACGTCACCGCGGCGCGTCAAGGCGCGGCTGCTCAATCATGCGCGCGCCATGGTCAAAAGGCTGAAAGCCATGAATCCGCAGTCCCACAATAAGTCGGCCTTTCAACGCCATCGCTACCCTGCGCTGGCGATTGAGGACGTTTGCCAGCGATTGTCACGATTTCAGGATCTTCTCGGGAATCCGGTCCCCATCGATGTCGATAGCTATCGGGGGCAATTTTTTCAAATTTCGCCGTCGGCGGAATTGCGCTGACGGTTTCCATGGTTACTGCCGACAATATCGATTTGTTCCTGGCATCGTCCCATTTCTTCCCAACGCACGGCGGCGCCCAGCTGCGATACCTGCGGTATATCCCGGGGCTGTATGAGCGCGGCATCATGACGCAGGTGTTGACCGGAACCCCCAAGCGGAAAAAAAACATGCCGGCCACGGCCCCCGCAGAAGACGAGCGTCTTGCGCCGGAAGTTCGGGGCGATGTCCCCATTCACCGTATTCCTCTGCCGGAAAAAGCGGGCTGGCTGCGATCGATCGCCTTCAATCAGGCGGTGCTGAAATTCTGCCGCCAGTCTGGATACAGCCCCCAGGTGCTCCAGCTCGTATCCTCTCTACAGCCCCGATCCGTTTTCTGGATGAACCGCTACAAGAAGCTTGGCGCCGCACTGGTTTATGCCTTTACCCTTCCGATCAAGTGGCCGGCCAACCCCGTCAAGCGGGCCGTGCGTCGCCGCACCTTGCGGCATCTCTACCGTCAGATGGACTGTATCATTGTCAACAGCCGCCAAATGGAGGCCCAAATGCTTGAATTGGGTGTCGACACCCGCCTGGAATTTATTCCCAACGGTGTCGATCATGCGCGCTTTGGCGCTCCACGCAATGAGACCGAGCGACGCAAAGCACGGAGCGCACTGGGCATGGCGCCGGAGCATACGGTCATCACGACCGTCGGCGCTGTTCACCCCCGCAAGGGCACCGACCTGCTCCTCGATGCTTGGGGCCGCCTGGCGCGCGATTTTCCCCGGGCCCACCTCCATATCGTCGGTCTTCGCAAGGACCTGAGCTATCCGAAACTTGCTGAATTCAGACAAAAGATCGAGACCCTGGTCACCGCTTCGGGCGCCGGGGACCGGATTCACTTCACAGGCCTCATTCGGAATGTGGAGACCTATCTGCAGGCTTCGGACATCTTCGTATTCCCCTCCCAGCGGGAAGGCATGCCGAACGTCGTTCTTGAGGCCATGGCCGCCAAACTGCCGGTCGTTCTCACGCCGTTTATTGGCTTGTCCGAAGAATTCGGCCAGGACGGCCGGGAATATCTGCTGGCGGAGCGTGACCCGGAAAGGCTTGCGAACACCATGGGGATGTTATTAAAAGATGAAAACTTGAGGGCCGGGCTCGGGCAAAATGCCAATCGCTGGACCCGGGAACATCTCGATATCGGTCAAAGTCTCGATCGTTATGCGGCCCTGTACCGTGAACTGGCAACCAAACATGCAACTAGGCGGGCTTGAGGCGATTACCGTCCCAACCCGAATCGACAAGTCGATATGGACAAGAAGATCACAACCCTGCTGATACCCGTCGAAAACCAAGTGCGCGAGCTCGACCCCAAACTTTTGCTGGCCTGCATTGCCGCCCGGCGCGGTTTTACCTCGATCATCGGATCGCGCCGTGAAATGGAAATGGGCATCGATGCCTATCCACCCAGTATCTACCTGTCCAAAAGCATGACCGTCCGCAGCCTGTTGTTTTTCCAGGTGGCCCATCGTCTGGGGCACAAAATCATCACGTGGGACGAGGAGGCCCTCGTCCACCTGCCGCCGGAAACCTACTATTCCCGCCGATTGCATCCAGCGGCCATCAAATATGTCGATCATTTGTTTGCCTGGGGCGAAGACAATGCCGAGCTGTGGCGGCAGTATGGGCACTTGCCCAAGGATACGCCGATCCATGTGGTGGGTAATCCGCGGGGCGATCTGTTGCGCCCTGAATTGCGCTCGTTCTACCAGAAAGAGGCGGACGACACCCGCCGGGCATACGGCGATTTTATCCTGGTCAACACGAATTTCAACCACGTCAATGCCTTTGGACCGGACATGAACCTGTTCAAGCCGGTCGACCGGCCGGGTCAAAATCCGAAATTCGGGCGTGCTGCGCGTGGTATGAGCCGCGCCTATGCCGAAGGACTGCGGGATCACAAGCTGGCGGTTTTTGATGATTTTAAGCGACTTATCCCCCGGTTGGCCGAAGCTTTTCCGAACCACACGATCGTCGTCAGGCCCCATCCCACCGAAAACCATGCGGCCTACAAGCAATTGACCCAAGGGGCCCATGGCGTCGTCGTTACCAACAAAGGCAATGTCGTGCCCTGGCTTCTGGCGACCCAAGCCCTTATCCACAATGGCTGCACAACGGGGGTTGAAGCCTATACATTGGGGATTCCGGCGATCAGTTACCGGGCCAGTATCGATGAGACCTATGACAACGGCTTTTATCAACTTCCCAACAAAATCAGTCATCAGTGCTTCACGGCCGACGAACTGCTGACCACGCTCAGGGCTATCCTGGCGGGGGAATTGGGAGCGGCCGGCGGTACTGCGCGCGAAAAACTCATCGAAGTTCACCTGGCCGCCCAGAAGGGGCCTTTGGCTTGCGAACGGATTATTGATGTGGTCGCGGACACCAATAATCATGGCGCCCATTTCAACACGTCCGGACTTACGGCCAGGACCAAACGCAAAGCCATCTCGCTCGCCCTCCGTCTGGTTCGGCGGTACAAGGCCAAATTGCCGGGTTCGCACAATCGTCCCGAATTTCAGAAGCACCGCTACCCCGGCATTGCGCTTGACGAGGTTCGCAACAAATTGCAAACGCTGCAGCACGCCATCGGCGACAGTACGGCTATCGAAGTGGCCAACATCACCGATAAAATTTTTAAGATCTGGCCCGCTAAAGGGTCATAATAGGGCTTCGGCTTCATCCTACCGATATGATTTAATCGCGCAGATCCTTCGACGATCTGCCGCAAAGGAGACATGCGATGAAAATTCTGATATTGGGATTGGGAAAATCGGGTACCACGGCCATGGTGTATAAAGTTTCCGGTGGCTTGCCGGGTTGCCGCGCCTTTTCCGGCGGCAAGCCGGGCAAATACATCGGCAGCTACGAGAACGCGGTCTATAAACACACCTACGAGCCTCGCAAGGGCAAGGATTTCGGCATTTACCGCGAACATCTCCAGAACGAACACTATGACCGTAAAATATGGATGGCGCGTGACCCCCGGGATGCCGCTGTTAGCCGCATGCTCTACCGGTGGCATAAAGGCAATGCGGGCCATAAGAAGCAATACCAAGCGCATCTGGCATTGGTGCTCAAGAAAGAGGACGATCCGCAAAGTGTGCCGTTCTATGAAATCTGCCGTTATACCGGGCATGCCGAGTGGCCGATGTCCAAGGAGGCGGTCGTCGAAGAGGAGCGTCAGCGCTATTCCGAAATGGTCGATTTCGTTGGAAGCCTGGGAGGCGATTGGTTCCTTTATACCTACGAGGATATGGTTGCGAAAAACTTTGAGGCCCTCGACACCTACCTGGGGTTCACGACCGCCTCGGAAGCCCAGGTGCCGAGTGGGACCGGCAAGGATAAAGTCGTCCGCAAGAAGGCCACCGGTGACTGGCGCCACTGGTTTACCCGTGAGGATGCCGAACTTTTCAAGGACGCCTATCGGCCCTACATGGAATTGATCGGGTACGACGGTGAGGACTGGGCGCCTGCGGCCGATCCGCACATCGAACCCGAATTCTCATCGGTCTACATGCAAAACCTGCCCAAGAAGGCCACCAAGAATATCGTCCTGCGCTATATCGATCCACTCCTGCAGCGTTTTGTCAAGAATTGAACAGGGATGCCCGTGGGACGATGAAGGCTGAGCCAGGGGAAACAGACTTATTCGATAAATTTTGCGGAGGCTGCATTGCATCTTAAAAAAAGAATATTGGTAACCGGGGGCGCAGGTTTCATCGGAAGCCATTTGTGCGAACACCTCTTGCAAAAGGATTACGAGGTCATCTGCCTGGATAATTTTTATACGGGCACCAAGCAAAATATCCTGCATCTGTTCAAAAATCCCCATTTTGAAATTGTGCGGCACGACATCACCTTTCCGAAATATATGGAAGTCGATGAAATCTACAACCTGGCCTGCCCGGCATCACCGATCCACTATCAAAACGATCCGGTTCAAACGACCAAGGTTAATGTGCACGGCTCCATCAACATGCTGGGATTGGCCAAGCGACTTAAGATCAAGATATTGCAGGCCTCGACTTCAGAGATCTACGGAGATCCTCACATGCACCCTCAGGAAGAATCTTATTGGGGGAATGTAAATTGTATCGGGCCGCGATCCTGCTATGATGAAGGCAAGCGCTGTGCCGAAACTTTATTCTTCGACTACCATCGCCAGCATCATCTGCGCATCAAAGTGGCGCGGATCTTCAATACCTATGGTCCCAACATGCACCCCAACGATGGGCGCGTGGTTTCGAATTTTATTTGTCGGGCCCTGCGCAATCAACCTTTGGAGATTTACGGTGACGGGACGCAGAGTCGCTCCTTTTGCTATATCAGTGACTTGATCAAGGGCCTCACGAAATTGATGGATAGCCCGGATGAAATCACAGGGCCGATGAACCTTGGCAACCCTACCGAGTTTACCATCACCGAACTGGCGGAGAAAGTGATCGAATTAACCAATTCGAAGTCCGCGTTGGTCTACAAACCCCTCCCGACTGACGATCCCAAGCAGCGTCAGCCAAATATCGACCATGCCCGGTCGACCATCGGTTGGCAACCCCAAGTCCCGCTCGAGGCGGGGCTGCGCAATACGATCGTTTATTTTGACAAGTTGCTTGCGACGTAACCCAATTGGGACAGCCATATCCGAAATGCCGCAATACCCGGCAGCTTGTGCTGCCGGGTATTACGGCATTCAAGTGTTTGATTGCTGATTTTGCAGATCGCTGGGTTGAAAAACTCAGATCCTGTTTCGGAAATCAGATCGTAACAACTTCTCGGCCTGGCTCGACCATGCCGCTTGCAACCCCACAAAAATAAATTGAATCGGCGGTTTCAGGGGTGCTTGCGCGGCCGGGCAACCAGGAAGGATGTCAAAAACAAAGCGATATCGCCCATGATGGCGGCCAACCTCAGGCACAGGGCAATCAGAACGGCGTTGGAAGCGCCCACGAGGGGCGACATCTGCGCGGTCAGCAGCGCTTCACGAACACCGATGCCGCCCGGTGATCCTGGGGTGACAAACCCCAGTGTCCAGGAAATGGTATAGATAACGGTGTAGTGGACCACATCCGCCAATCTAAAATCGTCGGTTGCCAAACGGCTGGCGATGAAACCAATCAACAATCCTACGCCAACCATGTGTAGACTGTAAGTCAGGACGGGGAAGGCCAAGAATTTGATGTTTCCAATTTGCGCAAAACGCGCAAGATACCGCAACCGCGGTGAGCGGTCGCTGAACAATTTCAAAACAGGGCGTGAATAGAGAATCAAGATCGAACACAACAGCAGCACGGCCAAAGCGATGATAAAACCCAGTCGATATTCGGTTTCAATGGGCAAGACGACCGATCCGACAAAGGCGATTGCGGCGGAGGTTAAGATTTGGAAAAATATTTCGCAAGTGGAAGTGGCCATCAATAGATCGTGCGGCAGATGGCACATCCGGCCCAGCAACTGACGGCCGGCATAATGGAAGAAATTTCCGGGCAGGTATTTGCCGATATACGAGCGCGCGAACACCCAGTAAGAAATCTGGAAAGGGGTTCCGGGGCTAAGCCGCGCAAGCATGTGGTGCCAGGCAATCCCAATAAGAATGAAGGAGAGCGTATAGACGGCAACACCCGGTGTAATGATCGCTATGATCGGCAAGGGAAGATCTTGCTGACTGATGCGCTGCCATTGACCGTGAAGCTTCATGGCCACGTAGGCCAGGGCGAATGCGGTAATCAGATAGCCGATCGTTTTAGCGCGGATGGGGATTCTAAGGTTCGGCAGGCTTCTCATCGGTAATTTTATTGTCCCGCATGCGATACTGCAGCTCTTCCATGAGCTTTCGATTGACCGACAGCAGATCGGCCACAAAGGCCACCATCATGGTTTGAAAGCCCATACCCAGCATGATGCTGGCGAAAATCAGGGACTGTACATGACCATCGCCATCGCCAATGGAGTAATAATACAGGAAGCGACAACCGACCATGAAGCCGATGGCGAAGATGAGCAGACCGATAAGCCCGAAAAAGCGAAACGGCTTGTAGACCACGAAAATCCGCGTAATCGTCAACGCCGAGCGTTTGATGTACGAGGGAATGCTTTTGATCAGGCGCGTGGGGCGCAGGACCGGGTTGATCTCGATCGGAACCCAGGTCATGGGAATGTTTTTTTGACCGGCCTGAATAATCATCTCCAACGTGTAGGTGTAATTATTGAACACGTTGATTTGTTTGGCGGCCTCCCGGCTGATGGCGCGAAAACCGCTGGGCGCATCCGGTATATCACTGTTGCTGGCCACACGAACGACCCAACTGCCCAACTTTTGAAGCAATTTCTTGGCCGGGGAAAAATGCTCGATGTCTTCAATCGGTCGTGCGCCGATGACAATTTCGGCGCGTTGGTCAATGATCGGCTTGACCAGATCAGGGATGAATTCGCCTTTGTACTGATTGTCGCCGTCGGTGTTGACGATGACATCGGCACCCAAGCGTACGCAGGCGTCTAACCCGGTCATGAACGCCCGGGCCAGCCCCATGTTGTGATGGTGGCTAATGATATGGTCGACACCGTGCGCCTGGGCAATCTCGACCGTGTCGTCACGGCTGCCGTCGTCAATGACCATCCATTCCACACGCTCGAAGCCGGGGACTTCACGGGGGAGATCGGCCAAGGTGACCGGGAGGGTTTCTTCTTCATTATAGCAGGGGATTTGGATGATCAGTTTCATATGCTTTAAGCGGTTTTAAATAGGTATTGATTCAAGAAGCGACTTGATAGGTACAGTGGATAGCACCCGAGCAGATAGACAAACGGCCGTACCGGAATCATATAGCGCGGGAGTGGTAACAGAATTGTGAAGATCGCGGTAAAATAGAGGAAGACTAAAATAGGTGCCAACAAGAGGTGCTCCGATTCAGCCAGGGTGTTGCGGAACCAGTTGACAAGAAAAAGCCCGATGCCCAAGATGGACATGGCAATCGACGGCCAGTGCAGCCAGCGCATGAACCGATGCAGGGTCGTCAGCCAGTTATCCTGATGGAAGCCTTTGACCACCATCGGATATTGATAGACATCACCGTTGTAGACATTGTCCCATTTCCACATGAAAAGTAATTTTCCGCCTAGATACCATTTTAAAAAATCGGTCGGGTGCTCCTGGAAGCGTTGGCGCAAAACGGTTAAACCGTAGGATCGGTTATTGATCATTTTTTCGGTTTGGTTCTTGAATTCAGGGATGCTTTTATTTCTGAAAAAGTTTTCCAGGTTGATATCTGCGCCGATAACGATGTGCTGCCAGGCCGATTCATTCGAGACCCGGTCCGACTTGGCGATAATTTGACTGCGTATGTGGGAATAGGGCAGATGAACTACGGCCAGGCCGATCAGGAAAAAAGCGGTCGGTACCAGGAAGTTGAATCGCGTGCCTTTGTCCCAGTAACGGGGGGCCACCAAGAAGAACAAGAGCATGAAAAGCCCCAGCAGACCGGAAACGGCACGCACCAGGGCGGAAAAACAAAACAAGGTACCACTGATAAACGCCCAGCCGGCGTTGCGTCGGCGAAATGAATGCACCAGCGTCAAGGTGGCGGCAACGAGGCTAAACATGAATAGCGATTCCGACAATAGAAAGTCATCCATCGCGATGAGGTGGGGGCTCAATGCCGTTACCAAACCCGCGATCACGGCCCACAGGGGCGTCAAGAACGCTAATCCCAGATAAAAGACGAGGACACAGGTCAAGGAGCCCAAGATGGCCTGGGCCAGCGAGACGTTGACGACGAATTCATTCGGCGTTTTACTAATGTAGAAAAAGGGATATAAAAAGAGCGGGTAGCCGGGCGTTCGCCGCCAGATGGTGCGCGGCGGATTGCCGCTCACGTCAGGGGCATCGATGGAGTAGACGCCAAAATAGAAGATATTATAGGCGTTGAAGAAATACTGCCGCGCATCGGCGCGGATGGGGTTATCGACAATCGCTGAGCGTTGATAGGACAAGCGCAGGGCAACGGCCACCAGGAAGATGAGCAGCGCGATAATAAGGTGCGATCGCAGGATTGACACGACCCTATGCGAATTGTCGGTGGCAACGGCCTTCAACAGGAATGGGGCTCCTTGGGCATTTTATTTTGAACCTTTTTCTCAGTTCCTGAGCGTCATGTTCACCGGTCAATTATTGATCGGCCATTTTCCGGTCAGCTTAAATTAAAATCGACCCCTGACCATAATCCAAGGCAGGGGGCAGGCGATGCGCATCAAGCGGAAACCGTTGTTTTCCAGAAAGCGGAGGAAGGCTTTGCAGGACCAGTGATTGAGATGCCCCGGCGTATTGCCCAGATCCTTTAGATATTTACCGCGGATCATATTGAGGATGCGCCACAGGGGCTCCCGGGGAACTGAAAAGATGTAATTTCGGGATCGTAACGCTTTCAGCGCCCGCAAGGCCTTGTGGGGGTCCTCCAAGTGTTCAAGGACCTCGCAGCAAATGATTAAATCCGCCTGGTCCTCCCTTTGATTCAGTTCATAGATGTTGCGCTCGACGACGACAACATTGGATAGATTCTGCCTGTGAAGCGCTTTGATATGGGCGGCGCTGAAATCACTTGCCCGGATGGGGCCCTTGTATTCATGGGTCAGCTTGCGCGTTATGCGACCCTCACCGCAGCCCACTTCGTGGATGCTCGCTGGGCCGCTTTCCGCGATAAGCGCAAATAGAACCTCGTCGAATCGCTGGACCAGGATCTTGGCAATCGGGTTTTTCAGATTGGATTTGTCTTCGATGTTACCCGTGACGATTCCATCTTGGTAACTGATTTTGGCTTTATTCACGATCACGCTAAATTACCTGAA
>JAAUXT010029264.1_pt1 | contig 16102 bp, 21 predicted proteins | sample 7278171 | NCBI WGS metagenome assembly JAAUXT01 (sample SAMN14350112, study PRJNA611818) | marine sediment metagenome | isolation source: surface marine sediment (1.8m) | place: French Polynesia: Moorea | collected 2018-08 | reverse complement strand
TATGTGTTCAGAATGAACGAGTGCGCAGCACAAGTTCTTTCTTCACATATTGAACGATGATGAGTGAAATAGTTGACTTATACAACAAGTCAAAACTGCAAGAGAAGATTCGTGGCCAGGGAATGAACGGTTGTGCTCTTAGATTTAATGTTTGAAGATATCGCACGAGTTGTATAATGATTCTGCACGCACGCACTCAACACAGGAAGACATGATTTTTGATGACCGTCTATCAGCTCACTCTTTTTTGTCTGAGGTATTACAAGGTACCACAACGAGTGAAACAGTTACAAGGGAGTGAGATGTTGTCAAGGTCTGGGTTGGCCAGTACTTTGTGTGCCGCTCAGAATCGTTTGCTGTCACACGGTCAGCACTCTCTCCGTTTGAGTTTGTCCATTGAACAAGTTTCTTGTTCACAAGATTTACTTTCTTCGGACGCGGAAGCTGGAGGTCCACTCGGAAGCTGCATCCACCCACCCACCCCCCAAAAAGAAAAGATCTGCGGGATCCGAACACATTCGATTGCAATTTCCGGGTTCTGTAGACCATGGCTGCAAAATGCACGTTTTCTTCGCTGGAAAATGAACTCTGTCTCAGTCACCGAAAAGAGCAGTGCAGGGACGATCCAACAGACTCTGCAAGACGAAACTCCACAGCAAAAACCTGGGTTGCTGACTGCGACAAGCTTGTTGATGGCAGGCAATTCGAACACGGTTTCATATTTTTTCCAGGATGTCGTGACCAATCGCCAGTGCGGCTTCAGTTGCGACGCTTCCTCGGTGGAGGAGAGACACACGCCTGAGCTCATGTACGATGTCATGTCGTCGAACCAGACATACGACCCCAACGAGGGTACCTGGTGGCAATCCGTCTCCTGGATCAGCCACCCTCAGCCGCTGGAAGTGCTCATCACCATAGAATGGGACCATCTCTTCGAAGTCACGGTATGCAAGTTATGAACACGTGACCAAGTCCGGGTGGTGCTCGGGGCTGGCCCCCAAAAGCAACTTCTGTGATTGGATAAAAAAAACTTGCTGCGAGCTGTTGAGATCGGACTCGAGTCTTTTGGATGCGTCCTGCTTCTCATTCAAACTTCCCATGCACGCAGCGGCTGCCAGTCGTGATGCACAGTGAGCAAGATTTGGTGCGCGCAAAGGCTTGCTCCATCAGGGCATATCTGTTCACTGTTTTCTGTGTTTGCAGTTGCCTTGAAGGTTTTGCGGGCTCGTGAATTTTTACTCATAGAACGACAACATTTGTTTGTTTCGCAGGACGTCCAGGTGACATTCAACTCATTTCTGCCACAAAAAATGACTTTGGAAAGAAGCGCCGATTTTGGCGCCACCTGGAGCGCGTGGCAGTATTACGACAGGCAATGCGCGGGCAGAGAGTACGCCCAGCTGACGGAGCCCAGGGTGACGGCCTTGAACCCGGATGCGGTCATCTGCACCACCAACTACAGCGGTTCGGTGAGCAACACACGATCGTTGGGACCAGCATCAAGTGCAGTTTGAGAAGACGGGGTCCTTCGACGATACGTGGATGTATCAGTATGTTCTGTCACTCTGCATGTTCAGCGTGTTTTGGCAACAGAGACAATATCTGACCAGCCGATTCTTTTGTCCTCCTCAGTGCAGAGTGGCCAAGTGACTTCACTGCTGAACATGCAGACCGCAACAGTTGTATGTTGATGCGGACACCCTCGTACTCGTATACACTCATGCACAAAACGCCTCAACGGCGCCGGAGCACCACGAAATCGCCATTGAACGTTTCTCTGCAGAACGCAAAACAAAGCAGGGCTTTGGGTTTCTCCCTTTCAAGTGCCAGTTTGCTTTCCCATCTCACAAAGTGAAATATTTCGCACGCAGCTACCTTGGTCAGGAGGGAACGTTCGATTTGATGCCGTCACGGATCGGTACCAACTTTACCCTGACTACGAACGTCTCTACACGGCGTTCGAAACGACGGATCTCAACTCGTTTCTCTCCTTCACCGGCATCAGAATCCGCCTGCAGGTTCCATACCACAGGGACACCAGGATTCCGGGCTCTCGCCCCACGCTTTCTAAGACAGACAAACTGGCCTCGTACTACGGCATCAGCAACATCAAAATCATAGCAAGGTATGAGAGCCAGGATCACCAAGAAGCTGCTCTTCAGAGCACAAACGGGTTCCCAAAAATGTGGAACCAACTGGTGTCTTTTCAGGTGCAAATGCAACTTGCATGGAAAGGGTTGTGGGAAGCATCCCACGACCGGAAAGACCGTGTGCTCGTGTGCGCACAACACGGAGGGAGACAACTGTGAGCGATGCAAACCGCTGTACAACAAGAGGCCGTGGCAGGCGGGCTCCTTCCTGCCATACCCCACTGGATCTGCCAATGAATGTCAAAGTAAGTCACACTGCCACCGAACTTTGCTTGTTGTTCTGATACGACTGACTATCAGACACAGACTTCCCGACAACAAAGTACATGAACCGTATCCACCCGTGTTTAAGACGCACCTTTTTGCCCTAAAATTAGCACCGAATAGTGCTAGGAGTGTGTCTTGGGTGTGAGATTTCTAGAAAATCAAGGCTGAAGTTTGGGTGCGTCCTGTACTTGGGTGAATACGGTATTCTTGTTTCTTGTAGAATGTGAATGTCACGACCACGCGGACAGCTGTCGATATGACCAAACTAAAGGGAGTCCCGTCTGCATCGACTGCTACCACAACACTCAAGGAGACACGTGTAACCAGTGCATCCCGACCTTCTACAACAACGCCTCGCTCGGCACCAACGACCCGAACTTTTGCATACGTACGTACGTACACGTAGAAATCCATGAACGGCTCCGATCTTATGTTCAAGGCACGTCGTCAGGGGCAACGTTTGTTCTCCGCCGGAGGTCAACTGTCAAATAAGGCACGTCGTCAGGGGCAACCTTTGTTCTTAAAAGGAGATTTGAAACAAGTAATCTCCACTTGCTGGTTTCATGGTTTGACACTTTTGCACTTTGGTTACCCTGACTTGTGCCTTACAACAAGGACCCAACAGACAACAGGAGATAAATTAAATTCTCAGCTGCATCTCAGATTCATAAATCTCCTGTTGTCCGTTGTTTACCTAAAACTTAATCAACAGCTGTCACTTTGTGGTTTGACACTGTTGCACTGCACATGACTTGTGCCTTAAGTCAGTTAAAGAACAGACAACAGGAGGTCAAACAAATCCTCGGTTTCGCCTTGGACTCAATTAACCTCCTGTTCTTCAAAAAAACTTCTGCCAATTGAAACTCCGAATTCTCCAGGCTTGACCCGCTGTGTTGTCAATGATTGGAACGTGGAAGAAAGTTGCAGAATCTCTGTGTGGATGCACCAAGGTCCAACTCTTGTGTGGATGCACCCAGGTCCATCTCTCATCCTGACGCACCCAGGTCATGTGGGTGCACCCAGGTCCATCTCTCTTGTGGGTGCACCCAGACAGACCCAAACCATTTTTCTGGCCTCATCGCAGCTTGTGGGTGCGAAGCGCTGGGCGTTCGCGACGGGAACATGACGTGCGTGGCAGCCACTGGTCTGTGTTTCTGCAAGCCCGGCGTGAGCGGACGAACCTGCAGCGACTGCGGAGACGGATTCTTTGGTCTCCTACTGCAGGACAATCAGCCTGGAGTGTGCAAGCGTGAGTGCGATTTTTTAAAGTGCAATGATGCTCGCCGTAGACGAGATTTGCAGAGACAGAAACGTCGGAAAAATATGATTTTGAAATCAGTGCTCAAGAATTACCGAACACAAAATTTTGTCAAATTTTCAATTGGGAGCCAAGTTCTGAGAAAAGAGGTTTTGCTTTGCAGCCTGCCAGTGTCAGACTCTTGGATCAGTGCGGCACGAGAACCTGTGCGACCAGACGACCGGAGGCTGCTTCTGCAAACCCAACGTTGTGGGTCTGAAGTGCGACACGTGCAAAGACGGATTCTACGATTTCCCGTCGGAATCAGCCTTGTTCTCCACGGTAGGTGAGGTCGTGTGACCTTCACCTTTGTGATCCTGGAGCCATTTTCAATAATGAGTTCTCATTTGTTGCTTTGTCTCAGTGTGTAAGTGTGCACGCAAGTTGTTTGTCTTTTCAAAGCCGTTTTCACATTGATGCTGTCGACGTCAAATGCAGCAGAATTTTGACATCAACGTCAAGATTTAACATGACACCCAATTGGTGGGTGTCAAAAAATGGTCCAGACCATTCTTTGACGTCGTCAAGAAAAGCAGCCGTCGACGTCAGAAAAAGCTGGCGTCGTCATCAACGTGAAAACCCCTCAATTTTCCAGGACTGCTTGGCCTGTCTCTGCGACCCTGGAGGTTCTCTGAGCACCGTGTGCGGCAAAGGGAACGGCAAGTGCCCATGTAAGAATGGCGTCACCGGACGGAGGTGCGACCAAGTCGTGCCCGGACACTTCTCTGCAGCTCCCGACTTCTACAGCTTCGGGGTGAGTGAAGCAAACTCACCAGAAGTTTCTCGTTGCTGCGTGTACAGGTGGAATGAAATGAGGAGACCCGGCATTTTCAAGACCCAGGGTCTGGTCATTTCAGGGTGTGGGCTGAAATGGCCAGACCCCTGGTCTGGGCATTTCTGGTCAGGTCGCAATCATTTGGCACCTGCCAGTCAGAGCCTTGACTGATTGCACTCAGAGATGTGACCTCCGGGTGTCTCCTGATTTCTGGGGTCTGGCCATTTTATTCCACCGGGAGTTGTGCAGAATAACAAACATTCAATTGTCCTCATTTTCAGGTTTCCACGGGAACGTGCGGACTGGCCACGGCCTTGTTCAACGACCAGAACCCGACCAGCGGCAGAACCTTCATGCTTTGCAACTCGGCTCAGGAGGCTGTCTTCGCTGAGGTGGCAACGCAGACGGGAAGCCCCTCATAGTAGGAACAGTTTACAAACTTGTGTCCGATTATCACAGTGACTTCCAGCTTCTTCACAGATTTTCTTTTCTCAAAATGGTTATCAATTTTTCACTTTTTGTGTGATTCCAGTGTCTTCAGGCCCATCCTGAGGTATTCCTTGAATGGTACTAGCCCTTGGCGTGACATGACCCTGCGACTGAGTGTGACGAGCAAAGCGAGTGACGCCTGTGTACCGGCCGTGGGGACCGTGGAGTCCTTCCCCATCGCCAACCTGACCGAAGGTGAGATCTGCTGCGATTTAAAGAACCACGCGTGCGAACGACCTTCAGCGAGAACCAGTCTGTCTTGCACGTTTGCAGTCAACTTTCTACTCGTACAACGCCGAGGCCACAGCACCTCTTGTATGTGATCTCATTGCTGCTGTCGTGAGTTCGCAATCAGGAAAAAAATCGTTCCTGGTTTATCACACAACCAAAGGTCTCAGAAATTCATTGTGTGATTTTCACAGGAATCATTTTTCCAGGGTGTGTGAACCCTGGAAGGGTTTTCACACAGATGACGCGGCGTCAGAATTTTGACGCAAGGCCAGGAACGGACTGGACCATTTTTTATGCTCTCCACTGGGTGTCACATTAAATTTGACGCCCGCGCATCAAAATTTGATGCGTGCGTCAAAAATTCTGACGCCGCACTGACTGTGTGAAAACCCCTTATCAGAATAAGTTTGAGCTGTGTGTGCGCATGCGCGTGTTGGCAGGTAACGGGCTCGCGTGGATCTCGGAGCGGAACCTCACGGTGTACAGGGACTGTCGGTACGAGGCGCGTCTCCTGGTGGGGGACCCCGGGGAGGCGGCGAGCAGCGGACCCGTCCTCATCGACTCGTTCGTGCTGGGGCCCGACACGAGCGTCGTGCCCACCTACGCTCAAGCCGGTAACATCAAACCTCTTGCTTTCCAAGGCCAATTAAGGCACACTGCGTCGATTGCTGTCGCACGCGGCCGCCCATTCACAAAATGTGACAAAACGCTTCTCTGGACATTTGTCACGCACAAGTGTCACATGCTTTCACTTGGTGCAGTGTGGCCACCTCCATTGGCTCGACTGGTTTAGAGTCTGTCGCTTGAGTTTGTCGCGCGCTGTCTTTTGCACAGTGTTGTCAGGCCTTTGGATTCGTGGTTTCTGTTTCCAAAGAAGATTATCGCTGATGTCAACGAACTACACGTTTTGCGTTGTCAACAGACGAGGCGACGAGAGCCATGTACGACCGATGTTACCTGGACTACGCGCAGCTCATCACCAAACCGACGGCCCTCGTCTCCCAAGTCTGCAGCGACTTCATCCGATCCGTCGGGTTTGACATGCAGGGCATGGCGCAAGGTGAGGCAGATCCACCTGAAGGATTTCAAAATTTGACCTGTGGATTTTTTTGCGTTCCTGCGTTTGACGAGTGTTTTGGTTGAGTGCTGCTTTCCTTCATGATGTGTTCATCGCATTTTTTGTTTTCAGATTGTGGATGCAGCCAGATAGGAACGGTGGACGCCTCCAACTTCCTGTGCGAGGGTATCGGAGGCCAATGCAACTGCAAACCAGGGGTCTTCGGCCGATCCTGCGACAAGTGCATGCCGGGATTCTACCAGTTCTCCGCTTCCGGCTGCACACGTGAGTTTCTTTACACGTGTTTCTGGTGGCGTGAAACACAAGAAGCAACGCGTACCGCAGTGTCTTGGTCTGAGATTGTCCTGATCTCATCTCTCAGGACAATGCATAATTTGGTCACTTCAGGCTGGCGACTCCAGGGGAACGTCCCATGGGACTCTTTCGAAATCTTTTCTCAAAAAGGATTTGTTGTTCCAAAAGCAAACAAAGACGTTTTGAGACCAATTTTTCTGGGAGAGAGGCGGGTGGATCTGCTCGGGTCCGCCTCGGTTCAATCGGTGGATTTCTTTCTTCGTGTTTCACGCGCCTGCGCAACGCAACTTTTCACCTGTCGCGAGATGTCGCGGCGCGAGTCTCGAGCCTAAAGAGCTGCTTCCCTCTCCTCTCTTGCATGTGACACGGACAGGGTGTCCTGAGCTGCCTTGTCCCGGGGACCCGGCCTTCACTGTCACATTCGAGGAGGAGGGCGGAAGCGGCTCCACGGGCACCCGCGTCTTTCTCATCGTCATCATCATCGTGCTCCTGCTCGCGCTGCTCCTGCTCGGCGTCATCCTCGGGAACCGGAAGCTCCGGGAGCGCTGCTTCCGGAAGTTCGGACCCAGGACCAGTGTACGCTACATAGACCTCGAGGGATCCGAGTACAAGTCGTCTCCTGAACCCGTGAAGCGAGGGGATTGGCTTGAAACCCACTACAACCGAGATTTGGAGAAACACCTCGAGTTGGATCTGCAGATCGCGCCTGACATCCCCGGGATCGTCGAGTACGAGCCAAAACACCATGAACCCGTGCACAAACCCAAGGTGAAGGTCAGACCAAGAAAAGCCAAGGGCGGCAAGGCAAAGGCGTCGCCGAAAGACTCCTTTGCCGATGTTGATACACTCAACGCTCTCAGCGACAAAGGAAAGGAGGACAACGAGAACCTTGTTGAGATCAACGCTGACGAACTTCTGCAGAAACATAAGGAGGCGATGAGGCGGGAGCTGCGAGAGAACCGGAACCGGAAGAACGCGAGAGGAAGTCGGTACCAGAACGAGGCTTTCACCAATGACATCACGGACCCAGAGGCGATGGAGAACGCTCTCAACGAACTGCAGTCCCGAGGTCAGACGCCTGACCTTCTGCCGATCCGAGACGTGCCTGACGTGGCCAGCGTTGGTCCCGACACCCTGACTGTCCCGACCGCTCGACACCGGAAGCACAGGCACATTTACGGTCAACATACTTCCGGTCACCACTCCGACGCGAGCAGAGCCGCTGACGAAAACCACGACGACAGCAGCAGCTCCCGTGAGAATAACCGCAGGAAGAAGAACAGGAAGAAGGGAGACTCCATGCGATCGACCAGCTCCTCCAAGTCAGACCGAAAGCACCGGAGGCGACACGGTCACCGTGGTAACCATGGAGACACGGACGCAGGTCCCGACGCTCTGCTCATGACGCACAGTGACCCAACGGACTTCACCAACATGGCGCCCATTGACGAACACGCGGGGTCTCTGGTTTGAAAACAACGCACAGACAACTTTGTTGCGTCTGAGAATGAATTTGCAACCTGTGCAGCTGGATTGAATGCAGAATGCAAATCAGAAATCAATCCATACAGTCATTTCAAAGAACAAACATTGAACGTTCAACATATGGGCAGCTGCGAACACAAGCGCCTCAACATGTACATGAACTGAAAGACTCGGGATCTGAACTGGTCGTTTCATTGTCTCTTTTTACGTGTGTTTCATTCCATTCAACGCGGACATCACTTTCATTCCACCTGAGCGGAAGGGACGGTGCATCATCGCCGCGGTCTTCCGCAGAAAACATCTTCCTTCTCAAATCAACGTCTCCACGTGTGAAGTGCCTTTCGAAACGTGACATTTCCGCTTTGTACCCATTTTGCAATTTTGAAATAAATAATGCTTGGTCTGGCTCCGTCAGGAAAACTGTTGATGTTGACCCAGAGAAAGGCAATCCCACGATGTTGTGGAGAGGACTGACGTTTCGATGAGTCCTGAATTTGATCTTACGCACACACACACTCTGCGTAGCTTGAGAAGCGCACAAGGCAGGACGCCAGGCAAAAAAGGCACAGCAGTCAAGATACTTTCCATCAAGACCAGAGTAAAATTTTGAGTCTGAAGTCGTGGCAAAGGATTTCTCAAACATGCTGTGCGCATGAGCTGTCATTTTTACAACAAGCCTGCATGGAGTTGACTTTGAGAGCATCACCCAAACACAACATCGTAAAAGAGTCAAATAGCGAGACAACGCCACCGCTGTAGATTTTGGACCAAACACGCACGTCGGAAAACTTTGGTCTTGAAACTACGAGACCAGACGCACGTTTACATTGCAGCGTGTAACTGCGACCCGCTCGGCTCGACGGAGCTCGTGTGTGACGTCACGACCGGGCAGTGTCCGTGCCGTCTGAACGTGGCCGTCGAGGGGGAGAACACGACGCAGGGAACTCCCGCAGACCTCACCTGCAGCTTCTGCCAACAGGTGAGGGGAAAAAGCAGGTACCAGGCACTTTGCAACAGAACCTGAGCGTCTGTTCGAACTTTTGCCAACTTGTACGTGACAACCTGGAGGGTCGGAGTTCAAACGCTGCAAGCAAACACAAGGAATGTTCCACGCAGTGTTACAAACATTTTGGGCCCGAACACACCAGGGAGTTTAAACAGCGATGTTTGGAGAGGAAACTTCAACGTCGCGTCAACTTTAGACCCCCTCACACAGAAAAATTTTGATTGCAAATCCCTGGTTCATGGTCAATTTTTGTTCAACAATGTTTTGCAAAGGCAGAAAGAAGCACTTCTGAAATGTGGAAAAATCAAGGTATGCATGCAAAAACAATTTTGACGTTGACGTTTTCAATTTCAACGTCATGTTCCACGCAGTGTTGCAAACCTTTTGAGAACGCCAGAGTTCATATCCAGGGTTTGAGCTGCTTGGCGCTGTTGTCCTGGTTTTGCCGCTGCATTCCCTCTCTTGTGTCGGGCCCCGTGACCACAACACCTCACCGGAAGTGAGAACCGGTCTCTGTTTCCGCTCTACCCTGCAGGATTTCTACGGGCTCGCGTCGGGGACGGGGTGTCTGCCGTGCCTGTGTCGCGCGGACCAGAGCTCCGCCTCGCAGTGCGACGCCAGTGGGCGCTGCTCCTGCATCGCGTCCGTCGGCGGAGAGAAGTGCACCGAGTGTCTCCCCGGATTCTGGGGCTTCTCCACCTCAGGCTGCACGTGAGCCACGAATCCTCATGTGCCGTAGTCACCCGTGTACAAGTCGCACCTAAGAAAAGGTGTACCTCAACTTTGACCTGTGGCCTGTTCGATTGTTTGGCAAACAACCGCAAATTTGTGGTTGGTGTGCAAGCAATCAAACAGATCCATCTGAAACAGATTGCAAATTTCCACTACAAATAGTGGAGGCTCACTTTTGATGGTTCAGTCAGTTTTGGATGGGTGCAAACTCGACTCGAAATTTGCGGTGCAATCGAATACATACCTTGATTTTCTTGTTTTGATCAGGTCTCATTGAAACAACAGTTTTTTGTCAAAGACGCACCCCTGGTGAGGGTTCTCAATTGGTACAAAAAGGTGCGTCTCATGCATGGGTGGATACGGTAACATTTCAGCCACAGTATCGACGATGACAATTAGAATGTCCTGTTTGAGAGTTTTGGCGGGCCTTGCACTCGCTTTGCTGAAGATGAGAAGCCTCTTAGCACAGAGGCCTGAGGCTCAAGGCCTGAGATCTGAGGCCTGAAGCCTGTGAGCCCACGCAAACGACTGAAACTGGGAGATCTCAAACCTTGAGGGCTGAGATCTCGTGAGTGCACAGGGCCTGTCAGTCGCGCCACGCCAGTCTTGAACAAGCCCATGCAACTCCCAACCTTCCGCTCAACTGAGACCACCTTTGCCTATTCTCAACGTTGAGTTCATCGTTTTGCACAATTTAGGATGAAACTTTTACAGGAGCTGCAACTGCAGCGCGGTCGGCGCCACTGACAGTGTGTGTAATGTGACCACCGGTCAGTGTCCGTGCAAGGTCAAGGCGAACGGGCTGCGGTGCGACTCGTGCCTCGACGAGTCCTTCAACCTGAACCCGGACAACCCGGACGGGTGCCAGGCGTGCTTCTGCTTTGGGCACGGCACGCTGTGTGTGTCTGCCCCCGGGTTCACCAGCGACGTCATCTCTTCACCCAAGTTTGTCAATCTCTCTTTTGTTTTATCAACCAGTTGAGGACTTCAACCTTGTCAGATTCAAACAAAGAGGGGGGGGGGTCAGCTTGTTCCATAACGCTGGGGTCACAAATGCTCTCGCACATGACCTTATTTTTGTAGAAGTGAGTTCACACACTGACAAAAATTTAATTTTCTTGTTCAATCACACAACTCTTTTCTTGACCAAAGGTCACAGGAACCGTTTTTGCAGCGCGTGCGAACCCCTACATATGGCACGTCGCGCTGTGTGGCTGGCGTCATATTTAGATCTGCGAGTGAATCGCGCGTCGCTGCTGTCAAAGAACGAAGTTTTCTCTTGTAATTTCAGCGTGAATAACTGGACAATTGCAACGAATTTTATTGCGATGACCGATATTGACATGTTCCAGAGCGGCATGACTCTGTTCAACACGGGATACCGAGAGGTGAGGCGCGACGCTTGGCGAAACGAGCCGGGAGAATCTGTCCCAGCGTTCGGAGTCTTGATCAAGTTGTGACCTGATGCTGTTTCTCAAAGACCATTCTCCCCCGTGTGTCAACACAGGACTGCAACGTAGGCGCAAATGAAAGTTGAGTGCGGCTGAAAACATTGGTGAATACGGTAAACGTTGGTCATTTTCAGGCTCCAGGTCAGTTTCTGGGGAACCAGCTCAGCTCGTACGGCCTCACGCTCAGCATGGACATGTGGACGACAGGGGGCGCACAGCTCGTGCTCGACGGGCGACGCGCTTTCGTCATGGTGGGAAGAGGTAAGACACCGGAACTTGTTTTGGCACACACGCCATGACAAATAATTCAAACAGTTTGTGAAGGCGACGAATCGTTTCTTTTCAAGACATCCCGGTGTGGTTCGACACGAGAGGAGTGACGCTGAAAGGAACACGACAGCGGGTGACGCTGAGGCTGCTCGAAAGTTTCTGGCGAAAGAGCATCACGACGAATCCACTGACTTTCGAGATGCAAGGTGAGTCAGTGTTGTACTCTCAGCTGTGCTGTTCTGCTTGCGTCCCAGAATCTGGATCCTCGGACATCCACGAATGCAGAACAGCAACAAGCGAGAAAGATTTGATTTTAAATATTTATTTAACGACGATCAAATTACAAAATTCTTTCGTCCACTCATGACCCGCGAGGAAGTTTGGCGCAGTTGGCGTTTTCTCAGGTGTTCGGGAATTCTAAGATTTTCTCTGATTCAAACAGAAGGCAACTGTTTCCAACATTTTTGCCTTCATCGAACAAAGGAATCCAAAGATAATGATTGCAACTACCATGGCAACTTCAATCCAACTTCAAGTTCCCGCGAGAGAAAATATTGCTGGAGTTGCCAAGCAACTCAGATCTTCTCATGACCCTCAAAGTTCTGTCATGCAGGTGCAGTGACCATAAAGTCAAACGCGGTACAGACCAGAGACTACTGACCTTGCAACCGACAACTGACCAAGCACTCAGAACACAAGCTGTCCGTGAAACAAAATAAATCGCTTCAGGCAACTCGGATTTTCTTGCCCTTGTTGTCCAGGCATCATGGCGGGTCTGCAGGGCATCTACGTGCGCACGCTGTTCGAGTCGGTCGCGGAGACGATCGAGGTGCAGGTGGAGAACGTGGAGCTGCAGAGCGCGCAGCCCATCACCGACCCCGACACACAGACTCCCGTCACCAGCGTCGAGCAGTGCACGTGCACGGGCGCCAGGAACACCGGGGGTCAGCATCCCCGTGGTCTTTCTTTCTTTCTTTCTTTCTTTCTTTCTTGGAGGAATGTGTGTAACACAGCTTGAAAAACATCGGCAACGTGCCATTGACTCAGGACTGCCCCTGTGAAGATGATAATGAAATCAGGAGCAGAAGATTCAACGGAAGTTGACCTTGTGTCTCATTCACAGGCAACTCGTGTGAGCGTTGTGCGATGGGCACCAAAAGGGTTCCGGGAATGGAGAATTCTTACGGCGTCTGCATCGCCTGTAACTGCAACAACAAAGCTGCCACGTCGCCCCCTATCTGCGACGAGGTGACAGGCCAGTGTCTCAACTGTCGCAACGGCACGGTGGGCTTCGCGTGCGACGAATGCGCGGCGAACGTTGTTGGAGTAGACTGCGACACGTGCGCGAACCACACGTTCGGGATCAGCCCTGCTGGCTGCGAACGTGAGTGCTCCGATCAATGTTCTCAACGCAAGAAACGCGCTTGTGATTCGCTGCCGTACAGTGAATAAGACACACCTGTGCGCGAGACACACCCCAACTTTGCCCCAAAGTTCTGATGTCGAGATCCCAATGAAACAACGCAAGACACACCTTTTTTTGATGCTCAATTTTGGGGCAAAAGGTGAGTCTTGCACAACACTGTGTGTGGAACCGAAACCAACCTGACGTTACCAAATCCCGCCACACCTGCATTTCCTGCGGATGTTTGTTGTTGCGACTTGCACTTCCGCTTCCTGTTCTCCCTTCAGCCTGCGACTGCGACCCGGTGGGCACGACGCCCAACACCATCTGTGACGCAACGAGCGGCCAGTGTCAGTGTCAGCCGAACGTCAACTCGCGGCGCTGCGATCTGTGCAACGATAACTTCTTCGATTTGCAGCCGACTGGGTGCAGGCGTGAGTGACAGGTTCCTCTTCAGTCGGCACAAAAACAATGGCGAGGTTCAGCAGACCCGTCTGGTCCTTTTCCGACGTGCCCCAATTGCCAGATCGGTGATACAGATGCCATTTGGTCACTTGCCATTGGCTCTCAGTGCACAATTAAGTTTTCTGGACCACTATTCTGGCAATTGGGGCACCGTGTGTGTGGAAATTTACGGCCATGCTGAACCTCCCAATTGACGAGATGAACAGACCTGTTACAAACCCGAAAGTTTTCATTTGCTAAAGGATCATTCCAGACTGAACGCATCACACGTGCCAAACATGCAGTTGTCAGGACCTGTCTCGTGGTCTGCACGCGACTGAAATTGTTCGAGAGTGAACATCAAGACAAGAAATCGGAGTTGCCATGACGACAGCTCAGGGACAGTCGCCTTGGTGAACTGGTTTCTATTGAACACAGATCATGAAGTCACCCCACGCAAAACAGGGGTGAACATTTCTGGCCGCGCACACCGACAAAAGGTCTTGTTGTGTGATTAACGCAGAGTGTGACTCGTGCTACACCCTGGTGGGGGCCGAGGTGACGCTGTTGGGGGAGATGCTGACCAACCTGACGGACTACGTGACGCTCCTGGAGGCCCAGGACAACAACACGGCGCTCGGGCCCTTCCACCGCAGGCTCGACGACCTGCAGCTCAGGATGACGTCACTCGTGGCGTTTGTAAGTGCACATGGGCCATCACTGTTTCCTTCTGGGCCATTGGGGAGATTTGCACGGCCTTGAAATCCTCACGTGCGGTGCCCCAGTTGCTCAATTCTGCACCCCAACATATATGCCACGCCCTTTCCGGGTGGCACGCAGTGGAGGGTGGTGCTTTGTGCACTGATCAATTTGCGCTGGATATATCGGACTGAGCGAGATCGGACCAAGCAGGACCGACTGTACGTGTGCCGTTTTGATCCCTTTTTGGGCCCAAACACACACACACACACACACACACACACCAAAAGAAGGGGTGCGCAATGCACATGGGTGTGTTATTGACGCAAACCAAGTCACCTTTTCAACACCAAAGGCGAGGTGCGCATTTTTCCCGAGTGCGCATCACACTTGAGTGAATACGGTGTCCGTCCCTCCAGCTGCAGCGCGCGGTGCAGGTCGAGGCGGAGGTGCGCGCAGAGATCACGCGCCTCGGGAACGTGCTCAGCCACCTCAACGACGTGCTCAGCGTCGACATCGGCTCCGGCCTCAACAACGCCACCATGAACCTCAACAGCACGCTCTTCAAGATCCAGACGGCAGAGGAGCTGCTTGCCGAGATCAAGACAGATGCAGTGAGAACTCAACTCTTACTGCAAGGTACAGTTCAACTTTCTGAGACAAATTTTGTCGTGTTGTCTCGTTGTTCCGCAGCTTGGTCAAGAAACGCTCGGCTAATTCATTTGTCCAGTTGACTCGAAGATGTTAAATGCAGTCAAACTAGTCCCCAGAAGGGGAAGGGTCTGTCAAAACATCGAACCAGCCCAGTCCGGGGGCATTCTCGCATTTTCTCATGTCATGCGGGGTGGGTGGGTGGGTGGGTGTCTGGGTGGGGATGTATCAAGCAGCTCTGTTGTGTGCCTTCCAGGCGCGTTGGCGGACCTCACGCAGCAAATCACGGACCTGGTGACGAGTCTCCAGAGCACCGAGACGCAGATCTCGCAGGTCTCGTCGGGCGCGCTCATGGAAGCGAACCGCGTCCTGGACCAGGTCCGCAGGATCGAGGCCACCGTGCAACTCGCGCTCACCACCGCCACCAACACCGTCACGGTCAGTGAGCACGGCTACCTACACCGTCACGGTCAGCCGTCAGGATCAGTCAGGCTGAGTACCTTCAGACAAGGTTATCACACTCAGCACAGTGCGCGGAGCGCATTTCGCACCACGTCAAATGTCTGCCAGTTTACGTCAACACTGGACGCACTTCTCACGTGAACTGCAATGAGCGTGAGCTCAAACTTAGAACTTCCACCTGCCCATGTGATTTGACACAACACACCAGTGTCAAAAGACGATGTCGCGAGAGGGCGTGGTTGAAGGACGCCGTCCTCTTCAACATTTGTTCACACAAGTTTTCACACGTGTGTAAACTGTAGATTGGTCAGCTGGCCGAGTCGAGGCACGTGGACACCACCAACCGGATCCGGGACATGAAGGCGCAGGTGGCGACACTGCAGACGTCCACGAGCTCCCTGCAGACAGAGGCCGACACACTCAAAAGTGCGTCTTGCCCAACAGCATTTGCAAGAGTCGACAGATTCACGCTGGCTACCAGGGATCTGTTCAACCGATGAGTACAAATGTCAAAAGTCATCCACAAGAACCGCCAAGGAGACAACCTTTTGTAACGATGCCCTCCACGTGATCGTGGCTGCAGCGCACAGATCTGCATTTCAAGAATCTGAAATTCTCCAACTCTGTGTTCATAAAACCTGCAGTCGTATTGGCTCCCATCATGGTGGAAAAAGAGTTTTTACCTTTCATGTTGGTTCCTGTTCACTCACACAACTCCTTTCTCAATCAAAGGTCTTGAAAAGTGTGTGATTTCACAGGAACCATATGTTCAGTGTGAGACCCCAGTCTTCCGAGATGCACGGACTCAATCTCAGTGCCCTGACCCTGCCTCACCCTCTCAGTGCCCTGACCCTGCCTCACCCTCTCAGTGCCCTGACCCTGCCTCACCCTCTCAGTGCCCTGACCCTGCCTCACC
>JAAUXT010119087.1_pt1 | contig 16103 bp, 18 predicted proteins | sample 7278171 | NCBI WGS metagenome assembly JAAUXT01 (sample SAMN14350112, study PRJNA611818) | marine sediment metagenome | isolation source: surface marine sediment (1.8m) | place: French Polynesia: Moorea | collected 2018-08 | reverse complement strand
GTGTGGAAGAGTTGGCTCTTCCCACGCGCGCAATCCAGCTTTCGGGCAAGGTGCTGAGTACCGATGAAGCAGCTTCAGTGGAGCTGCATGAAGCTAAAGCTGTGCACCGGACTCGCAACTCGCGCCACCTATTTAAAGCCGCACCCATGACACCGTGCGTCTGTCGAGAGCAACAGCTTGAGACAGGAGTGAGTAATAAATGTTTGAAGCGTATGCTTGAGTTTTACTCCACTGCGGCAGTCTGGCCGAGCCAAGGCTGCTTCTTACAGCGGTGCCGCACACGGCGGCGGTTGTGTGGACAGGAACCACCGGGACCCGACCCGCACACAACAGGACAGACGCACACATGAATGCTAAGGGTTTTTAAGCCAACAGATGGCCGGCTACGCGACCATCAACAAGAGAACCCATTCGGTGAACGGTCAAACGTTGCGACGTTCGGCATAGAACGACTCAGCTGCTTTCTACAACTCCTCACAGAGTCCTCAGAGAGCACCACAAGCTGAGCATGCACACGACACATGTCCCTTCTGCGAGTGCGCTCTGTTTGACCCGAGATTACACACACACACACACACACACGCACGCACGCACATACATACATACGTACATACGTACATACATACATACATACATACATACACACACATACATACATACATACATACATACATACATACATACACACATACATACATACATACCATAAAATCCCATGTATAAGACCCCCTTTTGATGCTCAAAAATTTATGCCAAAAATGGGGGGTGGTCTTGTACGCGAGGATTTGACTTTTGGTATCAAAGTGAAGAATAGAAATTAGTAAGTTTTTTGAAGTATTAAAAAAGGATGGGCTGAGTTAAATGAGCAAAAATATCAAGTTAAAATAGGAAAATTAATAAAACAATTAGCCAAAAAGTATTTATTTAGAGCTTTTGGAATAAGAATTATTATTATTATTGAGAAAAAAACATTTTGAGAAAGTTATTTTGAGAGTAATTGCCTGGGTTTTGATTCTGAAAACTTGAAATTTATATGTGTGAATAATTTTCCTAAAAATGTAAAAAAATGGCTTTCTACTGATTTTGTGGCTGAAAAAAGGGGGGGCTCTTATACGCGAAGGGGTCTTATACGTGGGATTTTATGGTACATACATACATACATACATACATACATACATACATACATACATACATACATACATACGTATGAGGCTCAAATCACTTCTGGCGATCAGCATGAGCAGCAAAGTTCAACCCATTTGCCCCATTTCCTTTGTGAACCCGCACTTCAATGACCACAGACAATTAAAATGTTCGTAAACAAGACTTCAAGTGCAAGACATGCTGATCGCCAGAACTGATTTTAGCCTCGTACACACACACACACACACACACATACACACACACACACACACACACACCAATCGGGATCAACTGCAGAGCAAACAGCAGATAAATTTTCTCAAATTCCTTGAACTTTCAGTCTTTGTTTCAGACAGGGAAGATCGCGAGGCATGATTGGACCCAAACCGGTCACAAGTGTGTGCTGCAGATCCAGTTTTCATCACTCACCCCCTGGAACTGGGCCTGCAGGACACTGGGCATGTCGAAACAGAAGTAGGAGCCGAACGTCAACAAGCAGTTGAAGAACAGCACCAAGAAGCGGTAGCCACCTGGAAAACGCAAAAGTCATGTTGAAAATGCTCAAAAACAGTTTTGGTCGGGATTTTTTCTTGGTCTTGTGACCCCTTCCTTTGTTAGGTTTCGTCCTGAGTTCTGTGCTTTCAGCAGACCCGATCTCCAGATCTTCCTCATGTTTGACTTCTCTGACACATGATGTCCGAAAAAAAGTCTTCAGGGCTGTTGAAACACGAAAATAGCAAAAAAACCCGGAGCATTTTAGCTTACAATCAGTTGCGTGGAGAGCCATGTTCGATGTTTACACCTCCGGAAGTCAAGTGACCTAAAATTGTCGCCCCAAATTCGGTGTGGTTCGCCATCACAAATTTCGGCGCGGGAGTCGCTCACCAAACAACCAACGATGTGACAACCAAACCACAAACTTTCAAGAAATTTCACAAATTTTCCTGGTGAGAGCTGGGATCCGCAAGGAAACGGGACAGGATCGCATGTTTCAGTGGATTAAACAAAACTGGGCAAAACAACAACGGAACAACAACGCAACAGGCCCTCGTACTTTAACAGATCGGTTTATTTGGACTGCTGGAAAGGAAAAACGAACACAAACTTGTCAAACCAGACTTTTCTCAGAACTTTGGGTGTCATGTTGTTGAAGTCGATCACTGGTCTTCAAAAAGTGTTGCTCTTCACCTCATCCTGAAAATACAGGGAAAGAAAGAACACTCAAAGAAAACAGACATGTTCAAGAAATCAAACAGCAATTGCGCGTCAGAGTTATGCCACGAACGCAGCGCGTTCAGAGCAAATATCAAACATCATGACACGGAAACAAGGTTTGGATCTTTTCTTACCTGACAACTCTTCACGATGTCGTCCCAGTTTCGTTCTGCGATTTTGGGTATCACATCCAACAAAACTTTCGTCGCCTTTTCCGCGTTTTGCTTCATCATAGCAAAAACGCTTCTGGCACTGACCTGAAAGGCAAAGGTTCACGAAGTTTCTTCTTTCACGAAAAAAAAACGCCTGAAATTTTGGAGATTATTTTGATGATAATACACACATGTTCAGCGTCGTCAGTCTCCCTCCAGCAATCGTAGTCGGTTACCAAGGCCATCGCTGCGTAGCACAAGCCTGCCTCCTTCGCCAATGGAACCTTCCAAAGAAAAACATGGTTGCATAGCGTGTGCTTGTGTTTTTGTACATCAGTTCATGTGTTTCCATCGACGCAAACAAAGAGCGAGGCTGCTGACCGAGCGATGTAAGAAAATAAGAGTACAAAAAGACGCCTAACTGGATGTGGATCTATTGGGGGACACGAGTCATGTGAATTCTGACAGCCTCAAAAGATACCTCGGGGACAGAAGTCATGTTGATCAGATCTGCACCCCACACGCGAAACATGAGACTTTCTGCTCGCGTTGAAAATCTTGGTCCTTCTACCGCTATGATTGTTCCCTTGTCATGGTGCTTGATGCCCAGGTCTCTGATACTCTCTTCCAAAAGCTGAAACAAGAATGCAACGCCGCAATGCAATAAAACACAGGTGCGTCGCCTAAAGTTTTGTCAACTTTTCACACGACCGTCACCACCGACAGTCGTGATGGACAAGCGTGACCGTCAGGAGTGACACTCATCCAAAACATTCCCATGTTCGTCACCATGTCCCCCCCGTCACCGGTGGTGGGCACTCCCCTGACAGTCAGTCAGTCGCAAGCAGAACATAGACGCGCCTGCACAAATGATCGAAAATATTGACAAGGGCAATCTGTGCCTGATCGGGAGACATTGGGGAGTTATCGCTGGAGACAGGCCTTGTCTTCCGGATATCTACCCCGGGAGAACGAGACACTTTTCAAGAAGAGTCTCTTCAAAAGTTTACCACGAAGAAGGAAACGGTTTGCACGCACCTTCCTGGTGTGTTCACAGAACGGAGTTCGCATTGGCAGGTGGCAGATGCCCGAAAACTCAGCACATGAACCGTCAAAAAACGTGTTTTCTCTCTTGTGCGTCCTGAAACAAGAGAACGCGTCACGAAGGAATCGGCGGAACACCGAGACGTGGTGTCTGTTGAGGACAGCCCAAATGAGTCGTCATGAGAAAAAGAAGCACAAAACCTGTCAATGAACTGGTCCACCAAAACCAGGTCCCCAGGAGCGAACTCTTCCCTCAGGGAGCCACAGGCTGTGGTGACGAGCACATGCGTGCAGCCTTCAGCTTTCAGCGCGTAGATGTTCGCCCTGTAGTTGACCCTCGAAGGCAGGATGTTGTGCCTCCGTCCATGTCTGTTGGGAAGATTTGAACTGAACCCCAATTCTCCCTTTGCTCTGCACAATAGAACACACACACACACACACACACACACACACACACACACACACACACACACACACACACACGTAAAACGTCTCGAAAGCAAAAATCGGCTGGAAGCGCAATCACTCCAAAAGTTGCTGACCTGAACAGAAGGACACACTCAACGCCATGAATCTTCCCCGTCACGAGGTCGTCCGACGGCTGAACAGGTGAGAATGTGAACATTGTTCAATTTGAGGGAAAGGAACAATCCACCTGCACATATTTATGTACAATAATGTTTTTCCTGATTCACAATCAAATCGACTTGACGTTTCGGACCAGAAAACACAATTTTTCGTGCGCCGAACGAAGGTTGGACGGTGATCGACTGACAAGACTCGTGCGAAGTGTTGCGTGAGCGAAAGGAAGTGTACTTTCAAGATCTATTTCTGTGTTTGTATGAGTGTAGAATGAAGATTACAGCAAACAAACAAACTGTTTGCGCTTTCGAAGAGCCCGAACCTTGCCGAACGGAGTTTCGACTGATTTTGACGCCCTGTCCTGCAGAATGCTCGGGTCGTCGATTCCGGTTCCACCGATGATGCCGATCTGAAACAGAGCCACGTGCATCTTATCGTATTCCACCGTGAACACAGCCGATGGTCCCCTTGGTGAAACCAAACCAGAGATCCAGATGTTGAAATGCAAATTTCCCTCGAACAATACGATGTGTCTGCAACACACAAAAGGGATGTGGGGGCAGGCCCCATTACACCCTGAGTCCGCAACAGTCGATCGTTTGTTCAATCACTTTGTAGAATCTTGAGTCTGAACAGTAATAGCATTTTCTAATGCAGCAAGTGCGATCATTCGATGGCCTGAAAGTGAATGGGATGGATCCAAAAACGTCAGTGTCCACGTTTCGTGTAACAGTTCAAATCCACTTTGCGGAAATCATGGGTGGTGGAGCAGCAACAGACGTGTATCTCTCCCTTCCATGGTTCTCCACGATCACTTGTCTCCACACACGTACCTTTACTTTTCCCATTTTTCGACAAGAACTGTCTCTTCACTCCTCAGTTCGCGTTCCTCCGCGTGTTTTCAGAATCTGGGTCACGAACTGGGTCGGGTCAAAGTTTGTAGGGCACCTGCTGGTTGCCGGGTAACGATCAAAATAAACCAGGTGAAGCTGTTTGTGACAATTCTGTTACTGCTTTCCTTTGGTGCCTCTCGCTTTACAGAAAAGATCAGATTATTGGATTTTATCGCATCAGGTAATGGTCTTTTGTCTGTCGACGGCAGTAAGGTCTGTATCTGTCTGTGAGAAGAGAAAAGCTCATTTCACCGAAGTGCCTTCCGTGTGTCGTTTGAGAGCAAGTTGCGACAGGTCTGGAGACTGAGCGATAATCAAGTTTACCAGGTCAAAATCGCTGTGGCATTCTTGTGCGGGATCGATTTAGATCTATTGTGGTCTGTCGCTGCTTTCATTGTCAATCGCCCGATTTGTCTTTTTGGTAGAGGACAGACCAGATCTGCAAACTTGGAGGCATCCAAATCATGAACAATATTTGGACTTGTCTGTTCGTGGAATTTGTGTGCGCGATCGTTTCAAATCACCTTGTTCCGTGCAAACGAGTCTGTTTGGTTGACGGTTCAAATACACTCGATAAGTTCCGAGTCAATTGAACTTGTCGGTTTCTCCAGCTGCACACGAGCAAACAGTACAGTCACGTTTTTATTGCAAGGCACACAACAGCATTCCAACACTTCACACATGCAGAACGCAGTAACTCAAGTGTTTACCACAACTCAATCGTTTGGTGTTGGATTCCAAGTGAAACATAAGGAAATTTTGAACCGATTTTTGCCTTTAGCGAAAGAAGAATCATGGCTGCCACTAGAAGATCCCAAGCAGAGATGCAACGGAAGTGCAAACAGGCTCTTGCTGGGGGGAAAGCCACGGACCCGATCGAGAGAATGCGCCTCCAGCTTCTGGAGAGAGGCTGTTCTGGAATAAAATCCATCGGAAGGTTTGTTATTCATGTGTGGTACTTCACAATTTGTGCCTCAATTGCCAGTCGCCGGGCAGTTTTGCGCCCAGCACCCGACGCACGTGCATGTCACTTGAATTGCTGTGATGGAAACAAGTAAGATTCGACAAGCACACGTGGGTGAAGTGAGGACTTGTTGCATTCGTATTCACGGGCGACACAATGATCGCGTTCGTTTATCGTACCTCGCGCCCACGCCTTACACGCTCCAGCCGAGTGCGCTGGGTGCACGGGGTACGGGGGTCAGGGTGTACAAATGTACCCAAAGAAACTGTCAAAATGTAAACCGTTGTTTCTGCAGAAAGTTCAAGATCATCGATGACGACGGGAGTCGGAGCATCTCGAAGCCGGAGTTCCGCAAAGCCATCAAGGAGATGGGCCTCGACCTCGACAACAACGGTATCGACGAGGCCTTCCAGTGCTTTGACCGCGACGGCTCCGGCGCCATTGACTTCGACGAGTTCCTCACTGCACTCAGAGTCAGTGTTACCTGCAGAAATTGTTGTCAGTGAACTGGCTTTTCTCTTTTTTGGAAGAGGACAAAAGTTCTCAGTGGGTGCACAAGCAAAATTTAGTATGGCTTCTGCAAAATTCGATATTTCAACACGAATTCGGCAAAGATACACGGGCTTGATTTTGAAGCTTTACACAACTGTGTTTGCATTGGCTGCACAAATATTTGCGGTATCTTTTCGGTCAGCCCCCAATGAGCAAATCTCGGACGAACCTGATCAGACAAGCCTTCACCAAACTCGACAAGACCGGGGACGGGTTCGTCACCGTGGAGGATTTGAAGGGCGTTTACAACGTCAAGCAGGTCTGCATGTGGTCTTTGGTTTTTGTTGCGCACACAAAAATGTTCTTTGTTTTGATTCACAATGTTTGGAACTGTCTTCTGCACTCATGCTTTTTGCAGCATGCCAAGTTCAAGAGCGGGGAGTGGACAGAAGATCAGTGTCTGCAAGAGTTCCTGTCGACCTTTGAGCAGGACGGGGACAACCAGGCAAGTTGTCACATTTTGCACAAAGTGTGCTGCATCACAATTGCATCACGTGTGTTTTCTTGACAGATTGATTTTCTTGTGCATTTCTACCACCGCTTTGACAATGGCTGTTCAACACCGCTTTGAGACAACAACATAATGATTCTCTTTGTTTCAAGACTTTCTTTGTTTGGTTCTTGTGGAGTGCAGGTGACTTGGGAAGAGTTTCTCAATTATTACTGCGGTGTGTCAGCTTCCATTGATTACGATGCGTACTTCGACCTCATGATGCGTAAAGCGTGGAACTTGTAGAAGAGGTGGTCTCCCGTGTTATCAGGTGACGTACTGACGACGTACTGACGTCCACGTGGTGCATGCTAATGGTGTTGGCTGAACCCTGGAGCATGGTTTTGTCTTCCCTCTCAGAGGACAAGATGACTAATCCCCTTCGTCTGGTTCAGTTACAGGAAAGTCGTGGTGGTTGGGCATCCATAGTTGTGTGGTTAAAATTTAAAAATAGAATTGTTTGGAAATTTTGTAAGAAACTTCAATCAAGAATGTTTTGATCTCTACAATTTTTGTTGCATGTACATATTTTGACCATTTTTGTTGCATGTATTGCATTTTAATTTGACGTCTTCTGGTTCGCGAACGACAAACTTTTCGTCCATCAGAGTTGTTCCGACAGCGCAAATTTTTAAGAAAATGACACAGCTCTCCGATTCCGAAACTCGTTCCGTCTGGCGCTCTCATAATCTCCAAATTTTTCAAAATGCGTTGACAAACTGCGCCAGATGGTTTGTTGTTGTGCAATCAAATTTGTATGTTTGAGCCAGGATTTCTCTGCCCGGTTCAGAGTCAGCCATTCAAGCTGAAACTTTCAGTTTTTAAATTATTTCTTCATTTCCACAGATAACGTGGGAAGAATTCCTCAACTACTACTCCGGAGTGAGCGCCTCGGTCGATCAAGATGCTTATTTCGATCTAATGATGAGAAATGCTTGGAAGTTGTAGTTCTCTACTCTCTCCCTCTGCAAGAAAACGTGGGGCAGTAAAACACTTGAGTGTGACGGAGAAACGCCCAAGCTGGAGCTGACACTTCTGACGGCCCCTTGGGGTCCCAAGGGACCTGCCATTCCGCTGACCCTCCTCCCTCAACAAAAATGTGCACCCCTGTGTTTTTTCTTGAGGTACCATGTTTCAGTTTCACAGCAACATTCTCTCCCCCCCCCCCCTGACCTTCATTCTGAATCTGCTGGAGTGGTTTGAAGTTGAATATTGAAGTCCAGTCACTCTCGTGGGCACTGTGCACGGCGGTGGCGCCACGAACTTTCGACTGAGTTCCCATTTTCTTGCACCAATTGAAGAGCTTTCGTGAACTGAAAGTGCATCTGAAGGTTCAGTTTACTTCAGTGATTAATTTGTGGTGTTGAATTTCTGTTTTTACAACTGACAGGTGACTTGGGATGACTTTATAAACTACTACTCTGGTGTAAGTGCGTCCATTGACCAGGATGCCTATTTCGACCTCATGATGCGAACAAACTGGAAGTTGTAGATAACTTGTTCGCAGTTTTATTCTTTTTTTGATAAAAATGCTCTGAGTAGATTGCGCAAAACGAGTGCCTCTCCCTTCAACCTTTTTTCGACTCTTGTCGATTTTTGGCTTGTCTGCTGAAAATTTTAACTCCAAAAATTTCTTGCCATTCCTGAACTGATCAGCATTTTTATCTGCGTAGAGTTGGCTCATTTGCATGTTCTTAGACTTGCCTTGGTGAGGTTTGTACTCTGGCGTCTTGAAAGTCTCGAGTAAAGCTGTATCAGCATGTTTCATTCCTGCATTATATTTTCGTTCTTTGCAGCCATTTGCAGCTCATTTCAGTCCTATGTTGTCAAGAGGTCATGTTGTAAATGTTTTGTCCCTTGCGCTTTAGTCCACAAAGAATAAGAGTTTTCGCATGTGCGAAAGCCGCTTATTCCCAGCTGGTCGTCCAGGCAGTCATCATTGCATGGATGCTGTAGTGCTTGAGGTATTGGAAGTGCGGAAGAAACAGCGAATACATTGCAGCTTTTGTATACGCGCCAGTTCTGTTGTGAAATGAAAAGCATTCCACGGAGATGTGTGATTCCGTGGTGAAATTAGAACGACTGGATCATTGCTCTAAGTTGAAAAAATAATCAAATAAACACCCGTCAAAAAGGTACACTAACGCACGTTGTGGAACGTGCAGGAGTTTTCTTTCAGGTCGTGAAACGAACATTTTGTTGGTGCCCAGTTCAAAAGAAAAGTAGAAAAAACGTTCAAATTTGATTTCATTTAGGGCACAAGACTGTTGTTTGATTCTCATTTGGAAGTATGCAATTAGAAACTGCCACAGTTCAAGCCTAGAAAACCTCAGAATTGGACAGGATTCTCCTGTGAAAACAAAAAGGCCGTTTCTGAGCTGGGTCGGATATTTCATAAGTGGTGTTACGTGTCGCCTTGCAGGTGCATGAAAAAGTGTAAGTGGATTGTTCGGTGTATGAATCTTGAAAAAGCAAATTGTCAACACCTGTTTCTGCAATTGTACAGCAGCATTCCAGAAGAAACCCGTTTTTGTTGGGCGCGGCCTTGTGTTGACGCAAAAATGTTTTTGACGAGAAAACATTTTGACAAAATAAAGTTTGTTGTTAATTCACGAAGATACTTGTTCTCAGAAACATTCCTGGAAGTCGAGAAGTTCTTCGGGTGACACGAGTGGAACCAGGGTCCTTTTTGACCCATTTCGCCCCAGAAAACACTGGGACCAGGCCCCTCTGGGAACAACGCCCCGTCGACCAAATCCTTGTTCCGCTCCAGACCACCATTTCTGAGTTTTCTCGTTGCTGCCTTTTGATCAAAAGACACATTCCGAGGCAAAGAATGCATCCGCCCATGCCACTGATATGCCCATCTGTTCCCGAGCGAAAGCGCTCTCTCCCCGCGCAGTCGTGTCAGGTATCTGCAGCCGTATCGATCCAGTATGTGCCGCTTCCTCCTCATCTGCCGACGAACTCCACTTCTGAAGGACTGCGGGCCGTGCACCTGTCGCCTCGAGCACCTCAGAGCCTCGGGTAATTTCACAGGACCCAGTGCGCTCCCCCGTTAGAGTGCAAACACACCAACGTTTTCAAGTTTGCACTGTGGCAGATGCATTTTCAAATCAGAACCACAAATGGAATGAACTTGGATTGATTTTTTTCGTGTCAACACGAACATTTGCGCCAGAGAATATACAACCCAGGTGCCAGCCTGCAGGGGCTACAGGTTTCAGTACAGTCCAAAGTCCCAGTTTGGCTTGTTTCTTTTGCGCGAGAGCACCGTCTGGATTTGTGCTGAAAATGATACTCAAGCGTGGACAGAGAAGAAAACCACTCTGTCGTTGAACGAACGTAAAATGCTTGGTGTACGAGTGTGTACGTTGTTTGACCACTTGAATTTGAGACAATCAAGGTTGGCTTTCTCTATACGAGAACTGTCGTGCCTGTGTCAATTCATTCCCGAGCTGATACTTTCTGATGAAAGCTGCATCGCAGGCAGCACCACTTAGGGAGTATACTCCAAGAGAAGCGCAAACCTTGAAAGTGCCGTTGGAATCCCAGGTGCAGTGAAGACAGGTAATCACCGGCCTACCTCAAAACCAGATCGAGTTCCCCACACGCAACCACTCCAGCGACTTGACACAATCAAACAGGTAGAATCAAACAGGTAGGTTGACTGTCAACACAAATTGACATTTTCTTGGTTCTCTGCAAAATAACTCATCTTTGGCCAACGATACAAAATTTGTGTGGATCGATGAATTCTTTTGTTCGTATATAGTATGTCTCTTTCAGATGAAAGAAGCTGTCCTGACGAGCACAGACGTTCTGCTCAGACACAAGGAGACAATGGGAGACGCAGAGACTGGTGAGTCGGCACGGGTGGATTCAGGATGCAGAAGCCTTGGGTCATCTTCCACATCGGTCCCCCAACATTGGCCTTTGGGATTTTCACCCCCCGGAGGTGGGGTGGGGGGTCGGAGAGCCCCTCGATCAAACCCTGGATTTGCCTCCGGATAGAATTGGATGCAAAACGTTTCAACCCAGATCCAGAACTGTAGAGACCAATTTCCGACAAGAGGCATTCAAAGTTCTTCGAAATCACACCTCGTTTGTTTCTCCCCTTTCTATTCGCAGGGGAAGTTATTCACGCCCAGCAGGCCATTCCAAACGGAACTGCAAAATCTCCCGTTGAGGAGCAAGTGCAAATGTTTGCGGAAGACAAGATTATGAACGAAGCAGAGAACGAGAAGCAAGCAGCAGAAAATGAAGGAAACGATGAGGCCGCGAAAGGAAGTGAAGATACCAAGGAAGAAGTCATTGAAGAGAACAAAGTGGAAGATATCGAAGACGCGAAACTCGATGAGGAGCCAGAGGAAGAGGATGAAGCTCCCCCACCACCGAAGCCCAAGAAGAAAAGGGACAGCGGGTACACCAAAGCCTTGGAAGAGGCTGCAGTCAACCTGAAAATTGCAGACGACACCCGGCAAAGAAGGGTGAGGAATCTGACTTTGTTTTAGCTCAGGTGCGCACCCACGCACGCGCGGTTACAATTCACTCTTTTTCTTTTCAAATTCTGCAGAAGAACCTGGTGCGCCTGATGTGCGCGGTTTTACTTCCGGTGGTCGCGACTTTCCTGCACTCAGTTGTCCGGATGGTCGGCGCAGGAAACGAACGGAGTGACGTCGGAAGAGTCCAAGACGCCCTTGAAACCTTCAGACGACGCCAAGACCTCGTCTACTGCGTCCACGTGGAGTCGGCCACGGCGGGTCTTTACGTCGCCTCCAAGTGGTGCGGTTCCGTCTCAACACTTTGAAAAATTGCGTTCCATTTTACACACACGTGTGTCATAGGAAAAAGCTTTCTGCATTTCACACACACCTGTCAATCGGAAGAAAAATAACTTGTCAAATTTTCATTCAGGAGCCAAGAAATGGAGGTCAACTTTCTTGACCGAGTGAGAATCTGCAAAAGGATACTCGGGAACACAACCATGGTGACGAAACTTCGAATCGAACAAGCCTTGACAACGACCAGAAGAAGGGTCGAGGAGCAAAATGTTACCTTTCCTGAAATATTGAATATTTACGAGTCGGATACCAGGGAACATCTGACAACAGATACCGAGTATCACTGGGAGAAAACCAGTCAGTACAAGCTCTGGAAAGGCTTGAGGAGCCACAAGGTTCTCCTGGACTCTCTTCAACCTTCTGGTGAGTGAATGCGCTTTTCCAGCCTGGGCGGACCCTTTTGGTGCACCGCGTGCGCACGTTTCCTGAAAAAGGACATCCTTCAGCCTTCAGTTTGGGTCCAGGTTCCCCCCTCCCACCATTCCCTGAGCTTTTGTTGATCAAATTGTTTCTCTCACGACTGCAATTCCGCTTTCGTGAACTCCAGGTTTGATGTGTGAGAGTTTTCACATTTTTTCAGGTGAAATGTGTGTGTTGGGTGGATTTCTGGCCAACCAGGCAATGCGATCGGCCGCAGCGGTCCGTTCACAGCTCACAGGTTTGGCCGAGACACTCGTTTGTGGGCAAAATCTTTTCCTCGAAAAGAACATCGCAAGCAATGTTTCACTTTTCCTCAGATTTGAATGAAAAGTTGAGGCTCCATGACTCTGTCCCCTCTCACGCCAGATTCACTGTCCAGAGCCTTGTTTTCTGTCGCTGCAGATTCAATGACCAACGTTTTCTTCTCTGTTGATACGGCTGGGATTGAAAGCAAAGAGTGTTGGAAAGATTTGAATTCAGTGTTCTTCTCTGATGAGGTGCTGAATTTTACTGATACCCTGACCATCTTGGGACACGCAGGTGAGTCGCGTCGTTCTCTTCGCACTCATGGACTCAGAGTGATCTGTGCTTTTTCGGCTTCCCAACTTGTCCGAACCGAAATCCTGAAACAGGCCGGAGTCACGCGAATTTGAGTTTTGAAGTGTTTCAGTGAATACTTTTCGCATCATGTTTTGCTTTTGTTGATGGCAAGGTTCATCAGCTTGAGAGCCTTGATGCAAGGTTTTACCATTTGCAAGCTGGACGGGCACGTCAGATCGCTGTCCTCAAAATTACAGAACCAGATTTCCCCCTTCCGTGGATGACAATGGACTGGGTGGAGTCAGGCTGCCTGGCTTGGTTCTCTGCGCTCGCTCAGTTCCACGCATGCGTGGCGGAGCGCCTGCTGGACGCGTGCGACGCCAGCTTCGCCTCCGCCGACACAGAGCTGGGTGTCTCCGCCATCTTCATCCTGCTCACCGTCACCATCTGTCCCCTCATGGCCGCCAGATACGTCAAGAACGCGGACGAAACTGCGACTTCTCTGCTCAGCTCCACGTCCAGCTTTCTCCGTCTGGTAAAGCCCAGAGAGATTTGAATCTGATCGAAAAAAAAGAACAAAGAAAAAAGACCCACCAGGTCAAGGCCCCCTGATCCCCGGGGAGATATTTTTCTGCCACGTGTTACATGCACTGGTCTCGCTTTCGTTCCGCAGGTGCAGGAGGCCAACTCTGACCGGAAGCGGACGCAGGCGCTGCTCAACGAGATGCTGCCCCCTAGCGTCGCCGAGGACCTGCGCACCGGCGACCGCGCCGTGCTCGCCGAGAGTTACCCGTCCGTCACCATCTACTTCTCTGACATCGTCGGCTTCACGTCCATCTCCGCCGCCAGCACCCCGATGCAGGTGCGGACGCTTCCGTGCTCACCTTCCAAGCCGCGGGCCCAGGGGGCGAGCCTGCAGGAACCTCGATCTGAACCAGCAAAAATGTAATGATGGCACCTGTCGGCCGTCTGTCAGGAGGTCAGAGGATCTTTTTCGTCAGGAGACCGCAGGTCACCTCAAGGGTTGTTGGTGCCAATTGTTGGGTCAACTGCTGTTTGTCTTGGAGGATGGTTCATTGGTTTCTGACCAAAAACAAAGGGAGAATCAGCAACCTTTGTTCATGGAGAGAAGTGGAGAATCAAGAGGGGAACCTCAAGTCCTATTGTTCTTGTTGCCATGCGAGTGGTGCATAAATTTCAGATCCCTTGTCTGGTTTCAGGTTGTAACCTTCTTGAATGCTCTGTACACGGAGTTTGACACGCGAATCGACCTCTATGACGTCTACAAAGTCGAAACCATCGGTGGGTGTGCTTCCTTTCCAGTGGACCTTAAGTCCCAAAACACAGAACCAAAGGACCCTGTGTGACCGAAAATTTTTGCACACAATTACAAGTTTGACAATCTCTGCTTTCAGGGAGAAAACTTGCTTTTCTGAAAGTTCTAGGCATGACTCACCACTGCCCCTCACTCGGCCCCCAATAGCCACCTGAAGTCCCTCTCGTCGCCACATGCACGAATACGAGACTCGTGCGATGTGTGACGCGTCAATGCAATTCAACCCGCGTCAAACATTCAGCGTCACACAATTTCAGGCGACGCGTACATGGTGGTGTCGGGGGTCCCTCGCACGAACGGAATCCGCCACGCTGGGGAGATAGCCACGTTGTCGCTGGACCTGCTCAGCATGACGCAGAGCTTCAAGATCCCCCACCTCCCGGACAAGAAGCTCATGCTGCGCATTGGGCTCCACTCAGGTGAGACCTGCCTTCCTTGTCTCCCATGTTTGCGTGCAGAGACTGAAGGATGTCGAGGACTTCCGGCAACACACGAAAGCAGATCATTCCTGAAGGTTGTTCGTCACTTTTCAGTGAAAGCGCAAAAATTACTGGTTTGGATCCTGAAGGTTCTTCGAGAACTTACAAAAAAATCATGATCCTGAGTCCAGGCAGAAAGCCCCCAAAAAGTTGTTCTGGGCCTGAAGACTCCTGGTTCTGGGAAAAAACTGTGAGAGATAAACTGTGTTGCCTTTTCGCTGGAGGGTACATGTGGTCAGTTCCTTTGCCATGAGCGACCCTGTTGTCATTCAGGCCCGTGCGTCGCTGCCGTCGTCGGGAACAAGATGCCGCGCTACTGTCTGTTTGGCGACACCGTGGGCATCGCGTCCAGAATGGAGTCCACCGGACAACGTGCGTGAATCTTCCATCAATAGTGACCACAGAACCACTGAAATTTTTGTCAACTTTTTTCACAAGTTTGACCGAATGTGCTTCGAGCTGGTACTCGTACGAGTACGAACCAAAGCCACTGTTCTGAAGTTTCCCATCAATTCCTCCTCTCAGCACTTCGCATCCAAGTGAGCGAGGCCTGCCAAGCTCTGCTGCTGAAACTGGGAAAGTATCAGTTTGAGGAGAGAGGCCAGGTGGAAGTGAAGGTGGGTCTCACACAAGGGCTTGCAGCGAAAGAAATGGATTTTTCTCAGAGAAAGTTTTCTGACAAACTTAAATTTTTTGAATGCAGGAGAACAGCTACGTTCAGACGTGGTGGCTCACCGGAAAGGAAGGGTACAACTTCACTCTAGAACTGGATGTTTGCGTTTTCGTTCCCAAGAAAGTCAAGTTGGACCGCGTGGTGGTGAAGAGGGACAAGAAGGGGAGTGCGGCGAGCTTGCGCAAGATAGTCACAGAAAAGAAGCTGAAAGATGCGAAGGCGGCGGCAGAGGAGAAGCAGGAGGCGCCCGTTGCCAACGGAGGCGTCGCCGCCAACACCGCGGGCGAGGCCGCGTCGACAGACGCCTGAGCGTTCGTGATGTTCCTGACCTTTTGATCATTCCATCTGAACTGAACAGCTGAATGTGGAGTGACATGCACGAAGCTTTTGCTGCCACGTGTGTCTGCGACGATGGTCCCTGCAGGTGTTGCGTGCGCACTGCAGGTGGCCACGACGAATCCAGCACTGAGGTCAAGGGAGCCAAACAAGGACAAACTCCGAATCAAAACATTTTACATTTTGCAAAATGTGGCACACAATTTTTCGGGGGTACGAGGTCTCAGAGCCCTTGATCAGCCAGAGGGTGGATACGTGCGGTATGTGTCTTGCGTGCAGGTTGTCCTGTGTCTTTGCATGTTTTTGCAAACTCAAAATTTATTGATGCAAGTGTTATATATATGAGTGAAGCCCCAGTAGTGATGTTGTAGTATAGTTTATTGTAGAGTATGAGTTGGAGCTCAGTGGTTTAGGCTACCTTCCTCTATGGTGTCACAAGC
>JAAUXT010125835.1_pt1 | contig 16104 bp, 18 predicted proteins | sample 7278171 | NCBI WGS metagenome assembly JAAUXT01 (sample SAMN14350112, study PRJNA611818) | marine sediment metagenome | isolation source: surface marine sediment (1.8m) | place: French Polynesia: Moorea | collected 2018-08 | reverse complement strand
CAACTCATGAGAGCCCTTCTCTCGGATGTACGGCTCACACTGTACTGTGTGTAGCTACTAGGTACCCGTCAAGTTGAGGATTCATCCTGTCAAGGCAGATGCTCCTGCAGCGTTCATAGGCTGGGCCATTCCGCTCCTTTAGGAAAGGAATGACCCAGTGTTTATGCGCGTTTCCCACCATCGCCCTTTTTATAATTTGTGATGCTTTGACGCTCAGCATCAGAACTTGGACAGAAGTACGTCATTATAAATTACCCCAGTCAAGGCACCCCCAATTTGCAGGTTATTCACGGCCCCAGCAGAAAACCTTCGCAAGGGGGAGGCAGGGCACATGAGGCCAGGTGGGGGGGAGGGGGTCAGGGCACCATGGGGCGGGTCCTGCTGACCTGAGCAGCCTCGGGCATGACGCTGCCTCCTCGTCTGCGTTTTGCTGCGGTCAATATTTCGGCACGATGAGTGGTCGTTGCAGGTGTTCCACTTCAAGAAGATGCTTCGCGAGGCGGGCAAGGACGGCGTGAAGGAGATGAAGATCAGCAAAGCGACGCTCGAGCCGCTCGCGCAGAAGTACCGAGACGCGCTGCAGAAGATGCCCGCCGTTCTCAAGGTACGCAATGCATATCCACGCAGCTCAGTTGGGCTTTAGATGTCCTAATGTTCGTGCTCTTCTGGTTTAGTTTTGCATATTCTTTTGCGCACCGCCGCTTTGCGATTGCGTCAGTGGAACCAGCTCGTCGCAGCTGGTTGGGGCATCACGTGACTCGCCGGCTGTCCATCTCACCAAATTCGAATAAATCCTCTCTGGTTTTGCAGGCGGAAAAATTCCCAAAGAAGAAACAACGAACAAAATGATTTCCACGATAGTGAACTGTTTGTTACTTCGGGTAAAGCTGAAAGGATGGTCGAAGAAATAAAAGTACGCCATTCACAAAGGTCACTTAGAAATTTGACGATTCTTTTATTCGGTGTTTTGCTCGGTCACATTCGTATTCTTGTCTCCGAAGCACGAGAGCGATCTTCGCTGCACATCGACTCCTGTGGTGGCGCCTTGCGTGAAGCACGGTGTCAAACAGACGAGAGAGCAAAGCGCCTCTGCGTGGTCGCGCGGGTCGGTCAAGCCAAGCGCAACGCAAATCAAATGGATTCGAGTGAAGCGCTTCACTCCAGCGATTTGAACCCGTTGGTTGGTCGGACTGACCTGGCGGCACGCCCCCCGGCAGGTTCGAGGCGTGCAGTCTGTGGCACTTCCCGCCAGACCAATCATGCCTTGCGTCTCTGCACGAGCGCTGTGCCACATGGTTTGTGTTGGTGCCTGATTCCTCCAGCTTGAACCAGGCATATCCAAGGATTGGCTGACATCACAGGTCTTGACCACACAACCTGTCCGCGGGGTCAGCTCGTTCATTCAGCTTTCAGCCAGGGGTTGATCCTGGGGCCTTCCCACACCCTTCACTCCCCGTCCCACAAACAAATTCTCCAAGTAAATTTACTCATGTTTCAGGTCGCCTTCCTGACTCATGTCCGGGTTCATCGATGTAACTTCCGCCCCAGACCACCGTCACTTCCTCCATCACCATTTGGACTTGCTCGATTTGCTGCCCTTCAGCCGCGGCATCTTGATTGGGCGGAGGTACGGGTTGTCTATGTCTCCGTCCCCCTCAGCCTCGGTCTGGTTCACGCCGGAACTCTCCTCTTTGGAAGGCGATTTCTCCTTGGTCCCTTCTCCCTCCTTCTTGCCCGGCTCCCCGTCCTTGCTCTGCTTGTCCGCCTCCTCCTGCTGCCGCTTCTGCTGATTGGCGAGATTCTCCTCGAGCTCGAGCGACTCGAAGTCCTCGTCCTTCGGAAGCAGCGCGTCCAGGTACGGCGTCTCCGACGGTTTGCAAGCAATCACTGAAAAAGAAAAGATGGAATTGCTGACACACGATTCACCGTCGACATAAGCACGCTGGCGTATCAAGCGTTGTGTTCTGGAAACGAGATGACTTTCAGGTCACTTGTCACTCAAGCCGTAGATGTAGAAATCCATAGCAGCCCTATATCCGTATATCCATAGTAGAGCTGTAGAGCTGCAAAACAAAATGGCAGCCCCCAGGTATAATGGCTGCCCCCATATAAGAAAACCAAAATGGCTACTCTCAAGAGCCCAAATGAGATGTTGCCTCCTCGGCTGCCAGCACACAAATGATACTTATACTGTTTCCCAGGCCCAAATGCATTCCAGCCCTGAACCTGGCATAAACACTCACAGGGGGGGGGGCCCTCAGCATCACATGTGACAGACAGACACAAACTGACAAAAAAGTCGCGCTTTTCGCGACTAAAAAATGGTGGACACTGCATCGCCAGCGATGACACCACAGAGTCGCACGCTGACACATTTCGTGTGATACAGGACCAAAGCCCTGACAGCTGCGTCCACAAGGAATCTCGTACACAACCGATACATTTACATTTGGATGACCACACAGAGCGGTGAGATCTACTCGAAGGAAAAGCAGCCGAGTACTCACGCGGCAAAACGAACTTTTGGGGTTCAGTTTCCCCATTTGAAGGCGTGAGAATTTACGCAGACCGGCGCGAGGGTACCGGTTGTCAGTCTTCACAAGGGGAAGTTGGGGTGGAGTACTCTTGGGTGAAGGGAGAATACCTGCAAGGGAAGCCCACAGTACTCACGCGGGAAGGCGTAGGGGTCGTCCTCGAACAGCTTCTCGGTGTCGCTCGTCTTGGCGACGAACCTGGTGAGCGCGCGCTCGACGTCTCGCTTCTGCGCCGCCGCCTTCTCCCGGATGACGCGGTACTCCGTCACCGGCCTCTTGTGCGTCTGCAACACAACTCCTTTTGTCTCTCTGTTGCAGTTTATCCTGCTGTCTCTCACTCCTGCTTGACCAGCGTATCTCACGCCAACTTCGTGCGTGCGCACTCACCATGGTGTGAATGTAGGTGTGCGGGTCGGGGAATGGCGGCAGGTGATCCGGTATGTGGGACGGGTGTTGCTTGGACTCGCCCATGTGTAGAATACGAGGGGTGCTCGGGTTCGCGCTGTGTCCCACTGGAAGAGAACACAAATATTCACGGCGGTCAGAAACCTCTCTTTCTCACGAGTATCCTCCAATGTTGATCTTTCAACCAAAGTGCATTTTCGAGCACTGCAGGCGAAAAATCCTTCGTCAAGAGAGTTCGTGCAAGAGTTTGCACACCAAACGCCCCCCCCTCCCCCCCCCCCCACGAAAGTGGCTCAAATTTTGCAAAGACGTGGAAAATCGCGACGCAACAGCTGAACTCACAGTTGGGGAGGCTGATTTTGTTCCGTCTCTGTGCGTAGACCGGCAGCTTCTGAATGTTGCAGCCTGAAATGAAAGGCAAAATGAAGGGTAAAATCCGGGGTGTGACGCACGGAGCTTCCGGACTGGCATCAACCGCACGAAGGAAAACTGCTTTCAATCTGGATGCGTTGTGCACTGCGTCCCTGTAGAATCAACGGGGCTCGGCATCGCCATCGCCGTCGCTGCTGGCGCCGATTGACTTTCAGGACGCAACGCGATTCACTGGGTAGCATCCAGATTGAACACAGACCCATTCACCGCAGCTTCACCCAGCATTTCTCTGTCGTTGCGCTCCCGCGCACTCAAGCCTTGATGCTCCTGTGCCCAGGCTCCACGTCGATTAGTGCCAACCCTTCCAAACCCAAGCGCACTGGACTCGAAAGACCCACATGACTCGACCTGTACCCATGTTGATGCGCTGTACTTTTCCCTGTTCACGTCACGCGAGACGTACCCATGTTGATGAGCGCCATGGAGACGTCGCTGCACATGGGTGTCGTGCGGCACGAAAGCTCGGTGTACGCCTGTGCACTGCGCCCCACCTCCGAGATGTCTGCAACAGCGCCAACTCGTGTGAAAATCTGCCCCGCATTGGTGCGTCCACTTTGCGACGCAGCGCCCAGGTGGCTCTCTCCGTGAAGCATCCGATCACAAATTGTCACGTTTTGAAAACATTACAAGATTCATCCCCGGCAAGCACAAAGACAAGAGCATTGCGTCGTCACAAGCGAAGGATACAGGGCCCACGGATCCAACGCCAGACGCACCCTGCGAAACCTGGCGAGGGAAACCCGAAACTCACAGCTTTGGATCATTTCGGCGAGCGTCTCCAAAGCGCAGTTCTGCGCATGCCCGAAGCCTGCTTCCGCGCAGAGGGCGCTGACGGCGACTTTGAGCGCGCGCCTGCGCGGCGCGTCCGGGTGCAGCGTCTCCCGCTCCCTTCCCGCCATCTCCGACCTGCAGCCAATCAGAACAACACATTTCATCCACTGTGATACAAGGGGGATCCCAATGCTGACGGTGCAGTGCAATGTTGTATCACCAAGTGCACTTTGGAACAGGACAAGTTGACACTATTCTGCGGCCACAAATCGCTGAGTTGACCCCTCCAACGCAAAGGTGATACAACATGGTTCATTGCACCGTCAGCATTGGGATCCCCCTCGAACCAAAAACCACCCTGGGGCTGGCGATTTCAATGTGTGACTACTTGCTCAAAGACATGTGCCGTGGGCTCAAAACAGCAAAAGGCGAACGCAACAAACTCGTGTGATGCTTGCTGCTCGAACGCCGCTGAAGAATGTTCCTCAGTGAAACTTCCTTGCATGCAGTACATGTTGACTTTTCCAGCTCGAATCTTTATTCGTGCAGTCGTGGTTCGAAAGTACATGCGTGTGATTTCAGAGGGTCACTGAGAGAGAAGAGCCCCCGCGTCTGTGACCCACTGACCACAAACGAATACTGTCCTCACAGATTTTACGTCCTGGTCACAGACTACAGCAGGTCGACCTGAATTTGACTCCATAGATGTACGTAACACGTACCGGGAGTCAGATCTTGAGTCGCACCGTCGTGAAGTCAACCACGTTGTCGACTGTTTCGGCCTTCTCACTGGAAAATTCAGCGTCAAGCATCTGTGTCTTTCGCGTGGGAAAGCTTCACAAAGGGAAAGTTCCACAGGGGAGTTCGAACAACCCACAACTTTTATTCTTTGTGGTGGCCAAATTAGTGTGGAGAACACAAGCATGCAACTGCCTCATCGTTGAGGTGATAACCAACAGAAACTTTCTGTTGCGGCAGTGCCAGTTCTGCAATTTTCGCTTTGACTTTTGTTGGAATCCAGGCTATGGATCTTGGTTTTGGAGTCTTAACTGGATCCTGCGGCGCATTTCTCACACGCTTTGCCAAGGATGGGGGAAGAGAACATCATCATGTTGGCCCGTGGTCAGCGGATCTACCTGAATGATGTTTCCAAAACTAGAGTCCAGTTCAGGTCTGCATTCAAATGAAAATAATTCAGACTCTCCGTCTTTCTCAACAAAAAGGAAAAATAGCAGAACGACCGGTGAACTCACTCACCTCTTGCCTCGGTTTGTGAAATAATCACACAAGTTATTCCAAATTTGAATGTCAACAATCGTCTACTTGTTGCTGAGTAACAACAGGGGTGTTCACAATGAAACAGTCAACTCAATCAAATATTTGGTCGAACACAAACAATCAACTACAGGATTCAGGCGCGCTTCGCCTTCTCGCGGGATTCTCTGCGCACACCCGAGACACGGACTTGGCTGTTTACGTCTTTTAGCTTTGGCGCGAAACTTCAAACCAAATTCGTGGTGTAGCAGATAGTTGCGTCCCTGAACAAGCTGTACTTTTCTTTTGCACATTTGGGAGTTGAACCCTCTCGTGGCGTCAGACCCAAAACCAAATACAACCTTTTTGGGTGCAGATTGTCAAGTTGTTCTGGATAAGGAAATGTGACCTGGTCGCGAGCGGTGCGAGCCAGGGTCCACGACTTTGGTTCATCCGCCTGTTCGCCGGTCTGCACTTCTTGATATCTCCTGAAGCGGCAGATCGAAGTTTGCTCAAACTTGGCCGAGGTGCCTCCCCTGCAGTACGAATTCCAGATTTGCTGGAACAGTGATTTTTGTTCTGTCTTTTGGTCTGAATGCGCAGAGGCAAGAATGGTCAAGCAGTGTGACATACAGTGTTTGTGATCTTGTCGAAGGAAGCACGAGTGAATCATCCTTTTCAGGTCACTGTGGGTGATGTTCTCACTTGTTTGTTTGGCCACAATCCTGAGAAATAATGTCATTTGGAAATGTTCAATTCTTCCAAAACATTTTCCTCTCTTTCTTCTTTTCCCACTTGTTTTCCAAGCAAGTGTCTTGCGACAAGAAAAATTCCAAAAAAGATCAAAGCAACTGAAGCATAGACAATGCAAATGTATACAAACCACATGTGATTAGCATTGTCCAGCAAGTACCCAACGATCAAAGGTCCAACAGCCCGTCCTCCTGCACTGACGGTCATGGTGGCAGAAGACAACACACCAATGTGAGGAGTCTCATTCTTGCCAACACAAAGAACTGCAGCAGATCTGCTGCCAACACATGTTGCAATGACAAACACTCCCAACCAAAGAGACACTGAAGTCATATCAATGGTGAAGGCCATAATAACTGCTGTACCAACAGCCACGGACAGATAAAGACTCAGAAGAGTTTTTGCTTCTATGAAGTTGGAGAGCACAGTTGAGAGGAGCCTAGAAAATGCATTTCCTGCCCAATAGACAGTACCGAGGTTACTGGCAACAAGTTTGACCCAATGCAAGTACACAAACGCAAAAGTTATTATGAAAGCTAAAAATGTTTGAGCAATGGCTGCCATACAGAACACAATGACACACATCAAACTGATCACAAAGAAAGAGTAACATTTCTTCCCCCATCCTGAATTGATTGCCAGAGATTCTTGTGATTTGTGTTTTGTTTTTTGTGTTGATTCATGGACAAGTGTACACCCAGAAAAGCCAAATTTGATCAAATGCAGAGATCCTGCGAATACCTGAGCAGCCCCAACAATTCTGAAGAAAGAGAACACCTCACTTTCAAATGGTGTACTCGACACCGGTGAACTGGTGCTCAAGTCAACTCTTGGTTCCTCAGGGCAGTCTTTTTGTGAACAATTGTAGCCGCTCTGTCTCATTGTTGAAAACATGGAATCTGTGGTGGTGTTGTTTTCTTCCAACATCAAAGATTCCTCAGCAAGGAAAAACTTGGATAGTTGAGAACAAACCAGACCTCCAACAGATAGAACAAAGAAGAGACCATGTTGATAAGGGTCACTCTGATCTCCCCAGATTTCTATGATGAAGACACTTCCAGCTGAAACACAGGAAGCAACAGTAAATTGGCAGTGAATGACAAGGGTTGCAGAAGCAATATTTTTCTACAAGTTGGATGAGCCGAACATTCTCCACTGAGTAAGTAACAAACTAAATTGTGAAAACGTCCGGGGCCTGTTTTTCTCACCAACGTTGTAGGAACCTTGCGCGAAGCCATTGACGCCCATCATGACAGAAAGCACTGTTACAGAAGGGCACCATGGAGTGACCAGCAGACTGACTCCCATCAGCAGCACAACCAGTCCCTGCAGCAAGTGTTGGTTCAGTTTTCCGACGAGTTTACCTGCTGCTAAGCACCCCAGAAGATTTCCAACATTTCTGAAAGGGAATCAGCTCAAGTTCGGTGGCCAGCCTCGCCTGGCTGACCACAACTCAGCCTGGCAAGGTTGGACACCAAAGAAGGAGTGTTGAGCTGGAAATGAGTGTTTTGGACACACCTCCATGTGGACAGAGTTGCGATGTGTTGAGTTGAAGTTTGGAACACGCGCTGCAGGTCCACCAGGGTGGCTCCTAGAATTGCGCCAGATACACCCTGAAATCACAATGCAGACTCATCTGAGTACATGTAAGACGTTGAGACTTCCCTGAGTTGGACCCTGCTCAGGACCTGATCGGCCCCTTAAAATCCCATTCCTGTGTCTGCCAAAGCACACACTTCCCGATGTGTTCAGCCCAAGCGACGGGAAATTTTCCGGGGCTTGACACCCGCAGCTTCCCAAAGAACGCAGGTCAAGAGTGGGTGGCAGCCAGGGGTGAGTGCTGGGGGCTTGGTGTTTGAAAGTTGTTCCGACAGTGTTTGCAAATTTTTCATTCAGATCTCTGGTCGGCACATGTGCACCATGGTCGAATGTTTCAAGTGTCAACTGTCAGCATTCAAAGAAGCACATGCTCACTCACCCTGTTGAAGTATCCAAAGTACGTTATGGCAGTGTTCAGTCTCTTCTCTTTCAAGTCCATTTTGGTGAAAGTAATTTTCTGTCTGCAGGTCGGAACTGCTTATCTCTATCAATTGTTTGTGTCAGTTGAATTTCAAGTGAGAAAAAGGAGTCAAGATAACAAACACGGACGTCAGAAACGTGCGATCTGCAACAGCCACCCAGCGACCACCGCCGAAAAACATGCTTCAAAAGTCAGAGTTGGGTCACCAAGGGTCATACCTCATTCACACAGGACTGATTTCCCCCCTTTTCCCAAAACCCTGCGTCGGTTGGAGCATCAACATAATTTTTCTTCAGTGTTGGTCAAAGTAACAAAGGAAACATAAATGTAGCAAAGAATTTTGCGCAGGCAAGGTCTGCTTATCTGTTTATCTTGTAATCTCAAGTTGAATTGTTTTTGCAGCCGACTCCGACAGACCTGGGTCTTCTGACAGTTTGCGTTCTTCGGGGATTTCCTGCATTGTTTCCGCGTCGTCAGTTTTCCTGCCAAAGGCACACTGAGCGAGGAGAAATGTGCCAAAGGTGAGTGAGGCTCCAGAAGAGTAAACTATGCAAATGTAAAAGAACCACATGTGGTCAGCGTTGTCCAGCAAGTAACCAACAACTGGACCCACTATTCTTCCCGCTGCAATTGAAGACATCACCAAAGAGGAAAGCACACCAATGTGTGGGGTTTCTTTTTTGCCAGCACAGAGAGCAGCTGTACTTGCACTGCCAACACAACTCCCAATGACAAACACTCCAATCCAAAAGGAGATTGTCGTTGCCTCAAGAGTAAAGATGATAGCGAACATTGTAGTCAGGGTTACCACAATGTAGACACCCAATATTTTGTTGGCAGACAGCAAACGTGACAGGATCACTGACAGGAATCTTGAAAATGTACTTCCAACCCAGAAAACAGTGGCCAAATCACTTGCGTTAGGTTTGGCCCAGTGCAAAAACTCAAAAGTAAATATCAAGAGAAAAGATGCCAATGTTTCTCCAACAGCTGACAAAAGGAGTCCAGTGATGCTGATCAAGATGATAACAACAGCTGACTCCCACAGACGGACCTTTCGCAACCCAGATTCTTTGCCCTTTGATCTTTTGAGTCTTTTCTGAAGACTAATGCTCTTGAAATGGCACCCACTGGAACACAGTTCCAGGGCATCAAGCAAAGCTGCAAGAGCTACAGCAATTCCCACAATTCTGTACAAGAGGAAAATGTCACTCTGAAATTCTGAATTTTTGTCATCACTTCTTGAAGTTGTATTCAAAGAGTCACAGGTTGTGTTGACTCCATCCACAGAGCAGTTCTGTGAACTCTCGTTTGGAAATGAGATTTCAGCGAGGAAGAACTTGGACAGCAGCGAGCAGAGCACCGAGCCGGACGTCCGGATGAGGAAGAGCGCGTGTTGGTACGGGTCGCTCTGGCCTCCCCAGATCTCCGAGATGTACACGCTGCCTGCTGAAAACACACAAAAGCTGAATTGATAGAGCGTGCATGGAGTCAAATGCAGACACTTGGGACACTGTAAAACCACAACTTTTGCTCTCAGTGGCTCAACAATTTTGAAACCGGAGGTGAGGGGTTCCGGCTTCGCTCCTGTTTGGCTGTGCATTCTAACAAGTAGAAATCCTTCTCACCAGTGGTGTGAACACCAATGAAGAAGCCATTGATGCCAAATACGAGTGAGAGTAGAGTGAGTGAGGGGCACCACGTGGACCCGAGAAGACTGAGACCGATCAGGAGCACGACCGCTCCGTGCAGCAAGTGCTGATCCAGACGCACCGCAGTTTCGCCTCCAGCCAAGCATCCCAGGAGGCATCCCACCCACCTGGAAATGACACAAAAACACAAGTGAATCCGTCTCAAGTGCACATGTCCACGAAAATGAATGTCTGCACTTGAGTACGAACCTCCAGGTGACGACAGTTGCGATGCGTTGGGTTGAGGTTCAAAACAGGCGCTGTAGGTCCACCAGGGTGGCTCCCAGAATGACCCCTGCCATCCCCTGCAACCAGTTCACAACCAACGGGTGGATCCAACATCTGACCAGAGGTGGAGCCCCTGGGGTTCTATCAACAGACAAATCTTGAAGGCAGCAAGGAAACATCATTGCTTTGCCAGCCACGCACAAGTTGGAGGGAATACTTGGAATGGGTGTGTCAGGGAGACTTTGCATGGGTATAGGGGCAGAGCTCACCTGCAGAAAGAAAGCGAAATACACAATGGCCGTCTTCAGTCTCTTTTCCTTCAGGTCCATCTCAGACTTTGTCTCCGTCGTGAGTAACACACTTGGGTGCACGTTCGAGTGCTTATCGTGTGTGAAACACAGTCAAGGTGAGATCATCTCAAAAGTCCAGTGGTCTCAGAGTGTTGTGGAGCATCATTGACATTGACAAGGCTGTTGAGATACAGGGACGACGATTGCGACGAGAACCTCCATTCATGATGATTAAATTTTGGTGGGCTCCGGTGCGCAACGAGGATGTGTGTGTGTGTGTGTGTGTGTGTGTGTAGGTGTAGGTGTAGATGTCCCACTCACTGCAGTGCTTCGGTCTTTGGCCCCTGGAACCCATCACTCGAGACCTGGCTTCAGTACCAGCCCTTCTGCGAGAGAGGCAGCAAGTTGCTTCTCATCCTTCCTTAGTCTTTCCCGGGTGTAACCCCCAGGACTGAGAACTGAACCGGAGAGAAAGGCAGACAGAATCGCGTCAAATTGGCAACTCCGTTCTGTGAAAAGAGAGACCATTTGGGGATCAGAACCCTTGACCAAGTCAGGATCCTTGACAACACACACAACAGACATTTGCAAACTTGGTTTTCTGTTGCAAGTATTCTCGTGTTTGTTGATTGTACTTTGATCGCAATGTGAACGAAGTGTTGTTATACGAGACGATGATACTTGTTCGTTGGTTTGTGGAGCCACTCCATGCACACATCAAGTACCACTCGTGTATAGTCCACAAAAAAGCGGTGGATCCCGGATGCTTTTCTCAAGGGGCGACCCGAAAATCAAAACAATTGAAATTTGCGCCTCTGAATGTGCGTTGAGTATTGTCAGTGTTGGGAGACGAGACGCAGGGCCCCGAGGCAGCCGTCACTCCGCCCCTGGAAGTTTTGTGGTGCGTAAGTATCGACCGACTGTGCACGAACGCACGAGGCGAAGGCTACTGTGTTCACGCTTCGAATCTGCTGCTCAGCGAGGTAAAGCTGCATGGAGCTGGAGCTCGTGGAGCTCGGAGCTCTAGATACTGGGCGCTACGTGTGTCTATGCAACAGTGTTGTCTGCGCGATATGCTGCACCAAGTGTTGGTCGAGCAGTCAGCTGGAGCAGGCTATTGCCTTCACGCACACGTCACGTCACCTGAGAGTCGTGTGACACAAAAAAAATAATTGAGCTGCTTTGCTTTCGTGTTTTGACTTTGCGGCTGCACGTAGCATCATTGTGACATTCATCCGTGGCAGGCGATGCGCAGGCTATGCGAACGCGTGCACACGTAACACACGTGTACAGGCTTCCTGAAGGAGCAATACTGGGACACTTGACTTGATACAGTGATTGGTATATTGGACACAGTGTCGTGGTGTGTGCACCAGGTGAGTCTTGAGTGCAAGATTGTGTGCTCGTCGATCAATCGTATTTGTTCACGTTCATGCACTGGAAATTTGAGCGGACAAACAAGGATTCACAAATCAGCGCAAAACGTATGATTCAAAGAACCTGAGGCTGAATTCACACAGCATTCACGAGGATCCACACCGTGTTGTGTCCTCTGGCGGTTCCAGGATTGGGTGAACGCGGTATTGTCCTGCCTGAGATCCGATCATGCAGGGCATGCAGGGGTCAGTCAAACACCCTGCCCCCACCGAAGTCGCCAGAGGCCTCATGCACGCGTTGTCGTCTGCATGTGTGAGTCCATGTGCGCTGCGTCACCACAAACGCAGCTCCCGTGGACTCTCACTCACAGGCACCTCATCCACAGATCTATCTGCGGCCTGAACTGAGATCGAGATCCGACTGCGGGTTGAATTGACATGGAGCGTCCCACGACGGAGGTGAAGAGGAAGAAGCTGAGGACGGCCACCGTCTTCTTCGGTTACATAGTCCTGGTGAGGCTCATGTGAACGTTTTCTTTATCTGACAACAGTTTTTCTTCCCTCCCTGGATGTTGTTCTTTGTTTGGCTACTGAACCGAACCGTTTGCACACATGAATGTATGTGACCTCCAGCGGGAAGATGACGTTCAGCGACCAGGTTGGGCCTTCTGACCCCAACAAAAATGGTTGGCCTTTCTCATTGCAAGAAGAATCCAGTCCTTGTTGATTTGTTCGAGGACAATACGTGACGCATTTGCGCGGAACAAGTGCACAAACGACCCCCACACCCGTTGCACTCCACGTCGTAATTCCGCCACGTTTGACGCTCGTTTCACCTCGCTGTTCCTGCTGCAGGGAATGAGCAACGCGATTCTGGGCGCGACGCTGATCGACGTGCAGCGTCTCCACGCCGCCACCACGCAAGAGGTCGCCACCGTCTGCACGTGGAGGTGAGTCACGCAGCGTGCACGTCAGAGTGCAACCTCACCTCACGACGCGAGAGCACGTGCACGGAAAAAGCGCTGTCATGCAGCAGAGTAGCAACAAACGTCAAATGCAACAGGGACCTTGTGTTTCGCTGTCACACGTAGCAATCGCTACCTCTCCCATGCATGAGGCGTTCGATGATTGTGCAGAGGCCTCAGCCTTCGTGGCGTAGTACCAGCACACATGTACATGCCTTTTGTTTGCACGCATTTGGGGTACTTCACGAGGAGGAACCACAAGACTCGTGCGACCCGTAATTTTTTTTTGTCAGGACTGAGTTGAATTCTTGTGGCGGACACCATCGTGGAGATGTGTTCCCAGGGACAGTTTCGCGCTTGAAGGCCTTTGGCCAGATCACAGACTCGAGGTCAATTGCGACTCCACCATAAAATTTATGAGCGATCATTGCGTGGAATGTGCGCATTTTGATCACTACTGTACACACATTATGGTCCATTGTTGCCAAATTTTATGTTTCTGATAATTTCCGTCATCAGATATGTAAATTGGAAGATTCTCGGAGTGCTGAAACACACGGTGCTATGGTGGCTGCCTTGTTTGACAAACGTGGCAAAAAAGTTTCAGGCACAGAGAGAGAGAGAGAGAGAGAGAGAGAGAGAGAGAGAGAGACAGACAGACAGACAGACAGACATTCAGACAGACAGACAGACAGACAGACATTCAGACAGACAGACAGACAGACAGACAGACAAACAGACAGATAGACAGACAGACAGATCCCTCAAGCTCTACGACCCGAGCTGGCGGCTCCTTGAACCGATCAGGATCCCTTCCAATTTTACTTTGGTTCATTCATCAGAGGCACTGCACGTAGACAGTCTGTGCCAATCCCCTTTCCCCCTGTTCGTTGGTCCGTGTCTCGGGTGTTTGAAAGGCCTCCAGAACACGAATCTGCACACCCTGAACGATGATACTGAAGTAACTTCCGCTCAGGTGAAATGTGTTCGTGCTCCTCTTGTGGCAGGTTCACTGTTGTCTGTAGCTGTCTGTGTTTACTTCTCAAGTCGCACGCCGTGCACGAGCTCACATCGAGAGCAGTTTATCCACGGTTCATTGGAGTTGCTAACCCTGGCTATCGTAGGTACGCGGGCGCGGCACTGGGGTGCCTGGCGGCGGGGCAGATCATTGGGCGGCTGAACCAGCACGTGCTGCAGGGCGGGGTGCAGGTCGTCATGGGAACGGCGCTCTTCGTCGCGCCCTGGAGTCGCCCCCTCGCGGCATTCTCCGCCGTTATGGCGGTGCAGGGCGCCTTCACAGGGATCCTCAGTGTCGGTGAGTTGAAATTCATTTCGTGACACGGAGTGCCGGCACAATTCCGATCAACGTGAGTGACCGGGTAACTTGGACTATCTGGTCAATGCGAGGGTGGATCACACGGACGGGGGGGGGGGTACCCAGGCACCCGACCTCCCATGAAAAATTATCGCAACTAATTTTGCGCTGGATGGTTATTCTTTGTCAGTGTGTTTGTTCTGGGGTTGGGCTTGGATCTTGTCCGAGAGTGACAGGATCCTATTGAAGCCTTCGGTTCACCCCCTTCCCCTATGCACAATGAGTTTTCACGCAATTTCCGAGACGAAATTTACTTGATTCGTTTGCATGTGGTTGACTGGTGCTCACAAAATCGAAAGGTGGATTCTTGCATGGCTTGTCCCTTTCCCACGGATTTCTCATCCACGCGAAGGACAACAGAGCAGCACATTGCGACGCGACTGGTCTGGAGAGCTGTTGTAGATCGATGCATTTTTATGAGCGACAGAATGTCCCTGCCGCACAATTGGTGGTTTTCGCTGGTGCACATGAGGATCAGAGATCAGAGGAGCGCCTAACCTTGGCACGATGCAAAGCAACCAACCGTGCACATGCAAAAGAAATGCACCATGCAACTGAGATCTGTTAATTTGCACCGGATGACAATTGACATCCCAGACAGTCAGATTCAGACACAAAGTGTCTATTTTTCATGTATCGCTGCGAGTTGGCTATCGCCATGATTTTATGCTGTCGCATTTTCACAGCAGATTGTTTGCATTTGTCTGACACGGAAAGCTACTACTTCCTTGCACTGCCTCAACTGATGATTGACACGTTTTGGTCAGATAAGAATTAACCCATCTGCTCCTGAACTCAGATTTCTCACCGTATCTCTCAGGAGTTGTGTTCCCGACCAATGTCACACTCCTCTAGAAATGCAAAACTAGAAATGCAACAAATAATCTTTATCTGTATAAAACAGATCTGATCTGTTTACCGCGACATGATCAGGATCATCCGCATCTCTTGAAGAGGAGTCAGCAAATTCACTGGAGTGGTTGCTCTGTTTGCAACACTGTTGACAAGTGTTTGCTTGGTTCCCACCAGGAATCAGACGAAAGTTGACACACAACACGGAAAATCACACTCTGAGTCATGAAAGCTTGTGATGCTGGACTGCTGTCTTGCTGTGTGCACACATGGTTTCCATGGTTGTCTTTCGTGGCGTTTGGATGACAAGCGAGCAGCTTCTCTGGTATTCAGGGGCTCTATTGCTTTGCCCATCTTTTCTTGGTGCAATGGAGGCTCGTACTCTTTGACAGCAGTCTTGTTCGTGACAAAGTACGAGCACTTTGCTGCATGTCAAGGTGACCCTTTGGGTGGGACGTTTTGGCAGGATTTAAGTTGAGGGAAGTTGGGGAACACAGTAACCACTGTCTTGGTGTCAAATCGGAAAAACACACAAGAATCCTTGTGACTGGCTGGCTGAACCAAGAAACATTTACCCGGTCAGGAAGATCCAATGTGGTCTCAGCATTGTGTGTACAGTTACCATAGTTCTGGAGTCTAAATGTCTTCTTGTGCCTCTTTTGAAAAACGTTTACGATGTGCACTCGTACATTCAAGTCTTTTCAAGTCCTTGAGGCCACAATAGTACGCCGAGAATAAACAGAACACGATTCTCCCTTTTACTCTTCGTGTTGAAACAACGGTGCCACTTGTCCAATGGGCCGAAAGGGCTCCATCAGCCATGGATTTGAAGACACGAATTTCCTGATTCTGGAAATCTTTCACACTTCAAGTTGCTCTCTCCCTCTCGCTTTTGTCCAGCTCCTGTTTTCTTTCTTTTCACAGCTTCAAACGCATTCCTGATGGATTTGTGGGGCACCGGAAGTGGCCCCTATCTCCAGGCACTGCAACTCTTTTGCCATTTCAGGAAGTACAGTCTGCCCCCTGGTGGCCAAAACCTTTCTCACTGAGTTTCACACAAATGTTCACTTTGTTTACATCATTGTAGGAATGGTTGCTGTGTTTGTAGGGTTCTTACACACAGTCAACATTTGTCTATCAGGCTGGAGTATGCAGCAT
>JAAUXT010009197.1_pt1 | contig 16107 bp, 16 predicted proteins | sample 7278171 | NCBI WGS metagenome assembly JAAUXT01 (sample SAMN14350112, study PRJNA611818) | marine sediment metagenome | isolation source: surface marine sediment (1.8m) | place: French Polynesia: Moorea | collected 2018-08 | reverse complement strand
CGAGGGTCGAGCGAGGCTCGTTGTTTGGCAGAATGCTCAGCTTTGTCTCAACCCCCCCCCCATCCCCGACCCCTCCCCCTGCCCCACCCCCGCACCACCACCTCGTGTGGTATCAGCTTCCTTTACCGGCTTCGTAGAACAAAAACTCGACATTGATTTTCACGCGCATATGACGGCGGATTCTGTGTGAGTCAGAGACGGGAGTGCTGATGATCTCCTGATAAAACAAAGGGTGTGCGAGAGACAGAGAGAAAAGGTGCCTTTTGTTCTCCAGAGACAGAATGCACTGGTTGGCAATGGTTGCTTCAGTTGAAAAACAAACACAGTTTTTGTGGGGCTGTTGCACACTGGATGCGTCACTAGTTGTGTGTCCCACAACAGGTCAGTGCATGGGCGTTGCTGCCCTCCTCAACAGCGCGTTGCGTTCAGTTTCAAGAAACGCACAAGGTTTCGCTCGCACCTGTGACACACTGGATGAAACAAGCAAGTCAAAGCACTGCGTCGCAAGCGCTCCTCCTGCATCCATTGACGTAATGGGGGGCGCCACGCACGACGCACCCAGTGTGAAACTGCCCTGGACTCTGACGTTGCTACAGCCGGTGCGACACACAATAAGAACCACGTGCGTATTCTTGTAATTGCACGGTGACATTTGTTGCCTGTGATCTCTGGAGCGGTAGAGTGAGGGACGGGGGAGGTGGACATGGGGCAGCAGACTGACCGGACCTGACACAGATGGGGACCCGGAGGAGGAGGTGTGGAGTTCCTCTGAGACTGAGACCAATTCCTGAGACAGGTGTGGAGGTGACTGTACTCGTGCCTTCTGCCCAGTGAGAACTCCTGAGGAGTCAACATACACACACACACACACACACACACACACACACACCAGAACACCCATTACGGAATCCTGACGACAAATCCAAAACTCAAATGTAATTTTGTTGTGAAGTCACAAAAGTACTTTCCTCAACCAAGCATCTCGTTGAATGTTGAACACAATTTTTACGAGACTTTCATGCTTCTTTCACCCTGTGGCAAAATTTCAAAAGAAAATTTTTTCGTGTTCATGTCGTGTCTGAGTCTAGAGGTTGGGCCGCCGTCACTGAGGCCGGAATTCCCTTTGACTGACACCCACCCACACAGCCGCGCCCCCGGGGCACAACATGTGTTCAACATGATCTCAATGGGTTTCTGCACCCAGGTCTGTGAAACATGAGGACAGAATCCAATCCAGATCATTGAGAAAGTGGAGTCAGTCGGTGAATCCAAGGGAGAATTCTGGAGACTGAGTGCAGTCCATAGAGATACGTAATTTTGGTCCAGAGTTGGAACCACCGCCCGCTCTCCAAATGAAGTCAGGGAAAGGTCCCAAAATTTTCCCCAATGTTTGGTTCCTTTCAAGTGAGGGGTTTATTAAAAATGGAAATCTGATTTGATTTGAGCTGAAATTAATGAGGAAATGAGATTTTCAGTTGACGCAATTTGTCCCAGCAAAAACAGACGCATGAATAGGACTGAATAGCCACGATTGACTCGGAGTCAAGATGTTCGTCTATTTGCTGGGGCTGACTGGAGAATATTTAAATTCCACTTACAGCGCTGTGGCTCTCGTGACAAATGGAGGTTTAATAGACTCACATCATGTCAGTTTTCTGGCCCCACTTACAGAGTGTTCTGCCTTTTGAAGGGGGTCACTGTGTAGAGTGAACAAGGGGTAGGAGCCCTCCCCCTCAGGACAGGGACTTAACCCTCTTTGCTGAGGTGGTCTCTGTGTTTAGCGGCGGCGCCCGTGAGGCGTGGTGCACACTGGGTGCGTCACGCGGTGCGTCATGCGTTTCGGTGTTTGAGTGGAAACGCTGAGTCTGACCCATGTTTGTTGAGGTAAGCAGAAACGCAATGTGTGTTGTGTCAAGCAGGCATGACACACGCAGACAGACAGACAGACAGACAGACAGACACACACACACACACACACACACACAAACACACACACACGCACACGTTACATCCATCCACAAAACATCCAAGCCCTAGCCAGAAGCATCTCACCACCAGCATCCAGTGACGCGTCCAGTGTGAAACAGCCATACAGCCCACCTCGCGACACAGGAACAACCCTACCGAGGACAAACAATAGCCACCCACTCCCTGCATTTCCTTGTCAAAGTGCCCACATGCTGGGCAAATGGACGGACCACCACTCCACCAAATAGGGGCGCATACCTTTCTGTAATAACACACGCGGCCCACCTGGGAGTCACAGTCTCAGTCTCAGCTGGGAGTCTCAGTCGCAGGCCCAACCACCCCATCGCGAAAAGTGAAGCCACGTGACTTTATCTCAGGAGGCATGAGGCCAAGTTTCAAATTTTAAACGCTGCTACTGCGGTATTATCACGACGGGGGACAAGTTTTATCGGGGGAAATCGCAGGGAGGCTGCACCTTGAGGTGTGGAAAGCTTCTTAGGTGTAGGGGCTTTGTCTTGGCGTGGTGCTCAAATCTTCAAATATCCAAGGGCTTATGTCGAAAATTCCAGGCTGAATTTGAGGTTTCAGCCATTGAAAGTACACTGTGCATGAGGACGTCAACAGGTACAACGCAAGACGTGTTCAGAACTGGCATTGTGTCCCCCCCCCCGGTTCAATCAAACCAATACACACGATCCCCTGTGTATGGAGAAGAAGGGCACGTGTGTGACTCCACAACAAACGTCCCACACAGACTCTGAGCCTTCACACCACACAGCTAAATTCCCAATTCCAAAGGCAGATGAGCTTTTGAAACGTGTTGGTGAGTGGAGCGGGAGACAGACGAGGCTGGTGCAGTGAATGGACACGGCTTGAATGGGTCTCAGGTGCGCGCCGCCTCAGCCTCTAATGAGCAGTTCACCTGCAGCGCCGCGTCACAGCGGACGCGTCACGCGTCGCGTCCGGACGCTGCGTCGCTGAGAGCACTCAAAAATGTGGGCAGGGACCTCAGTTTTGACTTGAACAGGGACGCAGTGCATCCTGCAGGGGAAAATGCATTTTGTGTGAAGCAGGCCTGGATATGATGTTTTTACCTGGCAACTGAAAAAAAATGGAGCCTGTTTTACATTGGGATGTGTGGTGTCCCTGTGCACGCCAATGCACGCTTGCAGAGCAAGGGTGGCGTTCAACGTGACACAGGCCCCTAGGTGTTGGCTGCCAGGTCCAAACATCTTGGTCAAGCCTGCTTCTCACAAGGTACGTCATCCTTTGCGTCAATGTGCAGGTCAATGCTGCGTCTGTGCTTCCACTCTCTGACCTGCCCCGAGACACAGTCCGTAGCGCATCCAGTGTGACGCATGCCTCACTCAGAGTTCAGTTGCCAGGTAAAAACATCACCTTGGCAACGCGACGCCAATTCTCGTCTCCACGTCACGACTCGGAACACGAGACGCGATGCCAGTTAAACGTTTATTATTTCAAGGTAATTCCACTCGGACTCATTACGAGGCCCGGAGTTCATTATTCTGATGCGGCGGTGGCGGTGGTGGCGGCGGCGGCGGCGGCGGCGGCGGAAGAAAGTGGGAGCCAAATGAGCTGTGGTACTGATCATTGTAAGGGAGGGGTTCACATTGTCGTGCGTCTGCGTTCAAGGCAGGGCTGGGTCACTGTGGGGTGCATCACAGGCTGCGTTCTTGTGCATGAGAACCGGGTGCGTGTTGAGTCTTGGGAGACGTGGTCGAGCAGAGTGTGTCGCACTGCGTCCTTGTGTTTGAGAATTGACGTTGCGTCGGAAGCGACAGCACAACGCCCATTGACGTCGACGTGTACGTGGGCGTAAGTACGTGACTCTGATTTGAACCAGGCCTGGGGGGTGTTTTTCCATTGTGCTGATATCTCTTTGTCAGTGGTAAGTGTGTCACTTTTCACTGATAACTTTTATCAGCACTGATAAATTTTGGTGATAACTTTCATGACCAGTTTTTCCATTGGCCCAGGCAAATGTTAGTGACATTTTTCAGTGACAAAATTCACTCAGCAATTTATCAGTATCATCTGAAAAGGTGAGATATCACTGACAGAGATATCAGCATAATGGAAAAACACCCCCCTGGACCACAGAGACGCAGCACCCATTGACTCGTACGCGGGTACAGCGCAACGCGTGACGCATCTGTGGTGAGACAGCCCTCGTTGACGACGCTGCGTCAGCAGACTTCAAAAGTGACCTGAGAATGACGCTTGCGGTGTGAACCCCGCCCCGTTGTGGTAGATGCGTCTCGTGTCTGTGTAACAACAGATGAGGATCCGGTGCGGGCGGAGGACAGACCCCCAGAACCTGCAGGTCCTATCTGCTCTTATCTCGTTACATAATGCCCCGGAGATTAGGGGAGGTGATAAGGGGAATCTTGGCGTCTGTGTGTAGAGTCTGGTCCACCACAGACGCGGAAGTCATCTTCCTGATGCCAGATGCCCAGATGAGTCACTGAAGCAACTGACAATGATTTGAAGTTGAAACTGAAGTTTTTCTATCTGAGATGCGGTTGCTTAAAATTCCATGGATCAGAATCCATTTTGCCATTAGCTATTGTGTGATGCCAGGTCCCAACCACAACGTACAAAAACTTCATAGTCTCACAAACCAGGTTCTAACCAACCCCTTCTGTGTTTGCGACGACCTGTTTCACACTGCACGAACGCACCACGCATTGCGTCCTCTCCACAACAGCGACGCAACGTCCGTTGACTTGTTGCACAGCGACGCAACGCAGGCGCACCTAGTGTGCCGCAGGCCTGAAGCCACACCTGAACAGAAATGATCACTTCGCATCCAGTGTGAACCAGGCCTGACTTGCGTTCAAGACGCAACGCCTGACGCACCAAGTGTGAATCAAACCAAGACCCGACGTCCGACGCATCCCCTGTGAACCCACCCTACCATCTCATGATGCAAACGCTCCCAATTTTTGCACCCCAATATTGAAGCCGTGGGCCCCTATTACCCCGCCTGATCGGGTAACACGTGGTTCTGTTTACACGCGCCTGGCTTCAATAGTTCACGCTTTAATTGACGCGTGGTGGTGATCAGGATCAAGGCACGGGGGCGGAGAGCCCTCCGAGGGGCGAGGCTCCACCAATTATTATCAATTATCGCCCCCCACAGCTGCTGCTGTTCTGCCCGAGTTGCAAACCTGCGAAGAAGCGAAGTTGTGCAGGAGTTGAAGTGGGCCAGGTGAAATGGATGGACAGGGGTGTGCTGGAAGTGAAAATCAAAACAAAAGTCATTGAAGGTCTGCTTTGCAATGCATGTATTGAGTACCTATGCAGGTCAATGGGGTCTGTTCAGGGGCGCAAGTGAAGGCGAAGTGCAAGCAAAGTTCTTTGAGGTGTGGTGCATGGCGAGACCGTGAGTCAATGGGTCAGAGGGTTTCTGCTTGGCTGACACTAGGACTTTCACTGGTGCGCAGCGCATGCCGCATCCAGTGTGATACAGCACCAAAACTCACACAGCTGACGGACTTGGACAGTTTTGTCTAAACTTTCGGACAGATTTCTTTTTGTAAGATCTGTTTGCCAGATTTTCTGAAGAATTTTGCTGCCCAGCTCAGCAGTCATAACTCCTGGCCTGAGTTCAGACTCGGCGTCTGCGGAACCGAGAGAAAATCGAGAGAAGCGGAGGGAAAACGAAGCGAACACAGCGACATGAGCCACTTGAGTCAATAGAAAAATATTGCAAAAAGAGACGAGGGAGGTTCACACTGGATGCGTCACGTGTGAAATCTTGTTGAAGGGTAGGGTTGCCATAGCATGGGTCGTGCGTTGCATTTCTGCACAAGTCAATAGGGGTTTTCATATTGGGGTGACGCGGGGTCGTTTTCTGGGCTGACGTCAAAAGTTCCACCATTGGCTTCAATTTCAAATTTTGACGCCGACGTCAACAAAATGACCGCGCATCACCAATGTGAAAACGGCTATGCATGGTGCTGCGTCGCAGGAAGAAGTTCCCAGCATTGCTTGGGTGTGTCAAGCACAGTGTCCAAGGTCCTAATACAAGGCAGTGCCCACTTACCGCAGACACGCTTGTAGTGTGAGCCTGGCGTGAGAGAAATGACGTCTGAATGATGGTTCGCAGCCGTTCTGCGGTTTTTCGTGATCATCATGTGAGAGAAAAGAAATTTCTCAGATTTCTACTTCATTTCAAAGCTGCTCAGATTCAACTGGAGATGCGCCAAACACGTCAGTAGACTCAAGGTGACCTGCAGTCCCTGTCTGCATGAAAGTAGACGAAATTTTGATCACGACTTATCGTGTTTGTTCTCTCCCCCTCCCCCCGTCAGTCAATTTCTTTTAGCGTCTCATTTTCTCCACCCACCAGTTGGTTGACGAGCTTCAGGTTCTCTGTGCAAAATGCGCCGTTTCAAAAACGTCATTTATGACGTCAAACGGCGTTTCTCGCGAACGTCAAAAAGACGCGAATGATCGCGTCTTGGGACGCGTCAAGTTTCCCGCTCTGCACTGAGGTCCGTTTCACACCAGATGCGTCCTGCGTCACGTTCCTGTGCAAGTCAATAGACGCTGCGTCATCGCTTGCGTTCCTTGACCTTGACCTGTACGAGGACGCGACGCATGACGCACCTAACGCGCATGCCCCGCCCGCCCCTGACTCAGGCTGCTTCGGGGGATGATGAAAAAGCCATCCCCTAAATTGCATTTGGGAAATTAGTTTAAACGCTTCTTCTCTGCATGAGAAGCGAGGATCCGAGAGAGAGGCATGGTGATCAGAAGGGTAATTAAGAGCGGGGAGACACTCCCTCTCTCCCGGGCAGCCGCGTCTCCCTCTCCCCGGCCCCCCGCACCTCCGCCCCGGGAGCGACTCTCCCTCTCCCCTGGCTCCCCGGCTCCCGGTCCCCCCCCCCCGGTGGGTGTTGCTGCCCACGGCTGGACTTGACACCTGGGGAGCTGAGCGGATCAAGCGTGACCCCCGAGAAAAAATTGCCCTCTTCATCAAACTTTGATTTTGCCTTTGCTTTGCAAGAACAAAGTCAGGACACCACCCAGTTGGAAGAGGGGGAGCCAACTGCGGAATCCCCCTCTGGCAGCAGAGGCAGCTCGGACTCCCCCCCCCGACAATTTTTTTTGCAATAGAGAATGAAAGAAAGATTAAATGTGAATGCAAAACAAAGCTCTGTATTTGAAATGTCTGTTTTCCTGCAGACACTGAGAAGGTCATTGGAATTCTGAAGCGATCAGGCCTGAGTATGATGAGGTCCCGAGACACTCATTCTGCATTTTGGTCTGTTTTCGTTCTGTTTTGGAGAGACATGGATCTGGTGCAGACCTTTTGTTTCTGACTCCAGAACACAGAAGCCAATTGTCATATGATGAGGCCCCAAGATAGTCGATGCGCATTTGGAAAATCCACTGAAATCTTTCTTCTCCTGTTGCAACTGACATACTTTGAATGGAGATTGGCCTTTGCAGGATTTACTGAATCCGTCCCTGCTATGGGTGGATCTGCATGTAGATCCATGGCGCGACGCGCCCAGGCTAATTTGTGTAAAGTGCCTCCGTATTGATGAGTGTGGAAGGAGATAGGGAATGAGAAGTCCGGACCAGGCGGACGGGGACTGGGGCTGAAGGCTGCTTCATACTGGATGCGTCATGGGTGAAGCTGGGAGCACACTCCCAGGGACGCAGCAACCAGCGACGGCGACCATCGCGTCGCTGCATTGGGTCAGCATTTGCGTCGCCCCAACCGCTCCACGAGTGGTCAGGAGACGCAACAACAGCAGTCCCCATACAAACCCAATGGGGCGACGCAACAGCACGACGCAACAGCTCGTCACTCTCCAGTGTATCTGCGCCCCTTACACCTGCACTGGGCCCTGGGCTGGGCAGACCTGGGAACTCCTGACGTCTTCACTTGTGCACTGAACTGAATCCGTGACGCAGCCAGTGTGAACGTGGCCTTGGATTTTCGCATCAACCATCATCATGTAGACGCGGAGAAATCCGGATATCCCATTCACATTCACATGGTCAGGCTCCTTCTGCGGGCTTCACTCTGATATATGGATCCAGATGTATTTTGAAGCTTTGGCTGCACGCCTCGATGACTGGCGTTTCAAATTCCCCCAAGAAATAAGAAATGAAGATTCCGGGTTCACACAGTGGTCAGTCGTGCTGGTCAATTTTCTTCTTGACCACTCGGCACCACCCACCTCCCTTCATAGCAGGTGTGGGGCTCGGATTCTGTGGGTCAATTTTGACCAGCATCCACCTTTAAATTGTCCAGCATTCCTGGGTCAGCCTGTGAAGGAACGGGGCCCAAGATTCCAACGTTCAACATGGAGGACCAGTGTCCACCCGTTCATTGTCACACCCCTTTCCCCACAGAGAGAGAGAGGGGGACAGAGAGAGAGAGAGAGGGACAGAGAGAGAGAGAGAGAGAGAGAGTCAGTCTGACAGTAGAAGAGCCAAGTGCGACGGTCAGTTGTGCCCAGTGTCCACCTCCCCGCCCATCCGCCTCTCTCTGAAGCGGGCAGCGAGGACCGCAGGCTCTGATGGATTGATATCAGGCTGTAAGCGAATAAGGAAACATTTGACCATATTTAGTGTGAAATACGACGCTGTGGGGAACCACATGAGAGGAACAAGGCCTGGAACGCACGCTGGATGCGTCACGCGTTGCCAATGAACAAGTGAACGCGTGACAACACGCGTGGCAACGCACCGCACCTTCACCCACAACGGGTTTGCAACGCGACTTGGATTGAAGCAACGCAAGACGTGCCCAGCGTGAATACCCCAACCCCTGCAGGGCTGCATGATGGACATCTTGCGGCCATGGCGCGAAATGTGATTCTGCGCGTGGCTCGGGGCCGGGTTCACGCGCGCGCATCCCGCGCGTAGTGATCCGGGGTGCATCTCGGGATCGGGTTTTACGCGCGCGCGCGCGAAGAGGGACAATCGCCTGTTTTTGCAGCGATGTGTTGCGTGTTGTGTTGTCATATCAGCTTCGTGCAGCATTCTCACCGTGATCTTTCTTCGTGAAGTACAGCATGACCTCAAGAGCAAAGTGTGTGTGTGTGTGTGTGTGTGTGTGTGTGTGAGTGAGTGAGTGTGTGTGCGCGCGATTCTGGCGGCCAGACGCACACGTCAAGTTTGTCGCAGGACCACAAGCTATTCCTGCGAGATGAAGACTGCAAGAAACTTGCAACACAGCACAGTTGCTGGTTGCGCACTTTTCCCTGTGAAACCAGAGTTTCCGGTCGACGTGCCACGTGACCCGACACGTGACCCCGAGATGACCTTGAGATAGCGCTCCAGCTTCCTCGTTACGTCACTCAACAACAACACGCAGAGCCGGGTGCACACTGCACGCGTCACACACAGACGACCCTGTGCACGCCTATGGATGCTGCGTCTGAGATGCGACATGCTTTGTGCACAAGTCAGTGCGTGTTCTTGCATCGCAAAAAGCAACGCCATTGTCTTTTTACATAGACACAACGCTTGACGCCTTGCGTCTTGCCTTCCTCTTCTGAGCCCCTTGTGTGACTCAGTTCTCATTCACTTGTGCAGACGCCACACACTTTGCACCACCCGTGTGAACCAGGCCTGACGCGTTGCGTCACTCAACAACACAGATAAGCAGGCCTCGTGGCAACTTCTGTTGCTTCTCTCCCTCACACGTTGTGAAGTGGTTTATTACGGGGCGCGAAGTCTGGGCCTCGGAGCGGCCGAGCCATGGTGGTTATGTTCCGATGATATGTGGGGGGTTCTGATTGCGTTGTGAGCAAACAAATGCAGATGTGGCCAAAAGTGGCGAAGAGGATCGTAAACTTTGATAAGCTTTGATGAAAGGAAATTGTACACGTTGATTTCACACGCGTTTGTGTGTGTGTGTGTGTGTGTGTGTGTGTGTGTGTGTGGTCAACAAATCAGTTCCGTAAAAACTACACGTGTGTATATTTGGTGTGGTAAGGAAGTTTGGAGAGTGAACTTGACTCCAAGGGACAAAGGCTGAAAATACTGTCCCACCTGAATGGCAGATTTCACATGCAATTCTCTATTCAGGTTCAAATTTTCCAACAGATCAACTGACCATTTTGTGCAGACTTCTTGCTTACACGCCTTGACAACCGCAGAAAATGCAGCAATGCAGTGGTGAATGGTACAAACACACAACACGACAACCGTGGGGGTGCGGTCACCAGACACCAACACACAGAGAGACGGGCCGTACATAACTGAAACAAACGAAGCTGATAATTAAATGAGAGGATCTGCGTTGCAATCAATGGCTACTCAGCCCTGAAGCTCGAGCTCGAGCCTGCAGCGCTGCAGGGAGAGAGAGGACCAGGGCCTGATACACAGTGGGTGCGTCTCTGGACTTGGGCTCTGGGTTCACGGGTCTCAAGCTGTATGGGTGAACGCTGCATTCCTGACACAGCTATGGACAATTTCAAGAACAAGTCCATTGTTGTTGTACCCTGTGAAAATGCAACAGAAATTGTAAACCTGTGCAAGTCAATGGCCACTGTTGAAAGTGGGTACCAACCACACTCCTGCACAAGCCACAGGACACACTGAGCACTGCAGCAATACTTGACGCACGTGGTGTGAACGAGGTCCCTGTTGACGTCCCTGTTCTGAACCCGCTGCAGATGGAGAGATCAATGGGACAGCGGTGGACACGGGGACCTGGGATCAAGCGACCAGCAGTGTGGGCCCAGGGCCGGGCTCACACGGGATGCGTTGCGTCCCTGGGCAAGTCAGATGCTGCTGCATGGTGGAGTCTGCTCATTCACAACAAAACAGGCTGGGCCCAGAGGAAGTCATGAATCTTGAGCTATGGAGACCTGCTTGTGTGTGTGTGTGTGTGTGTGTGTGTGTGTGTGTGTGTGTGTGTGTGTGTGTGCGTGCACGCGCGTGCGTGTGTGTGTTGGCGTACGAATTGGTGGGTGGGTGGGTGTTTGTCGATGACCCGCCACACTTGACAAAACACAACAAGAAACCCATTGCAAACCTCTTGATTTTCTCCATTCTGCTCCATTCAGAAGAACTGGACCTTCTCGATCTGATCTCTCCATGGCAGTGAGCGCCCACAGAAACGATTGTTCCGCCCCCGAAGCGTGTCCCCGACCCGGCTCATATGTATGCATACAGCGCTAGTAAAGAGGGCTTTGTTTGGACATTTACAGGCTGATGTCTGAGTTGGCCCCTTCCCTCTCAACATACAGGGTCAAACGCAGCCCAAAACCCACCATCCCACACACGCTAAAAAATGTGCAAGAAACACCAAATTTGGACATGATTTCTTTTGGCCCCTGCTTCAATTGTCTTGTACCATGCATTGAGCATGAGTAATACTCACACGCAGAACGAACAGGGAACCAGTGCAACAGATCCCGACGCCGCCTCAGCCTGGGTCCCGTTTCTCAGAGGGTAAGGGATGGGCCCGCGCGCGGGGCAGGCAGATCCTAATTGGGTTTGGGTAAGCCCGGGGTCCCCCGGGGATCCCCTCCGTGATTGAAAGCCTCGCTGTAGTTCACTGTTGATCCCACGCATTGCTGCTGCAGCTGCTGGGAGGGGAGGGAGGGAGGGGTTCACACTGCAGGCGTCACGCGTTTGGGGTTTACGTCTGCGCCATGCGTTGCGTCGAAGTGCAAGTTGGATTCACAGTGGACACTTCAACAAGGGGTTTCCTGCATGTTGGAGGTGTCACGTGTTGTCTCCCTGCACACGTGACGTTTGCAAAGCTTGACGTCAGATGCGTCACGCATTGCGTCTTTGTCAAAGTTTGGCTTAGTCCATCAACACTGCACGCGTCAGGTATTGCGTCCCTATATCGGCCATGGTTGTTGCATGTGTCAAAATGCGCCTATCAATTAGGACAGAGACGCAGCGCGTCCAGTGTGAATCAAATTTGCGAGACTGGGGTGGGTTGATTGGAAGGGGAAACGGGGCATTGATGGGGTGGGGAAGGGAAGGGGTGGGGGAAGAGGGGACGAAGATGGGGGGGGGGGAGGGAGAATGGACGATTAGTCGGATGATTTCTTACTCCCCTCGATCCCTCTGTTCGTGGATCAATGCAACACAAGATCAAAGACTCGACTGTTGAATATTCCTCGGGTCCGAGGGGGAGTGTTGCATATTCGCACAAGTCATGTGAACAGTTATCAAGATGCATGTGAATGGGGTGAACAATTCTGGATGTGGTGGGCAGCTGACACTTCGAGAAAAAAATGTTTTGACATGGAGGTTTTGAGTTGCTTCAAAAGATCATCACCCCAAAATGCAAAAGACGAGAGGTCGTGGGCAGAATTTTGTCTTCATCTGCAGCTTGACACTGTGCGCTTGTCGTGTTGAAATTGAATGCGTCATAAATTTGTCTGAGTTTTGACTCACGTTTTGCTGATTGAGAATCATCATGACTGTTGCTTCTGTCACAGGGGCCAGATTCCACCCTCCATTCAGTCCTGTTTCATCTCTGAGAATGTTCACTCAGTGCAGCGCGGGCAGATTCCATTCCGTTCCCATAGCGCTGAGTGAATCGGAAGGTCTGGAGCCTGGAGGGTCTGACGGATACGCTGTGACAGGACGAACACACGCGTGAAGCGGGCGCTTCTCCCCGCCCTGCACCACCGGGGCCCAGGCTGCTGCGGGGGGGGGGGGGGTTCATATCAAATGTGAAATGTTGCAGCAAGAGAAGAATGTCTGAAGCCTATTTCAAACCACATGCGTTGCGCCTTACTTCCTTGAACGTTTTCTCTGTGATGCACGGTTCATTGACTGGCCCAGAGCCGGTACCCCTTGGACGCACCAAATGCAAAACAGTCAACGCAAAGCGAAGTCTGTTGACTTCCTGGATTTTTCCAACGCACAAGACGTGGCACACCACTTGCGAATCTGGCTTGACGTTACGCTGCACCTCTTGTTTGTGCAGCAGAAATGAGGCAACGCATGCGCCTCCAAACAGACGCACGACGCACCCCGTGTGAACGGGTTCGTGGGGCGCTGGACTCGCAGCTGCGGACGCGTCCCGTCCCGTCCCGTCCCGTCCCGGGCGCGGTGTCCCTCCCTGAGTGATGAGCCTATTCCTGGCGAGAGGAAACCCATTTACGGAATGATAGCAGCACAATGTGCGGGTCAAGTGCTGATGAATAACTGACCCCTCCCTCTCTCAATCAGAGCCCGGCCCGGCGCCCCCCCCCTCAGTCCGCGGCGGCGCAGGAACCCCACACACCATCAGTCAAACGCAGGGAGGGATGGAGGGAGCCCTGGATCGGTAGGTGCGTCACGTGGTGCTTTTATGCGCACGTCAATGGGCGCTGCGTTGTCGCTTGATAGCGTTGGATGTGCCATGCTTTGCGCCCCAACACCAGTCGTTGCTGCGATGCATTGCAGCGTTGACTGGCGTTGGGACGCGACGCTTGACGTACCCAGTGAGGCCACCCGCCTGTGACTCAGCGCCCATTGACTGGTCCAGGGATCTGACGCATGACGCATCCAATGTGAACGCGGCCTCCAAAGCTGGCCGTGAGCATTCCTTCACACAATACCATTAAACCAATACAGCCCGTCCGAGAGTGAAAAATGACTCTCCCTGACATCGCCTTATTGCGACAACTGACTGGACCTCGAGTTGGTGGTGCCTGGGCACCGCTGCAGCCAGTAAAAAGTCTGTGTTTGTTGTCTGCGGTGCACAAAGCAAAGCGCCCATCTCGTGTTCAGATTCTTCCTTTTGAGGAGTTATTGCATTGATACTGAGGCACCAGGCATCAACCCACCCAGCCTGTCAGGTTCGGTCCCTTTCACACTGCTTGCACTGTGTGTTTCTATTTGAGCCAATGCGTGTACTGCTTGTACTCTTCAACTCGTCTACGTAGCGTCTGTTGCCTTGTCCAGGTACGCAAAAGCACAACATGGGCACGTGCGTCAGGCCTCAGGCTTTTCAAGTCTTCAAGGCAGGCAGTTCTTCAGCTTGTACAAAGACGCAATGCACGACGCATCCAGCGCGCTTCATTCATGCCTCAGACCCCTCCTTCCATCTCCATTATGAAAAGCCAACAACAATGGAGCAATTGTACAGCAATCTGGATCTCCCCACCACATCAGTAGCAGCAGCCACAGGCAGGCAGGGGCTTCCGCCTCTATCACACAGGGGACAATGGAAACAGATAGCTGCCTATGTATAATTTAGTACCTGTGGACCCAAGGCATTGAGCCCAATCTGGTTTTTACACGGCCGCAGCAGAAATGGGTCAGGTTGGGTCCCTCGTGGACAATATTCATATTTGTAGTATTGATGTTGGAAATATGCGTCGCAATGCATACAAATCTCAGTATTTTTGTGTGTGAAATGCAGTTGTAAATTCACAGAAAAGGATTGAATGACACAGAAATTCTTCACAGATCAGCATGCACGCCTAGTCCCACACTGGATGCGTCACTCGTTGCTTCACTGTGCAAGCGGACCAAGAGCTGGGGTGGGACAGACCCAGTGTGATTTGGAGGGGGGAGGCAACCTCCACCTTTGACCAAAGCAAGGAGGAATTCGTTTGATGGGTTCAAGGCAGCCTGATTTCCAATGCGTATGAAGGGTGACGCAGCGCCCAGTGACATGATGAGAGACGCCTGCAGTGTGAACCAGCCTTCACATTTCTCTCACACTTGAGCGTGGGATAGACGCAAACGAACCCGATCACATAACCAACACATTATCGAGTCACTGGCCGCGAATGATCAAAACTGTCAACATTGTATGTGGGAACGTTTCCTGTGGACCATGTAAACAGATCTATCTCAGGGGCAATTGGACTCAGATTAACTCAAGGACCTTTTTATTTCTCTACATAATCACCTGTAAGTGAAACATAATCCAAGGAAATGATCCCTAAACGTACAGGTGTAGCAGAGCCTTGATCCTTTTGTTGGGCGATAATGGGCTTAAAGTCCCATTTGAAATTCCTATTGTGGTTTCGCCTTTGACAGGGTGTAAAGAAAGGTGCGTGTTTTTGTACCGTGTGTTCTGTGCATGTTTTTCTTCAGTGTTTTCGAGAACGCACCAAAAGGTGTTGGTTTCACGCTGGATGCGTTATGCGTTGCGTCTCTTGCATGCAGCGACGCAACGTGCATTGACGTGTGTATCAGACGCAACGCATGACGCACCAAGTGTGACTCAAGCCTCAACTATTCAGTGAATCAACAAAACTTTTTGTTGAACTTTCTGCTCAAGTCTTGAATCTCATAAACATGGTCGGTGAATACGGGAATTGTACACTGTGTACACAGTCTATAACTGGTATGCTGGCTTTGTGGCAGATAAAGAGTGCTATAGAAAGGCAAAGGAAAGTCTGAGGCAGCAGGAAAAAAAGTGATAAATAGTTGGGGGGACTTCGGTGGAGGAGTCCCAAAGTTAAGTGGGTATTTGTGAACGGGGTTGTGAATAGGCCCGCTTTTCCCCCTCCACCATCATGTCATGAAAGGGGAGGTCTGGGGCACAGTGGGTACGCCATGCGTGGAGTACCTGGGTACGTCAATGGGGACTGCGTCGTCACTTGCGACGCAGCGTCCGTTGACTTGTGCAAGGACGCAAGGAAAGACGCGTTCAGTGGGACCCAGGCCTGCAGTATTCAAGTCCATACAAATTTACGCGTAGATGTAGCTCAATACAACAAAGTGCTGGGTGCATAAAGCGAGTGTAAGGCCGGAATTAGTGAGTGTAGGGGTCAGGGGCGCCAGGTTTGAACGAAATTTCTCACTGACAAGTAATTTGGACTTTTTACAATATAATTGCTCAGAAAATTGCAGCTTTTGCCGTGTCAGACAATTTATAGCTCTGCGAATCAGAGTAGAACTTTTCTCAAGTATGTGAAAACAACTTCACCGGTAAATACCAATCAGTGCGACCCGGTGGAATCTATTTTGGGTAGAGATGTCTGAGGTAAAAATCAGCTGATCTGAAATGTGTACAGTTTTGTGCCTTGAAATTGCAAGCAACAATGTTCCCCTGTGAATCTCAAGTGAGAATGACCCCAAGTGGACAACATCCCAGTAGCGGAGTGTGAATTTGGTGTGTGTGTGTGTGTGTGTGTGTGTGTGTGTGTGTGTGTGTGTGTGTGTGTGAGTGTG
>JAAUXT010093020.1_pt1 | contig 16110 bp, 15 predicted proteins | sample 7278171 | NCBI WGS metagenome assembly JAAUXT01 (sample SAMN14350112, study PRJNA611818) | marine sediment metagenome | isolation source: surface marine sediment (1.8m) | place: French Polynesia: Moorea | collected 2018-08 | reverse complement strand
TTTTCAATGGGGAGTGTGTGCAGCTGCCCTGCATGGCGGCCTCCTTGCAGGCACAAAACACCAGCCGCACATCAATGCGGGACCAGTCACTCCTGTTCTTAGAACTTCGTGACTGACACCAAAGCAAGTCTGACACACACACGTCCTGGACTGAGTACTCGTGGGACTCACTGTGTGGTACTCAAGCGAGTTCAGAGTTTGAGATAACATCGCAGCAGAAAAGTCGTCGTCATTTGGAAGGTTCATGTTGGGAAAATGAGAAATTCCACAAAGCACTCTTTGGTACTCAGGGTTCAGGCTTCCTTTCGAATGAGGCGGCTTTTTTATCAAGGTGGGTGTTCCTTCAGTGTCAATTCACATGCATGTTCGTGTGGCTCTGCGCTTCCAGTCCGCTGTTTACGCAAACATGTCACTCCAGACGTTCCCGTCTACAAACCTGTTCGCCCTGCAAGTCCACACTCGACGGGGAAGTCATCCAGAAATGGCAGTCTGAGGCTTATTTGCTTTGCAATTACATCCAGCATGCCACACACAGAGCTGTCTCGGTGTATTCAGGTCTCCCCGTCAATGCAGCCAGTCTGGGACCTGTCCCGAATGCAGCCTAACTTTCAACCTGATGTCAGCGGGACGGGAATTCTGCACGTCACTCCGAGCTCAACCAGTGTGCTGCGGGAAGACACTTCCAGAATCACTCTGCGTCACACTGACTCTGCCGTCCAAGTTGTGTGTAATTGAACTAGGATCCTTAACGATGAGGGCCCGTGTTTTGTGACCACGGAGTTGTGCAAAACGCGTCAGAGATACCGCCGATCCCACAAAGGACAACACCCACAGTCGTTTGTGGATGCACACCCCCTGCCACAGTAAAATCACTTGGATAAGGTCAAGGAAGCCAACCCCCTTTCTCTGGGGTTCAACGTTTCTGAAGTTTGCTTGACAACATTTTGCAGCAACACACTGCCCATTTTAAAATTCCACACCTGTCACCCCTCCCCGGTGTACCTGCCCCATCCCCTTCTTCTGCACCGTCTGCCTGGGCCGCAGGGACCACTATCTGATGTCCTGCACTGCAAAAACAGCTCTTCGTGCGAGAAACAACCTTTCTTTGGATAACAAAACATCCGGTTCAAACCGAATGAGTCGCTGCGTGTCCAGCGGGCTTTCCTTCCGACCCTTGGTGAGAGCGATGTTTTGAAGCCTGATTTCAACTCCCCCCGCATTTGTACGATTCCGGATTTGGGAAGGCTACGTACTCGGCGTCCAACGGACAGTGTAGTTGGACAGTCTCGGCCGAGGAAGGCGCTCATTTGGATTCACTACTCCCACACAGCTTCCCTCTCAAAACGATGTCTGGAGAAAACGACCTACCTGACGCTCGAAATGAAGCAGCGTTGCAATTTTCAACGTTTTGCTGCGCTCGTACACAGAGGGACCCAACACCGGATGCCAAGACTGAATACGGCCAAAGATCGCAAAAATAGACATAGGAAAAGCAAGTGACAAAACATCCAACGTTATTTGTGCATTTTTCTGGGCTATTCCAGGTCAAAAACAACACCAAAACAAACTCACTCTCAAGGATGCAAAAACAACGACGACAGGCGACAAAGTCACCTGGAAACCACGTCGTCGTTGCCGGAAGAAGAGGGCTGCTGATGGTGCACGGCGTGCGAAGACAAATCGTTGTTTCTTTGGGACAAAACACGCCGATAATGACCCGGGGAAGAAGGGATGTGTGACCACTGCTGTGAATTCTTGACAGTAATCATGTGGCTACGACCAGGATTTTCTTGGAATTTGTCACCCCGGTTCACTACTGAATGTCGCGGGGTGGAGGCAAGGTTGATCACTTCCGAGAAATTCTGTAATGATCAGGGCTAACCACTGCTCAGAAATCTCAGTGGTGATCATCTATCTCCCTTCTAAGTTGTGATCAGGGTGCTCTCTCTCCTCAACTTTTTGCCAGTCAGTGCGTAATGCAGGTCTGCTCCGATGGACGCGCCGGTACAAAACCCCGGCAAATTCTTCAAAACGACCGTTTGCAGATCACACAAGACAAGGTCTCTGACAAACGGTGCAACGGTCGAAAGACACAAGATTTGGAAAGGGGAACGACGTCCCGATCTGACGGATTTTGAGTTCCCAACAAACTATCACAGGAAAACCGATACACAACACAATCGTGCCACTCTGGTTTGAATTCACAGACCCAGACGTCAAACATGCAAAGCATACAACTCATAGAGAACTACATCTGTTCTCGTGAGTGCGAGTCTGGACAAACTCGTTGCTGTGGTGTCTGAACTCTCACTCACTTCGGCATCAACGACTCAAGTGAACGTAAAATGCAGACAAACCGATTTTCGGCGAGCGTTTCGTCGCGTCCGGTGAGTGTTGAGCTGAGCGTCGGCTGGTCGGTTCAGATGCTGATGCACTTCTGCAGACTGCGACTGCAGGTGACAGGAGGAGACACGGGCCGATACAGCTCCAACCTGCAGCTGCACGCAGCAGGTAGGGAGCGGGACGGGTGCCGATTGCACCACAGATTCGACTTCCATTCCGATTCTGCTTGATATGGTAGGGAACGGCACAGGCCGAAACAGCTCTGATGAAGCTGTTGGACATGGAAGTGCAAGATCTGCACATTCTGAACACCAAGATCGTCAACCAAATGCGGACACAAATGGCGATCTCAAGCTGGTAATGCATTGGTTACACAGGAGACGAGACGACACCACTGACTGAACAAAGCTCAATGAAAACATTCTGAACCTGGAACCACACGGGAGTTTCCAGAATTCCTGACCAGAACAAACATCGATTCTTCCACAGGAGCACAAAACTTGCCCCACAAAACGCGAATCGATAGACAAATCGGTCGACGTCGGATCCTATTTTGACCACTAAAGTACCAGGACGATGCGCTTGGCATGGTTGTAGACAACAAGAAACATTGAAGTTCAGCCGAACAAGAACACGCGCCGGCGCTGGCACGAGCCAGCCCCAACTGCAGTATCCGAAACAGCCAACAATATAACTCGTGCAGTGGATGAACTTCGGGAAATTTTGGCCAAGTTGACTGCGAAAATTTCTTCCCTACATTTCTTTGCAAGGTGGGCGGAAGTGGGTGAAGCGTGGAGGGAAAGGAGTCTGCCACTGACCTGTTTTGGCAGACACCCTGAGAATGATCATCCTTCAATTTTCAGCTGATGACCCGTGCAGGGAGGTGTTTTCACAAACCGGACAACAATTCGTGCAAAAATCAGATGAAAATTGACACAGACTCCATCCAGTTGGACAAAGATTTGTGAGATGGAAGGATTCCCCCCAAACCACACCTCTTGGTCATGAGGCAGGACGCGCTTGCTTCTCCACCGCTCCCTCCACTGCTCAAAGAACTAGTCGCACTCACCTTGTAAGAGTAGAACCCTGATGAAGACGTGCCTCCTCCGGACCCTGACGAGTCGGTGGTGCACGTCGTGGCACACGAGTTGACTGAGGTGAGGCTGCCTCGCTCCGGGGACCCCGCCCCGGCGGGCTGCAGGGTCTGCTGCTCGAACGACATGTCCTCCAAGGACGTGTTGTCGTCCAGCTCCCTGAAAAAGAAGGGTGTGACAGACGTTCGGTAATGAACCAGACATATCAACGCAAAACTGCACAAAAGCTCGTCAAAGATGTTGCGCAGTGAGACTGCTGAAAGCTACACAGCTACTGAAAAAGTCGGAAAGACAAAACATATCTTGTGTTGTGCAAAACAAACCAGTCCACACGTTAAGCTTTACTCCTGCAATTCTGGATGACGCATCGTCTTGTACTGCCGTTACCCACATACCTTGACGAGCGGTGGGAGTTGAACATTTTGGGCGGGGGCGGCGCTGGTTTGTTGAGCGGGTCTGTGAGCGCAGAGGAGATGTAGAGGAGGCGCTCCTGGATGAGCTCCCGCAGCCGCTTCACCCACACCTGCTTCGTCTCTAGTGACGACGCCTGTCAAACACAGCCGCCGTTTACCGTCGCTTCTTACTTTCCACTGTGACTTAGTTCGCGGATGATTCCACACTACCCTCCAAAATACATCCCCCCTTCACACCTGCTGTGTTCAGAAGGGCCTTCCGCATTGCGTGCATCCACTCATTACAAGTGCTAAAAGTCGGCCACAAGGTACAAACTGATTTTTCTTACGAATTCGCACACCCCACACCCTCCAACAATGCACGCATCTGATGTGGAAAGACTTGAAAAGTCAGCCGCACCCACGACAACTTGATACACGTAATGTGTACAGCCCCGAATGCATCACGAGACTTCGGCACTCACCCTGAGAATGACTTTGTAGTCGGAGATTGGCGCCACTGTTCCCGTCCACAGCGCCATCTTGCACTCGTCTCCCTCGATGTGCTCCGTGACGCCGATCTCCGATGTCTGCGGTGCGAGAAAATCAATGGATCACAACGAGGCAAGTGGTCAGGTGAATGTTCGCATTCTTCTTCGCTCTCTCTAGCGCGAAACGCGGTACTACAAGAACGATCACCACTCAATCCAAAGCAAGAGACCACTCGTCAGAAAGTTCGACGCAGAACTGAATACGAATCAACACACTGTGTGCACTCCAATGCTGATTTTCCCAATGTCATTTTCGAATTGCATGATAAGAACTCAATGCACTCACCATGAGCTTGAACTTGTACATGTACTTGGTCTTGCCGTTCGAGTCCTTGACCTCCTTGGCGAACACGAGGCACATCTCGAACAGGAACAGGTGGCGCTCGCGTCCCTTCTTGATGAGCGCCTTCGGGTCCCACACGTTGAACGTGTCCTGCAGCAGCACGTCACCCACAGCGTCCAGATTCTCCTGCAATCAAGAGCATTGAACCGTGGCGAACCCTTCCACAATGCTGAGGTTGTGAGGAAATTCTCGTCGTTTGGCACTTCCACAAAAGGCAATGAAGCCACGCGTTTTTCTCGTTTCCGGGTGATTTCTGTCCAACTCGGAACGTACCTCAAATCCGGTGAGCATGCTGAGGTGCATGGCGTCGTTCGCACGTTTCGGGACATTGAGCATCACTTCCAACCCATCCTGCAAGAATAAACACAGTTACCTGTCTGTCGATCAAATTCCAAAGCACCCAAGAAAGCTCTGGCTCGGTACGTCAAAATGGTTCCGAGTCAGTCTCAGCAAAGTAGCGACATGAAGAAGGGAGCCAGGGAAACAAAATTCGAAACTTTCACTGTCGCAACTCAAAGCGAACGGAAAACACTGCACAGTAACAGACACAACTATCACTGCAGTGACAATATGGTGTGAAGGAAACAGCGTTTCGACAAAAGACCAAAATGAAAGACACACTGAGACTGGAGCGACGGACGTGGACGGCACCGTGAGTGATTAGCAGGGAAGACGGCAAGCGTTGACTGGGGAGTCAATGGGGCGAACTGAGTCCATGGGGAATGGGACGCGGTGCAGTCACCTTGATTTCTCCTTTGCCCTCCTCGCAGCACGCCAGCAGGTCCTTGAGAAGCAGTTGGTACTTGGTGATGCGCTGCACGGGTTTAATGAGGTAGGACGAGATGGGCCCCGTCACGTTGTGCTTCTTCTGCAGTTGCTGTAAAGCAAACCACAAATCACTGAGCTCCTGAGCTTACACAAGCAGAAATGTAACCATCGTGCCGGTTTTCAACGCTGGCGGTTCATTTTCCAGCAAAATATCACTTGCACCACACGCTCGCACGCATACGCACGCACACACCTCAAAGTAAGCGCCTCCGTTTTGCACGAGCATCTGATTGGAGTCGGGTTTGTTCTTGCAGTACGTCACGTAGACGGAGAAGCGTTCGGCCCACGTGACGAAACAGTGACCCACGTCCTCGGGAAGCATCTCGTATTTCTCCAGCTCCTTCACAAACAGGCTGAAACGAACAGATAAAGGTCCAATTCAGCTACGCTTTTGACGCCGCCTTCGTCAGATGCTGAAACGTCAGCGAGCAAGGTCCAAACGCGAAGATTTAATGACAATGTGCCACCTGTTTACTTGACAGGGTTGGTTTCTTTTTGGCAATGTGTTGGAGACAACATTGAACAAGTTGCACTCACTTTTTGTGGAATTCGTAGATTTCCCGGATGTTGCCGAAGATGACATCTTGTTTCCCCAGCAACGCGGGCGGCGTCTCATTGGTCGGGTCGTTCATCTCGTCCAGATAGACGCGGATGCAGAGCTCGAGGTCCTTGACGTAGGTGCGCTCTGTCTGCAGCAGCTCGGCCATGATGAACCTGCAGTGACGAGTATATGCTGAAACTGTCGTCATTGTGAGAAGCTCTCCTCTTCCCTCAAACTCGAATTTCGGTGTGATGTGTATGTGTCTGTGTATGCATGTGTGTGTGCGTGTTTGTTCTGTCGGTGAAATGTGACTCTCTGTCAGAAAGCAGCGCGTGCTACTCACTCCTTCCTGCGGGCAGACTTGCGCTTCTCCTCGGTCAGCTCTTTCGCCGTCTGCTGCAGCTTCTCCTCCAGAGCCGGGTCGCTCTTCCTGCTGTCCTCAGACTCAGACTGAAAAAGGTGCCCATCGAGGAGTCAGTTGTGAAACAGGTCGCTTTGACAGAGACTTGCACGCCAAATATCTGCAGGCAGGTGCTCGTACGAAGACGACAAACGTGACGAAAGGCAACGGGTCTTGTGATCCGTTGGGAGAGAGGATCAAGAAGAACGAAAGGGACTCACATCAACAGACAGCCCGAGCGTCGTCTCCAGTTTGACACGATACTTCTCCATCCGAGACGAGAAGTCCTTGTATCGCTTGTCGACGGACGCCACCCACGACTTGATACTCGCGGCGTGCGCATGCCCCTTCTCAACGAGCGAGTCAGCCAACTGCAGCAGAAGTTTCACCTTCTCTCGCGTCTCCTGTGAACAGAAAACTGCGGCATGAGTCACAGTGACTTTGATGGAATGAATGAATGAACACGAAGCAGTGGAGATACACGTCAAGCCAGTAGCATGGCTATGTTTTTGAGAATGATACATATTTTGGCACATCAAACTTGCAAGTACCCAGCAGTGCACGCAGGCACACAATGGTCTTCCCCTCTTTGACAGGGGGAAGGTGGGACCAGGGTCCAATGTGCGTGTGTGGGGGGTGGGGTGGGGTGGGTTACGCTCAACCCACAGTGTGATTATGTCACCAGCGCCGACGCCCAAGCAAGTTGGCGCACATGAAAAATTGACGAACGAACGACTGGACATCTGAAACACAAACACCTGTTCCCCTTCCGTTGCGTGCCCACTTCAACCCAACCAAGCTGCACGTGTGTGAACAGAACCCACCTTCTTCGATGTGCAGGAGTTGGACCTGAGGGTCTGCCGCTCACCAATGAACCCTTCACTCCTGCACCGGAACATCACACTGTTGTCCAGGGATCCCCACCCCACATCCAACGATCTAAAGATATGACTTCCTGACCACGTTGATTCATCGGATGCAGTCAGCTGACCGGACCCAGTCAGTGAGTTCAACCTCGAGAGCTCAAAATATCCAAAACTGTTCACATCTTGGGTGGAGCCACCCGTGCAAGACTGCGACCTGTTCAAACACATTTTGGGTCTGGACGCATCAATGTCAGTCCTATTCATGTACATCATCCTGTCGGACTGGTCAGTCCTGTTGAGATGCAGTTCACTTCTCGTTCTTCCGATTGGAGAATTGAAGACACCACGTGCTCCACTTGTTTGTCGTGACCCATTTAGCGACCCAGATTTTCTCCTCCTGATCCTGTAGGTCACTTTCTGGGTCGTCAGGTCAGGGTTTTCGTATTTGCGGTGGATGGTGGTTTTCACCGGGCTTTCCTCCACAAGAGCCATGGCTGAAGCGCCCATCCTGCGTTCAAATCCTCCCGATCAACTTGTGCTGCAACTTACTTGCACTCATGCCAGGGTGGAATTTTTAAGAATCAATCCCAAATTGGGACATTCTGGACGTTATCCTTGATGACTCTGGCACACGCTTTTTGCTCATTGGTGACCAATCTCCTGCCCCTGTGGTTTTCATGTTCCCTTCGCAAGTTCACACCACATGGGATCTGCTAGTTGCACTGGGTCGAGTGTTCAAAGAAAAAACACTGCAACGACTGCACTGTCCCGAACACGAAGACAACACAATCGGCTCCCTTCAGGCATGTTGCATCTTCAACATCTGCCGTAACGTGTTCTGTCAGGTGTTTTTTTTCCAGTGAATGGTACTCCAAGATCAACTGAACTGTAGCCAAGCTAATTCCGTTTGTTTTGAAATCTTTTTTCCCGTTTTCAACCACAGCAATTGAATCACGTTGCACGAGAAAAGCGGGAACCTCCACACACACTGACACGTCTCCATTCACAGTTTCTCAATTTTGCTCAAGTTCCTGTTGAGACAAACACCTCATTCACAACTTCTTCGTAAATTCCACTCCACATATTTAATCTCCATGAAGTCAATTAATTTTCCATCAGTTTTCGTCTCGTCGAGTCAACATAGTCAATGCACAAACAACACAGGTTCAAAAACATTTTTAGTGCAGAAACTGTAGCCAATTTCCAAATGTATTCAAAACCACAAGCACTGTCAGTGTTGTTTCTTGGTCGGTGTTGATGTGTCACTTTTGCCTTCTCAGTGCGGAGTTGGCATTTTCTGTTGCTTGGCACGAAGACAAAATTTGACAGTGAAATTGTTTGAATGTTTGCATCCTCCTGCAAACCAGAGCTTCACTCTCCAAAATACACTTTCAGAAGCATCTCTCAGATTGGCTTCGTTTTCAAAAAAAGTGCCTTTTGCTTGTGCCACACAACACACCAGTTCACACAGGGCACTGATGCACGTAAGACATCCTCGGTTGACAAACGCACAATGCGCTGCTCAGTCACCTGGAAACCCCGCATCCTTCAAACCATAACTGAACGAGCGAACTTCTTTCAAATCTCGCGCGGATCCACAAGCACAGAGGAGAGCGGATCGTCCAGTCTTCCAGCGGATCCGTGAGGGTCACTTCGCGTCACCTGGGGCCTTCTCCATAAATGCTGGCACTTTTTGGAGCAATCACCCGCAAGCGAGCATTTCAGTCAGACGAGGGATGGGTGGCGATCCCCTCAAGTCCCGCCTCACACACCTGCTGTGAGAGTACTCTATCTTTCCACACTTGGCGTCTCACTCGCTCTCTTATTCTGTGATTAGCCTCCCCAACGGCACAGCAGCCACAGATGAAGACCTGTCAAATTAGACACGTTTGCTTGGGTGCGCTATGCTCACCAAATTAGCCTCAAGTTCACGTTGCTTTGTGCTGTGATCTTCTTTTCACTGATGCAATTAAAGAAAGAATTCCCCCTGAGAAACTTTTCTAGGATCGAAGCTGAAGTGCCAAATTTTCACACAGAGTGACAAAAGGCTCGATCACACCGACAACTCGATCTCAGCTGAGGAGGGAGAAACCTCCATGTTAGATGTCGAATCCTGGACTCTGTATGAGATGCACAGGACACCGCACTGTGCATCACAGGTGTATTTCGCTTCTCTTCATGCAGACATCCGACCCTCAGAAGCCCTCCGACCACAACAAAAAACATGTTCCACTTTGTCAATGTGTTCCTTACATTCCAACATTCAAAATTTCCCTCCACCATCCATTTGTGTACAACGGGCGACTTTTTGTTTACGTTCCATTCAGACCGTTTGTGCACGCAAGAAAACCATCAGTTGCCTTTTCTCGCTTTGGTGAAGTCAGAACACGTCTTTTGCCTCTCAAGTTTCGAGGTCTTTCACGACTGAGTTGGTCTTGGTTTTGAATCCGACGATTCTCACCAAGTGAATCTAAATGTGTCTTCTCCGCCCAATGTTTCAAAACTGTCCACCTGAAGATTATTCCTGGACTCTGCGAGTGAAAGGTCCTCTTGTCAATGAACCCGCATTCGGGCAGTCCACCGGTGTCAATTTTCCATTTCAGCACCAAATTTCGGTGCAAGACGGCTCAAAGCAAAGTCCAATCGCCCACACGCGGTCTGAACTGCTTCCTGGGACAATGTCGTGAAGAGGTCTTGCTCCCTTATGTTCAATCTTCACCTCTCCACTGCTGCCTCTCCAACTGCAACACGCTGAGGAGGCTCGCTTTCTTGATCCAACAGACGAAACTAACACATTTTTCACTTGAAATTATTGCACGGAACACAAAGGTTCCACGAGTCCAGCCGGGTCTGCCACGCGATCCGAGCCACACGATCCCTTCACACACAATGTGCATGCAATCTCCCATTCACTTCACCTTCGCGGCAGATCAGACGCACTCAGGCTTTATCAGCGCTGCTCGACAATGCGCGCGGATTGCGGGTGGATCATGCGCGACTGATAGAAAATCCCTGGATCCTATTCACTGTGGATTGGATGCGCATTTCCCTGCAGGATTTGTGCGTTTCAGCGCGGATCAGGGCGACGCTGGTACGTGAAGCTAACACCCACACGACGCAGCGATTTTTGCTCTTTCATTGGGGGAAAAAAACTGGCGAAATTCTATGTCAATTGTTTGCACAAAACCAACAAACCTTGTTCACCAGTAACTCCCTGGAATCAAAAGTTTCAGACATTGCTCAATTTTGCTGGGTTCATCCGTGTTTTTTCAAAGAAAATAAATTTGTATGACCGTCTGGTGTCTCATCTGAAATTCTCGCTGGTACCAACAATGGCAACCGCAGAAAAGACACCGTCCCTCAAAATGGTCCAAAACACAAGCGATCGGGTAAAAACCCTTTGTGAAGGAAGCTGTGCGGATTCCAGTGTTCATGTCACAAGCAGAATCTGACTTCTAGTGAGGCTGTTCTGCTGCGCAGAGCCACTGCACGGACGCCAGTAATTGGTATTGTCCACACGGACAATGTGAATGTGGCGTGCGCATTAGACGTATTACTTCCCTCCAATATCACAACCTCCAATCCACGGGAGGGTCGCACGCCCTGCATGATCCTTCCGTGCAGCAACAATCTCTGAAAGCACTGCAGCAATGTGCGGTCAGAGGACAATGGCGGCAAATAATTTTTGGTTTGATCTTTTGTGAAGAAGAAGCATTTCCCCCCACATCAGGGGAAAAATGCAACTTTGTCCCATTCACCTCTCTGCCAGGCGTGGGTGGACCGCTGCAGCCCAACTCTGTGCTCAATTCGTTCTGCGCGTGCTGGCTTGCGACTGGGCCAACAGGGCAGAAATCCAAACTGCGATCACAATGTTGCTCTTTTCCATGCAGATTTGATGACAAGCAAAAAGTTCTCCAGCAGACTCCAGGAGTTATTTGGTGTTCATTTCTGTTTTGAAACCTCGAATTTGGGGGATGTGGTCGGGGGCGGTGTTCGCGTTCGTTCCCCAAACCTCTTTGCGAGGATAGAGAATTGCTGCTGAAACAGTTGAGGAACACACACACATGCGCACGCGCACGCACACACCCACACACACACATCGATCCTTGATCCGCCGCACAAGACCAAAAAGCATTTCGACACTTTGACGCGCAGATACTCTGACTGCATCAGAAATGATTTTCAGAGACATGTAATTGATTTGTTATCAGGCTGTTGAAGTGTTGGGCATTTCACATCAAGAGCTGGACTTGACAGACCGCATCCGGGAATTTCCGTTGAAAGCTTGTTCGTCCATAAATTTTGGTTCACAATCCGCAACAACCTGTTGGCTTTGTTCACACAGACCCTCGGATCTTACCTGCAATGTCAGCACACATCCAGGGTTTCAATCCTCCCAGTGATGTATGAACACAGATAGCGATTTGCCGACTCGAGATCTTTGATGATTCCACCCAGGTTCAAAGGTCACCCAAATATTTTGGAACGAACTTCTCACATCTTCATCCTCAATCTCCAGCCAGAAGTGACTCACGCAATCTGTTTTCTGGAACATGGTTTCTATTTTGTCCACTCACGTCTTGAGTTTCGTTCCTGGTCAATTGGGTTCAAAAACACTTCCTTAACCGGCTGGACTTTGATCACAATGACGAGCTAATTCCACCTCTTCTTCTGCAGAGCGCGAAATGCACGTCAGTGTTGGTTCCCGACAACAACTGTTTTCTGTTACGATTTCTCCTTTCGACACGTCAGCTCAAATCGTGTCCATCTGGAACCTTATCAGATCGGATCCACAGCTGTTTCGCTGTCCCTGCCGTGCGCACTGCAGAACCTTCCAACACAGGACTAAAAGTCCAACTCCTCCGTGTAACAAGAACAGATCGGTGCGGACAAGAGCCTCAGACAATTCAAGGCAATTCGCATCATCACTGACTGCACACCAGGGCCTCAGAAAGGTTTCTTGCCTGCAGGATTGAAGGTCGGCAACGCCAGATAACTTTGAAGGTCAGAAAACAAATTCTGACCCAATGAGGTCCATGGAGTGGTTGAGCGAGTGTCATCTACAAATCTGGGATTGAAACAGCGTGCGGCTGTTCGCCCAAAATTACTGAGTACTTGTCAAAACATTCAACACTGACCTTGGCTGTGACCTTGAATTCGTTGTGTTCTTTGAGCAGCGCCTCTGTCTCCGTGAGGTTTTCTCCGACGTTCGTGTGCGTCGACAGGTAGAACTCTCCCGTATCGTGGATCCACTCCAGGGCCTGCAAAACCAAACATCAAGTGGTTTCAAATGCTGCTGCGGGAAATCTTGGGTGTGTGTAAGTAGGTTTTCTGGGTGGGATCACAAGAACCGGTGCACCCCAAAATAACCTAGCGAGGTCACACGCTTGATAGTGACGTGCACCGGCGCCACGGTGACAGGAGTAACACCGAAACCCAACTTTTGAGGAACACTTGTTGGCACTGAAACTGGCGCCGAATGAATGTATTCTTGTGAACGAACGAAACTCGTTGAGTGCTTCATGGTTTCACGTACCTGTTTGGCAGACCGCTCGAACAGCACATACTGGTGGCACTGGTCGAGCTTCTTCTTGCGCAGCGTCCAGAACTCGAGCACCACGTTCTCCTGGCTGAGCAGCTGGTCCAGGGTCGCTGCAACATAGAACACACGTGGTCACAATCCTCCAGCTCACAACGTAGACAGACCAACCACACACGACTTTCAGCTCTGCGTTGACGACTCACACCACGTCAACCAGCTCAGCAACGCCAGGTTTTGTTCCATGTTCTTGGAAGCTGACGCCACCACACCAACTTCATGAGATTCCGAATTTAGCCAAGCATCATCCACTGTTGTTCCACTTTGCACCAGAGTGTCTGCGACGAACTCGGAAAGAACGTACCGCTCATATCCCCTGTACCCCAACTCCAACAAGATGCTGCGTGGACAAACGTCCCGTCAACACAGTCCCTGTTCTTCGGTTTGAAATCCCACAGTGGTCACGAGCACGACGATCCGAATCAAGTGTGAAACCCAATTCCTTTTGAACAATACCAATTGGTGAACTCGTCCACACAGATTGAACGAGGCTCCTGAGGGAATTTCGACACATTCTTTCCCCTCTTGTCACGTCAAGTCAAACAGCCTCAAATGTGTCAAATGACGTTGACGAAGTTTGATTCCTTGACTTTTTGACTTCGAGTTCAATCTTGATCACTCATGTTTGTGTACAACCGCGTTTCCGTGAACGTTTTCACCGTCAACAGTGTTCCTCCTCTCACAGAAGTGAGGCCTCTCCGATTTGCTCATCAAATGCACTCAAGTTTCCAAACCGTACCATCAAAATTTCATTGCCTCTTTCTGTTTGGTTTTTCAACTTCATTCTCCCAAGCAATGTCTGCAATTACTCCCATGTTTTCATTGCTGATGCCGCAAAGGTCTCCCACCTTTCCAAAATTTCATGAGCAAATCTTCATGTTCCCAAACATCCCGAAAAATTGCGGTGCTGTTCACTTGCTGTTAAACTCCCCTCCAAGAGATAAACTGCACTGAAACTGGCACTGCACTCGCAGTTTCTTTCACAAGGTCGTTATCATTTCATCCGTGAGATACGGAGCTGAATTTTGATATTTCTAATTGAGTCCGATCCGAGCGCGTATTTGAAAGATAGTTTTCGCGCACGTGTTGAAGAATAAACATTGTGCGAGAAGTCATGGGCTCAAAGTTGTAAACTATTGGAAGTGATCCCCACAAATGCGAAAGTTGCGGGCTGGATAGAAGGTTCTCGGAAAATTCTTCGAAACACATGTTCTTTGTTTACTTCTTGGTTGACCAACAACATCTCCGATGGCAAATCAACAACTTCAAAGTGTGACTGAGCTCCACGGCCAAAACAAGAGTCAATCAATGTTTTCTTTCGTTCCCAAGTCCTTGCGTCATCTGACATCTTCGTGTCAGTTCGCAACGTCGTGCATGACACGTCCCCCTTCCCAAATTGATCCTTGTCTTGTGAATCAAAACCGGATAAAACTGATGACAACACAGAAGGACCACAATTTCTTCCTTTTTCCACTTTGATGTTGAGCGAGGTTCTGTAAAGAATTTTTGTCCAATGTCCTGTGCGTTCTTCGACGGTCAATAAATTGCACGCCGAGTCGAGCCGTGCATGGACAGATGTCTGCGGCAAATGACTACTGGCAGAAATTGTTGACAGGACCTCGTACGCCACAGTTTTGGAGTGATGATTCTCAAAGATTATGATACATCAGGCCACGAACCACGATGCTTCATTACCAAGTTCACGTGAAGCAAATATTATTCTTGTTCGAACGCTGTTTCATTCGTTTCCAGGCAAGGTTCGACCTGACAAGATTTCATTCTCTTTCCCATCTTTCCCACAACACCACTTGACGTGAAATCTGAAAATCCCGAAGGTGCACCGGAAGCGCCAGAACACGTGAAGCGGAACTGACCTTTGACCTGTAACTCGGGGCTGCGAGTCACCTGCATCCCGAGCGTGTGCACGTTGCGGTGCACGTACTTGAGAAACGACTCGGCCGTGCGTCGCGCCAGCGTGCACGCCTGCAATCGAAGAGGACGCGTGGTCAAGCAATGGCGACAGGAAGTGGACACACAAGGCTGAAGTCAGGCAATGTCGTGGCGTGTTTTCGTCGATGAACAGTGTCTGTTAAATTTCTTGACTCTGCACTCAAACGACACAAACACACGTGTCACATAACGTGGTGAAATTCGACGTTTTGTCTTGCAACGGTTTGTTTTGCCCCTGAATTTCCTTTGGTAATTTTCCAATTCTACGTCAGAATTCAAAAAGGTGTTTTGCGATTTCAAACAATTTTGCGTGAACGCTTGTTGATTCCGATGCCTTTTCCACGATCACTTTGTTCGTTTCTGTGTGCTCTGGTGCAAACACAAATTTCGCGGTTCAAAAATAGTCTTCTTTGGTGTCGACTGAATGAAAACCATGGAAGCCAACAATTTCGAACCAGATTTCCTCACAGTTCTGTGTTGTGCACACTCAAACAATCGGGTCATTTCGGAGGAAAAGAAGTCACCCCGTTCTTTCAGGACGTGACTCAGCGAATGAATGAACGACATATGTCGCAATGCGTACGAGTCGTATTCATCCGGTGGTCTATTTGGTGTCCGATTCATTTCACGTCGTCCACACAGACCGCCAGCCTACCTTGAGGAAAGCCTCCTTCTGTTCCTGATGTTTGGTGAGCAGTTGAGCCATGTAGGCCACTTTGTCGGAGGTGTTGGCCTTCTCGGTTGAGCACCAGTCCTCTTCTCGTCTGTATTCTCGCTCCAAGGACTCCAGCACCGAGCACACCTGTTGACAACGAGACGTCTCAATGCTGTGTTTGTCGTGTAGCATGAAGCGAGTTTCTTCCTGTTGGACCTCAGAGTGATCCAACACACTTATCCATTCACTCTGCTCAAGTCTGGCACATCTCAGGGTTCCCACTGCGGCTGACCAACAAAATTCCATGATTTTTCCATGATTTTTCCAGGTTTTCAAAGTTTTTTTCCAGGTATTTTTTGTCTTTTTTCATCAGCTTTGTAAACCCTTTTTCCAAAACAAATAAAGTAAAATGAAGCATTTTTTGCCAAAAAAAGACTTTTGGCAAAAATTAAAAATTTTTCAAAAGAATCTACTGATTGATATTTTTTACTGAAAAAGCATAAAATTTGAAAAGAAACAATATATTTTTGAATTCTCTCTTATTTTGG
>JAAUXT010056763.1_pt1 | contig 16110 bp, 22 predicted proteins | sample 7278171 | NCBI WGS metagenome assembly JAAUXT01 (sample SAMN14350112, study PRJNA611818) | marine sediment metagenome | isolation source: surface marine sediment (1.8m) | place: French Polynesia: Moorea | collected 2018-08 | reverse complement strand
TGACGCTCAGCATCAGAACTTGGACAGAAGTACGCCATTATAAATTATCCTAGTCAAGGCACCCCCAATTTGCAGGTTATTCACGGCCCCAGCAGAAAACCTTCGCAGTTTCTATACAGATCCGTAGAGGCTGACAAAATGAGACAGACCCATTAGAACTCATCCACGGGTTTCTTTGCAATGTTGCAGTTGATATATCTTTGCCACAATACACATGTTTTCTTGTCACCTGTGCTTAGCGCGTGCAACGCTCGTGCAGACCTGGCGACTTCAACATGTTGGCCGAGGACTTGCACTTGTAGGTTGGGTATGACACAGGTGTTGAAGATGAAGGAACAGCACACGAATTTGGCGTCTCCGAAAGCTGTCAACGGCCTGCTATCTGCACTGAAGGTGTGTGAGCGGAAAGAAAGAAACACGTCATTCACAGAATTTGGTTTCAAACACACTCCTGATGTTTCGCAACTTTTGTTTCAGAAAGTGCGCAGTGGATACAGGAGGCTTGTGCAGGCGGGGCGCAGTAGAGAGGCGCTGCGCTGGTACAAACTGCACGCACACACGCTGCGCGACATGGCGCGAGCTGCTGCCACCGTCGCCGAGAAGCACGAGCTGTACATCCAGGTGCGTCACACCAGAGACCAAGCCTGCACGGTTGTCTTCTTTGAGAACGTGGCCTGAAGTCATCTGATTTCTGTCAATTTCTAACAAAGTAATCTTGTTGCTTCCAGGCTCTTGACGTGTTTATTGAGGGCAGCAACTTGTCAGACTTGATTTACAACGACACCCAGACGTGTTCAGCTGTTTTGGATGCAAGTCTCATTTTGCACCTGAATTAAAGGTGGAAATAGACACCCCTTCTGGAAGCATGTTGTGAGCGTTGATTCTTCTGTTTCTCAATTTCAGCTGCGTAAAGTGAGTTTGCCCTGCCAAAGAGAATGCGCTGAGATGCGTCTGCTGAACTGTGAGCTTCAGCTGGAGATGTTGGACTTGCATGTCAAGGAAAAGAGGGAGATTCAGCTGCACGACCTCAGCAAGCCGTCGATTGTGAGAGTAAGAAGTAATTCGTTTGGACCACGTGAAACCTTGTTTTGGCGTTTCGATTCGTGTGACAGAGAAGTTTTACGTGTCGTCATTCTCATCTGTGTTGTCACTTTACAGGCTGTCGAGGAGCTCACCCGGGAAACGCCAGTGTACACAGACACTGAACAGCGATGGGTGGAAGTTGTGAGGCAAGACCACTGAGTTGACAACAAACAGTTCGTTTCTGAATTAACATAGTTCGTGTTGGGCCCGATCTTGACATCAGTATCCTGTGTTTTCAGAGTCGCCTCAGAGGACGTGTTGAGTGATCTGTCAACAGTACATGCTATTACTGGTCCAGTGGCTTCTCTGAAGTCCAAGGTACATTTCTGTTGGACGTACACCTGCGAAAGTTGCATTTGTAGCGCTGAAGTTCGTTTTTCTTGACGATTTCATGGTCTTGTGTTCTTCAGGCGATGCTGCTCAGCGGCAGGTGCTTCCGACTTTTGTCACAACATGTCAATCCTGATCAGCCGATGCAATGGATGTTTGATGACACAGTAAGAAGTTTCCACGTGTTGATTCAGGTTTCAAAATTTTGGCCTTGTGGTTCTAGTTCTCTGCTTTTGTTTTGCTACAGGAAATGCAGAACTTGCAGGAAGAACTGGAATCCGAGGAAGCTTCTCAGGACGCGCAACCAGAGGATGAACCAACCGAACAGCAGTGGGAGAGAAGCAGACCGACGTCTTCCAAAGAGACCAAACAACTGAAAGAATTGAAAGTAAGCAAAGAAAGCTTGATGATTGACAAACGTTGTCCTCTCAGAATCAGGAACTTGAACCTCGGAAAATTTGTGCGACTTTTCTTTTCAGGCACAGGTTGAATTTGCACATAATTATCTTGCTCAGGCTACAGAACGTTTGCAGCAAGCGATCAACGTGGCTATCATCAACAATGTTCGGGTGATTACATACATCCTTTTGGTCACAGTTCCAGTTGTCCTTTCGTTTGATGGGTAAAAGAACGTCCTCACATGTTTTTGGTTGATTCTGCAGGATGTTGCTGAAGAAGCAGCTCTGGAACTGGTGGAGTGCACGGGGCAACTGGATCCGGGTCTGTCCAGTCAATATCTCGCGCTCTATCAGGTGTGACTGTCATGTTTCGTTCAAGATGCATGGAGCTGTTTTCCCTGAGGTGCGAAGTATCTTGTGGTGATGACACAAACGTTGTTGTTTTTCGCACGATGTGTTTTGTGTTTCAGAGTTGCGTGGCGTCGCGGCACCTCGAGGACCTTGTGATCCGCGCGCACACAGACCCAACCACATCGCAGCAGGCGGCGCTGTGGCAGCAAATGCGCGCTCTGCGCGAGAACGATGTCTCCACCAACGCTGCGCGCGGACCCACCGCTCGCGCCGTGCGCAGTGTGCTCGGCGAGACCTCCGTTGTAAGTTCTGTGCTTTCACTGGAGATTGCTTGCAAACTGTTCGCAACATGTGTTTCCTGTTATGTCGCCTTCTTCGAACGTTTTCTGCATCAACGACCGTCACTTCGTTTTCAGGCATGGCAACGGTTGTTGATATCTTCCAACCACTTGGACTTGCTGAGAGAGCTGCCTCCATACTTCAATGTAGTTGTGCTTCAGCACAACGAGAACAGGTTTGAAATTCGCGTCAGCAATGAAAGGGTGGCTTGTAACAGAGCCCCAAAATACAGTTGTGTATGGCAGTGAAGAAATAATTGTGTAACCGTTTGGGTTCTTCAGATCCTGTCTCTATGGCGCTGTCATGGACAAATCCAAAACAATTCCGTCCAGCAAAGCATCCAAGGGAGCCGTTACTATGCAAACTGTATCAAAAGCGAAGGTGGTGTAAACGTGGTCTTCAGTGAACTTCTCTTGTGTCAGCTGTTTTCAGAAGAAAAAAAAATCGATGAAGAGGAATCAAATTCGTGAAACTTTTGCAGGTCATTCGCACAGAAACTGACCCAGGGGACCTGGAGGAACTCTTGAACAAAGTTCGAAGATTCAAGCAAGACGAGATGCAGTTGTTGTTGAAGCGAGAGTATCAGCGAACACAACTAGAGCAGAGGAAGATGATGCTGGTGAATGAGGCCGACTTTGACGTCAGTTTTGATCTCGGCCAGGTGACCACTCACTTTCTCGGATGTTGGGACACTCTTGATGTCGGTACAGGAGGTATGCACGAAGATACAAAGGGGTTCTTGATTCCTTCTTCAGCAGCAAGTCAAGTTTTCGGAAGAAGTGGATGAAGATCAACTGAATGACGAGTTCACAGCGCTTCTGGAGGAAATGGAAGTCTATCTCCAGCCTATTTCTGAGCTTCTTCAGCAATGTCTCTTCAGGTAGGATGCGAATCAAGACATACTCGGCGCACACAAATGGTGATGAACGTGGACTGATCACCAGCCAGACGACAAAATGCGAAATAAGATTTGTAACACTCCGTCTGGTCTGGTCTTTGGCTGTGTCAAAATAGCTTGCATCTTCAATTCGACATTCGCGTGAGATCTGTCAAATCGGAAACAAATGTTTGCCTTGTCTCGCTGCAGACCGACCAGTGCGGCGCCCACTTCCATGGGAAACCCGAACCCGGCTGCGACGAAGCGGGGCGGGGGCGGCGGGGCGGAGCGGGAGGCTCAGCGCGAGTACGTGTTGCTGCTCGCGGACTCGGCTCTGCTGGAGCTGCCGCTCGAAGCGCTGCGAGTCCTGCAGAGCGACGCGCTCGCGTCCGTGTCCCGCGACGTGTCGCTGCAGATTCTCTTCCACAAACTCCAGCAGCAGAGCGCAGGTGAAATACTTTTCGTTCATGTCGTCATGTAACTTCCGTTTGCCTTTTCGTGTGACGAATGTCACCACCTTTCTTCAGATGACGCAAGCGAGAAAGGAAAGAAAGACAAGGACAAAGAGAAAGTGAAACTGCCATCTCGTCTTCCGCTGTCCAAAGACGCTTCAAAGAAAACGGCGAAAATCGTACGCTTTTTGCGGAATAAACTTGCAAATCGGCTTAATTTGCTGTAAAACCTTTACGGTAACCAACAAAAAGTCCACACTTGCATGTGTGAAACAATACTGCAGGTGCCGTTGGACCGCCCCATTCCACCGAGCTGTCTCGCCATCGACACTCACGGGTTCAAGTGTATCCTTTGAGTACTGTTGATCAGTAGCCACACTCAGTGGTCAAGGTGGACTACACAGAATTGCAAACCATGCCTGTGTTTTTTCGAAAATCGTTCAATTTCTCAACGCCGCGCAGATATCGTGGATCCGCACGCGGAGTGTAACGAAGCAGGTGCGCACAGAAGACACCGCATTTGATTGTGGATTATTGTGAGGCGATCCCGTGAGTGTCGAGTGATTTGTTATCAACTGATTTTCACTGCAGATGCGAGTTCCCCGATCAACAGCTGGACGCGTCTGTTGGAAGAGCACGAGCAGCAGTTCACGCCGCGCTGGGTCGGACTCACCGGAGCCGAGCACACACCAAGGTGTCGTAAGCGTTTTTGAATTTTCGCAAAAGTTCAAAGTTTCTGTGTGTGCAGTTTCTGCATACGCCAACCATTGTTCAATACAGCGTTGGCGAGTATGAAGTTTATGTCAACGAGAGCTCCGGATTCGTGTTCTACGGTGTGGAGCGATTCCTGTCGCATCTTCCAACCTACAAAGCAGCGACTCTCAACTTGACTGGTGCGTGTGACTGGTTTTTAGCACCCGACAAATTTTTTTCAAGACCTTGTTTCCGTACGACACGGAGCTCTGGATCCATTGTCTTCTTATTCTCAGATTCGTGTCAACTATTGATGCTCTTCGACTTGGCTCAGACAACAAAGAGTTTCCAAAGGCAGTCCAAAGTTGATGTCTTGAAGTCGTGAGTAAATTTCTTGAAACAGTTTTGGACCAGTTACTTTTTCAGGTGGTGGTTGATTCATTCTTACAAATCTCTTCGTTCATGTAAGAAAAATTCCAAAGATTCATCAAGAGTTTTGGACATGTTTTTGACGATCATATCAAACGTTGTCGGTGCTCAGATCATTTTGTCAGAGCCACACGGGTCAGGAATGTTTAGATTTGCAGAAATCATTGCAGACTTTGGTGGTCTGATTGAAGCGATCGCACACCAAACGTTATTTGCTGTTGTGTCGGCTCAACTGCATGCTAGCACTGCACTGTCGTGGGTGTTAATGTGGGTGAAACATGACCTTCGAGTGCATGTTGCTGTGCAGGGTGGAGGCGCTGACTTTGGAGCAGCCGGTCAACTCGGCGCTGTTGCTCGGTCTGAGCGGCGCGCGCTCCGTCTGCCTCAACCAGTGGCACTGCTCATTGGACGAGAACGCGCAGAAACTGCACGCCGTGATGAGAGGTGAGCTGCGTGACAGGTCACAAAAACTTTGCGAAACAAAACAACACACCGATGTCTGGGAGGAGAGTTAGCACCTGGTGATCCACGGGTCAGGAATGCGCAGTTTTGAGCCTGTTGAAAAAAAGGTTGCTATTTTGCTGATTGTAGATTTGTTGACGGGAGGTCTCACTGTGGGACAAGCAGTGAAAATGTTGTTTTCACCGCATCACAGAGTGAAACCAAAGGAATTTGGTCAGTATAATATCTGTGAAACGCGCATATGAGCTAATTCTGCACTGTACTTGAGGACAAAGGATTTACGGACCGCTCGTGTTTATCTCTGCAGAAGGGGAAGAGCAATTGTCAGACGCAGACAAGGTCCAGGTGGCAGAAGAGAAGAAACAGGAAAGAGGGATTGAGCCAAACAAATCGTGGTTCAACATGGTGTGTTACGGTGCCCCGAACCTTCTTGTCGCACAGCTCACCAAGCCATGAGTGCAGGTTGATTTCTTGAACTCCAAGGCCAAAGAAGAACGAACACCTTTTCAGCTGATTAGGTGGTCCTGATGACCAGAAATTGTTTGCGAGCGATCGCTATTTGGAGAGCCATACATGCCGTCCATGGTTGTGCCTCAGCACGAAAGACCACTGTCTCCTATTCAAATAAATTTTGAAGCCTTTCATCTGATTTTTGCCTGCGATTTGGGCACCGAATTGTTTTCCGTCCACATTTGTTGTGTGTCTGTTTTTCAGACACAAGTGTTTGACAGTTGTGTTGTTGACGTTTGAAAATTTGATGGGTTTTTTTCGAATAAAAGTTACCAACGCGTTTTTTCGTGTGGGTTCACTTATATTTCTTGGTGCACGTAAGAACGAAGATGCGCCAAAACAGAGTGCAAAGCACAAAGATGAGTAAACAACAGCATAACATAGATATCTACGTACAATATTTGTACTGGACGGCTTCACGACAACATGGACAAACGGACAAAATAACAAAATCACAATTATCACAACCATGTCGCAAAACACTGGTCTCGTTGCCATTTTTGACACATTGGACACAAACCTTTCTGGGGGTGACTTTTTTCTGTCACGAAGAAACGACAAAATTCAGTTCGCATGCGCGCCACAGCTTGTTGGTAAAGTTGTTCGAAGTGACGTTTTCATTGTTCGCCCTATTTCATCACTCGCGTGGCAGTGACCAAACGATTTTGAGACGGACATACATGTAAGTTTGACACCACACGAGCAGTGAAGCGGCGGTGTTCAGACTGCAAAGATATCGAGATATCCAACAAAAAACTACCGACGCCCATGTCATGATTAACCCTTTTCTAGTCAGCTGTACAACAAACTCAACACTGGCAAAGATAACGAAGATGCTGGCTTGAACGGCATCACAGGAACTTTTCTTCGGTTTTCTGGGTGGAAACACCGATGTCGAAGACACAAATAGAATTACGCTGCCCGCGAACGGTTCTGCTGCTTTTCTTTGCTTCAACAGAACGACATGTTTACACAGGCACAATCTTGCAGTAAACATAGATCTCACAACGAAAATCAATGCAAAGATCCAAAACAGTCAACAGTTGTGGTCACAGTTTCTTTGATTTAAGTCTCTGCAAATAACCTGGATCAGTCTTTTGTGCTCCAATTGGTGACAAGAAAAACTCGCTCACAGTCCAAACACAAACAGCAAGCTGACTTCCTCATGACGGCATAAATGTCCCTGAATTGTGACGTCTTTGGAGCTCAGAAGCACCGGCACATGGTCCGAACACGGAGAAACACAACTTCTGAACATGTAGGAGCGGCGAGCTACGATTTTCCTGCAGAGTTCTTCGGAAAACAGCCAACTGGAAAGATGCATTCCGTCTCCTCAGTAGACGCGCGTGTCCTTCCTGCGGCTGGGTGACAGCGAGCGCGCGCGTGTTCGCAGTGTCGTCGTCTTTCGTGTCGGGCTTCGCGTGCGGTGATGCGTGCTGCTGTACACCCGCGCCGCGTTCTTGTAACCGGCCCTAAAATATCAACAATCCAACTGAAAACTGCTGCATTTACACTGGAGCCGCACGATGTCAAACGCTCAGTGAAAGAAGCCACATTTTCACCTCGAAATCGGTTTTTGGATTCTGAACTACTCTGGTTTCATCACAAGCGAACAAGTAAACTTGCATCACCTGAAACCCTCTTCCATATCGTCGACGAGTGTGCCGATGGCAGCGTCGGTGACGACACCCGATTGATGCGCGAGGATGAGCTTCTCGAGACGCGCGATGATCTCGTAGTCGGGCACCGCCAAGTTCGTGATGTCCAGTCCGAGCATGCGCGCGATGACCTGCCGCAGGTCCAGGAGCTGTGCGCACAAACCAGACACACAGATCAAAAGGACATCAATCCCAGACACAATAGCTGACATGTGGGCCTTGTGAATGTCCTGTCTTGCTCAGTATATGTTCAGTGAATTTGAAACGGCGAACAAGAAAACAACACGAAATATTTATTGGGGGGAGGGATCGTGTTGCTTCGACTGAACTCGGAATGTTCTTCTCACCTGACGTTCTCGTTTTGTGATTTCGTCGAGTGCTGCTTTTGTTGTTTTGAGTTCGCTGCTCAAGGCTTGTATGGTGTTGTTTATTGACTGTTTCTTCATCGAAATCTCGCCCTCTTTTGCATTGAAGTCATCTTTGAGATGTGCGATTTTCTTGGCCTGCTTCACACGAACCCTTTCCAGTTGTCCCACTTTGGTTTCCAATTGGTCGATCGCGCTTTCAGCTTCTAACGTTCTGTTCTGCAAAACAAAAACAAAATCTGCAATCAGCTGAATACATCACCGAGTTCAGGAAGGATCTCAGATTGTGCCAAGCAGACAAACGTCGACATCACCCCTCCTTTTCACTGCTGATTCAACTGAACTAGCGAAGTCAAGGAACGAAACTTCTGTTCTGTCGAGATTCTTCTTCACAAACCTTGAATTCGCTTCCCTCAAGTAACTTGGCTTTCAAGTCCCTGATCTCCATGTTCGCTTCCTCCAATTCGCGCTTGTATTTTTCAGCAAGCTTGACGAGTTTCCTGCTTTTCATCGCCTCCGAGTCCTTCTCGTGCTCCAGCTCAGACCTGCCAACCAGTTGTTCCTCCAAACCCGTCACCTGCGACAATACACAGTGTTTTGGGTGACGTTTGAATGTTGCGTCGCGCCACACAACCTGCAAAAACATTTCCTTGGCTTCACGCACCTTTTTCCGCATGAGGTCGAGGTGGAGATCTTTGCTCTCGAGCTGCTCCTTCATGCTGCGCAGCTTGCGCTGCAGATTGTGGATGTGCGTCTTGCGGTCCTGGATGGCCTCCGCTTCCATCTTGACAAGCTGCTCGGCGCGTCCCAGAAGGGTATCGAAACTCATGTCCAGCCCGACATCGGCAGTGATGGCGTCGATCGAGAGAACGTGGCACATGCGCTCAATGAACTGCAAAAACTGAAATGAGAAAATGAAACACCCTGCACATGTGACATCAGATGCACCCGGATCAACACGCACACCAGCCAATGCAGTCCAATGAAAGCACCCAAACAACCAGAGAAAAACCATTCGGTTTTCAAACATTAGCCAGGCTTTTTTGCCCATCACCTCCAAATCCTCGCAACAAGCAATTTGCAGGCAAAGCGAGCACGCACACAACTCACCCTTTCCTTGTCGACTCTCAGCTGGTCCCTGACGACCTCGCCTGTCTGCGCCTCGTCTTCCACCCGACGCAGCCGACCCTCAAGCGCCAAATAGTCACCCTCCATCCGCTTCGCGCGTCGGTCCGCCGACTTCGAAATCTCAAAATTCCGATCTAACTGCTCTGTTAGATCGGCCACTTTGTTTTCCAAGAGTTCCACGTGCTGCAAAAAAAGAAGAATGCTTGAGTTGAAAGAGACTGATTTGCAAACTGTGCGCCATCCAAGTTGCGCCCACAAAGAACACAAAAAAGCTGTCTTCACTTACCGCTAGTCTGTCTCTGTAATCCGTCATGAGGGTGCGCACGCGCTCTCGAATCTGATCCTCGTAAGGCTCGACCACGTAGGTCTGATCCGAAAGCAACCCGGCCAACTGTTCCTTGAAGGAACGCAGCTGCAGCTCAGAGTTGCGCACGAACAGCTCCGTCTCCTTGGCTTTGCTCTCGATGCTCAGGAAGCGAGACTCGCGCTCCTCCAGCTCCCGCCGTGTCGACTGCCACGCGCGCTGGCTCGACTCGAGCCGCTCCTTCAGCAGCTCCAGCTCCCGCCGCAGCTCAGATTCCTTTGCTACAGCACTGTCGCGCTCCTGCAGGAGATTGTGTAACAACTCAAAAAAAAAACGGATAAAATTTAGTGCGGATGGGACATTTTGTCAAGTTGGATTGACATCTGATGGATGGTTGAAGAAGAACTGTCGGAACACGCAATGAAACAGCATGTTGCAAGACTAAATTCCACAGAAGCTGCTTGGCGCACCACTCTGAGGCCGTCCATCTCGACGCTGTAGCGAGAGTTGTTGCGCTGCTCCTTCTCCGCCTCGCTGACGAGCCGCATGATCGTCTCGCGACTCGCCTTCGTCTCCACCTCCGCGTTGTTGACGTATTCTTTCATTGTCAGCAACTTCCCCTTCAAGGCCGCGTTCTCTTGCACTATTTCTGTCAGCTGCAATTGTCATTTGCAGTCTATGACCGTCCATTTTGTGTTGGGAGTCCCATATCAAAGCGAAAAGGAAGACCCTTACAAAGTTGACCTGTTCCTGTTGTCCGTACCTTTGCAGAGAGGATATCACTGCTGAGTGAAGCTGCGTCTTCCATGTGCAGAATGTTCGTGAAGTGACTGACGATTTCTGAATATTTTCTTTCCCACGAACTTGTCCTGGTTTCAATTTGTTCTCTGTCTTCCAAGTGCCGCCTGTCAACGATTCAACGCGAAGAATCTACTCACCAATGGTAGGTATGTGCCGAAAATGCAACTTTCTAAAGCAAAACCAAAGAAACAAAAATGAGTGAACTTGGGATCTGGGAAAGGTCCCTTTCTTCCTTTTGCACCCACCTGATCCTGGATTCCAAATCCACGATTCTGTCTTGCAGTTCAGCATTTTGCTTTGTGAGAGCCTGCACCGCCAGTTCACTTCTGCTGGCCGCACCCTCAAGTGTCCCGGCGGTCGCCTCGTATTCACCCATGCGCTGTCGAAATGTTGACACCAAAGCACCCTGCTTCGCTTCATTTTCTCGCGTCGTTTCCAATTCAATCTTCAGCTCTCGGATTTTCCCCTCTCGACGGTCTATCTCTACTTGAGCTTCCCTCAGCTGCAAGAAGACACAACATCAGGGGTCAAACCTCCAAAAATGAGCACTTTTTGCAGCGAAACATCAGAACTGTTGTGCATCCACGTCTACCTGTGAGGTGAGGGCTTCAATCCTGACTTGAAGAGAGGCAATTTCACTTCTTGCAGTCGCCAAGGCATTGATCCTTTCTTGAGAGAACGTTTCATCAATCTGAAAGCAGAATTTACGTCAACACTCGCAGATTCCTTTCGGTCTAAATGTCACCATTTTGGGTGGCTGGAGTGAGTTTGTTGGTGCTTACCACGGTTGTGTCAACTCTGGACAGACGTGGCACGTCAAGGCTGGAAAGAACAGAGAAACTGTCAACGCTAAGTGATCGGATACGTTCTTCGTTCGAAACGGCGACCGCGTGCAAGTCGACAAAACCAAGAAAAATAGACTTGCCTTGTAAGTTCTGCAATCAGTTTGTCTTTCTTTGCCAATTCTTCTCGGAACAAGTGCACCTGATCTTGCAGCTGGAAATACAGTGACCGGGTGATCAGATTCAGCACTGACCCAGCTCGAACATTGAATAAAGGCTGGACCCAGACGAGAGAAGGGCAAGTCCAGCCAAACATCTCATGTGACCCGTCCTGCCGATGTTGTGCATAAAACCTCCAAATGCACAGTGTTTTCCTTGGCGAAAATGTTTGCGACACGCACGCACACACAACAACACACTGACCACACACAGCACACTTCATGTACGTGAATGATCTCAGGACAACACACCTCAGCCACCAGTTTCCTTCCTGGTGAGGGGGGTCTGGGATAGAAGACGGGACTGTTTCTGCCTTCTTCCCTGCTCCTGTGGACTGTCGTGGTGTATGTTGCGTGAGAGCCCCTGCCGTCCACGAAGTCATCGTCAAGAGTTGTGATTGTGGTTCTCTGCGTCGGTTCCAGAAGACCCGTCCTGCCTCTGATCGTTGGAAACGTGGATTCGTATCTCTCGCCGTCTCGGAAATAAGTTGACATCGTGCTGGTTCCTCCAAAAACTTGACTCAGCTTCTTGGACCTGCTTGTCACACCTTCACTCAAATCCGTCTCAATTTGTTGTACACAGGTGTTAAAAGTTTGTGAGATTCATCCAATTCACCCTCACCCTGCTGCTAGTTCACGCTCACAATGAAATAGACAACTTCAGTCTGTTTTGTGTTCTTCGCAACAGCGCTTAGCAACCACACATCTCTGTAAACTGTGGAATGTTGTTTTCTGGAGCATTGATTTTGACTCTCTGGTTCTCGCGCGCTCTAGTTTGCGGAACGAGCCAAAACGAAGCAGGTGCCCGTTTCTAATTTTGCGAACGCCAACAAATTTCAGGTTGAGTCTGCGTTCATTGAGATGAACACAACAATTTCCCACGATTCTTTTCATCTGCCGCTGTGAACTTAATTTGCAAACATTCTGAATGTTTTTGTTTGGTGGATGTTCAGCTGTACTCTGTAGCAGAGGACAGATCCAGAAGTCCCGGATGTTGTCAGGTGTCACCAGGTGAAAAGAACTTCGTAGCCCGCCGCGAATTCTGGAAAACATGCCAAAAATCAAGAAGGATCAGCTGCCCGATGAGATTCTGTCATTTCTTGGTCACGAACTGTTCCAGATTCCTGTCAGGCAGTTCATGGACGACAACTGCTTGAGTGAGTATTCGCCTCACATTTACTTGTGATGACAGCTTGGTTTCGGGGATGGATGTTGTCCAACTTCACCGCAAGTCGATTGAATTTGCAATGTCGCTGTCGAATTCTGATCAGAAACCAATCAACATTGTTTCACACAAGATCAGCAGGCCTCACCTGAGCTGCAACTTATGTTCGTCTTTGCAGTATTTGACAAACAAATACCAGTGGACGACGAACACAAGAAGATTCACGCCACTTACCGAAAACTGGTACACATACGCTTGATCACAAAGGAGAGAATTGTTGCAGGTTCACAAGTGTGTCAGATCTTTTCGCCTGGTAATTTTCCCTGCTATTTTCAGGTTGACACGCTTTTGGAGACTTTCTGCAAAGATGCTGGGATCACATTTGAAGAGGTGATGCACGCGATTGACAACATGAAGACCATCGACGCAATCAAAGAAGTGTTTCAGGTGCAACAACTTGCGTACATAAATCTTCTTCCGTTTCTGCAGTGTGCTGACACGTGAGTCATGCACGTGAACATGAAACACTGAGAACTTTGGCGAAATCTTGTTGAAGACATTTTTGAACGCGTTGTGTGTGAGAGCAAGAATGCAAGTCGATCCCCATATCGTCGTTTGGTTCGATTTGCAGATGCTGTTTGAGCAAATTGAAGCATCCGTCAGCTTTGACGTGTTCTACAAGGTCATGGAGGCAAGAAATCTTCAAATTCAGCAGCAGGTGAACTCCCCCAGGGACATTTTTGTGTGTACTGTGTTTGTGACTCCAAAATACGGGGTCCGGTCTGTATTCTCCACGCCAGAGTGCTTTGCGCGGTCAGTCTCTTTCACAATGACACCTGCAAGAAGTGCCGTAAGAATTCAATAACTTGTGCGACAACCTCCGACCCTCAAGTGCAAAAAATTCTCCAGAGTCAGTTTCATATGAAACGTTCTTCATGAATTTGGTCCTGGAAGAATTTGGATGGTTGTGGGGTTGTGTGTTTAAATTTTTAAAAGGGGCAAAAGGAAAATCACTGAACAAATTGACATTTGGTTTTGCTTTGGCTTCACCCGTAATCACACGGGTGCTTGCCTTCACTGACTATTAAGTGTTCTTGTTTTCTTGTTCAACTGTTCTGTGTTGCGGTCGCCCGCCCATTTCGTGGGAGGCTACTCTGCCTGCATCTGCACGTGCTTTTGTAGGTTCTTGCCATGATATTGCACATGACTGGAGGGGATCTACCGCAGTGTATGACTCCAGGCGAAGAAAGACGTAAGTTTCTGGGTGAAATGAATACGCACCTGTAGCTTTTAGAAACGTACGTATACCGGTACATCGGGTGACGATTCACAAGTTTCTCGTTTGCAGATGCCAGACGTTCAAATGCTGTTATCGCTCCAGTCAGCGACGAGCAGGATGAGAAAGTGATGAACGAGGTTCTCAGGTTGGTCAACTCCACTTTTGGTTTCACAAATCATTTTGGCAAAAATTCGAATCGATTCTGTTCACACAGGCTGTCAACTTCTTTTGTGGTTTCAGGAAATCTCGTAAGGAACACGAAAGAGAAATGGCCAGGAGAAAAACAAGCGAGAAAGAATTGAAAGACACGCTTGAAGTGTCGCGATTAGAAGCGAAGATGGTTCAGCGGGATCGGAGAGAAGTCGAAGAAGTGAGCTGACATTGTTTTTTGTGGTTTCTGTCAGCATATGGTGCTTTCAAACTGTCTGTTGCTCATTGTTGGTTCAACTGTTGCAGGGTTTGAGCATGCTGGCATTGATCGATGAACCAAAGGAGCGAGCAGCGTCGGCGTCTGGGCAGCGCGTAAGTTGGCTTTCGTCATCCTTCTGTTTAAAAAAAACTCGCTGTTGGGTTGGTGTTCGGTGCAGAAAAGGTGTTTGTGTTTTCACAGGGCAAAAGTGGTGCTGACGCAGCAAGTGACTGGTTGTCCTCGGCGAGAGCGGAGGCTGCAGGATCTCGCAGTCACGCTGCAGTAAGAAAAATATTCTTTTGTCACAGTGATCAATTCGTGTGCTGTGAGTGCGCAGCGTCACTGTGAAGCAGGTGACACTTTGATCAGATCGATCGCTGACCTTGGCCGCAAACTGCTTTGAATGGCGTCGGTTTGTTCATGTCTATTGTGCCACAACACAATGAATGAATTGATTCGTTTGAAACACGACACAAAACAAGCGAGGTAGTTTGCTAATTGACATTATTTTTACCGATCGTCATTCTGCTGTACCTGTTAACAGCGTGGCGCAGACAGCTCTGACCATGACGTTTCGAAAACGCGAGCGGAGTTCTTCAGACAACAGAGGGAGAAGCTCCTTGCAATCAAGAAGGAGGAGCGCGATAAAATGCTGCGCCGCGCCGAGGCCGACGGCCCAGAGCGGCCGTGCTCGGCGCGCGCCGCGCGGAAAGCGATCGACGACGAGCCCAGACAGCCGTCGCCGCGTGACAAGGATGACGAAAAGAAAATGCAGCTGAAACTTGCTATCGCAGAGAAGTTGAGACAGGAAGTCATCAACAGCTAGGCGGTTGGATACACAGTGAGACTGCAACGAACTTCGCGCGTCAAAGATTTCGTGGGAACATCGCCAGAACTTTCTCCCGTTGACATCCTGGTCGCAATCAGAGTCTTGTCTCTTGAAATGTTTATCGCCCCATCAGAAAAGACCTTTTCGTCCGTTTTACCTGAGAAGTTGTCGCATACAGCGTGCGGGGAGGGGAGGTAACCGACACGTTTTTGCCAGGTCACAAACAATTTACCTCCACACCTCCCCAAAAGCACCAAATTTGCAGAATGGAAGGTCTTGTCCACTCACACGCGAACAGCGCTTGGATGATCGCAACAGACCCGGAATTTCTGTGCGTAGTGAATGCTTTCCCTTGAACATTCCTGAGAGACGAAAGTTGGGGTCGCGCAAGAACCCAGTGTTGAGGCACACAGGGGATCTGCACATGTACGCATTCCTTCACTTCGTTATTCAAATCTTCGTTTGCAAGGTTTTTGTACAACGAAGAACATTTGTGGACTTTGTGATCGCCGATGTTGAAAATAGTGAGATGTACGAATGAGTACGAGTACCAGCACAATGCTAGTCAGATTTACAAAACCGTCCAGTGGCATGCTTCTTGTGTTTGTGGAATCTTCGCGACATGCTGCGCTGAGTGATGAGTATTTGTGTCCGTCCGCACCTGGTTTGCTGCAAGTTTACAAATACAATCTGGTCGTCAATGGTGCCAGGGGCGAATCTCAACATCGAAACGTGCTTTTGCCAGCTCGTTTGGTACTGGTTTCGAAAATTGCAGTGTTTGTTGATTGGGTTTTTTCTTTTTGTTGTTTACTGTATTTTGTTTCTTTTTAATCATCCGCAAGCGCTGATATTGGTTTGGCTGCGTATCCGGGTCTGTGGTCTGTTGCTTTACAGGAGGGGGGATAAACAACCTTGTCAGTTCATTGGGGTCCAAAGTTGCTTTCCCCCCACCCCAAACTTGGGATGAAGTTAACCGGGGGACCCCCAAGTTGCTTTGCAGAGTTGTCCATGGAATCAACGTTCTGGCAGCAGCGCACGCGGCTGATGTGTATTTGCAAGTCATTTTTGGCACGGAACATTTTTATCAGCCGCGGTAGCAGTCTGATATTGGTTTGCCCCTGTATCCGCATCCGTCCATCTTGGGTGGACAAAACCTCCGTTTTACCCCTGTTCCAGTGATCACAGACTGGAATCACAGTGGGTGCAGACACCCTTAGGGGTGCTCTACAAGTCGCATATGGTATCATT
>JAAUXT010006026.1_pt1 | contig 16110 bp, 14 predicted proteins | sample 7278171 | NCBI WGS metagenome assembly JAAUXT01 (sample SAMN14350112, study PRJNA611818) | marine sediment metagenome | isolation source: surface marine sediment (1.8m) | place: French Polynesia: Moorea | collected 2018-08 | reverse complement strand
GGTGGTGGGGTGTGATGGGGGTGGTGGTGGGATGTGTTGGGGGTGGTGGTGGGGTGTGGTGGGGGTGGTGGTGGGGTGTGGTGGGGGTGGTGGTGGTGTGGTGTTGAGGTGGGGTGGGGGTGGGGTGGGGGTGGGGTGGGGATTTGGGCTTCAGGTTTTTTGGGGCAGTGGTGGTGGTCAGTCAGGATGATGTGGGGATGGGTAAGGGGTGAGCTGGGCTCTTGGTGTGGTGGGAAGCGGGGGTGGTGTCGACCTGGGTGGAAGTGAGGTCGACTGAGATGGGGTGGGGTTGGGGTACATATCACTCCTGTTTTCTTTTTGCCCCAATATTTGATGATGAAGGCTGAGTTGATCATTTCTTTGTTCTGAGTAAAATACACATGGCTGGAGCATGAATGGAACAATGTTGAGGAGAACAGCTCTTGGCAGCCATACTTGTGAATCCCATTTAGACTGCTAGCAGTGTCACATTCCACCAAACCATCAACACTGGCTTCCACATTGGGCTGAAGAAACTACAATAAAAGTCAAATGTGAGTGGTATGTTGTGAGCACATGCTGAAGCTGGAGTTACTTCAGCAGTTTTCTGACTGAAGTGACAAGCAGAATCACAGGGTTACATATAGCATTGACAGGATAAGCCACAACAACTGTCCAAGTGACCATCCTCACAGGGTACTGCTTTAAATACATGCACAGCAAGTAGATGCATGAGGTGGATATCCAACAGAGCAATGTAGCAATTATGAAGCAAGCAATCTGAACTATCAGGCTTGTGTTAGACTGCTGCTTGGATACTGATTGTGCTATTCGCTTCTGAGATGCTTTGAGCGAGAGAATCAAATTTGTGTAGACAGATATTATGAAAAAGGTAGCCCCGATTTCTGAGAAACAAGTGAGGAAATTTATGATTTTTATCATTGTCATTGTTTTGCTGAAATCGACAAAAGGTAAACATATTGGGACAGGCAGATCAGACTGCATAATTTTGACATCAACAATCCATGTGAGGATTGTGAGAGTAGAAGAACCAAGGAGACAAAAGAGAAAATGGCCAACTATCCATCTTCTCACAAATGATGTTTCTTTGAATTTTGTGTCCATGGGATGATCCACAACACTGAATCTTGCATAGGAGAACAGGCACAGAATATGTGGTGAAAGAATGGCAGAATAAAGAAACAAATTAAAAATCGAAAAACAAAAAAAACTTGATCTCCATTCACTTGTTATTTGTGTCAAGTGACCAGTTTTTGACGCGTCAACTGACCAAATCAACCACAGGGGAACAACACATAACAAGTCTGCAAAGTTTACTGAAGCTGCAACTGCACTAAATGCACCAGTCTTCTCTATTCCTTTTTTGAAACTTTGTTTGAAAGACATCTTTTGGAAAATCAAGGAAAGGACATTGACAGCCGAAATGAAAGACCGAACATACAAAAGTGTGTTTTTCATTGCAGTATTGGTCAAAAGGTCTGTGCAATGATAGTGCCAAGGCATAGGAGTAGAGCATATTTCTTTCTTACTTGCCAAGCAGCAAATTATGGGACATTTGGTTTCCAAACTTTTCAGTGGGATATCACCAAAAACTAACTGGCTGGCATCTGTTGTGTTTGTGTCAAGCAAGGAGAGATAGAAGAGAGAAGAAAGGTTTACAAACGTTTTTTCTGAGATATGCAGAAGAGGGTTGCTGGAAAGATTCAGACAGCCCAAAGAAACTAAATTTTTGAACAAATCATCTGGAAGATTTGACAACAAATTATTATGAAGGTCTATAATTTTGACATTAATTGATGACTCAAAACAATCTGACACCACTTGACTGATGCCACTGTCAGGAACACTGATCACATGCAAGGATGTTGCAGTTTTCAGGACATCACACATTTGCACTTCAGTGAAGTTTGATTTCACAAAAAATATTTTTTACATCTGTTCAGATCCAAAGAAATTGCAATGACTGATTTCAGGAAGAAGAGGACTTCGAATGGGTGGAACTCCTGTCTGTTAAGTTTTGTCACTGTCACATTTCCGCAAAACACAGCAAATGTCAAACAGTCACAACCAAATGGGCACAGAACTTCCTTCAAGTTACAAAAGTACTCATCATCATGAAATGGGCAATCTGACAGGTCATCACAAATTCTTCCAAAATGAACACATCTTTGTGTTCTCCAGCATTTGAACAAATGAGAACAAGATCTTTTTGTGCCACATGTGTGAAACACAGACTCATCATGGCCTTGGTTACAATCCCATTTGCCATCACATATGTATTTCCAGGGTATGCAATATGAATATTGACATTTGAACATCATGCTGCATTCAATAGATGCACAGTTTTTCAGGTGTTCACCTGTTCTGCAAGGCACCAGGTACGAAAATCCATTGAGATTGTATTTACATATGACAGAAATGTTGTAGCATCTGGGATGTCCATCTCTGCATGGAATTTGATGTGTCTTTTCACAAGCGTGAAGTGAGTTATTCACCAGTGAAACCAAAAGTGGTTCATCATTGGCTGAAGAACAGTCTGTGACCATATCATTCAAAAGTGCAACACTTATGTTTTTCCCATCATGGCATATGTGGACTGTTTTTTGATTTCCATTTTCCATTTTACTGCTTCTTATGACATGTCTGGTTTTGCCATAAACTATGCAAGACCCAGATACATCTTCTTCAAAAAGTGGGCCACATTTCTGAGACACTCCTGAAATCTCATAACTTTGTAATCCATCATAAATCTTTTCACACACAGATTTGGACTCATCAGCTGGGTTGTTTCCTGGGCAATCTGACACACCATCACAGACACAAAGTGCAGACACAACAGCCTTGTTGGCACATTCTAAGAGATTTCCTCTGGGGAGAATGGTCTTGCTTCTGCCAGACACAATACAAAAACCCACAGGTACAAGCCGGGCTTCACTTTGCTTGTCCCTTTGAACATATCTTTTGAGTTGAATGTGCTTTGACATTCCAATGAGAAATGGTGGGAAATGATCTGTGGAAACAGCATCAAACAAGATTTTGATAATGTTCACCCGGTGGACACATGTTTTGTTGTCCAATTGTTCATTGAGAATCCACTCCAATTTCAGGCATGAAGCCTCATACTTCATCTCTTTCAGGTGGCAATATCTTGATGTGGGGCTCAGGTCTGTTTGGTTGAGACACGTTTCCTCATTTCTAGATACTCTGCAAACCACTTTGAACAAATATTTTGTTGTGCAATTGATGCTATACCAGATGGGTTGGGCAGTGTCCAACACAAGCAATGCTGTGCATGCATGTTGCCTACTCGGCAAGACATCCTGAATGTCCTTTGCCATGAACACATCTTTGGTACAACATCGAGGACGGCGGCAAGGGTATCTTCTCAGGAAGTCTCCAATGGGTTGGATTCTTACAGTAGCTGATTGGTATTTCCTCAGCAACACCTCCCACTGCTGGTAAACCACTGGGCTGCCATCTTGCCACAACTTGGTGTTCTGCAAAAGATATGGGAGGGCTCTTTTCAACAGTGCAGTCAGGACGGACAGAGCAAGAACATTTCACACCTTCAGGTTGCCCCCTGTCTCTGAAGACATTAGAATACCTACAAGGTTCACCCATTCCAATTGATAGTTTATACCTTTTTGGCCTTTCAATTGACATGAATTTCTGTTTCACTTTGTGTGTGACACTACTGTGTCTTAAGCCTTCAAGTGTCTGAGATACAGACATGATTTGACTCTTCAAGCTCACCTGGGGATCCACACCAATGAACATGGCTTCAATCAAGTCTGCTGGAGGAGACAACCTTGTGAAAGCAACAAGATCTTCCAGTTCAGATTTGTTCCTTACTGTTGGCAAAGTGCCGTGTACTGCCCCACAAAGTTCATTTCCCTCTTCCCAAGATCTTTTTGAAGCTGAAGAGCTACACCATGATGTTGTGAAAAGTACATAAAAATACTCCCTGTTTTTGAGTAAGGTCCCATTGTGCAGCACAATTGAACTGTAATTCAAGCAAGTGTCAAAAGGGATCCTGGGATATATTTTGAAACAGTGATGAGGTATGAAGTCAAGATAACCAAAATACCTCTCCAGAAAACTGTCCATCCACAACAGCTCAAAAATGCAGTTCTCCACAGCATGGGTTCTCTTTGACATCTGTATCTTTAATTGAGAAAGACGTGGCAAAAATGATGTCAGAATTTTAGACTTCTTGTCAGACAAAAAGAACTCAAAATTTTCTGTGAGGGTGTGCGATTCTCTGTCAATGTTTGAATACCAGATTCCAAAGGAAGTGGTTGGTTGTTGTGCTCCTGGTGCTGTGTGGTCCAAGTATCTCTCAAATTCCTCATTGGTTGTGTAACTAGAAACAGCACCATGAAGTGACAGGGTGACCTGAAACTGAATGTCAGTTGGCTTGAAGTCTGTTCAGAAATTAAAAGGTCACATGATAGGAAACAAATTGTCTTTGATGTTGTACCTACTGAATGACTGTTACTTTGTGGCTCTGGAGAAAGAACTAAAAACAAATTATCCCCGATTACTTTTGGTTCAATAATGTGATTTTCATTTTGGTTTGTAAAATTCAAAATCTCAGGTAGATATTTAATTTCAGGGGGACCAACTTTCAGTTTCAGTACTTCGACCATTATTGATATCTTTGTTGCATACCCCTGCTGCACCTTGAGATAAAGTTTCAAAGATCTCATTGGAAAAGTGTGTGTTGGAGTGTCAACACTGTGACTGAAGCCAAACAGAGTTCTTTCAAAGAAAGTATCATGGTTGTAGTTTTCACACAGAACTTCTTCATAAGAACAGCACACACATGAAGCAAAAGCTGATCCATTCTTTTGATATCCTCTTTGACACTTGGTCCCTTTCTTTAATGGACCATCTTCAGCAGTGATTTTGCTTCTCCCAGAAAGAGATCCCACAACAAGGATTTTCATAGTTTGACCCAGTGATTTATTTTCCTTCACATAAAAATAACTTTCCGCATACTGTCCATCCCATGGATTGTGTTCTATCAAAATGACATAACACTGATCAGTCCAAGGAAGCATGTATTCTGGAGTTCCTTTGTTTTCAAGAAAATGTTTGTCTCGGGGGTGAACTGGACCAAAATGCTGTGTTGAAGAACTTTGCATGTGGAGTGGTATTCCCCTGCACTTTGTGGCTGAGGCAGTGAGAGCCAAGCTCAGGTTACCATAGTTTTTGTGAACATAAAATCCCAAATATACAGAATTACTGGTGGAGTAGACAGTAACTTGGTCAGAAGATGTTGGGTATGTAAATTTGCGGATCTTTTTGTCATACCAATGAATAATTCCATCAGAATCTGTGCTGTCTCTATAATAGCAATCTTCCTTGTGTGTTGAACCCACATAGTTTTGAACACAATAGGGTGTCAGAGCATCTTTGTCATCAATGATCAATCCTGCAAAAGCACATGAGTGTGTGTTGATGTCACCAGCATATTTGAAATCCGTCATTGTCAAATTGACATGAGATCCAGAGCTTGTTTCAAGAAGAATCACACACAATGCTCTATCAGAACACAACTCAGTGCTGGGCAAGGTGAAACTGTGATTTGTTTTGACATGGATTGTTTGAATGTGGTGTTTGCCTGGATGCTCCTTGTACACAAAACTTGCTTCAGCTGAAGAATATCTGCAGTAGAGAACAGCTTGGAATGTGGAAGAGGAGTAGTGGGGCCTGTTTTGGGATGGCTGCAGAAGCTCAGACTTCACTCCAGGACCATCATGGAACTTCCATATTGCCTCTGGGGCAGAAGTGTTGACACTCAGAAGAATTATGGCAGAATATTTTGCGCGAATAGGAAAATGCTTGAGCCAGAGCTGATTGCCATTTACAAAGACAAGCAGGCAAACTGGGTTGTAAGAGATTTTCCTCTTGTGGGCAGTGTCACTGTCAGTTTTGTTGCACGGAACTGACATGATGTTTTGGGCATCTATGACAGAGAAACTTGTTTGTCCAATAGAATAGGCTGACATGAAGTCCACAAAACGGATACGAACAACAGGGAATTCTGGGTACACTGACAATTGTGGAAATTTGCCACAGTATTGTGTGAGTGTTTTCTTCCTCAAGCTCCATATAGAAATCTCAATGTGATCTGGCCAACAATCACTTCCGTGTGCTAATGTGTAAAAAGGCTTTCCAATTTGCACATCAACCATTGTTAGGTTCAATCTCAACTCTTTGCTCAAGTTTATCTCATACAATAATTGTATATCATATCTTCATCATGGGCACAACCATCTTTGCTGGAGAACCCTGCAGGATAATGTGAGAGTTTCTCATGTGTTGCCACTGACTGGTTGAAGTGACCAGTGGGCCTGAACACATCCACCCATCCTGATCCCAACCTCATAAGGATCGACTCAGGTTCAAATCTGCAAAGCATGGAAAAACACACAATGTTGTCTGACCATGGAACACAGGCTTCCCCACCCAACATCCATATGCTGGCATTTTGACTTGGTGGACAGGTTGTCTGGTCTTTCACAGTGAGGATGGAAAATGGGGAACACTAAAACTGTTACAAAAATCATTTTGAGGAAACATCTTGAGCAACAACGGCCCCTTTGAGTGAACTGAGGTCTTCCATGTTGTTTCCTGCAGCAGGAGCTTGTGCGCTGGTCAAAGGTGACACAGAAAGGAGATTGATTTTTGAAGGACAAAATTCTTTTGGGCAACACAATCTTGGTTGCAAATATAGATTTTGACCAACAAATAGTGTCCTTCTTGGCTCATGAAGCACACTACATTTACAGCAGTAGCTAGCCCACACAACACAGGGCAATTCCTCTTGTGAGTTTTGCTTGGCCAAGAATAAGGATAAAATAAAAATGTACAAGAAAAATGTGATCTAAAGACAGGTCTACTTTACATCAAACAGAACTGAAACGTGAACATCAAGTTTGTGCCTTGCAAGCATTTCATAGGATTTGAGTTTATCAATTATGAGAGAGTGCCACAGTTTCACACTTTCCAGCTGAAGCAAAGGCAGCCTTCTGGCAATACCAAGCATACACAAAGAAATTGGTAGGAAGGCCTTTACTTCAAGAGAAGTCCATTTTAATTTTACTCTCCCTTTTTAGGCTTGGAAATCTTCACACACAACAGAGGTGAAGTTTCTTCAGGATCTTGAATCTGGGTCAGAGACTTAATTTTCACTTACTCTCTTTTCCACCTCCACAATGCAATTTTGAACTCTCTAACGTGGAGTTTTCCTCCACTCATGTCCCTGGCCCTTGTAAACATTTTGGTTGCCTGTTGTAGGTACTTGAGATTCTGAAGGAAGATTTTACTGTGTTCACCAATCACTTTGTAAATGTGTAATTTCTGAAGATAGGATTCTACAAATCTCACAACATATCTCTGCCAGCACTTTGATGCATTTTGAAAGACAATCTGCTTGATAATATCTTTTTCCAAGTCAGATTTTATTGCAGAAGATTCAAATATTGAAAGTACAATGCTGTTCAACAGGAGTGCATGAAGCCGAATGAGCATCACCATTTGTGGCATGTAACGACATGAACAAATAAATTTTCATGTGCTTCTTCCTCACAACAAGCAAACCTAAACCTTTGCAAATAAATTCTTGTGACTAAGATTCATTTTTCCCAGATGAACTCACGACGCAGAATACAAATGGACAGTGTTTGACAGGCCAAACTGAATTAAATTTTTGATTGAAGTGATTGGAGGAAACATGAGCTTTTCTTCAGGCTTCAGCACAAAGACATCAGGCTTGACACATGAAACTCTTGCTTAACCAACACAAAAGAGTCAGACAATGAAATGGCTTGTTGTCATTTTCCACAGAATTCACAATGCCTGCAAAATGCCCACAATAACTGGAGTCCAGGAGTGCAATTTCACTGGCCCTTCTTCATCTGAGAAGGACAGGTTACTGTTCAGTGGGTACAGGCATTGACCCTCATTTTCAGTTTTGAAAATGACAGTATTAAGCTGGGTTTGTAGCCACAAAGGTGGTGTTCATGACACTTTTTGTCCAGACACTGAAGAACAGTACTTCTGATCCAGTTCAGTTTCTGCTGTAGATGCTTCTGGTCTTCAAGTGGCTGACTCATCCTTGGTACAGTGTCTCCTGCAAAAGTGTTTAGCACACACATTCATGACATTATCCACATGCAGACATCGTGATATGTTACTGTTGCAACATCTCCCAAAAATGAATCGGCTACGTTAGACCTACCAGCAGCAGTATGTAAAAAGACCTGTGGCAGGCAGGACTACAGCCAGGGTGCCCAACACCAGACTGAGTGCTGGTGGAATGTAAGGTGTCTCCAGTGGTGTTTTTTCAAGTGAAGATTGACTTGAGTCAGTTGTACTTGCTGTGGAGATCTTGGCAGTGTCTTCTCCTGGACTGCGTGGAGTACTTCCTTGTGTGGCGTTCCATGAAAATTCAACGGACACTTCTGTTGTGCTTGCAGATGTTTTCTTCACCTGGCAGATTGACCTCCTCCACAGAAGCTCACATGATCTTTGCTCAAAGTCAGCAGGCAAAAGATTAGTTGACAACAACTTTCCTGCAATGAGTTTTCACACCCTTTGACCACAGGCACAATTTTTGTGTACAGAATCACTACAAATTGTGGTCTACTTTTCAGCTATCCATTTCTCACAATTTTAGTCTCAGTTGGTACGAAAAGAATATTTGATGGTCTGCAAAATGCCAACACTTGCCACAGTGACTGGTTGGCAAAAAGAAACAAACTTCAGCACGTTCCTTTGCCTGGCTGTTACTCCAAGCATAAACCGGAAAGCTTCAATTGAGAGACAATACAGCTTCCTGCTTCACATAGCAAGCATTTGCTTTGTACAGTGAACATGCTGAAACCAGGTCTGCTTTTTCTTTTCACAAACCCACCTGTTTTCATCTCTCCTGCAGAGGTCAACAACAATATCTGCCTTTCACCAAACTGAGAAACTTGCACCACATTGATGTCCTCACAAAGGCAAACTTTTTCCCATTCTTTTCCCATTGAGTATTTTGAGAACCCTGCGAAAAAGTTTTGTGCCATGCAAGATTGTTTCAGAACGCAAAAAATACAGAATAAATATATATATATTCTCCACACTTGTTCAATTGGTTCATCATTTTGTTCAAAAACAAAGAATTTGTAATTCACGAAACAGGACCAGTAGAGTAACACAGACCAGACTTTTTCTTGTTTGGTTTGTGGTCATGTCTTGTTTGGTTTGTGTTGGAATTAAAAATATCATTGTCTGAAAACATCTGTGGCATTGTTGGGTCCACATTGGATGAGCACTGACACTTGCCTGTTCTGTGGTGAAGCCTCCCTCTCCTGTCCACAGCCAAAACATAACTTCCTTCTGCACTCAATTGTTTCACACGGAACTTTTGACCTGCACATGAACACACAGCTGACATCCAGTTCCAGAGAAAACAAATTCCTCTCTCCACAAATGGGAGAAAAATAACAGAATTGGAAGGCTCGGGACTGTTTGAAAAATTGTCTGGCGACACAGACCTGGGAGGTGTTGTAAGTCAGAGCTGTCGTGGGGTTTGAAGTATGGCATAAACCTGAAGTTTAAGCCCCACATTCCAGTGCTACCAGCTGACACCTGGCTCAGCAAATTGCTTTTCCAACTGGGATTTCCTTCTGCAGAAGAAGAAGAATGCAGAAAGGTGAAGAAAACAGCACAAAAGAACAGTCAAGTGTAAAAAGTGGTTTTCTGTGCTTACCATTCCACGGCTGGTGTTTTTCATTGAGTCCATATCGCCAAAACCTGATACTGTTGGGGTCATAAGTGACAAACCATAATTTTGTCAGATAATGTGAAACAGAAATTGCAAACCTCTGTACTGTTCGGCTGTTGTGAACCATAGATAGATTTTCACCTGAAACAAAAAAAAATGTTCTGATTTTTTTTCTCAGGTGACCTGTCTTCAGCACAAAACCAGTGCGAACTACTTTCATACCTTTGGAGACCAGAACATCTCCTTGTTTGTTCACTCCAAGAATAAAATTGGTGTCAACCACAAATTCATGGAATTGTAAGGCAGTCTGTTACCAAGAAAACAAATAGATTTTTCAGACCATCTTATGATGATATTCAACTTTAGATTGTAAAGTTGATGGTAAAGTACTTGCTTTTTGCCAGGAGTTTGAGCCTTTCTGGTTATAAAGATACTGGCCTCTGTCAACAGCAACCCACATCCCTGATTCACTAGCACCAACCCAAATAGGCTTCTCCCCATATGGTGGAGCCACTGTTTCTAATGCCAAGGTGACACCTGAAAATTTTCAGAAATTGAAGCTCACTCTGAACAGACAAAACGCAAAGTGGTGCTTCATGAACTAACATCATTCTTACGTGGTTGTACTGACAAATGAAGTTTGCTCCATTGTTGTCCATGAAACACAACAATAAGAAAGTGAAAATGTTTCATTTCAGTTTTGTAAATACTGACCTCGAGCACTTGATGTTTTTGGGAAGGAAAGAATAAAATGTACTGAGAACATTCTTCCAAACATTTCTGCCCAATATTTTTTCTTTGAACTCTACACTGCAGAGGAAGCTTCAAGCACTTCGCCCCTGCTAGTTGGGTGCATTGTGCAAAGCAATCTTGCAGGCAAAACAGCAAGATAAAGTGTGTGTCTCTCAAAAAACTATTTTGGGGTACTGAATGGTGGTAAGATTTCATCAAACATACTGCTCCATTTATGAGCCACAGTGCAGGTCTGCTCATCAAAAGAACAAGAGAATCAAACACACAAGGGGAAGAATATATTGCTATTTACTTGACATTTTCCAAGTGAGAGTGTTTTTGTTTGCCAGTCAGATGAGCAAAAAACTCAACAAATTGAACATTTTGTTTCAATCGCACTGGCTCTATTCCAGCTGTTTGTTCATTTTCTTCCCACACAGTGACTTTGGCAGAAACCAAATCAAATTTCAGTCTATTTCTTTCTTTGCATTTCAAGCACAATTGGCATTCAGGATTCAAAATCCATTCAGCCACATTGTCCTATTGTGAACCTTTTGTGAGAAACATCTTCCTGCATTCAAAAATTGGCAATGCCTGAACACTGAACACAACCACCAAATGATGGAAATGAACACCAACATGGTACTGAAAGTTCAGGAAATCCCTGTTGCTGTGGCAACTGATAAAACAGGCATCAGTTCCCTTCAGACTCCATACAAATTGACAGCAAGTCCTGCTGATCATCATCAGTCACAAGGCATGTCCCTACCCATTACCACAAAAGCTCTTTCACCACAGAAATACAGAGAACAGATAATCTATAGTTGTGCACCAGGTCTCTGTGATGGTGAAATCATCCCACAGTGTCTGCTCAACATTTTCCCATTTGTTGATGAGAATCATGGGTGCTGAACTGAAGCCGACACTTTGGGGACAAAGACAGAACCCAATGACAAAACTTAGCCTTGATAAGGTAAGGTGTGAAGAAATTGTTTCATTCATTTGCCAGCAGGAGAGATGACACAACAAAATGTTTGCTCTTAGTTGGTCGTCCGTGTGAAAAGTACCCATTGTGTATTTTGACACAAACGGGGTACTTGTGAAGAAACCCATGTAACATTGTGGCCCGGACGATTGTCGAGTGGAAAGTGCCCATGGGTACTTTTGACAACCGGGTACTTCTGACACTCCAAAAACGAACCTTCAGCATTTTCAGATGATTCATAAGGCGTGACCATGGACAGCCAAACTTGTAGAGGTCTCACTCACATGCCAAGAGATTTTGCAACAAACATGCGATTGAGTGGGAAAATGATTTATTGGTGACACATCAGGTCGAAAATAACGGCCGCGTGTTGAACAAACAAAACAAAACACCTTGTAATTCTTAGATCTAAGAATTGAAATGTCAGTTTCAAACGATTTGAACAGGTTTTTGTTTTGAGAAGGACATAATTTTTAACAATTTTCATCGTTTTGAAGGTGCTCTCAGTCAGTCACTTTCCATTCTGGTGCTGACCAGTGGTAAGATACAAGGAACCTGAGACAGGAAGAATAATTGCAAGAGGCCCTGACACCAGACAGGGCATGCCATTTCTTTCTGTTATCCCTTGTTGTTCAGTTGACATTGCTGTCAAAATACCAATAGAAGTTGTGGCTGGGCTTTCCTGGGTGCAGTTGGTTGTTGCTTCAATTGGGATTTCTGTTGTTATATCAGATGGTTGACTTGTTGAAGTGATTCTCAGCTGCTCACAAGCACTTTGGTTAAACTTCTCAGGCAAAAGGGGAGTTGGTATCAACTTTCCTGAAATGACAGAAGTTTTTATATTCAAAAAGAGAGCAGGAGGCAAAGCCAGAGTAAAGGGAGTCTGCTGGAAGGTGTCTTTGCCAAATGTTATTTGCTATTTGTACTCTGCAAAACCCTCCATCTTGCAATACCTCACACACCAAAAATGCTTGTGAGCACTTTACCTGTCTTTATCTTTCCTTTTGAGGTCAACAAGCAGACCTGATCTTGACCAAACTGAGAAACTTGATCCACAATGACATCCTCACAAATACAGATTTACTCCCAGTTCTTCCCTGCTGGATGTGATGCAGAAATGCCTGTTGGAGCAGAAGAAAGTCAACTGTGTCAACAAGGAAACATGTTTCATCAGGCAGAGTTTTAATCCAGAGGTGTATGTTTGGTCAATGCCTGTTGGAAAACTACCAAGTTTCCAAATGTTCCCAGAATAGGTGAACAAATAAAATTAGGTTTTGACAAGTTTGTCTCTTTTTTGAGCTGTTGTTCTGACCTGCTCTGTGGTAGAGTCTCCCTCTGGTGTCCACAGCCAGAACATAGGAGCCTCTGGCACACAGATCCTTGAAGACAGGATTCCCATCTGCAAACAAACACAACCAGCTGTTGTGGGTCAAAACAAACAGACCAACATCCTCTGACCTGGATCTCAAGACATAACAGTAAGCCTCACCTCCAGCAGAAATACAGAGAAGGCCTCTGTGTGGCAACATCATGTTGGGAACGATGTCCCTGCTTATGACTTCACTGCCTTTCATGTTGTATTTACGGCGAAGCACCCAGATCCCTGTGCTGCCTGCAGATACCAGCTTCTTTGAGTGTGGACAGGAAGGCTGGGATTCTCCTTCTGTGGCAAAAGACACGGGATATGCTGTCTGTTAAAACACACAGTGTTTTTAAGAGTAGAATTCATAAATTGAAGGATGAAGAACACTTACTGCTCCACAGGTCTACTTTTCTCCATGAGCAGTGATCACCATAGCGTGTAGTAAACCACATGGTGTGGTTGTGGCTTGAAACTGACGTTGGATGGTCAGCATCAACACGATCAACTGTCCTCAGTTTCTTACCTGGAACAAACAAACTAAATCCACATCAGCACACAACAACAAGACTTGCACAGAATTTCTGTTTGTCACACACAAAAAAAAACAATTGATAGTGCTCTTACCACTGTACACTAGAGAATCTCCCTGTTCATTGAAACCAAAAATGTGATTCTTGCCAACAACAAATTTCTCCAGTTGCAACGCAGTCTGTTGGCAATCACAAAAACAATGTCAAGTCAGTTCAAAGCTTGTGTCTGATGTCAGTCATGATCCCATTTTTCAGGTGCAAGTTACTTACCTTCTGCCAAGAGTTGGAACCTTCCTTTTTGTAAAGAACATTGCTACTATTGACCCACATCCCAGATTCACCAGCACCAATCCAAACTGGTGTCTTCTCCCCTTGTGGTGCATCCACTGTTTCTGATGTCAAAACAACACCTGAGAAAGGACCTCAACAGATGAACATCATTTTCTCAAGCCTTGTAATTTTGTGTTGTTTTGACTGAGACACTTGATTGAGACACTCTTTGCACTTGCCTTGAACACTGGCTGTAATTGGTGTAAAAATAGTCACAAAAAGGAACCATTGCATTTTGAGGTGCACAGTGCTTCTGTGTCTTCTGTCATGCTTCACTTCATTTTTGCCCAATCCTGAGAAAGTGTCAACTACTGTTTTGAAACACCAGCTTCTTCTTGAAAGTTGTGGTGCATTTCAATGAACAGTTATCTTCTTCACAGAAATTTCTGTGGGAGAAATGCCGGTCCGAGACCAGTAACTCCATCAAAACAAAAGTGATGTTTGGTGCAGCAAACAAACAATGGAAGAAAAATTACAAAAGCAAAAGAACAAAGGAGCAAGAGAAGAGGAAAAAATAGTTGCACAAAAAGTCATGCCAACAAAGAGCAGACTACCAAAGGAACAAAAAATAAAATGCACAATAGCAAGCTAACTCAAAGAAAGAGAAAACCTTCACCAGCTGGATTGTGCTGTTTGAAGCCAAAACACAGAATAGGCCCTTTCCTGATGTCAAATGAAAGGTACAACAGGACATAAAGTCGATATGTGGACCTCACCATGGGACTTCACGATCACCCAGAATGCCACACAGAATTCTTCGCGTCGTTTTTCAAGGCTCCATTGGTTACCTGAAGAGGGAGTTGACCATCTTCAACAAAAACACACTGGCACCACAGAGCAAAATCTCCAAACTCTTTTCTGTTACGTTGAGGGCTACTGAGAGAATCAAGGCTGGCGCTGCAGCTTGGTGCAGTGAGGACACCAAGGACGGCGCTGCAGCTCGGCTGTGCTCAACAACGTTTTAGCCTCGACACCGCCTGTCCACCCCGCCTCGTCATCGTGTTCAGCCAAGAGGAACAAAGCTCTTTGTCTCTGGGGAGGATCCAGAGGGGCTCTCAAGGAGGGTGTGGCTCACTGTGAGGGAGGATCCGGAGAGGCACTTCTCAACTGGAGGGATGGTGGTTTGCTTTCACTGGCCTGTAAACATCAGTGAGCCAGCGCAGCAGTTTGCTGTGGTCATTTGGGGTAGTTCTATGCAGGGGCTTGGGGATGGCTTCATTGAGGTTCTATCAAAGGCTACATCAAGGACGGTGCAGCTCACCTTCAGGTGGGCCGAGTGCATCCCTTTGGCCAGACAAACGGTGGGCTGTGGTTGTCTGCGTCAGATCCAGCAGCTCAGGGATACCTTCCTAGAGGGAGGGTACTTGTACAGCATGCAGCAGTTCCATTGTACGTCTTCGTGACCCTGGAGCGGGCACCAGTCGGGACTGCGGCCCTCTGGATCTGTGCACTGGTTCCCGGTTGGTATGACGCACGCGAGCCTGGGTCCCGGTGGTGCAGGTGACGTCACCTCTCTTTACAGCATCAGTGAACACGTGTCAACCTCCATTAGAGTCAAGTTTCACTGCCTTGAGTTACACTGGTGTGAAACAAAGTGCTGTTCGTAAGTTTCTGTGGTACTTGTCTTGTGATTGTTAGTTTCGGAAGACTCATGAGAGGAGATCTCGGGACCACCGCCTCCAACCCTGGTGGATTCAGGATGAGGGGTGAGGGTGGTCAGGGGGTGGAGGAACTCGAACTGCGCCTCTCCTGGCATCCAACCCTCAGAACCTTAGTCTGGGAAGGTTTCAGATGATCTGAACCCTGATCTGAACCCTGTTTAGGCCTGTTCTTGAGGTTGGCGCTGGGTCACCACCAACAAGGCGCGGTTTTCAGGCACATTGTGCGTCAAATCCCCATTTGCACTGTGCATGTCGTGCTCTCTGTGCATCGACGGGTCAGTCGACAAGTGCTGCGTCAAAGTGAATGGGGGAAACGCCAAGGAACCTGTGCAAAGACGCAACGCAAGATGCATCAAGCGTGAAACAGGACTCAGACAACACACCAACCATTGACTGTCCAGAGACGCTGCGTCTCATTCGTCTCCACACCCTTCACCCCTCCTGTTTCCATGAACCTCACACAGAAACACACACACACACACACACACACACACACACACACACACACACAACAACAACGACAACAACAACAACAACAACAACGCGCCCGAGCTCCGCCTTTCAAAAGTTGGAGTTTTGTCCTCCTCCAATGTTGCCCCCCGCCCGGCGGGGCCCGGCCCGGGGGGCGGGGGGGGGGGGGGGGGGGGGGGGGGGGGGGGGGGGGGGGGGGGGGGGGGGGGGGGGGGGGGGGGGGGGGGGGGGGGGGGGGGGGGGGGGGGGGGGGGGGGGGG
>JAAUXT010032872.1_pt1 | contig 16114 bp, 14 predicted proteins | sample 7278171 | NCBI WGS metagenome assembly JAAUXT01 (sample SAMN14350112, study PRJNA611818) | marine sediment metagenome | isolation source: surface marine sediment (1.8m) | place: French Polynesia: Moorea | collected 2018-08 | reverse complement strand
TTATCGAAAAAACAGCAAAACATGACTTATCTTACACACACTAAAACATGACTGATGGAACTCACACGCACACATTACTGAGGGAACTCAGACGCACACATGCCTGAGGGAACTCACACACACACAAACCTGAGGGAACTCACACGCACACAAGCCTGAGGGAACACACACCCACACAAGCCTGAGGGAACACACACGCACACAAGCCTGAGGGAACACACACGCACACATGCCTGAGGGAACACACACACACATGCCTGAGGGAACACACACACACACACAAGCCTGAGGGAACACACACGCACACATGACTGAGGGAACACACACGCACACATGCCTGAGGGAACTCACATGCACACATGACTGAGGGAACACACACGCACACATGACTGAGGGAACTCACACGCACACATGACTGAGGGAACTCAGACGCACACATGCCTGAGGGAACTCACACACACACAAGCCTGAGAGAACACACACGCACACAAACCTGAGGGAACTCACACGCACACATGCCTGAGGGAACACACATGCACACATGACTGAGGGAACTCACACGCACACATGACTGAGGGAACTCACACGCACACATGACTGAGGGAATTCACACGCACACAAGCCTGAGGGAACACACACGCACCCAAGCCAAAGCACATACCACACACACACACACATACAAGCCACAGCACATACCACCCACTCACACACCTCAAGCAGGTTCCATTTGGGATGCAGGGTTCACCCTTTCCAATTTTATCAGTGACCACAGACAAGACCAGAATCAAATTACGTATTATCATCAACACACCAGCACGCCCACACACACACAATATCATACGCCATCAGTCAGAACATGTTTCAACGTTCCTTGCTCAGATTGCTTGAGGCCAGTGGTCAACAGAGCAGCAAGGTGCGTGAGTAAGTGAGTGAGTGAGCACACACAGTTGAGACTCGCTGCTTGAGACTCGCGATGCCCCACTGCGAACCAAATGGACTTGGAGTGGTTTGGTGGAGGAGGACTCGGGGACAGTGAAGCGGTGCCGCGTCTCTTACACCTCACGCGATGCTGTTTGATGCCTGTTCCCATCAGTTCACCTGCAGCACTTTCTTTGCGGTTACTCCCGATGAGCGTGTTCGATTGCCGCGCGACTTCGCCGCTGGGTTGGAGATGGGGCGAAGGTAGCTATTTCGGCAAACTGCACGGGCCAGCCGCACGCGCAAATCGAACACAGCCAATGGCTTTGGTCCAACTGGTCTCACTCAACTGTAATCCGGATACATGAATTGTGTGCACATATTTGTCCAGTCAAGCAATGTTTGGACAAAGCAATCCAACAGACAATGAGATGGGGGGGGGGTCGTGTGAAACTCCGGACAGGCTGAAATTCCAACTTGAGCGAGTCGCCATTGGGCGTGTCTGCACTTTTAGTTGGAGACAAAAGCAGCAAGCTTATTGATGATGAATCCAAAGCATGGACCTGCGCTCTTCTGTCTCTGGAAGATTTTGGGGGCACCACCGTCACTCCTGAAAATTATTTCAATCTCTCCCTAATTTTGCACCCGCCCGACCCCGCCCCCCACCTGCCGAAAGAAAAGAACTGCTGAAAATCATCTCAACCTCTCCATCTGAATTTGCACCCTCAAACTCCTGATTCACCCCTCTCCCTCAATTCACACCCGGAATACATTTTCCCCTCCTGCCTCAACCCTGGATCCGCAAGACTCAGCCGCCTGTAAATCTTTTCCACCCAAAGCGCCTCGCATCTCAAGGCCTCATCCCCCAAACACCGCTGCCTCCTCCAACCTCGACTCCCACACAGAAAGAGAGATTCACCTTCTCACTTGGTATTCACCGCTGCGACACGCACAAAAGACAGATGTCGATTGATACGTTTCTGAAGTAGCGTCTCCTTTCGCCTCACAAAAGGGCAGAGCCGTCGCACACTGAGGCTCTCCACCCTATGCACAACAATGGGAGCCATGGTGGAGGCTCTCAGCGCCACACAGAGACCATTGTGAGGTTCCGGCAGAGTCCCCCCGGTGGGAGAATTGGAGCAGGGATTTCATGTGTGATGGAGGAGACATGAGGATTTTCCATCCTCGGGGGAAGAAGGGTGGGTGGTTCCCAGTGGATATGGCCCCGCCCCAGCAGCTCAGTGGGTCTGAAACCACGGTGCACCAGTTGGTGTGGTAGTTCTGGCCCCACCAGTTGGTGTGGTGGATCTGGCTCCACTAGGTGGTGTGGTGAATCTGCCCCCCCCCCTCCAGTTGGTGTGGTGAATCTGCCCCCCCCCAGTTGGAGTGGTGAATCTGACTCACCAGTTGGTGTGGTGAATCTCGCCTCACAAGTTGGTGTGGTGAATCTCGCCCCCCAGTTGGTATGGTGAATCTCGCCCCCCCCCCGGCCACAGTCTCTCATGGTGAATCTGACCTCATCAGTTGATGTGATGGGCACAAGAAAGAACAAAGATTGCAACCAATTCATGTGTGTGCAGAAGCAGCCAACACAAACAACAAAACGCCCAACGACACCTTTGTCGAACGTTTCCAGCAAGTGCACCAAGGGCCAGTGAGCAAAACAACGAGCAACGACAGGGTCGCCCGAATCGGGCCATACTCTCGCTTTTGTGTGGCAAACGTCGACAACTTTCATACTGCGTGTACCGGCTGGGCGAGTCAACCCAAATAGCTGACTTCGCCCACCTCGCCCCATCTCCAACCCAGGAGCGAAGTGGCACCACTTCGTCGGCGGCTAGCCGCAAGCTCAAATAGAACACTGACAGTAAAGTTGTTTTCAGAGGGGTGCCTGTCTGGACTCGCCCCGCCCGCAGGACCACCCCCCACTGGACCCCCGCCGGACCTCCCCCCCCCCGCCGGACTCCCCCACTGAACCCAATGCTGGACCCTGTGCTGGACCACCTGCTGGACCCCCCCACTGGGCCACCCACTGGAGCCCTCACTGGAACCCTGCCCACTGGACCCCCCACGCTGGACCCCTTGCTGGACCTCTGCACTGGACCCAATGCTGGAACCCCTGCTGGACCCATGCTGGACCTGCCCCCCACTGGACCCCCACCAGACTTCCACACTGGACCCTGTGCTGGACTCCCCTGCTTGGTCACCCACTGGAGTCCCCACTGGACCACTCCGCTGAAACCCCCCCCTAGAGCTCACGTTTGACAACCCGCTGGACCACCCTCCCCCTTGATGTGTGCTCCCCGGAGCCAGTCAGAAGATGCGAGTGTTGGCGGTTTGATGAAAAGCGCGGGTGACAGATTCATTCGGCGCAAGGACAGAATCCGTGCCGCCTCATGAATGAGAAAATACGTTCCTGAGCACAGGAAACAAAGCGTCTGGGGAAACAATGGATTTGCTGCCTCTTGTAGTGCTGGTTGTGTGACAAAAGAATTCCCTTTCCTCGGTGTTGCAGAAACTGGCAAAAGTCACAGAGGTAAAGTTTCAGGAAAACAAGGCAGACGAACGTGATGTGTGTGTGTGTGTGTGTGTGTGTGTGTGTGCGTGTGTGTGAATGATGTTGTGCTTCACGTGTGTATGTGGACACATACGTGCACACACACACCTTCGCACACACTCACAGCCACACACGTAAGGCTTCACATCACACACACACACAACAACCACACAACACACACACACACACACACACCACACACACCACTGGCGCGCACACAACTGACGCCAGAGAGTCAACCTGGAGAGAGGCCCCATCACTACCCTTGAAAAATGTTCCATTGGAATTCATTCAGACACGACCACGAAGTTCCCCTGCGACAGACACGCGAGACGCCGGTGTCTTAGGACCAGACAACGACCGTACTATTTTTCCTAAAATTTCAGGACCACACAATGACTGATCGTTGTCAAGTCCTAGGTGGTTGTTGTCTGGTCCTGAAATTTCAGGACCAGAGAACAACCAAATAGTGTGGTCGTTGTCTGGTCCTGGTCGTTGTCTGGTCCTGTTACACCGGGTTTCAGGACGCCGCTACAACGCTCGCTTCCCTCTGCGTCTGCTCGTGCAGTAGGGACAAAGGAACGCAATTTCCGGTGCAACCGGAAACGCCGACATCGCTGCAGACGGAGACGTTTCTCAATCACAACTCACATGCGCAGAAGTCTGGTGCGTCTCGGCCAAAGTTGGCGCTGCGTAACTTGAGATTTCTTCGGTGGGGGGGGGGGGGGCTGAGCCCACCCGCCGTTGAAATGTTCCAAATCGTGGGCGTGACGTGCGTTTGCCACTGCGTCGTTGACACGACAACGCACGCGTCAGTTGAAGCACGCGTAGCGAACGTTTGACGTACCACACGTCATGCGGTGTGTCCCTGCATAACCAAATGTATTGTGCACGTCTCATGCACTTCATGTCCCGCGTTGCAAGGCCTGCTGTGATACAGGCACAACACGCAGGACGCATCCAGGGTGAACCAGACCACCACCAACCGGGCGCCAGACTCTACTGCGTCTGGCTCTGCGCTGGGGTGGATCTCTCTTTCTGTGCGCAATCTGAGTGTCATATGGGGGAAAAGGGGTTCAATGTGTTTGCCATGTATTCCCCTCCAGTTGCAGTTCAAAGATTTTGCAGAATTTGAGGCTTCCAAGTGCATCGGCCACCCCTCTGACCAGCAGCTGCCAGTTTCTACATTGTGCAAGCTATGCAAAGTCTTGACCCCAGCAATTTCTGTAATTCCTTACACACATGGAAATTTTGCCATGGAAATGCTGGAATACAGATCTGTGTTGCCAACAGCAGCCATTTTGTCGCGACACTGGCCTTGTGGAGCCTCCTCTGATTGGCTGTGGGACAAGGCGCCTCGCGTGCAGACAGCGCCCACGTCTCGTAAACTCTCGCGAGAGGCGACGAACAAACAAACAAATCAGCCACTGAAGTGGGCAACGTTGTGCAGCAGCTCAATGGCCTGGTGCGTGTTCAGGGAAAACCTAGCCACACAAAATTGACACAGTTGCATTGAAATCTATGGCTGTGAGTTTTGCCATGAGCCACGTTCCCATTGGCTGTGGTGTTTTTTGTACTTGTCGCACGCATTCACTGACCGGACCACACGAGTTCTCAACAGATCGTCCGCTTCAAACAAAGGAACAATACTCGTACAGTGAAAACGAAGGTTACCCCAAACGGCGAACCAGGCTTCTCGGTTGGCCTCTCATGCTGCAGAACCAATGCAGCGTGGTTTGGGCCCCTCCTCTCCTCATAAGGCAGTGACATCCTCGCAATGAGCAGGTCCAGGGGTGGATCCGGCCAGCGCCCTTTCAGACTCCAAAATTTAACTTGGCCTTCACCAAGATTTCGCACATGAGGCGCACTAACGTCGTGGGTTCAATTTTTGTTTTCAAAGTTGAGGTCCCCATCAGATGCACACTTTCAGGTGAAACGAAGAGACTGGTTTGTGGTCTATTTGGATTCCAACCCCAAAATGACCCTGGACGTGTCTGGAAAAACCCTTGTCTTAAAAATTTGTCATTTCATTGCAACGGACCCACTCTTGAGTCCCTTCCCTCTGCTGACGAAAGCGAAAAGCTTTGCCTCGTAATCCTCACATATCTGCACCATTCCTCTGCATCCGTTGCGTAACTTCTCTACAGCAGACAACAGAAGTTCCCCTGCCTTGAGCAAACAGAGAAACAAATAGTGGTGGCGTCGTGCTGCAGCGTTTAGCGGCCCCTGGGGGGCTCTTCATCAGACCGGATGGTACGTTACCAGTCCGAAGAACCAACGCGATGGTCACGAGGAAGGAGCCAGCCAAGGAACAGATGGACTCATGTCCACACTGCGTACATCAATACACCATGTTCACCAAGTTTAAATTCGCACCCGAGTGCAAGAGGCAGTCTGGTATTCTGGCATTGAAAATCAATGTCACATCATGCCCATATGCAAGACAGACCCCCCACTTTTGGTTCTCTATTTTAGGACAAAAGGTGCGTGACAAAGACGGGTGGATGCGGTACGTGTGTTGTTGGGCGTGGGACAAGATATCATTCAGTTCCTTGGGGTTGACCTCATCGGGACGTGTCCCAGCAACCAAGCAACCATCCCAACTGTTGGGAGGGTTCGACTTGAGAGGCGGTGGCCTCTTGGGGGGGGGGGGGGCTGCTCCTGTGCAAGGCTTTGATGACATGCCTTGGTGTAAAGCTGAGTGGAACAGTCCCACCAACCGACCATCTCGGCCCGCCCCGCCCCGCCCCGCCCCGCCCCGCCCCGCCCCGCCCCGCCCCGCCCCGCCCCACCCCGCCCCGCCCCGCCCCGCCCCGCCCCGCTCACTGAGTTCGGCAGAAGGAGACAGAAAGAGACCAAGTCGTGGGAGGTTGAAACTGACCACACGCAGCACCAAACAACCCTCCGAGTGTCCAACAGACGGGGAGGGGACACCATTGCGACGCGCAGAGGAACACAAAAAGTCATCACTGTTCTTCTGTTGGTGATCAGTTGTGGTTGGTGTGTGGTTGATCTTGTCTCCATCGTCCATTGGACCAATTCAGCAGTCTGTGGCGTTGCGGAACCAAGCTATTGCGTTCATCTTCACCATATATTGAGATCACCATTCCATCACAAACCGCAATATGATCTTGCAGCTTCGTTCGCAGGCTTTGGTTGCAGGTTGTTTGATTTTCGTCCCGAAGGTTGTGAGAGCCTGAGGGCTCTCCGTACACCCAGCCGTCCCTCGAACTTGAACAAAATCCTTCCTGCTGCATAATGCCACACCAAGCCATAAATTTTTTGACGAAATATGAACAAAATTGAGCCCCATTTTCATTGAAAAAGTGCTGTCCACAGAATCTTGTCCACGATGCCTTATGTGCTTGGAGCTACCTGGTACCATTCGGGAACCAGGCGCAAATCACCAAAAACCCTGTGTATTCCCATTTCATTCCAACGCGCAACACAATTTCTTGCACAAAAAAATGTGCTTGTCTTCTGCTTGACTGAGCAAACTTCGGCAGATTTCACGTGTGTTCGAAATTTAACTTGATGGGCCCTGTAGCTGCAGGTCCCGGGCTTCCACTCCAACCACTGGAGACTCCTCAGGAAATCCGTTCTCCCGGGCGAATCCTGGGGAACACAGGCTGAGCCCATTATCACCACACTGTGCCAGGAACAAAGTCTGACCACTTGCGGTGGGGGGGGGGTCTGAGGCTGGGGTGCCCACCCCCACATTTTTGAAGTTGATTACAGGTTACAGCAGAGGTTCAACGGTTTGTTTTTTTTGCAATTTATGTTGCATGTTTCATATTTCATTTTGGGCCCTCCGAGTTTTGCCCACCCCGCAACCTCGATCCTAGATACGGCACTTGATCAGCCAGCTTTGAGTTTGGTAAAGGCAGAAGGTTTTGGTTCTCAAATGTTTGGGACCCCTTGCCTAAGTTCTAGGAAATCTCATCTTGACCCTCCAGATTTGCACACATTTCATGCATCCAACGTGGGAACGAGGCATGGTGCGAGTTTGCACACATAGGCTCCACTCCCGGGCTGCTGCACGCAACTTCACTTCCTCGCGGGACTCTTCGTCAAAATTAATTTGCGCCAAACTGAAGCTCAACTCCCACCTGGTCGACTCGAGGTGGATCCTGGACCTGTTTCAGGGGGGTCAACCCCATGAGGGTCGAGATTTAACAGCCTTTGTGAAAACGAAAACAATGTTGCCCCTTGAGGGTGAAGTTTGGGTGGGGTTTCCCCTTTGGTTGAGGGCCTGGTACTGGCACTTCAGGATGGCTGCTCAAGGGCGACCCAGTGCAATTATTGGTTTCAGAAGGCCTCACCAAGGTCAAAACAGAACAAGTCACCTGTGACACAGACCGGACAGTCTAACTTGAGCTCATTTTTGGTGATTTGCGCCTGGTTCCCGAACGGATACCAAGTGCAAAGCACATTCATGGACAAGATTCTGTGGACAGCACTTTTCAATGAAAATGGGGCTCAATTTTGTTCATATTTGGTCAAAAGATTTTGGCTTGGTGTAGCATTGTGTGGCAGGAAGGAGTTTGTTCAAAGTACATAACTTTGGAATGTTGGTTTGTGATGTGCGATGATGCACAGGGTGCAGATCATGCGACCTCCCTGGAGGTATTTTTTGAGGCACGACTGCCCCAACCTGGATTAAAATCGCAGTGCCAGGGAGCCCCACCCGAATTCTGCCCCAAAGTCGCCATAACCTCCCACACCAGCCCCGCCCATGTTCCTCCACCCTGGATCCGAGCTGACATGTGTGCGTGCTGAAGATCTGCATGTGTTGATTGAGGGAGAAGCTCTTGTCATGAATTTCAAGGATTCAACTGCCTATGCTGGAGAGGCTGTTGCAGCGAGAAGAGTCTGCGGAGCACGGGAGAGGAGCGTCAGGTGAGAGCTGTTCTCATTGGCTCTGGGGTACGAGGGAACGGGGGAGCGACTCAATTCAATTTACTAATATTTTTCAAAATTTAATTTGACACAAAATGGATGAATTGTCGTGGAATCCAGAGGTGTACGTGGTGATACAAAAATGTCTTTCTTGGTGTTGCAAAAGCAGGACCTTGGTACGAGCACAGCAGACACGGGGCTCAAAAGTCTGGCACACCGAGTGCAAAGCGGACCCCAATGTGTGTCTGAATTGGACTGACACGTGTGAGTTTTAAATCATTTCTGCGCACTGATTTTGAATTCAGAAATGGACACAGAAGGGCAGGGACTTAGGGTTTTCACATTGGCTGGGCAGCGTCAGAATTTCTGATGCGCACGTCAAAATTTTGACGCATGGGCATCAAAGTCAACATGATGCCCAATGGAGAGCATCAAATTATCAGTCCAGACTGATCACAAATTTTTGACGTGGGCGTCAATTTTTTGTCGCTGCGTCACCAATGTGAAATCCCTTAATGGGAGCTTCTCACAAGGTACACCAACAGCACTTTTGAGCTGTGGATGTGGATGCGTAGAGCAACGCAGTCCGCGGTGAAAACGTGTGTGCTCCGTGGTTCATGTCTTTTCTACAGTGTGCAGACGCTACACTGAGCTGACGCGAGAAGCTGATGAACACGTCAGCAACACTGGGCAGCCCGACTCACATTCACCCCAAAGCGACTGCCACGGACACGCGTTCACTGCAGTGGATCCAGGAGAGAGGTGAAGGAGGGACCAGCCTGGGGCGTACTCGATTGCACCGCAAATTTTGGGTCGAGTTTGCACCCACCCAAAACTGACTGAACCATCAAAAGTGACCCTCCACTGTTTGCAGTGGAAATTTGCAGTCTGTTTCATGCAGATCTATTTGATTGCTTGCACACTAACCCACACCAACCGCAAATTTGCGGTTGTTAGCGGTGCAATCGAATACGCCCCAGGCGGGTGGGGTGGATTCAGGTCCCACCAAAATTTACCAAGACACCCCCTACCCTGAAGCTTATTGAGAGTCTGACCATTTCTGATCAAACCTGGTTTGCGGCACCTGGCCATTTCATTTCACCAGGTCCATGGCCTTCCTGGATCCGCCAGAACCTTCCTCTGCCTTCAAAAAACTGGGACTGTCTGTTGCAGCTGCACCCAATGGCGCCTGGACGAAGAGCTTGCAGGATCCCCAGGGACCCGGTCCCCGTCCCGGCTGTGCAGAAGCTGCGGACCCTGGATCTGGGCCTGGAGCGCCTGGAGCAGCGTCTGCTGCAGTTTGACGTCACGATGCGCGCGCAGCGTCTCACGACGCTCGACTCGCGTCTCTACGCGCTCGAGTACAGGGCGCATGCGCTCGACTTCAGAATGAGGCTGCTGCGCATGGATCTGCTCAGGTGCGCCCTGGATGACGACTGGATCTACTTTTTTGAAACCTGAGTGGATGTTGGACTCAACAATGACGAATCCAGGTGGGGAGCCTTGAGTGCAATGACCCCCTGACTCTCCACAAATTTATTTCACAACCAAATTTTCATCGCAGTCGTCATTTTGTTCTTTTCACGTGTCGCTTTTTGTTGAAATTCCCCTTTCCTTGGGAGGTCTGCCCCCCTTGACCAGTTCCAGGATCCGCCTCTGAAGTCTCTGATACAAGACGGAACCATCTCCTGCGTCCAGGAAGTTGTGAAGAGTGGGGACCAGACCCCGATGGAGAAACAACGTCCGTGGTTGATGATTGTGCGAAGTCCCTTTGGGGCGATACACCCTATGGTAGTGCAGAAGAAAAAACAAGGTGGATGAAATGTCCCCTGCCTCCTCCCCATCCCCTCCCCCTCCCCCTGCCAGACCCCCTCCCCCACCAGACCCCCCTCCCCTGTCACCCCCCTGCAGTGGAGAAGACAAGGAGGTCAAGGAAGAATCGACGACATTACCGGCTCAAGGGACTTCGCACTGCAGTTGCCTTGAGCACTGCTTCTTGTTTTCACTGCAATTTGTGCTTTGAATGGAACTTTTGCCAAGACTCTCTGAAAATTTCGAACTGCAGTTTACGTGCTGAACATGCACAGCATCAGGACCCGCAATAGAGCCTGACGGAGGCGTTGGACCAAGTGAACAGGGAGGGGAACGGCACGGCACAGAGTGGGGCGTGGTCTTCCGTTGAGGACAAGAACGTGCACAACCTGCACAATCGTGTATGAAATCTCGTGTACGAGTGTGCCCTTTCCTGCAATTTGAGAGGTATGCAATCTGGCCTCCTGGATCCACCAGAGGCGCACACTGTGCCCCGGAGCCCCTGATCACGTGGTAGTCACGTGGGGAATCAGCCGGAGCGAGGCTCATTGCGCCTGCGCGCGACGAGCGACGCGGGAGGAACGCCCGTCACCGTAATCAGATTACTGCGCGCCTCAGCACAGCCGCGTCGTAAATCGCGTCCGCGGAATGTCACAAATAGTGCGCAGAGCTGTACGTCACCGTGCTATGTAAAGTCGCAATTTCTTTGACACAACAGATGGGACATGAGGGGCGAATGTAGGAATCTCACGTGGGACCCATCACCATTCAGGACCCAACTTCAACTTTGAAAATGCTCGCTTCAGAAAATAAAATTGTGCACATGCAGCATCAAATTTGGGAGGCATTTGTGTTTTGGGGCTGGTATGAGGCAGGGCGGGCTGTATCCCGGGTGACCCCCTCCCCCCCCCCCTTGCGTCCGCTCCTTGAGCAAGGAATAAAGATGCATTTGTCACACCAGCGAGCGTTGGGATATCTTGGTGACCACAGAAGACGGTTGCGAACAGTTTCCGCCAGTCAAAAGGTCCAACATCATACGTTGCAGAAACATGGTTCAAACATTTCTGGCCCATCCATGGCCGTGGGTTCACCCCCTCCCCCCCCCAAAAAAAAAGCGACGCCGTATGTTGGTGGTACACTCGCAGAAGACTCTTCTACAATTCATCGCGCATCACCAAAGCCCAATGTCTCTTCAGCCGTGTTCCGCAGCAACGCGTGTGGACACCACAGAGCCGCGTTCTCTCGTCACAGAGCGTCACAATCGAATCAGCGTCGCCAGCGACGCGAACCAATCGAATCATCGCGCACTCCACTCGGGTGAGTGGGCGTCGCGTTACTCACTCACACTGCGTGGCTCCCACCAGGAGTAGACTGGGGGAAAGATGATCCAGGGGAATTCCCAGTGGGTGGACGGAGAGGGGAATCCCCAGGGGTGGGTCCCTTCTCCAGTGCACAGATGTGGGAAACGGTTGAGGTTGGCCAGTGAGTCAGCCAGTCTCATCATGCATGGAAGTGTTGAGGCTGAGTGCAAGAAATGTCTCTTGCTGCAAACTTTTGGAAATTTCACACTTAGAAAGTTGTTTGATATGTGCAGGTGTGAAATGAACAAGAAGCAGTGCTCAAGGCAACTGCAGTGCGAAGTCCCTTGCGGCATCGGTAATGTCATTAATTCTTCCTTGTTCATCAATTCTTCCTTGTCCTCTTTGTCTTCCACCAGTCATACTGTCCATGAGGAGTCCCACCTCTGGTGGGGGGTCCTGCCTTCAGCAGGGGGAGGGGGAGGGGGGTCTGGCAGGGGGGAGGGGCAGGGGACATTTCAGTCCAGCTGCCATAACTGCATTATCACATGGTGCTTCGCCCAAGAGGGACTTCGCACAATGAGGTGGGACCACCTCCTCACCCCGTGTGGATCCACAGGAGGAGCCCACAAACAATGTTGTCCACATCCACTCAAAATTCTCGCTTTGTCACTGAAGTTGAAAGCTTACAGTTATTCGACTCTCCGTGTGGCCGGGACCCCCATTTCAATAGACCATCGTCTCCATGAATGGACAAAAACTTGAGATTTTTTCATGTTGTGCAAACAAGATTAGGCCTTATAAAAGAGGTGAGACTCGTTTTGTAGAAACAGTGTCCAAAGGTGAGTGGAAACCATGGTGACGTTGAACTCATCAATTAGTGTCTTGTGAAAATCGGTTATTTGATGCCTGAAGGTGCGCATGACTTCAGTCCGCCAGACATATCGGGTCACAGCTCTAGGCACAATGCGTATCGTGCTCAGTGGATATTTCTTTGTGTCTTTTCTCAAGGCCAAATTGTGCACAACAAATTTATCCACGGGGCCACAACGATGTTGTCTGTCTGTCTGTCTGTCTGTCTGTCTGTCTGTCTGTCTCTCTCTCTCTCTCTCTCTCTCTCACACACACACACACACACACATTTAGAACTCCCTCTCTGTCTCTGTGTCTGTCTGTCTGTCTCTCTCACACACTTCTCCCTCTGTCCGTCCATCCATCCGTCCCTCCCTCCCTCCCTTTCCCCCCTCCCTCTCCCTCTCTCTCCGTCTCTCTCTCTCTCTCTCTCTCTGTCTCTCTTTCTCTCTCTCCCTGAGCCAGATTGGGCGTGGGACAAACAGAAGAGGAGGATCAAAGGCACACTGACCTGAGGGAATGGAACATCAGCCCTTTGTGGAGATAAAAGCTTGTTACGGTGTCTGCAGAGCGTTTTTCCCGCTGGATGCGTTGTTCGTCCCTGTGGTGCCAGCCGTACAGACACACATAACACGGAGGTTCAGCGAAACGTCCGCTCCTTTTCCGACGTGCCCCAGTTGCCAGATTGGTGACTGAGATACCATTTGGTCCCTTGTCATTGGCTCTCAACTGCTCATATGGTGCAAAATTTGGTCATCTGGGCCACTGATCATTTATTGAACACTTCACGGAACCATCTCCACCCTGCGACTTAAATCTTGACAGCAAGCCTTGATAGTTGGAATGTGGCCTTCAATTGGGTCAAAAAACTTTTCCTGGGACACCTGCAGAACATTCTTTCCCTTTGCACGAATCATGGTCTCACAAGGCAGTGGTTGTCGAATTTCACACCACCATTGTGGGACTGATCAGTCACACACTCATGTGTGCCTTGTGGCTGATCTCATCCACAAGAACTCAGTTCAACTGGGCAAGCTCAGTCCCACTTTTTCAGAGTGGATGAACCCGAACGAACCTCAATTCTGCAGATTTACGCGATGTCACTGTGTGAAAGGGCCTTTCCGTTGCTCTGCGTGCCACAGACACGTGACTCGACTCGTCCGCTGTTTGTTGTCCCTGCGCATGCGCCTCAGGGACGCGAGGCCTGGACGCGTGACGGCGACCCTGGACGGAAGCGTTTGCACAGACGCTGTCCCACGGCACCCAACACGTGCGTGGGAAGTGCAGTTGGAGATGAACGCAGAACGCAGCGGATCCAGGGGCCAGGGGCTCTGCCCCAAATCAGTAAGTAACACGAAAAAGCTGCACACAATAGGGAGTTTGCGCAAGTTGAAAACGTAGACGTAGGCGTGAACGCAGACGTGAAATCTCACCCTGTAGGACCCAGTACGCCAGGGATCAAAATTATATCTGATTCTAAACAAATTATTCAGCATTTATTTGCAAAAAAACTTGAAGAAATTTCAAGATATAAATGAAGGAAATACACCTGGTCAAGAATACAATTCATTTGCTGATTTGAACTTCAGAACGTGGTGTAGTGGGTCCCACAGGATGAGATCCTACGTCTACGTTTACGCCTACGTCCACGTTTTCAATTTGCGCAAAGTCGCTATTATCCCATCTGCGTTCAACATGTTTTTGTCTTGGGAACGCAATAGTCCTGGACAGTTTGTACGAGTAGACCTGCAACAGTCAACACCTGCAGGGTGAACAGTGGATAGGAAAATGCAGCAAATCCAGGAGCAGGGCACCTGGGACTCCAAACACGGAAGACGTTTTGTTCAAAGGGCACAATGCTTCTGGTCTGACATTTGTTTTGTCGCCTGGGGCTGCGAGAGGCCTGGACACGACTGTTTGTGCAGACAGATCCTGGACACTGACCTGCGGCACACAACACCTGTATGTGAAGTGTAGTGGGAAGAAAAGGGGCAGCGTTGGTGGATCCAGGGACCCCACAACACGGGTACATGGCTCCCCAATACCCAACCAAATGAGAATGTTCAGGCTTTGTGCCACATGCACAGAACATGGCTTCCCAACCCCCAACCAATTTTCTTTATCTTATTTTGTGTCTCATGCAGGTGCACCCACCCACACACCAGTTTTGCAGTTTATTTCATTGAAGTTTGAACTTGGATCCCTCACCCAGTCAGCAAAGCTACGCACGCCTGCGTGCAATTTTGAGCCTCTGAGGGTCAGACCCCACCCAGGATCACGCTTGAACCCGTCCCTGCCTGGACCCTGGATCCGCTGCACGGACAGCAGAACGCAGCGCTGGACTCGTTCTTTGCCGTGACAATTCATTCCGAATGTCAACAGCTGCTGGCGGCGGCAGACCCTGAACTACATGGCAACAGCACTGCAGCAAGTTGTCACAAAAGACGGGGTGCATGCGGGTGCGCTGGGTCAGAGCAGACAACACGTCTCACCTGCACACACCTCACCGCACCTACATCGCAGAACAAGCGGCAAGGAAAGTCCATTGGAGAAACTCGCAGCTGCAGCTCCAGGACTGATCCATGCGGGACCGAGGGAGACGAATCCCGAAGGGCGAAGTCTGAAGTTGGAACAGAAAAGTACATGTGTTGACTGGTCCAAATCACAGGAAGGGGGTGAGATATTGGTGGGGGAGGGATGCCTGGAATAGAGAAAGATCACAAAATTAACAGCAACCAAAAACAGAAAGGGTCAAGTGGGGTCCAAGGGGCCTAGATCCTACAGGCGCCTGACATCTCAAAACATCCCCAATCATGGTGAGTACATGTACTGGGCACAAACCTTCAACAAAAAGCCCAGTGAGGTTGTGCCCTGGGCCCCCCGAACCCTGTTACACGGATTTCCTACACCGAGAGTCTATTCCCAATGACGAATTCAGCTGCTTGGCGCACTTAGAGTAAACATCCTTTTCAAGAAGACATTAATTCAAAACTTCACGGTAAACGGATCCGAGAAGGAAAATATTTGTCGAGAGGATCGGGTTACGCGACGGGAAATCGGATTTCCGGGTCGTTAGGCGGGGCGAGGGCAGATCGGTTCAGCGACGTGTCTACAGGGGGGGGTGGCGGGGGTCACACCGGGTGCGTCACGAGGTGCGGCACTGTGCACGTCAATTGGCGTTGTTTCAAGGTGGGCTCACACGTGTGCACGGGACGCGTCAGGCATTACACACGGCGTTCTCATCCTCCATCAGCCCCAAACCACGTGCCACTCCCAAAATTTTGTGTCAGTGACCGTGCCAGGCCAGGTCAGTACGGGATGTTCTACGCATTGCGTCAGTAGGTTCTGCAGGCCTCACAAGTTATGTCAGTTACAACGGGGTTGTCTGGTTATCTGAGTTGAAGCTGGCCAGACCAAAGACGTGTTTTGGTTTCCCAACGGAGAAAACGTATGTGTCACCGATCAGGTAGAGGCAACCGTGTCAACAGAGTCATGGACCTGGTGAAAGACCTGATCAATGCTTCGCTGAAACTCTCGACTGTTCTCGATGGTTGGGGATGCAACGCGTCATGCGTGTTCCGTGAGCCCAGCCGGGCACAGCGTCCACAAACGTTGAACAAGAAGCAGTGCTCAAGGCAACTGCAGTGCGAAGTCCCTTGCGGAATCGGTAATGTCGTTGATTCTTCCTTGTTCATCGATTCTTCCTTGTCCTCCTTGTCTTCCACTAGTCATACTATCCACAGGGGGGGGGGGTCTGGCCATAGGGGTCCAGCTGTAG